>Ga0315276_10003169_pt1 | contig 15103 bp, 9 predicted proteins | sample YL17G05_0_MG_FD_204542 | JGI IMG/M metagenome (GOLD analysis project Ga0315276, IMG submission 204542) | Sediment microbial communities from Yellowstone Lake, YNP, Wyoming, USA - YL17G05_0 | ecosystem: Environmental > Aquatic > Freshwater > Lake > Sediment | place: USA: Wyoming | collected...
CCCGTAACTGCAGTTGCTCGGCGGAGACGGTGTTTTTATAATGGCACAGATACTTTAGCATGTTTTATTGCAAGTGTCAGTGATATCGATGATGTAATTCCAATGCTGACTGCTTATCAAACCGAGTGGAATAAGATCCATACGTTATTAAAGAGAAGTACAAACCTATATTTGGATCATGATTCGCCAAGGAGTTTACAGGAAACGGAATTACACGAATTGGCTTTTTCCTTAAACATTTCCAACGATGATATTGATAGATTAAAAATTATTTGGGGGGGGGAATTTGAAAATTATCTGCATCAGGTTGCACGCGCACCACGTAGGTTAAGAGTCAAACTACTCAATGGATCATTAGTAGAATACCGTAGTGCAACTGATCTTTGGTGGGAGCAAATTGCTCGGGTGTGTGACGAATTAATTCGTAAACCAGTATATTTCATATCTAGTAACCCCCACAGTTTTGTTAACCTCCTATCGGGATATGCGATTAAGAACAAGAATAAGCTGATTGGATACTTGAATGAATCCAGTAATCAAACACTACAGGATGAATGGGAGAATATTCAAGCCCAACAGGCGATATCAAGCCAGGTTAATTTCCTATATTACTTATTAAAAAAATTTCAACAGACCAGTCAAGGGGGAAACTTCATAATAGAACAGCTAGATGCAGAGAAAGATTGTGGAATACTTCGAGTTTCAAGTGAGCATAGCTTTGATGTGGATGCACAAATCATTGAATTAAGCCGGATCTGTCCCGAGTCACTGGATCCACGGCTTCAGGATGGAGATCTGTCATTTTTAAGTAAAAGCGATGCAATTCTCCTTAATATTGATTATCCATTAGGTATGGCTGCATACAATATAATGTCAGAAGTTTCAGAGCATGTAAAAGAGATATTAGGAATATATATAATGGGGAAGTCTGCGTCATTAAATGGGACAATAGGTGATGTTGTTATCCCGAATGTAGTTCATGATGAACACTCAAAAAACACGTATATCTTTCAAAATTGCTTCAGTGCAGCGCAAGTTTCACCATACTTATTATTCGGTACGGTCCTCGATAATCAAAAATGCGTTTCAGTGCGAGGTACATTCCTCCAAAATCCTCATTATATGGAGGTTTTCTATCGGGAGGGATATACGGATATCGAGATGGAGGCTGGGCCATACTTATCTGCGGTTTATGAGATGTTTCGACCTCAGCGACACCCAGTAAATGAAATAATCAATCTTTACGAAGCACCCTTCGATATCGGCATCATTCATTACGTATCCGATAACCCAATGGGCAAAGGTAAAAACCTTGGTGCCGGGAGCTTATCTTACTATGGCATGGATTCGACTTATGCTTCGAGTGTGGCGATCCTAGGACAGATTTTCAAACGCGAGAAAGAGAGAATTAATCACCTGGTTATCGATTAGCCGAATTTTGTGACATAATTCTGTGTTTTGATGGATCTGCTAAAGATACCATCACCATCACTTATGATGGCCGGCGAAGGCCGTGGGGGTAAAAATTCTTGATCACGTTTTGAGTTCTCTTTCCCCAACCAATTGGATAACCTTCCACAGTGACCAATACCCATCCGTTTTCTCCGATGTAAGTAAAACTCTCTCCACTGAAGTAAGCTGATACTTCTCGATCCCCCAAATTCAATGATATGGAATTATTGGCTTGATCAGCCTTTATTCCCATTGCCAGAGAATGAGATGGTGAAAAGCGATTGTTACGGATAGAGCCCAACCACCATCCGGGATGGATCATTTTTAGACCTTGCATACCGGGTGACTTCTCTGGTACGCAATATATATATGATCCCTCAAGATAGATGCGCCTATCTTCAAATGAAAAATTCAGATTCTCTCTGGCAAAATTATAAAGGAGATTCAGCGCATTTGAGGTCTCTTTTGGTTTATTCGACCTCCAGTAGTAATTATCATTTTTTGGATTGTTATATTTAGGGTTATATTCTTTGGACACATCCTTGATTAATAATGCTATAAAGTGACCTTCTCCCGAGGAGCGGTGAGGCCAAATCCGAATTGTTCGACTAATCTTATGATCCTTAGAAAGACCTATCCATTCAGGCCTGGATGGAATTAATCCTGGTACCTGCCCAATGATCTTTAGATCAAATTCTGGGTGATCCTCCAGGAACCTGGCGATGACTCCTTCATTCTCATCCGGCGAAAATGTACAAGTGGTGTAAGCGATGCAGCCCCCAGGTTTCACCATACGGGATGCTTGTTCCAGGATGGCTGTCTGACGAACTGCACAACTTTGAGGTGATCCAGGATCCCATTCTTTTCGAGCACTCACGTTTTTTCGGAACATTCCCTCACCCGAACAAGGGGCATCCAGCATCACCCGATCAAAATAATCAATGAAATGTTCTGCCAACCTTTGAGGAGACTCATTCATCACAACTGAGTTGGTTACCCCACATCGTTCCAGGTTTTCTGCCAAATCCCATACCCTTTTTGGGTGGATCTCGTTGGCTACCAATAAGCCGGTATTTTTCATTAATGCAGCCAGATGTGTGGACTTACCTCCAGGTGCTGCAGCCAGATCCAGGACCCTTTCTCCGGGCTGGGGAGATAATACATTGCCTGCAGCCATAGCAGATGGTTCCTGTAAATAATACAATCCAACTTTATGATACAGGTGTTTTCCTGGCGGAATAAACCCTTCTTTAATATTTGATGCCTCAATCGTGAACCCAGATGCACACCAAGGAATGGGCGATAATTTATTGGGTGAAATATCTATGAATGCTTGGGGAGAAATCTTAAGGGTATTCACCCTTATTCCAACACAGGCCGGCTGGTAGAGACTAGAGAGGAATTCATCGAATTCCTCACCCAGTAAAACAGCCATCCTTTCGAGAAATACTTTTGGGATATCTTGAGGGTTATCTAGTGGTGCTTTCATCCTTATATGATCACTTGTGGTTAGGCCTTGTAGGAAAATCACCGGCTATGCTGTGCAAGGACATCATGAGCTTTAATCTTGACTTTGTTGAGGGACTGGACAGGTTATTTTAGCTAATAACTTCCGAACTGCAGATCCGGGGATAGTATCATGCGAAATCATTTAAATGTCACGGATTTATCTGTGATAGACAAAGCCTTATCTAAAATTGTAAACCCCTCCGCAAGCTGTTTCTCGGTGATGATCAAGGGTGGAATAATGAGCAGGGTATGCCAATGTGTATAAATGAATAGTCCATTCTCGAGAAGCTCTTTTCGCAACGCTGTCATTTCCGGACTATTACTGTTCCAGGGGGTCATTGGCTCCTTTGTGTTGCGGTTGCGAACAAGCTCGATAATCCCAAAGAGTCCGATGGAACGCACTTCACCAATTGAAGGATGATGTTCTCCGAGGTCGGTCAACATCCGGTGGAGAACCGGACCCATCTCGTGTGTGTGCTCAACGATATGATCCTCTTGCATCACTTTAATATTGGCGATTGCAGCAGCCAGTGAGATTGGATGTGCGGTATAAGTAAGACCACCCTGGTAGGCAATATCATTATATGCTGCAGCAATTTCTGGTTTCATTGCCACTGCTCCCAAAGGCGCATAGGCTGAAGTTAGACCTTTTGCCATGGTCATTAAATCAGGGACGACGTTCCAATTATCAACGGCAAACCACTTTCCAGTACGGCCAAATCCACTCATAACTTCATCTGCTATAAGCAGGATTTGGTATTTGTCGCAAAGCTCACGCACTCCCTGCATGTAGCCTTCAGGAGGAATAATGATCCCGTTGGTACCGGTGACCGATTCCAGTAAAATTGCTGCAATTGATTCCGGACCTTCGTATTGGATGATCTCCTCCAAATGGTTGAGATAATCCTGGGCGAAATCATCTTCGGAGATTTCAGGATTTGTACGGTGAAAAGTTGATCGGTAGCGATAAGGATCAAGGAAATGGACTACACCGGGCATAAGGTTAGGTTCCCAGGGTATACGTCTTGGGTCACCGGTCAGGGCCATAGCTCCTGCGGAAGCTCCATGATAAGAGCGATAGCGTGCAAGGATTTTATGTTTCCTCGTGTAACCGCGCGCCAGCTTAATCGCATTTTCATTGGCATCCGCACCACCCAAGGTAAACATAAAATGGTCGAGGTTACCAGGAGTAATTTCTGATAATAACTTTCCAAGAATTGCACGAGGTTTGGTTGCCATCTCAGGAGCAGCATAAGGTAAAGTTTTAGCTTGCTCAATGATGGCATTGATCACTCGCTCATCGCCGTGACCAATATTTACGCACATGGTCATCGAATTAAAATCCAGGTAGCGTTTTTCATTTACATCCCAAAAATAAACACCCTTGGCGTGTGTCACTGGAATTGGTGTCACTTTAGCCTGAGCAGACCAGGTCCAAAAATTATGTTCAAGTGCTGTTGATAAGATTTCAGAATCAGGGAGATCAAACATAATTGCCTCAGCTTTAAAGTTAATCGGATTTGTTGTATACGGAGATAGTGTAATGGCTACAAGGCTGTGGGTCAAGACCCATCGTCATCAAATTAGGTGCCAAGTATCAGATACATATAAATTAAACGAAATGTGAAGCGGTATAATCCACAATCTATGGGTCAAAAAAGATTAATCGCATACATTGAAGTCACATTCGCAGTGATTGTTTGGGGGGCATCGTTCATTGCAACCAAATTAGCACTAAGAGATCTTGCTCCTGTGACAGTGGTATGGCTGAGATTTGCAATTGGGGTGATCATTTTGGGGATTGCTACAACCCTTCGACATCAACTAGCATTTCCCAAACGGAAAGAATGGCTATATTTCGCATTCCTAGGTTTTTTGGGCATCACCTTTCACCAATGGCTACAATCAACTGGCCTGGTGACTGCGCAAGCTTCCACCACTGCCTGGATTGTTGCTACAACACCAGTATTTATGGCAATATTGAGCGTAATTTTCTTACGTGAAAAATTCGACTGGTTACAAGTGACTGGAATTTTATTGGCAGTGATAGGTGTTTTGATAGTTGTTAGTAAAGGCAACATTAATGGATTAATCGATGGGCATTTTGTTGAAACAGGGGATATCTTGATCTTGGTCAGCGCCATCAACTGGGCAGTGTTTTCAATCTTATCCAGACCTGGGCTTAAAACACACCAGGCGACCCAGATGATGTTTTATGTCATGACTTTTGGATGGCTGTTCACATCCGTCCTTTTCGTTACCAGCGGTAATTTTCAAGATATTGGGCACCTGACCTGGACAAGCCTCCTGGGAATCGGTTTTCTGGGGATATTTTGTTCAGGACTGGCTTATATAGCCTGGTACGATGGACTGCAAGAAATTCAGGCGTCTCAGATTGGTGCGTTCTTATATATCGAGCCTCTTGTGGCGGTAATTGTTGCCTGGTTTATTTTGGGAGAAAATTTATTACTAATCACTCTGCTCGGAGGGGGAATCATTTTAATTGGTGTGAGGTTAGTACAGAAGATTAGATAGGTACCTAATTCCTAATCTGCGGGTTTTGACATTCCGGTTAGATTCAAGTAAACTATCCTTTCGCATATGTAAGTGCTTATTGGATGAAATTCTTTGAAGATTGAACCTCCCGCCCACGAATATGATTTCAGCCAGGCATTCACCCCAAACCGGATTGTAGGTTTGTGGCGAATGATGACTGGTTACAGGTGGCGGTATATTGTCGCCACTGCAAGCCTTGCAGTAGCTGCTCTTGCGAAGACTGCGACTTTTCTTTTGCTCCGTTATTTTATAGATGAAGTATTAGATCAAGGAAATTACAGTTTAGGAGGTAATCTCAATCGCACCCTGATAATTATAGCGCTTGGTTTTGTGGGTTTAGCAACAATTGAAGGAAGTTTCAGCTATTTCTCAGGGCGGTTGGCAGCATATACTGCAGAAGGAATAGCTCGCCGCCTTCGGAATTTCCTTTTTGACCAGATACAAAGGTTAGACTTTGCTTACCATGATAAAACCCCCACGGGTGAGCTGATAGAGCGTTGTACTTCCGATGTTGACGCATTGCGCCGGTTTTATAGCGAACAAGCTATAGCAGTGGGAAGAATTGTCCTTTTATTTGTGATAAATTTCGCTGCCATACTGAATTTAAATGTCAAACTGGCATTAATATCCATTCTTATTGTACCGGTTATCATTCTTACTTCGATCTGGTTTTTTAAGCGGGTCACCAAAGCCTATGAAGCCTATCAAGAACAGGAAGCAATACTATCTACTACATTACAAGAAAATCTTGCCGGTGTTCGTGTAGTCAAAGCATTTGCCAGGCAGGATTATGAGATAAACAAATTTAATATTGAGAATTGGGAGAAATATATTCTGGGTCGTAAATTACTCACCATGCATTCCCTGTTCTGGCCGATCTCGGATATCGCTTGCAGTTTTCAGACTTTACTCGGCATTTTTATTGCCGCAACCATGGCGATTAATGGAGAAATTACGGTAGGCACATATATGGCATATGTAGGGCTTGTAGCCTGGTTAATCTGGCCTATGCGTAACCTTGGACGTTTGATCGTCCAAACTTCGACTGGATTGGTATCTTATGGTCGTGTGATGGTAATTATCCAACAAAAACGAGAGCCATTAACCGAAGGTAGTTATCGGCCAGATAAACCACTTAGTGGAGCACTTGTGTTTGATAGGGTGGGATTTGCTTATGAAGATAATCCACCAGTACTCGCAGATATTAGCTTTTCTTGTTCACCAGGACAGGTGGTGGCGCTACTGGGATCAACCGGTTCTGGAAAGACAACCCTGGTTAATTTGCTTCCCCGATTCTATGACTACACCAGCGGGAGCATAAAACTGGATGGTGTAGAACTAAAAGACTATCCAAGGGAATATCTACGTAGTCAGGTAGGGATTGTCGAACAGGAACCATTTCTTTTTTCACGCTCCGTCCGGGAGAATATAACTTATGGGGTTGGTCGGGATGTTCCAAATATTGAAGTGGAAAATGCTGCCACATCAGCAGCCATTCATGATGTTATTGTTTCCTTTCCCAATGAATACAGCACCCTCGTGGGCGAAAAAGGTGTGACCCTTTCAGGAGGGCAAAAACAGCGCGTTACCATCGCACGGACAATCTTGAAAGATTCACACCTGCTAATCCTGGATGATTCCACTTCCTCAGTAGATACTGAAACTGAAGCATCGATTCGAGAATCATTGAAGGGACTTACACCAAGAAGAACGACATTTATTATTGCCCACCGCATTCAAAGCGTGATGAATGCAGATTTAATTCTGGTTATGGATAAAGGGAGGATTATCCAAAAAGGAACTCATGCTGAGCTTATTGTTCAGGACGGTATGTATCGAAAAATATATGATCTCCAGACTCGAATTGATGAGGAATTGGAAGAGGAAATTTCTCAAAGCATATTGAGAGAGTAAAAGTGGCAGATATTGAGCTTGAAGAAGAAGAGTATTCCAGCCAGATAACTGGCACAACACTTCGTCGTATCCTGAGACTCACTCAACCACACCGGCGCTGGGTGATCGGTTTTTGGGTAATGATTGCATTTACCTCAATTCTGGATGCTTATTTTACCTATTTGAACAAAGGGATTATAGATCAAGCGATCATTGCCAAGGATCAGCATGTGTTGATCCAAATCCTGAGTCTTTATGGGGGGTTGATTCTGGTCCAGGCAGGTTGTGTATTTACGTTCATATTTCTGGCTGGGGTTCTTGGAGAACGTATTCAATATGACTTACGAAAGTCGATGTTTAACCATTTACAGGAGCTCTCATTAGCATATTATAGCCAGACATCGGTCGGACGGTTGATGGCACGCGTAACCTCTGACTCTGGACGAGTTTCGGAGCTGGTTACGTGGGGATTGGTCGATACAACCTGGGCAGTCATGAACATTACCACTTCGATGATCTTTATGCTAATCATCAACTGGAGGCTGGCATTAATTGTCATGCTGACCATACCCGTCCTGCTTGTTATAGCAATCCGGTTCCGCAAACGGATCTTGGTTGAGTTTCGCAAATCCCGCAAGGCGAATTCCAAGATTACCGGGTCTTATAATGAGAATATCAGCGGAGTAAGGGTTGTGAAAGCGTTGGGGAGGGAAGCTGAAAATCTAAATGAATTTGAGCCCCTCACTGACGAGATGTACAGTTCCAGCTACCATGCTGCATGGTTATCGGCGCTATTCCTTCCAATGGTCCAAATTATATCCTCAATTGCTTTGGGTTTTATCGTCTGGTATGGAGGATTGCAAGCCAACCTTGGGATCATGACCATTGGTGGAATTCAGGCTTTCGTGAGCTACCTGACCTTTATGATGTGGCCGATCCAAGACCTGGCAAGAGTTTATGCTGAAATGCAGCACTCCATTGCTTCTGCGGAACGCATTTTCACATTGCTTGATTCGGCTCCGGAAGTTTTTGACCGACCTGGAGCCACTGACCCTGGGACGATTAAAGGTACTATAGAATTTGATCATGTTGAATTTACCTATGAGGATGGAAAACCGGTATTAACAGATTTTTCGTTAAAGGTAGAACCGGGTGAAATGATCGCGTTGGTTGGGCAGACCGGAGGTGGAAAAAGCACGATAGTAAACCTCTTGTGTCGGTTTTACGAGCCGAAGCGCGGAGAAATCCGTATCAATGGACATGATTACACAGAATTCACTTTGCATAGCATACAATCACGGGTAGGGATAGTATTACAAACGCCGCACTTATTTTCCGGTACTGTGAGGGAAAATATTCGCTATGGATGTTTGAAAGCAACTGATGATGATATCGAGGCAGCATCAAAGCTGGCTGGAGCACATGATTTCATACTCAACTTCGAAAAGAATTATGATCAAGATGTTGGAGAAGGTGGTAATCTGCTTTCAGTGGGACAAAAGCAATTAATTAGTATTGCCCGCGCAATTCTGGCGGAGCCTGATATTTTTATTATGGACGAAGCTACCAGCTCGGTTGATACACTGACTGAAGCACTCATACAGCAAGGTATGGAAAATCTGATGCAGGGGCGCACAAGCTTTATCATCGCACATCGCTTATCGACGATCAAAAGGGCAAACAGGATTATCGTTGTTGAAGATGGTCGCATCACAGAGAGTGGGACTCATGCAGAATTATTGCGGGCTCATGGGCATTATTATCGCCTATATACTCAGCAATTCAGGCAGGAACTTGAGCAAGAGTACGACCCATTTTTCTCAAAAATTACAACCCAGCCTGCGGATTAATTTGTCAACGATCCTAATCATAATAAACTTCTGAAATTTTCCAGAAGATTTATTTTGTACACTCTCTTGCAGAGTATAATAATCTTCTGAATAATCTAGAAATCATGTCATATCCATGGAGCATGAAATGACAGTCATAGGTAAATCCATCCAACGGGTAGATGCCCTAGGCAAGGTAATTGGAGAAACGCTCTACCCAGGTGATATTAACCTACCAAATCAGCTATATATGAAGATTTTATTTGCTGGCCGACCGCATGCCATTTTACGCTCCATCGATACTTCACAGGCAGATGCTTTGCCGGGAGTCATAGCTACTTTCACTGCAAAAGATGTCCCGATAAATGAGTATGGGTTGATATTCAATGATCAACCTGTCCTATGCGGACCAGGTTCCGGCAAGCCATATACAGATCGTGTGAGGTTTGTCGGTGACCAGGTGGCTCTCGTAGTAGCCGAAACTGAAGAAATCGCTTCGAAGGGGCGAGATTTAATTAGAGTCGAGTACGAAGATCTGCCGGTTATCACCCATATGATAGATGCAATGAGAGATGATACGACATTGCTCCATCCAGATAATGGTTCCAATGTATTCTGTCATTACCGTATTCGTAAAGGAGATGTAGATAAGGCATTTGCTGAAGCGGATGTGATTATAGAAGGAGAATACCATACACCCAGCCAGGAACATGCGTATCTTCAACCTGAGGCAGGGATATCGTATATTGATGAGGATGGTCGTGTTACAGTACAGGTAGCTGGTCAGTGGACGCATGAAGATCAGCAGCAAATTGCCCATGCCCTGAATTTACCTGCAGAGCAAGTGCGAGTGATCTATCCTGCCATCGGAGGTGCTTTTGGTGGGCGGGAGGATATGTCGATTCAAGTTGTTTTAGCACTGGCAGTCTGGAAATTACACCTGCGGGGGATTGATCGACCCGTAAAGATTATCTGGAGCAGGGAGGAATCGATGATTGGTCATCATAAACGGCACCCTTATATCCTCAAGTCGCGCTGGGGAGCGAAAAACGATGGGAAATTACTGGCTGCTGATGTTGAGGTAATTGCCGATGGTGGGGCTTATGCGTACACGTCCACAAAGGTGCTGGGTAATGCCACTTTAATGTGTACTGGACCATATGAAATTCCAAATGTAAAAGTTGATTCATATGCGGTCTACACCAATAACCTGCCCAATGGTGCTTTTCGAGGGTTTGGCGGGCCGCAAGGTGCATTCGAAGCAGAAACCCAAATGAACCGGTTAGCTGAAAAGCTCAAAATGGATCCGGTTGAGATTCGGCAACTAAATGTATTGACCGAAGGTGCACTTCTTTCCGTGGGTACACCATTGCCCAAAGGAGTGACCATTGATAAAGTGGTAGAAAAATGTGGTAAGGAATTAAGCGAATCTAAAATTGCTCATCAGGTAGCAGTTAAATCTCATATATTACGTGGATCTGGGTTTGCATGTGCGTTCAAAAATGTTGGATTTTCATTTGGTGCCCCGGAGCAATCCACTGCTACCGTGGAAATACACGGCAATTCTGAGATCGATTATGTGGTCGTGCACCACGCTGGTGCCGATGTGGGGCAAGGTGCACATACTGTCATGGTGCAAATGGCAGCTGAGACTTTGGGGGTCCCGGTAGCAAAAATCCGTTTGATCGTTTCTGATACAGCATTTACACAAGATTCTGGAAGCGCTTCAGCCTCCCGAATGACATTCATGGCTGGTAATTCGATTAAAGGTGCATGTTTGCAAGCACTGGGAAAATGGATCACGGAAGAACGCCCTGCAATTTCCACCTACGAGTATAAACCTCCTCGGACAACTCCCTATGACCCGCAGACTGGAAAATCGGAACCGAATTACGCTTATGGGTACGTTGCCCAGGGTGTCACAGTGGAGGTGGACACGGAAACAGGGTTGATAAAAATATTGGAAGTGATTTCAGTCAATGACGTGGGTCGAGCTGTTAACCCAATGCTTGTACAAGGACAGATTGAAGGGGGAGTGGTGCAGGCAACAGGATATGCACTGCTTGAGAATTTTATTCAAAGGGATGGTTATGTATTAACATCAATGTTGTCAAATTATCTTATTCCAACGGTCCAGGACATCCCGGAGAATGTGAAATCAGTGATTCTGGAATATGCAGACCCAATTGGTCCATATGGCGCACGTGGGATGGCCGAAATGCCATTTTTACCACTTGCACCCGCTGTGATCGATGCTGTGCACCAAGCCACGGGTGTGTGGTTTTTTGAATTCCCGCTGACGCCAGAGCGTGTTTTGCGAGGTCTAGGAAGATTATGATCGTCGTTATCCGTGGTGGTGGAGACTTGGCAAGTGGTGTAGCTTTACGTTTGCATAAGGCCGGTTTTCGGATTGTCATTATAGAATTACCAAAACCATTGACAGTCAGGCGATTGGCAAGTTTCAGCGAAGCGATCTTCACCGGAGAATGTACGGTGGAGGGTATTGTCGCAAAACGCGTGAACGAGATCGATGACCCCCTAAGAGTTTTACAACTGCTTTCCAAAGGTAGAATACCGGTAATGGCGGATCCTGATGGGAAAGCTATTCAAGCTGTTCATCCTACGGTAATCGTAGATGCACGAATGTTAAAATCTGCACCTGAAGCTCTCAGACACAATGCCAAGCTCTACATTGGATTAGGGCCAGGGTTTATCGGTGGTGCAAATTGCCATGTTGCTATTGAAACCCAACGCGGCCCATGGTTGGGAAGGGTGCTATGGGATAGTCCTACACAATCTGATAGTGGAATACCGGAATCCATTGGTTCCATAAAGTCTGAAAGGGTGTTATATTCGCCTTCAGACGGATTTTTAGAGCCGGTGAAGGCCATTGGCGATTCGGTCCAGGAAGGTGAGTTGGTGGCTGAGATCAATCATCAACCTGTGATTGCACCTTTTACTGGCATTCTCCGTGGATTGATTCATCCAGATGTTGAGATACGGAAAGGTATGAAAATTGGGGATTTAGATCCTCGAAATGATCCATCATTGTGTAATCACGTCTCAGATAAAGCACTTGCGGTTGGCGGGGGAGTATTGGAAGCCATCCTATCAAAACCCGAGTTAAGACCTCATTTATGGACATAGCAGCATGTTTGGAATTCTTAGAATCAGATCATATGAAGTAACCTGGTGAATTGATAGGATTCCATGCAATTGATTGAAGCGGTGCGGATTACGCAGAATACGTTTATGGCTTTTGTGGGGGCTGGAGGTAAGACCACCGCCATGTTCAAGGCAGCAAGAGAATTATCAACAGGTCAGGATCGGAATATATCCCGAAAAACTGTATTTGTATCTACAACTACCCATCTCGGTGCATGGCAAGCAGGAATAGCAGACCAAGCTATTTGCGTAAACTCACTACCTGAAATATCTAAACTAGAAAAGAACTTACCTACTGGTGTAACTCTCCTGATTGGAGAAGAGACCAATAACCGGTTATCTGGGTTATCTGCAGATATACTTGAAAAAGTTCGTAGAATAGCTGAAGAACGTAATGTGCCTTTATTGGTGGAAGCAGATGGAGCACAATCTTGCCCTCTAAAAGCTCCAGGGGAGCACGAGCCGGCAATCCCGGAATTTTCCAAGCATGTTGTCGTTGTGGCAGGATTATCGGGAATAGGCAAACAATTATCGAGAGAGTGGGTTCATCGACCAGAAATATTTGCTGAACTTTCGGGAATGAACCTTGGTGATGAGATAACAATCGAGGCGATGGTCAAGGTATTGCGAAATAATGAGGGGGGGTTGAAGAATATTCCAATCACGGCACACCGGGTGTTATTACTCAATCAGGCAGACACTGTAAGCCTACAAGCACAGGCAAGATCCATTTCAGATCAATTACTAAATGATTATCCTTTGAGCATTATTTCTTCACTTGGAAAACCAAAAACTGTAGGAACTCAAAATACCGATAAAACAGCAGAGAGTCAGGTTGAGATATTCGCCGTGGTAGAAAATATCGCAGGGATTATTTTAGCAGCGGGAGGGTCTAGTCGCTTTGGTGAACCGAAACAGCTATTACTTTGGAAAGGCCAGCCATTAATTAGGCATGTTGTCCTAACTGCAATGAAGGCTGGCCTCTCGCCAATTGTGGTGGTAGTTGGTTCATCCGGGCAAGAATTAGAAAAGGTGATATTAGACCTGCCCGTGCGCATAGTCAATAATACTGAGTGGATGACAGGTGTGAGCTCATCTATTCGAACAGGCGTAACCGCAGTTCCAAAAGATGTTGGTGGAGCATTATTTTTACAATCAGACCAACCTCAAGTATCTCAAATGCTGATCAAAAAAATAGTTGAGTCGCATCGAGTGACTTTAGCCCCAATCACTGCTCCCCAAATTAATGGACAGAGGGGTAACCCTGTGTTATTTGATATCAATACCTTTACAGATCTGCTTTCGTTAAATGGAGATATGGGCGGTAGAACGCTTTTTTCGCATTTCGCAGTTCAATGGGTAATCTGGCATGACATAAATCAATTAATGGATATTGATACTCCTGCAGATTTCCAGAAATTTCTAGAAATGTTTATGGATAGCGAGGAAATGACTTGATTTCAGCAATTGTATTGGCAGCCGGTAAATCATCTCGTATGGGTGTACCGAAAATGACCTTACCATGGGGTAATTCCACTGTGATTGGCAAAGTCATTATTACAATACAGGAGGCGGGGTTAAGTAATATCCAAGTGGTAACCGGAAGCAACCAGAAGGAAGTGGAAGACGTTTTAAGAGGATTTCCAGTAGAATTTATTTTCAATCCCAATTTTACTGATGGAGATATGATTACTTCAGTCCAGGAAGGTCTAAGAAGTATACGAGGAAAATCTGAGGCTGCTTTAATTGTGCTTGGAGACCAACCGCAGATAGAACCCCACACAATCAAGGTAATCACGGAATGTTATTATTCAACACGATGTAAAATTGTCGTTCCCAGCTATCAAATGCACCGGGGACATCCATGGTTACTTAAAAGAACCTTTTGGGACGAGGTTTTGGCCCTCAAAACAACTCTAACGCTGCGTGATTATTTAAACCGACATCAAGATAAAATCAAATATGTTAATGTTAATACTCCAAGCATTATCCAGGACCTAGATACTATGGAAGATTACAAGTCGTTTTCTCCATAATATATTTTATTAGTTTCACCCTTGCAATCTTTCTTGTCTTATGCTATGGTTTGCAAAGTAATAAAGTAGATAATAAGAACCGAAAACAATAAAGGCATTATTTTTTGTTCCAAATATTGGTATATATTGGCTAGTTGATATCCTATAATTATTAATTATAGGATATCAATATAATGGATTGGATAGCGGATTAATTTATATAAATTGAATGTCTGTCATTAGAGCATTTATAGCAATAGATCTCTCACTGGAAATCCACCAGCGCTTGAATGAAGTCCTGGAGAATTACAGGAAACAATTAGTTACTGTACCAATTCGTTGGGTGGTAGTCACGAATATTCATTTAACCATGAAATTTCTAGGCGATGTATCCTTATCCAATTTAAATATTCTAACCGATATAATCCAGACCGAAGTCTCGAGCCATCACCAATTTGAGATTAGTGTTGGTGGTTCGGGTGCATTTCCGAATAATCGCCAGCCGCGTGTTATCTGGATTGGGGTTGAAGCCCCGCAAGAATTAGTTGCGATTCAGAATGGGATCCAGTCTGCAACTGCCCGGTTGGGCTATGCGCGTGAAGAAAGGGCATTCTTACCCCACCTCACTCTTGGAAGGGTGTCTCGGAATGCATCCTCACAGGATTTTAAAACGATTTCACAAAT
>Ga0315276_10003170_pt1 | contig 15099 bp, 14 predicted proteins | sample YL17G05_0_MG_FD_204542 | JGI IMG/M metagenome (GOLD analysis project Ga0315276, IMG submission 204542) | Sediment microbial communities from Yellowstone Lake, YNP, Wyoming, USA - YL17G05_0 | ecosystem: Environmental > Aquatic > Freshwater > Lake > Sediment | place: USA: Wyoming | collected...
TCGAAATCAACATTTCGAAAAATTCCAATTCTTTCTTGTCCAGAAACCCGTACAAATCCAAAATGTCCTCGCGCACGTGTAAATGAGTATAAAGTTTTACTTTTTCCCCGATTTTTGGTAACTTCTTGAATATGACTGCGGAAATATAAATTTTATAACCGATACCGTTAACATCGATGATAATACATTTATCGTTACTGGATTCAATTTTCCCCTCAATAAAACCGATCATAGCTTAATCATAACTCTTAATCTCTCTAAAATCAATTATAAATAATCATATATAACCGACATTATTCTCTCGCTTTCCTCGACCGCCCCAGCGAGTCGGTCTCAGGGTTTCGTCCTTCGCTCCTCCGACCAGGGCCGGAGACCATGCCCGCTTTCGGGCTCAAAACCCGCTCGAAAACAATATCGGTTATATTCTTGATTATATATTATGGATGGAATTTTAATTATCAATAAGTCAGCTGGCCCAACCTCTCACGATGTTGTGGATTGTGTTCGTAAAGTTACCGGAATCAGGAAAGTCGGCCACGCCGGAACCCTCGACCCCTTTGCCGAGGGAGTTTTGATTATTTTAATCGGCAAAGCAACAAAATCGCAATCAAAATTTATGGAGATGGACAAAACCTATATCGGAACGATCAAGTTGGGGGAAATTTCGGACACATATGATGTAACGGGAAAAATAAAATTAAAAACTAAAAATGAAAAATTAAAAACCACAACTAAAAATTTAAAACTCGCATTAAATAGCTTTGTTGGAGAAATCAGGCAGATACCACCGATTTATTCGGCAATAAAAATAAACGGAGAAACCGCATATAAATTGGCGCGCAGAGGAGAAAGGCCAAAGTTAAAATCAAGAAAAATAAAAATTTACAGCATCAAAATATTGAACTACAAATGGCCACATTTGAAAATCGAAGTAAAATGTGGAAAAGGAACCTATGTCCGCTCTTTAGCGCACGATATCGGCAAAAAACTCAACCGTGGAGCATATTTGGAAAAACTTACCAGAACTGCGATCGGTCGATACAATATTAAAAAATCCATAAAGCTAAACGAACTTAATCCAAAGAACTTGCCAAAACAAATAATCCCTGTTAGTATTGATAAATAATATTTCGTTCAGAATTTTTCATTTTGCATTTTAAATTTTGAATTTAACTGAGCGGAGCGAAGAAACATGCCAATTACGAAATCGGCAAAAAAAGCATTACGACAAAACAAAAGACGAAGAGAGATAAATCTTCGTCGAATTAACGAACTGAAAAAAACGGTCAAAAAATTCAAAAAACTAATCACGGAAAATAAAAAAGAAGAAGCATTAAAGCTTCTCCCCAAAACCTATAAAGCGATTGATAAAGCGGCCAAGGGTGGAGTAATTAAGAAAAATACCGCCGACCGCAAAAAATCCAGATTGACAAAAATGCTCAACAAAAAAGAGGCTAAAGTTTCGCCACAAACAGTTCCAGCGCAGCAATAGGATTTATTTTTCCCAACTTAATATCAAAATCTATTGTCAAAAGTTGATAATAGATTTTTTTTAACTCTTCGAAAGAAAAATTTCTTGCCTGCTCTTCTGTTTTTCTCAAAACAAAGGGATGTAGTCCCGGGTTTTCTGCTGGCGCAGATTTTACCTTAATCAGATTCCTGAATTGATAAACAAACATTCCCAGTAACCGAATTTCATCTTCACCTTTTTCAAAGTAAGTGCTCATCAGCTTCAATGCCTTATTTTTGTTTTTTAACCCAATAGCGTCGATAATATCAAAAACATTTAAATCGATTTCCGGCTTGATTAAAAGTTTTATGCCTTTAATCTCGATTTTTTTATTATGGCTGAGCAATTTATTTATCTCGTTAGACGTCCTCCATAAATCGTTTCCCGCATACTCTATTAGTTTATCGATTGCCTGATTATCTATGCTGCCATTATTCTCTACGACACAATTTTTTATCCAATTCTTCAATTGCGCTCCTTTCAATAAATCAAATTTTTTACATTGCGCCGACTTTTTTAGAAATTCAGACAGTTCGTTTTTCTCTTCAATTTCCTCAGACCAAAAAATAATTGTAGTTTCATTATCTTTTTCCGTGTTTTTATTTTTTAAAAAACCCAAAATTTCGTCTTGGGCTTCAGTGGTTGCAAAAGAAATATTTTCCGCAACAATCAATTTCTTTTCGCTAAACATCGAAATCGTGCCTGTTGTTTGACGAATTTGCCCGAATATTTCCGTTTCCTTATCTTTCGCATCGACTCTCACAAAATTAAACCAGTTTAAGCTGGATTTTTTGTGCGCCTCAATAATCTTTCTTAATTCTTCCCGCGACCGATATGTATCTTGTCCGTATAAAAATATAAGCATAATAAAATAAATTTCTAATTTCTAAACAATTTCTAATTAACAAATTTTCAAAACTCTTAAGCAAGCCAACAAATTTTCGGAAACCATGTCGCAGCCCCGAATTTCCTCTGATAAGAATCTACTGAAAGACATGTTCTCGGGGCGAGATATAGAAGCGGCGTGAACCAGTATTATTTTACCAATGCAGCCGACTTCGTGGTTGGAGAAAATTTCGTTGGTTTGCAAATAAATATACGAATTAATACAACTCCCACTTAACTTCTTGCAATGGCTCGACAACCTCTATCCAAATTTTTCCGGGGGTAAATTTGATTTCTTGCCCTCCCTGGTCAAAAAATGAAAGTTTTGATTTGCTATAGGTTCCTGTTTTTTTCCAATACCCCTTAATTTCTTCTCCGTTCTGATAAACAACCACCTCTCCCTCTCCTTCAATCTGAACTTCGTTGTAATTGGGTGGTTCAATCATTCTCGACTCCGCGCGCATAACTATAACTACGCTTGCCTCGACCTGATTTCCATTGTTTTTGTCGATTTCCCTCTGGTCAGCGCGCCAGCGCTTATAAATATTTTCCGTAGGATTAAATTCATAATAAACCCGGTATGGCCCGCCATAACTGATTATCAGTCTGCCCTTTGACTCAATTTTTGATTTTGGATTTTCCAGATGCGGATACCCGCTAAAACCGTCTTCCAGTCTGTATTGCGATTTTTTTACCGCGTTGATAATTTTTTCTGAAGAAGTGAATCCATTATGCGGAGCTTCTATCCCGGGCTTCCTGAAAAAGACGGCGTAAGGATCCTCCAATGCATCGAGATTATCGATAATTCCCGCATCAAGTTTATCTAAGGCAAAATGCGAACCACCCCAGTGTGCGTAAATCGCATCAAATCCCAATGCCAGGGGAATAAAATCATGGCGCGCACTTCTTACTGAACCGATTTCTTCAGGTAAATCACACTGAAAAACTGCCATCATTCTGGTAATGCTTCCGGTAATCACCGGCATTTCGATTACCAAATCAGCAGCTGCCACACCGGACAAAGGACGAGTTATCGGGTCTTCGGCAAGCATCACGGCAATCGACCGCTGATTATAATTTTCGCATTCGATTCCCGTGATTGAACTGATTTTTCTTTCTTGGTTGCTTTCCGGTTCCTGATTAGAATTATTTATTTCCACGCTTTTAGTTGATTTCCAAAACAAAAACCCGCCGACAATTACAATAACCAATAAAACGATAATTAAAGTTAATTTTATTTTTGATTTTGTTGTCATGAGGTATTTTTATTTAGCGAAGATTTATTTTACACTGAGACAACCTCGGAGGCCAAAAGCATAGTTCCGCAAAGCGGATTTCGGTCGAGAATTAGTGCGACATCTCGCTGGAGATGTCGACACGTATCGACAAGTAAAATAAATCTGAGCTCTAAAACTATTATTTCTGGCAACTAGGGCAAAAATATGTGCCTCTGCCGCCCAAGCTAATTCTTTTTACTTTTCCTTTACATTTATAACACGGTTCGTCTTTGCGGTCATAAACTCGATGATATTTTACATAATTTCCGGGCTTTCCCGAAACCCGCACATACTGGTCAACCGAGGACCCGCCGCATTTTATTGCCTCGGACAATACTTTTTTGATTTCAATAAATAATTTTTCCGCTTCTTTTCTGGAAAACGAGTTTGCTGGCCTGCGCGGGTCGATTTTTGCCCGGAATAATGCTTCGTTGGCATATAAATTACCGATTCCGGAAATAATTTTCTGGTCCATAATCAAAACTTTTATTTTTGTCTTCTTGTTTTTCAGTATCTCGAAAAATTTATCTTCCGTCAATATAAATGGTTCCGGCCCTAATTCTTTAATAAATTTCAAATCCTGCCAATTATCGACAACTCGCAGTTCGCCGAAAATCCTGGAATCGTTGAAGTCCAGCAACTTCCCGTCGGAAAACTTAAAGCTCACCCTGCTTGTTTTCCCGCTTCCCGGATAGATTAATTGTCCGGTCATTTTTAAGTGTATGGTCAAAGATTTTCCTGAAGATTGCGTCGAACGCGATGATAAAATAAAAATCAGCAGCTTCCCGCGTCTGATTATTTCTTTAATCGCAGTATTTTTCAATTCTTTAACAAATTTTTCTTTTCTCGGCTCTTTGATTACTTTCGCATTATTGATAATTACGTCAATAATTTTCTTATTGATAATGACTTTTTCCAATTCGCGTTTAATTGTCTCAACTTCGGGAAGTTCAGGCATGAGTTAAAATAAATTTTTCTGCTCGGGCTTGATTTCCGGCTCAAATACGTATCCGGGTAATCTTTTAATCAGGGTTTGAAAATTAAGCTCGTTAAATAAGGCCTTGATTTTATTGATGTCATATTTTTTCTGCCAATCAAGTTCTTTTAAGGTGATTTTAAGCGGCACCTTTAAGCAGACTGTTGATAATTTCTTACTGAAAAACGCCATTTGTTTATTGGTTTTTAATTTCTCCACCACGTTTTTACTTAAAGCAGGACTGTCAATAATCTGTTTTTCCGTAAGCTTGTCCAGCTTTTTATACAAATTCTCCAAGGTGCCGAATTCTTTAAGCAAATTACACGCACCCTTTTCACCGATTCCTTTTACTCCGGGAATATTGTCCGACGGGTCGCCGCGTAGGGCCTTGTAATCAATCATCTGACTGACTTTCAGGTCATATCTTTCCTCAACCTCTTTTTCTCCATAAATTACGGTTTCGCTTAATCCTCTTTTTGGGGTATAAACCCTGATATTTTTATCAATTAACTGCAAAGTATCCAAGTCGCCGGTAATAATCAAAACTTCAACTCCGTCTTTACCGATTCTTTTCGCCATTGTGCCGATAATGTCATCTGCCTCAAATCCCTCTTTTTCCAAAATCGGAATATTTAAAGCTTTTAAGGCTTCTTTAACGCGTGGAATTTGATTATAGAGCTCATCCGGAGTTTTCGGTCTTTTGGCTTTGTATTCTTCATATGCAATGTGCCTGAAAGTCGGAGCAGCCATATCAAAGGCTGCAATAATATAATCCGGTTTCAGCTCATTGATTACCCGCAATAATATTGAAAAAAATCCATAAACAGCATTAACCATTTCGCCGCTTTTGGTTGTAAGTGGCGGTATGGCGTGAAAACTACGGTGAACTAAAGCATTGGAATCGACAAGAATTAATTTTTTCATAAAATTACGAAAAAGTAATTACTCTTTGGGTTTTCCCGAAAATTTTGAATTTAATCCAGATTTTTGTTTTCGGCAAGATTCTTTTTATTTTCTCCGCCCATTCAATTAAAACAATGTTTTCCGGCTCGGAAATAATTTCCTTAAAATCTAAAGCTAAGACATCTTGGCTGTCTTTTATGCGATAACAATCGAGATGATAAAGATTATTGTATTTCTTCATTAAAACGAATGTCGGGCTGGTCAATCTTCTTTTTATCCCCATTCCCTTGGCAAACGCCTGAATAAAAGTTGTTTTCCCTGCGCCTAAATTTCCCTCCAGACCGATAACTACCGCTCCTCGATTTTGCTCGGGGTAAGCTTTTTTTTGTTTTAAAATTTCATTGGCGAGAATTTTCGCCAATTTTTTTGTTTCTTTTTCGTTTTTGGTTAAAAATTTCTCCATGGATTCATCTTATCAGTTTTTAAGAGATAAAAAAAGAGGCTCGCCCCGCCAAAGGCGGGGTGAACTTGCCAAAAATTATCTTTTGCGCTACGATTTAAACATGCTACAAAAAGACGAAGACAAACAAAAGAAAACAGAAACAAAAATCAAGCAACTTCACCGCGAGGCTGAAGAAGAAAAAGCTAAAAACCTAGCCGATAAGCTAGGTTTTTCTTATATTGATTTAAGAATTTCGCCAATTGACGAGTATGCACTGGTTTTAGCAAAAAAAGAAGATGCGACAAATGCCCAAGCGGCAATTATCCAAAAAAGACAAAAAGAACTTTACATTGTCACTATTAATCCACAATCCGAAACAACAAAAAGCTTCATTAAAAACCTCGAAGAACAAGGATATCAGATAAAAATATTCGTTGTTTCACAAAGCAACATTAAACGCGCCTGGGATAAGTATGATTTAATAAAAACAAAAACCGTAATCACGAAAAAGACGGAAATCGACACCGAACAACTTAAACAAATTCAAGCTGGGCTTACGACAATAAAAGACTTGGAAGAAAAACTGGAAAAATCAAAATCTTCAGCAACCGATCTTTTGAATTTAATTATTGCTGCAGGATTGAAATTGGGAACATCCGACATTCATATTGAAATAATTTCAAAAGAAGAAATCAAATTAAGATTCAGGATTGACGGCATTTTGCAGGACGCAGGCAAACTTCCGCTTTCTGCATTTAAATTACTGCTTTCGCGAATAAAAATGCTTTCCGCTTTAAAGCTTAATGTCCACGATGCGCCACAGGACGGAAGATTTACTTTTAAATCAGAAGATTCGGACATTGAAATCAGAGTTTCTACCATTCCCGCGGAAAACGGGGAAAATGTTGTTTTTAGGGTTCTTGACCCGAAAACCATAGGATTAAAACTCGAGGATCTGGGAATTCAGGATTACGATTTTAAAATTATTGAAAAAGAACTGCAAAAACCAAACGGCATGATTATCACCTGCGGGCCAACCGGTTCAGGAAAAACCACGCTTTTATATGCATTTTTGAAAAAAGTTAACAATTCGGAAATAAAAATCATTACCCTGGAAGATCCGATTGAATACCACATCGAAGGAATCGAACAAACACAGGTTAATGAGGGCAATGAAGCATATACTTTTGCCAATGGCTTGCGTTCGATTGTCAGACAAGACCCCGACATTATTATGGTTGGAGAAATCCGTGATGACGAAACCTCGGAAATCGCCATTCAGGCAGCTTTAACTGGCCATTTGGTTTTTTCTACCCTGCATACCAACGATGCTTCTGGCGCAATCCCGCGTTTAATCGATATGAAAATCAACCCCAGCCTTATTCCTCCGGCGCTGAACCTGGTTATTGCCCAAAGACTGGTAAGACGAGTGTGTCCGAAATGTTCTCAAGATATCCAGCCCGATAAAGAAACATTGGAAAAAATAAAAAACGGCTTAGCGGATTTGCCAAGTCGCGTTGAAAAACCAAAACTAGAAAACATCACCATTAAACAAGTATCGGAAAAAGGGTGTTCTTATTGCAGTTTTACCGGATATCAGGGAAGAGTGGGGGTTTTCGAGCTTTTTGTGATTGACGACCAAATGGAAAAAACCATTCTAAGGGTTCCTTCTTTCGTAGAAATCAAGGAAACCGCAATTAAAGCCGGAATGGTAACCATGAAACAAGACGGAATTCTAAAAGTCCTGCAAGGATTAACCACGTTTGAAGAAATAGAAAGAGTTTTGGGAGAATAAAAATCCTTTCCAATAATCTGTAGGCAACTAACTTTGGCTTAGGAACCAAAAGCGCGGAAGATTTCCGAGGAATGGTTCAGCTGGTGCCTCAACAAGGAGGAGGCCAAACCATCCGAACTAAGAAATAGTCCAAAGGGTATTTAAATAAAAATTTGGTTACCCCTATTGCCTACAGGTTACTGAAAAGGAGTCAGACTCCCTGAAAAGAATATTAAAGACATAATAAAAATAGGATATTGTCCCCCTATCTTTATTACAATCCCATTATAACAGATTGACGAGAACATGTCAAGAGATAATGCCCTATTTGCAACAACTGCCCGCCCCAATTAATACAAACACCTACAATGTATACAGACCCCAGACCACAAAAAGAAGATAATGTTTTGGATAAAACCTTAAGGCCAAATAATTTTAAGGATTATTTTGGACAAGAAAAAACCAAAAAAAATCTGCGTGTTTTGATTGAGGCTGCGAGAAAACGCGGCGAAACAATCGAACATGTTCTTCTGTACGGGGGCTCGGGCCTGGGCAAAACAACTCTTGCGCACATCATTGCCAAAGAACTAAATTCGAACATCAAGGTGACTTCCGGCCCGGCAATCGAAAAAATCGGTGACTTGGCGTCAATTCTCAGCAATCTCCAATCAGGAGACATTCTCTTTATCGACGAGGCTCATCGCTTGAATAAACTTATCGAAGAATATCTTTATCCGGCAATGGAAGAATACTGCCTGGACATCATTATCGGTAAGGGACCTTCAGCAAGAAGCATCCAACTGGAACTGCCGAAGTTTACCCTGATTGCCGCCACGACCAGAATCAGTCTGCTTTCCTCTCCTCTAAGAAACCGTTTTGGTGCAACTTATCATCTTGATTTTTACGAAGAAAAAGACATTCAAGACATATTACGACGTTCAAGTAAAATTTTAGGTATCGAAACCGACGAAGAAGGAATAGAGGAAATAGCCAAAAGAGCAAGAAAAACCCCGCGCGTAGCGAACCGCCTTTTAAAACGCGTACGCGACTATGCTCAAGTCCATGAGCAAGGCAAGGTCAGTAAAAAAAATGCCCAGGAAGCCTTGGCAATGTTGGAAATTGATGACCTGGGATTAGAATCCACGGACAGATTAATTATATCAACGATTATCGAAAAATTCAACGGCGGACCGGTAGGAGTTGAAACCCTGGCCGCAGCCACCTTCGAAGAAAAAGACACAATCTGCGATATTTATGAGCCTTACCTGATGCAAATCGGATTCTTGGCACGCACCCCACAGGGAAGAATAGCGACCCAATTAGCATATAAACATCTCGGACTCAAAGCGCCTGAAGACGGACAAAAAAGATTAATTGAATAAAAATTAACAAAAGAGCAGGGGGAGCTCTTTTAAACATATGTTGAAAATATTTTTCAAAACAACTGTTTTTGTTGTTTTGTTTTTTATTCCGCAAATTGTTTTTGGTACGGTGGTTATTAATGAAACGTTTTACGACGCCGCGGGAACAGACACGGGAAAAGAATATGTAATTTTATACAACAACGGCGATTCGACTGTGGATTTAACGAATTACGAATTGAATGCCGTATCCGGAGATTATTACATTTTTCCTTCTTTTTCCTTAAACCAAAAATCTTCTGTCGTAGTTCATTGGCGCGCAGAAGGAATTAATTCGCAAACAGATTTATATACAGGAACTTCCGGTTTTGACGCAAATATGGGCGACACATCCGGTTGGATAGCATTGTTTAAGGGACATCCGACGTCGGGCACGGCAAAAAACCTAATCGTCGATTATCTGGAATACGGAGCTGGCGCCAAAACGTGGGAGGGAGCTGCCAATGATGCGGGAATTTGGATTACGGGAAGCTTTATCGTTGACGTTGATGCGGGAAAATCAATAAAATTGAAAATCGACGGCCAAGACAATAATTCTCCAGGTGACTGGATTGCGTCCGAGCCGACAATTAATACATCTTCGCAAGAAACAACGACCCAGGCAGCAGAACAACAAGGCGTTGCCTCAACCACCAACAACCCCCCGATTCCCGACGCGGGAAACGATATTATCGCCTTTGTCGGCCAAGAAATCAAATTCGACGGAACCGAATCAATTGATCCGGAAGGTGGCGAATTGGCTTATTCCTGGAACACGGGAGACGGAAAGCTGATTGAAAAACCGAATTTTACCTATAAATACTCTTATCCGGGAACTTATTTGGTTATACTGATGGTTTACGACGGGAGAAATTATGCAACCGACACAATTACTGTAAAAATCCAATCAGCGCAAATAACTATCAATGAATTTATGCCCACTCCTTCGGGAAAAAACGGGGAAGGATGGATTGAAATCTACAACGATTCCGAAGGAATTACCGACGTCAGTGGTTGGCAACTCGACGACAACAAAGAAGGAAACAGCCCATTTGTTTTTCCCAAAAACACCATGATCGCGCCAAAAAACTATTTGGTTTTTTCTCGCCAAATTACCGGCATTGCCCTAAATAACGACAAAGACACTGTTCGTTTGCTTTTACCTGAGGGTGTAATTTTCCAGGAAATAAGTTATGAAAAACCGCCACAAGGAAAATCTTCGGCAAGAACCAAAGAAGGATTCGTTTGGAACGTACCTACGCCAGGAACAATTAATCTCTCTGTTGCAGCCAACGCAAAAAACAAGGAGGTTGTTTATCGTGGCACCCTTAAAACAGAAACAACCAAAGAATCGTCACAAAATCTTACGATTGAATACTCTGCGCCAACACAAGAAATCAAAAAGGGATATGAAGAAATCGCCTTGCCGGAAAAGGGTGTTGAAACCAAAAATCAATTAGCCACGGTCAGAGAATCGATTTCAAAATACATTTCAGGTAATTTAATCTACGTTTTTGTGATTATTGTTTTGCTTGGACTGGTAATCGGATTGTCCTTGGCAAAATTCCGCAGGCGCAAAAGTGAATTTCCGCAAATCTAATTGACTCTTCCAGTGATTTCTGCCAAAATTTATTTATTAAACACTAATTATTGAATTTATGAGCGGACATTCCAAATGGGCAAACATTAAAACCAGAAAAGAGGGACAGGACAAAAAGAAGGGCAAGAATTTTTCCAAACTGGCAAAATTGATTGAAATTGCCGCTAGGAAAGGCGGGGACCCCGGGATAAACCCAACTCTGCGCTTAACTATTGAAAAAGCACGCTCTTTAAATATGCCCAACGAAAATGTTCTCCGGGCTATCAAAAAGGGTTCGGGAGAAAACAAGGAGGGCGAGCAATTAGAGGAAGGCCTTTACGAAGCCTATGGGCCCGAGGGAAGTCAGTTGATTATTGAAACGATCACAGATAACAAAAACCGGACCTTGTCCGATGTTCGCCATATTTTAACAGAACACGGCGGAAGGCTGGCGGAAAACGGAAGTGTAAAATGGAATTTTAACCAAATGGGAACAATTTTAATCGACAAATCAAAAACAGCATCACAAAACAAGGAAGATCTCGAACTGAAAATGATTGATAACGGAGCCGAAGACATAAAATGGAGGGACGACGCTTTGGAAATTTATACCAAGCCCGAAAATCTGGAAAATCTTAAAGAAACAATTAAAGGACTGGGGATCGAAATCGAGGAATTCGGACTGGGGTGGATTCCGAAAAATGAGATTGAAATCAAGGAACCGCAAGCCAGAAAACAAATCGAAACTCTTTTTGAAAAACTGGATGAAAATGACGACGTGAAAGATATTTATTCAAATATAAATTTATAATATGACCCCGTACTGAATTTTCGACTGGTCCCGCAGCTGCGGGACCGAATAAAGCGCGGGGCACAACTACGGAATAAATTATTATAAAAATGTTTAATCATAGAATTTCGATATTTAAAATGTCGAAAATCTAGTACGGGGTATGATTGTCTTGGGAATCGATCCAGGAACAGCAATTGTCGGTTTTGGCCTGATTGAAAAAGAAAATAGGGGCCAGAAACTGAGATTAATTAAATACGGATGTATTGAAACATCCGCCAAGTTTTCTACCGCAGAAAGACTGAAAATAATTCATGAAGAATTAAGCTCTTTATTAAAAAAATATAAACCGGATATAGCGGCGGTTGAAGATATTTTCTTTTTCAAGAACCTAAAAACCGCAATCAAGATAAGCCAAGCAAGAGGAGTAATTTTGCTTGCCATTGCCGAGAAAAAAATTACTGTTGCCGAGTTTACTCCGCTGCAAATCAAACAAGCGGTAACCTGTTATGGTCGTGCGGAAAAAATTCAGGTTCAGAAAATGGTAAAAACGCTTTTGGGCTTAAATGAAATTCCCAAACCCGACGATGCTGCAGATGCCCTGGCAGTCGCTATATGTTGCGCACACAGTACGAGAAGTTAATATCTAGGGTTGACATTCGATTTTTAAAAGATATAATAATGCTTGCGGGCTTAATAGGTCGGACAATGACCCGCTAAAGGAGGAATCGCATAAATAATAATTATTAAAATAAAATCATGATTGCAGATGTTAATGATCTCTATTCACCGCTTTTAGCGGAAGATGAGGAAGAGGCAAGTGAACCGGAAGAAGTGGAAGAAGCAGAAGAAAAAGATGACGAGGAAAAAGAAGAAACAGAAGAAGGCGATGATTCAGAGGCAGACGATGAAACCGAAGACGACGACGACGAAGAATAATAATAATAATAAAATAACTAAAACCCCCATACAAAATGGGGGTTTTAGTTTAAAAAAGGAACTTTTTATATTAATTTGACGAATTTTCTTTTTCCCGCACGAATAATCATACCCTTTTTAGGCGCAATCTCTTTTCTCCAATCGCTCAAAACTATTTCATCAATATCTATTGCTCCTTGTTCGACCAATCGCTTGGCTTCGGATTTCGACAATGCTAATTTTGCTTTTACCAAAAGGTCACAAACTAATATTTTTTTGTCGGAAATCTTTATTTCCGGAATATCTGTTGGCTGGCTTCCTCCCTTAAAAATGCGATCAAATTCTTCTTCCGCTCTTTCCGCTGCCTCTCTGTTGTGTTGAATGGTAACCATTTCTTTTGCCAGTTTTGCTTTTTCGTTTCGGGGATTTGTTTTTCCTATTTTAAGATTTTCGTAAATTTTTTCCGTATCGTTAAGGGAAAAATCCGTACAAAGCTCAAATCCCGGAACTATTAATTCGTCTGTCCAGGACATTATTTTCCCGTACATTTGATCGGGTTTTTCGTCCAGATTAATCATATTTCCTTCTGTTTTGCCCATTTTTCTCCCTGATGGATCTACCAACATCTTAGTTGTCAATACAAGTTTTTCTTTATTTTTAAGCGTCTTCATCAGATCTCTTCCGCAAAGCATATTAAATGTCTGGTCGTTTCCACCAACCTCTAAATCAACATCCATCGCCACGGAATCGTATGCCTGGGCCAATGGATAAAGAAATTCGTGCAAATAAATCGGCTTGTTGCTTTTTATTCTTTCCTGAAACATGTCCCTGATTATCATTTGCTGAACCGTAAAATTTGAAGCCAATTCAATCAAGTCACCGAATTTTAATTTATTATTCCATTCGCCATTATAAAGTACTTTTGCCGAATTTTTACCCGAAAAATCCAGAATTTTACTTGCTTGTTTTTTGTAATTTTTAAGGTTTTTTAGTGTTTCTCTCCTGTTAAGTTTTTTTCTTGTTGCTGTTTTGTCACTCGGGTCTCCAATCATTCCGGTAAAATCACCAATAAGAAAAATCACTTCGTGCCCCAGTTTTTGAAATTGGGCCAATTTTCTTAATTGGATCGCGTTGCCAATATGAAGATTGGGAGAAGTGGGATCAAAACCACAATAAAGTCGAATCCTTTTTCCAGATTTCAATAATTTTTCCAGCGCCTCCGGGCTCGGATAGATTTTTTCCACTCCCTTTTTTAGGACTTCTTTTATTTTTTCCGCATTAACAATGATTTTTCCCATATTTTTACTCTACTATAATTTGCGGGATTAAACAATATTGCTATAATCCTATTGTTATTTTATGATTAGAATATCGTATTAATACTATACAATGCCTAAAATAACTTCTTATCGCGGGGGAAGCCAGACCGGCTTGTGGACAAAAATCAAGCTTTTTTGGTTTCGCAAGAAAAGCGGAGTCAAGCACAAAAAAACCTTAAAAAGAGTTTTGGTTTTTCTTGCCGGCGCTTTCGCGGTTTTTTTAATTGGGATTGTCGGAATTTTCGCCTATTTTGTAAAAGATTTACCCAACGCGGATGCATTGAACAAAAGAAAGGTGGTTGAGTCGACAAAAATTTACGACCGTACGGGAACAATTCTCTTATATGACGTACACGGAGAAGAAAAAAGAACCCTAATCCCCTTCGAGGAAATTCCCCAACAATTAAAAGACGCAACGATTGTAATTGAGGATGATAATTTTTATCATCACGCCGGTATCGATTTTAAGGGAATTGTTAGAGCCTTCCTCGCCAATCTACAGGGGAAAAAAATAAGCCAAGGCGGCTCAACGATTACCCAGCAACTGGTTAAAAGCACCATCCTCAGTCCGGAAAAGACTTATACCAGAAAAATAAAGGAAGCAATTCTCTCGATTGAAACGGAAATCAAATACACGAAAGAAGAAATTTTAAATTTATATCTTAATCAAATCCCGTATGGCTCCAATGCTTACGGAGTGGAAGCAGCCAGTCAAACATTTTTTAATAAGCGCGCCAAAGAACTAACCATCGCGGAAAGCGCGCTGCTTGCCGCATTGCCACAGGCTCCAAGCTATCATTCTCCTTATGGTTCCCACTTAAGCGAATTAAAAAACCGCCAAGAATATATCCTGGAAAGGATGTTCAAGTTTGGTTATATTACGCAAATTCAACTCGACCAAGCAAAGACAGAAGAATTAAAATTTTCTTCAGTTAAAAATAAATTCGGCGCTCCTCATTTTATTATGTATATTAAGGAACACTTGGAAGAAAAATACGGAAAAGACTACATCGAACAAGCGGGGCTAAAAGTTTACACAACGCTAGATTGGGATCTTCAGCAATTGGCCGAAAAAATCGTGGCCGACGGAGTGGCAAAAAACATAAAATCATATAACGCCAATAATGCTGCCCTAATTTCGATTGACCCGAAAACGGGGCAAATACTGGCTATGGTCGGCTCAAAAGATTATTTTGCCGAGCCCAGCCCAAAAGGATGCACGCCGGGGAAAAATTGCTTATTTGAACCAAATGTAAATGTGACTATCCGCCCCCGTCAACCAGGCTCGTCTTTTAAGCCCTACGCCTATGCTACTGCGTTTAAAAA
>Ga0315276_10003171_pt1 | contig 15096 bp, 14 predicted proteins | sample YL17G05_0_MG_FD_204542 | JGI IMG/M metagenome (GOLD analysis project Ga0315276, IMG submission 204542) | Sediment microbial communities from Yellowstone Lake, YNP, Wyoming, USA - YL17G05_0 | ecosystem: Environmental > Aquatic > Freshwater > Lake > Sediment | place: USA: Wyoming | collected...
GCGCCGAGAGCATCTCGGCCCGCTCCGCCTGCGGCATGAGGGGTCTCCCGGGCCCTTTGAGGGCCCTTACCGAGCGATCGCTGTTCAGGGCCACGACGAGGACATCGCCCCGATCCGCAGCGCCCCGGAGATACCGGACGTGCCCGACATGGATCAGGTCGAAACAGCCGTTGGCCAGGACGACGCGGCGTCCGCGGCCCTTTTTCGCGGCAACGATCTTCCCAAGTTCAACGAGGGTCCGGAGCTTCCTGGGTTTCAAGATCGGATCGCCTGTCTGAGCTCACGCGGGCTGAGCGCGGCGGCGCCTTTTTTCATGACGACGACGCCCCCGGCGAAGTTGGCGAGCTCGGCGGCCTCCCGGAACGATGCCCCGGCCGCCAGGGCTAGAGTGAACGCGCTGATGACGGTATCGCCGGCCCCGGTCACGTCGACGATATCGGTCGTCCCGCGGACGGGAATGGGGAAGGGGGGCTTGCCTTTTTCGAAGAGGACCATCCCCCGCGAACCGCGCGTCACGAGCAGGGCAGGGGACCGGAGTTTTCTCAGGACCTTCGCCGATGCCGCGTATAGGGCCGCGGTGTTCCCGCCGGGCACCACGCCGAGGGCCGCCTCGACCTCGGACTCGTTCGGGGTCGCGATCGTCGCCCCCGCGAAGTCCATCAGCCGGAATCGCGAATCGACGGCGACAGGGACGCGGGCCCCCACGGCCGCGGGCAGGCATTCCGCGAAGATGGCTTTCTTGACGGTGTCATAATTATAGTCGGAGACGAGAAGAGCTGCGCAATCCCGGATGACGGCGCCGACGGCCCTACGGATTCGCCCCGACAGAGCGGGGGAGTCAGGGACCCGGCCCTCGCGGTCGATGCGCAGGATCTGCTGTTTGCGCGTGTTCTCCTCGCCGGCCATGATCCTCGTCTTCAGGGGTGTCCGATAGCCCTTTTCCGGAATGATGCGATCGGTCGGGATGCCCTTGGCCCTCAGGAGCCCCAGCACCCTGCGGCCCGCCGCATCCCTGCCGACGACGCCGACGGGAACCGGGAACGCCCCGAGGGCCTTCAGGTTCTGGATGGCGTTGCCCGCTCCGCCCAGGGAGAATTCCTGGTCCTTGAAGCTCAGGATGAGGACCGGGGCCTCGCGGGAGATGCGCCGGGTCGTTCCGTAGAGATGCTCGTCGAGGATGAGGTCGCCCCAGACGCCGATCCGCAGGCCCTCGAAACGATCGACGTACCCGAGAAGACCATTCCTGTCCGGTTTGATATCGCGCATGTCTCCCTGCCGCATGGATTGTAATCAATAACGGACCCCAAGGTCAAACGGAGCATTGAAAAGCCGGGGAAATTCGTCTATATTCTGTCAGGCACGCCGGAGTGGCGGAATTGGCAGACGCGCGGGACTCAAAATCCCGTCCGGGGCAACTCGGGTGTGGGTTCGATCCCCTCCTCCGGCACCAGATTTTCTCATCCCCGATCACTTGAAAAGCGGCGCCGGCGGGCATTTGACCGGTGGCAGCAATCTGAGCTATCTTGGGGGGCAAAAGGATCGTCAGAACCATGAACTTCCATGAACCCGCGGTCTTAGGCCGGACAGGTCTCAAGGTCGGACGCCTGGGCGTCGCCTCGGGCTACGGAGCGCCCGCGGCCGCCGTCGAGGAGGCGTTCGAACGGGGATGCAACTATTTCACCTGGGGCACGGTCATCAAGGGCTATTCCGAGCCCATGCGCCAGGCGCTGAAGAATATCGTTGCGAAGGGACAACGCGACCGCCTGGTCCTGGCTGCGTTCAGCTACGCCCATGACAATTTCCTCACCGAACGGCTGCTTGCTCGAGGTCTGAAAAGCGCCGGGCTGGACTATGCCGACGTCCTCATCCTGGGCTACTTCTCCCGCAGGCCGCCGCTCCGCCTCATCGACGGGGCCCTTCGGATGAAAGAGAAAGGGCTCATCCGGTTTATCGGTCTCTCCAGTCACAACAGGAAGCTCCTCGGGGAGCTGGCGAGGAACGGGGAGTTCGACGTCATGCACCTGCGCTACAACGCCGCCCACCGCGGTGCGGAGACGGAAATATTCCCTTTTCTGGGGGAAGAACGGCGGCCTGGGATCGTGTCCTTCACGGCCACCCGATGGGGCAAGCTCCTTAACCCGAAGAAGATGCCGCCGGGCGAAAAGCCACCGACGGCCGCGGACTGCTACCGCTTCGTTCTCTCCCATCCCGCAGTCGACGTCTGCGTCTCGGGCGCCAAGACGGTTGAGCAGATGCGTGAGAACCTGGCCGGCCTCGACGCCGGACCGATGTCGGATGCCGAGCTCGCCCGGATGCGCCGCATCGGCGACCACGTCCACGGCCCGAAACGGGTCTGACGAGGCGTCGCCAGCCGTTTGACCTCAGCACGGCCTGGCGCCCGGGGCCTCGAACGCCATCTCACACCTGAGGACCTCGATGAGCATGCAAGCCGTCCGTTCGCGGTTGAGGTTGAGCGATCTCTGCGTGTAGGCGAGGGGCCTCAGACACATCTTCGGAAAATCCTTCTCCTGCACCCTGGTTTGCAGTATACTAGTAAACAGGTAGGTTAAGTGGGTTAAGATCCAAACTTCAATAGGAGGGAAAAATGATCCTTAAGGGAGGCAAAACCGCCTGTTGCTTGGTCTTTATTTTTATTCTTTTTTTTGCCGTCCAGCTAACAGCTCAGATGAACCCGATCTATCGATTCAAGAAAGTTGCAATTCCCGTCGATCTGAACATCAATGATTCCATTTTGCCAAAGGGCGAGTACGACCTGGAATTTCTCAGAGCCAATCCGTTGTCGTATTATCTCAGGATTATGAAGCAAGGAAAGATCCTTTATCTCATTCAGGGCGAGGGACTTCTTTATGACGATCCAAAGACTATACCCGCAAAACCGACGCTTAAAATGAGCAAAAACAAAGACGAGAAATTGCTGATCATCGTGTTCGAATCAGGATATAGAACCAATATCTATGGAAAGCTCAAGGCAAGCTATCGCCTTGAATACAAAGAGGACTGAATCCGATATCCCGAATTAGAAAGGCGGGAGAAGGTAAAAAAAAGGCCGCGGCCCGAAGGCCGCGGCCTGTGCGTTCTTTGAAAGGACCCAGGTCAGCCGAGGATGGCGTCCTTGGCGGCCTTGCCGACGCGGAACTTCACGACGCGCTTGGCCGCGATCTTGATGGTCGCTCCGGTGGCCGGGTTGCGTCCCATGCGGGCCTTGCGGTTCACGAGGACCACCTTGCCCAGGCCGGGGATCGTAAAGCCGTTCTTGGCGTTCTTGTAGGCCAGCTTCACGAGGGCCTCGATCGCCGCATCGGCCTGCTTCTTGTTGATCCCGGCGGCGTCGGCCACGCCCGCCACGATCGCACTCTTCGTCATCGCTTTTGCCATTGTTCATACTCCTCAATGAGATTTTTCGCGGGCGAAACCGCACCGGCTCCGCCCTTAATCGTCGCAATATAGGCTGATTTCTTCGGAAAATCAAGTCCCCGCGAGTTTTTTCTTCCCGCCGGCGCGGAAACAGGTCTTCTCCCGTGACGATCTGTGATACGATCGATTCGAAGGAGGATGCCGCCAATGACTCGAATCCTCAAGCATGCGATCTCCGGCCTCTTGTTGATCGGCCTCGCGCTTTCCGCGTTCGGAGCCGCGCCGTGCGAAAGACCCCGGCCCGCTTCGGTCGCGGAGAACGCGCTCGCCCCCGCCGACAAGCTGGTCGTTCTCTGGACGAGCGGCGACCGAGACGTGGCCATGAACATGGTCTTCATGTACACCCTCAACGCCAAGCTCGCCGGCTGGTGGCAGGACGTCACATTCATCGTCTGGGGCCCGTCGTCGAAGCTCCTCTGCGGGGACGCGGAGCTCCAGGCCGAGCTTGGAAAGATGAAAAACGCGGGGATCGTTCTCGAAGCCTGCATCGCCTGTGCGGAGCGTTATGGCGTCACGGGGAAGCTCCGGGAGCTGGGCCTCGACGTCAAGGGGATGGGAAAGCCTCTGACGGATTACATCAAAGAAGGAAGACGGGTCCTCACGTTCTGACCACCGTGCGCTCTTTGCCCCGTCTCTTTGACATCGTTCCGGGCCTCCGCTAGAATGGACGCTTCTAAAGACTCATGAAACGTCCGCCCCGGCGACCAACGGTTCTGCCTGCCCTTCTTCTTCTGCTCGCCGCATTCATCTCCGGCGCCTGTTCCCGGGCGAAGGAAGACGTCGGCGTCTTCCGGGTCATCGACCGTATCGGCGCGAAGAACGTCGTCGCGTCGCCGTTCAAGACCCCCGACCCGAAAAATTCCTCCCTGATGGAGGTCTCCGGCAAGTTTGGCATGAACGAGCTCGGCACTGGGGAGAATCCGTTCGGGATCAAGATGAAGCTGCACCTCGGCCCGTCAGACGTCAACGCCCTGGCCGCGGCGCCGCCGACGACGATCGCCTTCGGCCTGAGGGTCCCGCCCGACGCCCGGTTCGAGTTCAATTACGGCATACGGTGCGATGAGGAGATCCTCCATGCTGCCGGGGGGAGCCGGACGGCCGGTTTTGCGGTCGTCCTCTCGGCGGGCGGTCCCAAAGAGACCCTGTTCCGGAGGACGATCCGGCTGGAGCCGGGCCGGGTGCTCGCCTTCAACTCGGGATCGATCGACCTTTCCCGTTTCGCCGGCCGCGACATCTCGTTCCGGCTCGTCACGGATGGGGACGAGCGGGCCCTGGCGTTCTGGTTCAGTCCCGTCATCTACAGCGTCCGTCGGAACGCCCGATACGTCATCCTCGTCTCCCTGGATACGTTGAGGTCCGATCACCTTGGCTGCTACGGGTACGACCGGGATACGAGCCCGAACATCGACCTCCTGGCCCGGGACGGCGTCCGTTTCGCCGAGTCCCGCGCCCCGTCCCCCTGGACGCTCCCGTCCCACCTTTCCATGATGACCGCCCTCAACACGATCAACCACGGGGTCTTCACTCCCGACTTTAGCCTCGATCCGGCGACGCCGACCCTGGCCGAGCTTTTGAAGGCGAGGGGCTTTTGTAATGCCGCGTTCACTGGCGGCGGTTATGTCAGCGGATTCTACGGATTCAGCAAGGGCTTCGACAGCTTCCGGGTCCTGGGCGAAGTGAACGACCGGGACGCCGCCGCGAAACTCGCCGACAAGGCCACGCGTTGGATCGAGAAGAACCTGGACCGGGATTTCTTCCTCTTCCTCCATACGTACCAGATCCACAACCCCTATAGCGCGGAAGAGCCCTGGAACCGGCGTTACCTCCGCGAAGGGGCGGGGCTGTCGGAGCTCGATATGACGCCGCTCCGTTTCAATCACGAGGAGCGTTTCAAGCCCGTATCCAAGGAGATGCGCCGGGACATTGTCGGCCTTTACGACGGCGAGATCCGCTATACCGACGAGAGCCTGATCGGGTCCCTGGTCGCGAAGCTCAAGGCCCTCGGCATCTACGACCGGACCATGATCGTCCTCACCTCCGACCACGGGGAGGAGTTCGCCGAGCACGGATCCTGGCTCCATACCCATAGCGTGTACGATGAGCTCCTTCGCGTCCCGCTCATCGTCAAGTTCTTCGGCTCGCGAAACGCCGGGAGGACCGTCCGGACTCCGGCGTTCTTGGTGGACGTGATGCCCACGGTTGCCGAAGAGCTTGGGATCAAGCTTCCCTCGGAAGGCCTTGACGGGAAAAGCCTTCTGCCTCTCGCCGACGGAGGGGATGACGCCGCCGGGAAGGTGCCGCGGCTGGGCATCAGCGATCTGGTCTCCCACGCGATGGACAAACATATCCCCGGGAAAGTTGCCCTCGTCCGGTTTCCGCACACGTTCATCCTCAACGAGCCCTACACCCCCGAGGACCTCGCTTATTTCCTGAGCCCGCCGCCCCCGCTGGCCGAGGTCGAATTGTTCGACGTCTCCCGCGATCCGGGCGAGACCAGGAACCTTGCCGCTGACCAGCCGGCGCTCGTGCGCGAGTTTCGGAACCTTCTCCGGGAAAGATACAAGCCGAGGAAGAAGCCCGCGGCTACGAAGGTCGATATAGGGGACGATCTCATCAAGCAGTTAAAGTCCCTGGGCTATTTGTGATCGTCCTAAAGCTTTAGGACCACCTTGGCCTTCGTCATGACCCCGACAATGAGTAGGATGACCAGCGTCATGACGATCGCGTTGACATGCCCGGGCCAACCGCCGGCTTCCCTAAACGGCCAGAGGAGCTTCCCGACGTCCCAGCGGACGATCGTCGAGACGAGCTCCGAGAGGGAACGGACGATGTCCGGCATGATGTAGGCCAGAAGGGGGTTGACGCCGATCGGCAGGAGGAAATTGGCCCACTTCTTGATCCCCTTGACGTCCATCAGGAAGTAGCATCCGAGGAGGACGAGACAGCAGATCCCCGAGGTCACGAGGGCGTAGGAGTCCGTAGCCTGATTTTTGTTGATGCCGTGGAGAGGCCTGAGGACGTAGCCGGCGACGAGAGTGCCCAGCCCGAGGCAGGCCATGAATTTCATGCGCCGCTTGGGTTCCGGGATGTCGCGGCCCGGGACGAAGAGGGTCCCGGCCAGCATCCCGGCGGTGACGATGGCCGCGTGCGATCCGAAGACCGAGTCGATATGGACGAACCCGTTGACGGCGGGTCCGAGCAAATTCAAGGCCCCGTGCCGCGCGCCGATATACAGGGCGAGCATGAACCCCATGGCGCCCAGCAGGGCCGTGCGGTCGCCCCGCGTTCCGAGATAGACGAACGAGCAGGCCATGTAGGACCAGCCGATGAGGCCGAGGATCCCCCACCACGAGGTCTGGATCGTGGTGATCGCGCCCGCCTGCGTCGTCCCTCGGAAGAGGACGACGAGGACGAGGAGGAGGGCCGCGGCGGCCAGCCGCATACCCCGATAGAGGCGCCGCTTCTTCGCGTCCTCGGTCTTCGGATAGATGTTCCAGAAGACGATGACCGCGACGAAAGCGAGGAAGTACCACAGGGCCCGGGACATGCCCGTGGCGGCCGCGTCAAAGGCGTGCTCGTTGACCGTGAGGACGCCGAGGAAGAGCAGAGCGAAGGTCCGCGAAAGGACGTGCTTGGCGAGCTTCCAGGGGCTCTCCCCGGACATCATCCTCTTGTGGAGGGCGAGGGGGATGGCGACGCCGACGATGAACAGAAAACCGGGGAAAACGACGTCCGTGATGGTGTAGCCGTCGACGCCGTCGCGGACGTGCTGGAGCCAGGCGGGGGACAGGTGCATCCCGGCGACGTAGTTGACGAAGATCATGATCAGGATGTCCAGTCCCCGGAACGCGTCCAGGCAGGCCAGGCGGGCCGGTTTCGCCGATCGGACATCTATCGCCATGGAGCCTCCTATTTCTTCCGGTCGCCGTACCAGACGCCGGCGGCCATGTATTCCTTCGGGGAGAACTCCTGGAGCCAGACCCGGATGGTTTCGACCGGGGCCCCGATGGACGTGCGGACGGCCTCGGTGACGGCGGCGCAGAGGGCCTTCTTCTGCTCATCCGTCCGGCCTTCGAGCAAGTGAATTTCGATGAGCGGCATGCGCGTCTCCTTTCGGCCGCTATTGTACACCAGAACACTTCCAAATTGACTTTGGCGGCCGCTTTTGGTAAGAACTAGGACGAAGGCAGAAGATCATGGTCATCGGCACGCGCGAGATGGGGAATGTGGCCGTCTTCGATATCGAAGGGGAGATCCGGCGGTCGGACTCCATGGAGGCGACGCTTCACCAGCTCGTCAAGGCCCGGCTCTCGGCAGGCCGGGCCGACATCCTCCTGAACTTCGAAAAGGTCGATTTCATCGACAGCTTCGGGGTCGGGGAGATCCTGGCCAGCTACATCTCCACCCAGAACCTGGGGGGGAAGCTCAAGCTCTCGCGGGTCTCCAAGAAACTCCTCATCATTTTCCAGGTGACCATGCTGACCAGGGTTCTCGAGATCTTCGGCTCCGAAGAGACAGCTCTCGATAGCTTCGGCAAGCCTTGAGCCCCAATTCCGGCGACCGCCTCCAGCGTTTCCTGTCGCGCTTCGTCGACCTGCGCCCGGGGGAGTCCCGGACGGCGCTCCTCCTCTTCCTGTACTTCTTCCTCGTCACCTTCCCCGTCTACATCGTCAAGCCGGTCAAGATCTCCCTGTTCTTCATCTCGTTCTCGGCGCGTTCCCTGCCGTTCGCCTACCTGCTCACCGCGGCGCTCATCGGCTTCTCCGTTTCGTTGAATATCCGGCTCATGAAGAAGCTCTCGAGGCTCCGCTACCTGGCCATGACCGGGACGTTCTTCATCGTGAGCCTCGTCCTTTTCTGGGGCCTCTTCAAGCTCAACTGGCGGGGGACCTCGCTGATCTATTGGTTCTGGTCGGATATGTTCATCGCCACGACCGTGACGCAGTTCTGGATTTGCGTGAACGACGTCCTGCATCCGCACCAGGCCAAAAGACTCGTCGGCTTCTTCGTGAGCGGCGGTCTGCTCGGCGGGATCGGAGGCTCGCTCCTGGCCATGCGGCTGGCAAGGACGATCGGCACGGAGAACCTGCTCCTCATCTGCCCGGCGCTCCTCGTCCTGATGCTCTTGGTAGCCGGCCGTCTCTTGAGGGGCGGCCCCCCCGAGGACGCCCGGTCCGGCGTCGAGGACATGGGCAAGGTCGGTTTCCTCGAGGGGCTCGGCCTCGTCCGCCGGGACCGGTATCTGCTCCTCCTGGCCGGCCTCCTCGGGACCGCGGCGATCGTGGGCAACCTCATTGACTTCCAGTTCAGCACCATCCTCAGCTGGAACTATATCAACAAGGACCCGCGGACGGCCTTCCTGGCGACGTTCAACGCCGCCCTCCTGATCCTGTCCTCCTTCGTTCAGCTGTTCGGGACCGGCCGGGTCCTCCGGAGGTTCGGCATCCGCGCCGGGCTCCTTGCGACGCCCGCCCTGCTCGCCCTGGGTTCGGCGGCGGTCTTTCTCTTCCCGACGGGCTCCCTGATCCTGTGGGCGGTCTTCATCCGGGGGACCGACAAGGGCCTGGAGAACACCCTCGGCCAGTCCGTGAGGGAGCTCCTCTACGTCCCCGTCGCCCCCTCCCACAAGTACCGGGCCAAGCTTTTCATCGACATGTTCGTGAACAAGTTCGCGGGCGCCGCGGGGGCCCTCCTCCTCCTCCTGTTCTACACGGTCCTCCGGATCCGCGTCGAGCAGGTCAGCTTCCTCGTCCTGGGATTCCTCGCCCTCGGAACCATCCTGGCCCTGAGGATCTCCGGCGCCTACGTGGGAATGGTCCGGAAGGACCTCGTCCGGAAATGGGAGGACGGGGAGAAGGTCGTCGCCGCGAACGTCGACATCGACTCCGCCCGGCTCGTCTTCGACACCATCCAGAGCCGTGAACGGAGCTCCATCCTGTACGCCATGAACGTGTTCGACCTCGTCCGGAAGGACAAGATGACCCCCGAGCTCCGGGAGGTCCTGTCGGAGAAGTCCGGCGAGCTCCTGGCCCGGTCCATGGATTCCCTGCTCGACGCGGGCGGGGAGGCTCCGTTCGCCGGCGTTGACGACGCCCTGTCCGACGCGGAGCTGGGCACGGAGATCGGGGAGGTGTTCGGCCTCGAGTCCTACCGGAAGGTCATGGGCGAGCACCTCGAGACGATCACGGGCGAGGGACGGGGGTCCGAGGTCGAGCGGATGGAAGCCGCCAAGGTCCTGGGGATGATGCGGCCGGAGCCGAACGTCGTCCGCCAGCTGGGCCGGCTCCTCCAGGACGATTCCCCGGACGTCGTGAACTACGCCCTGGACAGCGCGGCCAGGCTCAGGCAGAAGGAGCACGTCCCGCTCATCGTCCGCGAACTGGCCGATCCCCGGACGCGCCGCACGGCTGTCGACGCCCTGGCCGCCTACGGAAGCCGGATCCTGGGCGCCCTCGTCAGGATCATGGAGGATGGGGAGGAGGACCCTGCCGTCCGGCGCGCGATCCCCGAGGTCCTGGCCATGATGGGCGGCCAGAAGGCCGCCGATGCCCTCGTCGCCGAGCTCCTGAAGGGGGACGGGGCCGTGGAGCCGGAGATCATCGAATCCCTCTACAGGATCCGGTCGGAGCGGCCCGCCGTCGTGTTCCGGGAAAAGAGGATCATCCCGGCCGTCCTGGCCCAGGTCGGGTCGGCCTATCGGGTGCTTCTCGAAAGCGACCCCGAAGAGGCGTCGGGAGGCCGGCTGGCCTTCCGGATCAAATGGGTTTTCGACCTCCTCAGCCTCATCTACCCCTCGGAGGACATCGTCAAAGCCTACCAGAACATCTGCCGCGGGACGCGGAAGTCGATCGACTACTCGCTCGAGCTCCTGGACAACGTCGTCGCGAACGACCTCAAGGAGTTTCTTTCCCCCCTCATCGAGGACCTGCCGCCCGCGGAGAAGGTCCGGAGGTGCGGGAAGCTCATGCGCTCTCTCGAGAAGCGGGCCGGGAAGGCCGGCTTGAAAGGAGCCCCCCCATCCGATAGAATAGGGAAAATATGATGCCTATGGTCCATCTTTATATTTATCCGAAGACCGAGGAACCTTTCAACTTCATCCTGGACGGGAGCGAGGTGTCCATCGGCCGTTCCCCTGACAACGATTTGCCGCTACCCGACCAGTTCTGCTCGGGCCGCCACGCGCTCGTCGTCGGCACCCGGGACGGGTTCGTCATCCGGGACCAGGGGAGCAAGAACGGCGTCTTCGTCAACGGGATCAAGATCCTCGCGGAGACCCTCCTGCGGAGAGGGGACGAGATCCTGCTCGGCTCCACGCGGATCGTTTTCGACGAGCAGGCCCCGACCAAGGTGGAGATGGTCGAGGGGCCGGCCGGGCCGGCGAACTACAACACGATGATCCAGGTCCGGGATATCCTGAAGAGACCCGCGCCGGACACGAAGGCGGCGCCCGCGGAGACCGCGGCCGCGGACCTGGAGCGCCTCCGGCGCGAGCAGAAGGTCTTGTTCGTCCTCAACGAGGTCAGCCAAGCCCTGATCTACCACTTTCCCTTGGACAAGCTCCTCGACCACATCATGGACCTCATCATCCAGAATATCCCGATGGACCGGGGCGTCCTGATGTTGAAGGAGGGGGAGCCGTTCCAGCTCGTCCCCAAGGTCGTCCGCATCGTCGACCCGGGGCTCCGAAACCAGAACATCCAGGTCAGCCGGACGATCCTCAACACGGCCCTGGCCAAAAACTCCTCCATCCTTCTGTCGGACATCCAGTCGGACTCCTTCTTCAAGGAGCAGGCGAGCGTCGTCCGGTCGAACGTCCGTTCGGCGATGTGCGTCCCGATGTGGAACAACGAGGAGATCGTCGGGATCGTTTACGCCGACCGCGCCTCGATCGTCAACGCGTTCACCGAGGACGACCTGAAGCTCCTGACCCTGCTGGCCAACGTGGCGGCGGTCAAGATCGAGAACGCCCGGCTCTTCGAACAATCCCTGGAGAAGTGCCGGATGGAGCGCGAGATGGCCGTGGCGGCCCAGATCCAGAGGAACTTCCTCCCGCGCGAGGAACCCCGCCTCGAAGGCTACGAGATCTGCGGGGGGAATCGAGGGTGCTACCAGATCGGCGGCGATTACTACGATTTCATCCCCCTCGAGGACGGCCGGCTGGGCGTGGCGATCGCCGACGTCTCGGGGTGCGGCGTGGGGCCGTCCCTCCTGATGGCCTCCCTGAGGGCGTCGCTTCACGCCGAGCTGGGGACCCGGACGGGTGTGACGTCCCTGGCATCGCGGCTCAACGCCTTCGTCCACAAGAGCTCGGAAAGCCACACGTTCATCACGTTCTTCTTCGGTATCCTGGACCCGGCGGCGGGCGAGATGACCTACGTCAACGCGGGCCACAACCCCCCCATCCTCCTCGAAGCCGGCGGCGGCGTGCGCAGGCTGGATAGCACGGGCTTCTGCCTCGGCATGTTCTCCGGCGTCGATTACGGCCAGGACAGCGTCCGCCTCGTCCCGGGCGACCTGCTCTGCCTCTTCACGGACGGCATCACCGAGGGCCGGAAGGCCGACCGGGAGGATTTCGGGGAGGAGCGCCTCATCGCGCTCCTCAGGGGGAGTGCCGGCCTCGACGCGCAGGCCGTCATGGCGAAGGTCTTTGAAGAAGTCCAGAAATTCACGGCCTGCGCCGACCCGTCCGACGACATGACCCTCGTCCTCGTCCGGAGGACCGGCTGATGGAGCCCCGATGGATGAACTGAGGGTCGCGGCCGATCTCCGGGCGATGGACAAGGTCCGCGCCTTCATGAAGAAGGCGCTCCAGGGCGTCGAGATGACCGAGGAGGACGGCTTCAAGATCGAGCTGTCCCTCCACGAGATCTGCATCAACATCGCCCTTTACGCCTATCCCGGGGAAAAAGGCGAGATCATCCTTCGGGCCTGGTTCGACGGGGACCGGGCGTGTTTCGAGTTCCGGGACACGGGGATCGCCTTCGACCCGCGGCCGGTCCTGCCGCCGGATATCCGGGAAAAGCTCAGGACGGGGCGCCGGGGAGGGTTCGGAATCTACCTGTTCCGGACCCTGATGGACGGCTACGAGTACCGGCGGGAGGGCGAGCAGAACGTCCTCCTCGTCTTCAAGAAGCTCCGGGGAGCCGCCCCTTCCGGTTCCGTATCAGTATAGGACGTTCGCCTCGCCGTTCTTCCCGATGAGCCGGTCGATCTCCGCCAGGATGAGGTCCCGCCGGGCCAGGACGGCTTCGATCTCCGCATCCTTGAGATATTCGCCGACGGTCGTCCTGATGGCGTCCGCGGTCAGGGACTTGAGCTTTTCGACGAACGCCCGGGGCAGTTCGCTCATCAGCTTGGGACCTTCCCGGTGCTTTTCGGTATAGATGAGCGCCTTGACGAACTTCTTCCCGGTCCGGAAGGAACGGGAGTGGTCGATGAGGATCATCCGGTAATCCGGCGTGATGAGGATCTGGTTCATGTGCCGGTCCTCGTTGGCGATGAGGTTGTCCCAGGCCCGCTGAAGGTAGGTGGCCCTGTTCCAGTTGAAGACCTTTATCAGCGGCATCTTGATCTTTTTCTCGGTCTTCTCCCTGAGGCTCATGCAATCCGGGATCCATATCTGGAGGGATCCCCGGTCCTCGTGGAATCGCCGCTCGACCGTCGGGGGGATCATGCCGAGCCCGAGGAACTTGTCGAAGAGGTAGGCGGCGATCTCGTACCGCCACCCTTCGAGAAAGCCGCCCATCATGCCCTCGGGGTTCTTCCACAGGGCGTCCCGGGCGACGTCCTCCTTTTTCAGGGTCAGCCTCCAGGGGCTGGTGACGGCCTTGTCCCCCCGGATCTGTTCCGAGCCGGCGATCTCGGCCGTCAGGAGGAACGATTCCCATTTCGGCCTTTCGGCGAGCTCGTCGGGCGTGAACTGGGCCAGAGCCGGTCGGGTGCCTAGAACCGCCCAGGCCAGGGCAAACGAAAGAACGAACTTCCTGTTCATGCTCCCCTCCTTATCGATCGTATAGAAACCCGCTCCCGCCGGATTCCTTCGTCATCTCCTCGATCTCCCCCAGGAGCAGATCGCGGCGGGCCATAACGGCCCGGACCTCATCCTCGCTCAGGTAAGGGCCTTCGGCCTCTCGGACGCCCTCGATGGTCAGCGCCTTCAGCTTATCCACGAACGCCCGGGGGAGGCGGCGGATGAGAAACGGCCGCCCTTCGGCGCTCTTCTTCGTCCCGCGCCGCCCGAAATAGAGGGCTTTGACGGAGCCTGGGGCCGAACGGAACGCCCGCGAGTGGTCGATGAGTATGGTGCGCCAGTCCTCCGTGTACCGGACGTTCTGCTGGGTCCGGTCCTCATTGGCGATGAGGCTGTCCCAGGCCCTCGTGACATACTTCATGTTCTCGACCCGCGGCCCGGCCTCGTCCGGGATACGGATGCCCTTTTCCATGACATCCAGAAGGCTGAACGCCGTCTCCACCCAGAGCTGGAGGGAACCCTTCGCCCCTTGGAATTTCCGTTCGACCGTCGGCGGGACCATCTCGAGCCTGAGGAGCTTGTCCATCCGGTAGGCGGCGATCTCGAATCTCCATTCATCCAGGATCCCCCCAGGAGCCGTGGTCACGTTCTTCCAGAGGGCCCGGCGCTCGACGCCGTCCGCCCGGAGGGTGAGCCGGAACGGCCGGGTCACACCCTCGCCGACGGGCTTGGAGTCCACGATCTCGGCCGAGAGGAGGAATCGCTCCATGTCCTCCCTCTGGGCGATCTCCGGCGGCGTGAACTGGGCCGCGCAGGGGAGGAGGGCAAAAAAGACGAGCAAAAGGCCGCCCGCCGGGAAAGCGTTTGGGATCATTGTCCGCTCTTTTTCTTCGCCCTGTATTCTCTCAGGATGAGGACGCACAATCCGAGCCAGATGACGACCATGACGACGTTGATGATGGCGTATCGCTCGATGGGGAGCGCGAGCCAGGTCGTCCCGACGAAAATGGCCAGGGCGGCCAGGGCGTCGCCGCCCCGGACGAAGAACGTATCGATCGCGGCCTTGGCCTTGTATTTCTCCTCCCGCGGCGTGATGAGGAAGAGAGCGGCCCTCGTCGTATTCATGACCGAATAGTCCGTCCCGTTCTCCAGCGACTTGACCCACTTGACGAGGAGGAGCGAGGCCCCGAACGCGATGTAACCGTAACCGCCCAGGGCGATGAACGGCAGGATGAAGAGCGCCCCGCCGACCCCGATCCACTTGAAGATGCGCGAGACGAGGAAGAGCTGGATGACGAGCGCCAGGAGGTTGGTCAACAGCTGATATTCCGCGAAGAACTTGCCGATGATCTGCTCCAGGGACAACCCGCCCGCCGTCCCGGCCTGGATGGACGCGAGGGCGGCCCGCTGGCTGACGTCGTTGATGATGTACTCGCCGGTGGCGTTGATGAAATTGTAAACGCCGATGAGGAGGGCGATGAAGAGGAGGTACCGGCTCTTGAAGACCAGCTTGAACCCCCCGCCCTTTTTCAGGGGCAGCTCCTGGGCCTTCAGTGCGAGCTTGCGCTCCTCCGTGCAGTCGGCGGACTCCCTGGTGCAGGCCCGGACCTCCAGGTGGTGGACGCGGACGGAGAGGAGGACGGTGACGATGAGGACCGCCGCCGAGACGAGCATCATCCTGTAGACGCCAA
>Ga0315276_10003172_pt1 | contig 15093 bp, 5 predicted proteins | sample YL17G05_0_MG_FD_204542 | JGI IMG/M metagenome (GOLD analysis project Ga0315276, IMG submission 204542) | Sediment microbial communities from Yellowstone Lake, YNP, Wyoming, USA - YL17G05_0 | ecosystem: Environmental > Aquatic > Freshwater > Lake > Sediment | place: USA: Wyoming | collected...
CTCATCGCCGCGGTGGTTTACTTTTTCCAGCGAGACGGCAGGCCGATCGATTCGATCGCGATACTCCCCTTTGCCAACGCCCAAGCCGACCCCGACGTCGATTATCTCGGCGAGGGGATAAGCGAAAGCATCATCCGGAGCCTCTCGGGCCTCCCGAGTTTGAAAAAGATCATCGCCTACAGCTCAGTGCTCCAGTATAAACAGAAGGAGATCGACCCGCAGGCGGTTGGAAAAGAACTCTCCGTCGGCGCGCTGCTCCTTGGAAGAGTGAGCCAGCACGGGGATGAGCTGACCATCAGCGTGGAGCTTGTGAACACCGCAAAGAACACCCGGATGTGGGGAAACCAGTACACGGAGAGTTTCTCGAAGATCTTCGACGTCCAGGACGAAATCTCCAGGGCGATTACCGACAATTTGCGTCTCACATTGACACCGAATGACTTGGATCGATTGAAGAAACGCTCTACGCGCAATACGAACGCCTACCAGGATTATTTGAAGGGTGTGCACTTCGTTGACAGAAGATCGCGGGCGGACCTCGCAAAGAGCTTCGAATATTTCCAGAGCGCCATCGCCCAGGATCCCAAATTCGCCCTCCCATATACCGGCCTGGCCGACTACTACATGACCATGGGAATGTACAACCTCATCCCGAAGGAGACGGCTTACATAAACGCTAAGAGCAACCTCATGAAGGCGCTCGAACTCGATCCCACGGAGTCCGGGGCGTACACGATGTTGGCGGATTTCAAAGAGTATTACGATTGGGATTGGGCCGGCGCCCAGGAGACACTACGGCGGGCGATCGATCTCAATCCGTTCGATGCGTACGCTCATCATCGGAATTCTCACATGTTGACGGCGGCAAAGAAATTCGACCAAGCGACAGACGAGATGAAGCGCGCGTTGGAACTCGAACCCCTGGCGGTCGCGACAAACTCCTGCTTCGGGCAGAACCTCTACCTCGCGCGCCGCTACGACGACGCCATCCAGCAGCTCCAGAAAACCATCGAGCTCGATTCGACCCATTACGATCCGCAGGGGTGGTTGGGGATCGCGTATTTCCAGAAAGGGCTGCGCGAGGAGGCCATCCGTCAGATGAAAAAGGCGTCCCGGTTCGAGGTGATCGGCCCGCGGATGACTGCCGCGCTCGCGTATGCCTACGCCGTCACGGGTAGGAGACAGGAATCTCGACAAGAGCTCGACCAATTGCTCAAACAAGAAGGGGCCAGGTACTTTGACCCCTACTTAGTGGCATGGGCCTATACCGGGCTTGCTGACAAGGACTCCGCGTTCGTCTGGCTCGATAAAGCGAACGACGAACACTCGCCTTTCTTGTGCGAGATGATCACGGTGGATCCGTGGTTCGATACACTGCGCTCGGACGAGCGTTTTGCCGGTCTGCTGAAGAAAGTGGGGTTTTGAAGCGCGAACGAAAGCCGGCCGTGTTCTCGACTCTGGGACGAGGGGTAATCGAAAGGGGCGCCCGCAAAACGGGCGCCCCTTCTTCCATCAAATGGGCCTCGATGGGTAACAAGCGCTACGCTCGATGTCTATCCACGGTTAGTAAGGCACAGGTCGGCGATCGAACGCCGAAGAAGTGTCCCAAGCTGCTTCTCTTGGGGCGTATGGAACACCAAACGGCCTTTTCTTGTCACGCCTTTTTTTGAAGGGTCCTCAAAAAAATTGTGGACAAGCGGAGGCCCGCTATCCGCCCATCCCTACTTGCTGAGCACCTTGAACTCGACACGCCGGTTCTGCGCGCGGCCCTCGGCGGTGTCGTTCGACGCGATCGGGCTGCCCTCGCCGTAGCCTTTCGCGGCGAGTTGATCGTTCTCGATATCCGGATAGTTTCCGAGCAAGTAGCGCTTCACCGCCTGTGCGCGTTTTTCAGACAGGGTCTGATTATAGGCCTCCGTGCCCTCGGAGTCCGTGTGCCCGCCGATTTCGACTGCGAGCTCGGGGTGGGCCGCAAGGGCGGCGCCGATCTCGGCGAGGATCTTATGCGACTCGGGCTTGATCACAGCTTCTTCCGTATCGAACACGATCTCCGTGGTGCTGAAAACGCCGTCCCCGTCTCAGTCCTTCGGACAACCCGCCTCGTCGACCGAGGCTCCCTTGGGGGTGCCGGGGCACTTATCCATGGTATCGACCACGCCGTTTCCGTCCGTGTCAGCGACGACGGCGACCGCGTGGTGTCTGAACGGCCAAGGAATCGTTACATCGTAAATAAAATTCGTGACTGCCTTGTCGCGAGTCTTGCAAACCGGACACTTGCAGTCCTTGCCACACTCAGCCGCCGCGTCATTGAACCCCTCGGGCCCGAGAATGTCGCGCAGAATCACAAAATCCCCTCGACGCCCAGGAAAGTCCGGGAATCGTTGTGGAACAGATTGACATTCTTCGAGTTGGTCTCTGTCGAGCAAGACACGAGACCCCGCATCCTTCTCGTTCGCGCCACCGGCACCCAGTCGACAAAGGCCCCCGCTCTTCTGGTGACTCGCCCGGGGATTTATATTATAGTCACGTCACTCCGCGATCCGCTTCCGGCGCGGCCGGCATCGACCGGCCCCCCGGGGGAGCGGCGGACAAGGGTTCGTTCCGCGCTCGTGCTGGTGCATCTCCACGCACCCTCTGGTGGGTGTGATCAAACATCAGAAGCTCAAAGGGGAAACCATGATCCCACTTTTTTCGTCAGTTCGGCGTCTCGTGACCGTCGGTGCCGCCGTGGTTTTCGCCACCTTGTTGATCGGCGCGTACGTCGCATCGCCACAGGGGTCCCCGCAAACGGGCACCGCCGGGGCGTCTTCCGGCGTCACCCAAGCCACCATGCGAGGGATCTTCACCGCGCTCACCACGGCCTATTCGTACAGTCTTGACATGGAGTTCTTTGAGGACCGCCATAACCGCGACACTGTGGTTGGGTCGCTCGAAGCCCTCGTGGCGAACACGAGCGCTCTCGAGGAGCACGGCGGGGGGCTCGACCCGAGCTTCGACTATCTCCGCCGGTTTCTCGCCGGCGATGCAGACCAGGCGTTGAAGCGGTACACGGACCGCCAGTATCTGGGGTCCCAGTTCGTGCTCAACAAGCTCATGGAGAACTGCGCCACCTGCCACTCCCGTCTTCCGTCCGATCAGGCTTTCGAGACGGGCGCTAAGTTCTTGAAAGAGGCGAACGTCTCTTCGATGGCGCCCGTCGACCGGGTGAACATCGAGATCGCCGCCCGGCAGTTCGACAACGCGCTTTCGACCTACGAGGAGATCTTCGCGCTCCCCAACATGACCGAGCAGGGTCTCCGGCTCATCGGCGGGTTCGAGGGATACCTCAAGATCGCCATCGGCGTGAAGAACGACACGACAAGGCCGACTCGTGCGCTGGAGAAGTTCCTTCAACGCGACGACGTGTCCGCGGGGCTCCGCGAGGACGTTCGGACGTGGATCACGGACCTTGCCGCATTCGATCTGAAGAGCGGGGCGGCCTCGCCCCTCGAGACCGCCCGGCGGCTCATGGGCGACGCGGCCGTGGCCAAGAAACCGGCCCCGGCTCGCCCCGAGCTCGTCCGCATGGTGGCGGCGAACACGCTTCTCCACCGTTATCTCCAGACTCTCTCCACGTACGACTCCGAGGCGTCCGAGGTGTACTACCGCCTCGCGGTCACCGAATCGCGCGTGTCGCGGTCGTACTGGATCGCGGAGACCGATTTTCTTCTCGAAAAAGCGGTGCGCTCTGCACCGAAGTCCGACTACGCGCGGAAAGCGTTCGCTGTTCTGGTGGATCGCTCCGCGAGCGTCACACCGGTGAGCGCGTACGAGGATATGGAGGTGCCGAAGGTCGATATCGAGGAGCTGCGAAGGCTCGTCGAGGGGTGAGCCGATATTTACGCCGTTCCCCAAACCTAACACAACCGGCCGAAAACGGACCGGCCGCCGCGTCGATCAAATCGCGCACGGCGGCCGGCACTCCGGACTCGACGAAAAACGTCTACTTGAGAACCATCATCTTCTTGGTCTGGACGTGCTTTCCGGCCTGCAGCCGGTAGAAATAGACGCCCGACGATACGGATTCTCCGCGGTTGTCTTTGCCGTCCCACTCGACCTCGTAGTGGTTGGCCGGCCGCGAGCCGTTCACTAGCGTGCGGACCTCGCGCCCGGCGACGTCGTAGACGACGAGCGAGACCTTCGCGTCCTCCGGCACGGTGAATCGGATCCTCGTGCTCGGGTTGAACGGGTTCGGCGAGTTCTGCCGGAGCTCGAACGCGGCGCGGTAAAAGACCTCGTACGGTCCGAAGACCTGACCATCACCGCTCCAGGACGCCTGTTCGAGCTGGTAGAAGTACCTCCGGTTCGGACGAACGGCCTCGTCCTTGAACTCGTACGGCGATCCGCCGACGTCGCCCCGCGACGGGATAACCTCGGTCGTGATCCGTTCGTACCCGAACTCCTTTTGTTCGGAGCGAAGAACGTGGAACCCCTCGGTATCGAGTTCGAACACCGTGTACCACTTGAGGGCCACTCCGCGATCGTCGATCGCGCTCTCGAACCCGCCGAGGGCGACCGGCACCGTCCCGACGATCGAGAACGTCCCTGGGCTCAGTCCACCGCCGATGTCTTCGCCGTTCTTGTAGAGGGTCACGATCACCCGGCCGGTTGTGGTGTAGACATCCGGGACCTTCCACGATACGAACCCCGTGTTCGCGACCTGCACCGCCACCGGGAACCAGTCCTCGCCGTCGTTGGGGGTCCAGTGGACGTCCACCGCATCGACCTTGTAGCCGGCCGGCGAAGTCCACGTTACGCTGACGGACGAACCCGAAAAGAGCGTCTCGCCGCCCTTTGGGTGCTTCACCGTGGGACGGATCACACGAACGGTGTCCGTGCCCTCGAAGGTGCGGTTTCTGACCTCGCCGGTGACCGTCACTTCGACGTACTCGCCCTGCGGGATCACCTTCTGGAAAAGCGCGCGGTCGAACTTGACGACGAGCTCGCGGACGCCGTCCATGTCTCCGTCCTCGATCGTCCAGTGATCGAGATCCGCACGCACCGTGTCGTCGAGTTCGACGGTGGAAAGCACGATCTCCTCGGGCGCGAACGCCTGTGGAAGCTCGATCCGGCCCTCCACCCACCGGCCGTGGGATTTGAGATTGATCGTCCGGGGTGTGATACGAACCTCGGCGGCAAGCGATCCCGTCGGAATGCTCGACCCGTTGATGATGCTCACCGTCTTGTCACCGGCGTTCGTGATGACGGCGACACCGGTGCCCGTCGGGTCGAACGCGATCGAGCGCGGGTCTTCCCCGGCTCTAAACGTATCGACCACTCTGGTTTCGATGAACTTCGGCGGGATCACGGACGGTTCGATCGCCGCGACGGAACCGATCACGTTGAGGGCGTAGACGATGATCTCGTCGGACTCCGTCTGAATCAAGTAGAGGAGCGCCCCATCGGGGCTGATCGCAACGCCCTGCGTGGTTCCCCCGTTCCCGACCTTGCCCACCACCTGATTCTCCGAGGCGCTCCCCGGTTCGACATCGACGACGAGCACGTCGCCGCCCGCTGTGAGGATGATGAGGAGCGCTCCATCGGGCGTGATGCGAACACCCTGTGTGGACGATCCCGTCCCCACCTGCGCGACCACGCTGTAGCCGGTGGTCTCGATGACAATGTACCCCGTCGAAGTCCCGACGTAGAGATGCGTGCCATCCGGAGAGATGGCCACTCCCTGGGCGGAAGTCCCCACGCCGACGCTCGCGATCACTTGATTATGTGACGCGCTCGTCTCATCCCCGTCTAGCACGCTCAGGCTGCTCGAACCCGCGTTCGCGACGTAGATCCTATCTCCGTCGGGAGAAATGGCGACGTCGATTGGGTTCGAGCCGACGAGCTGTGTCTCGACGACCGTGTGGAAGTTCGCGGAATCCGGATCGATGCTGATGATCGACAGGCTCCCCGATCCAAAGTTCGCGATGTACGCGTACGTCCCCTGCGGGTGGATTCCGATCGCCACCGGCTGCTGGCCGACCGCGATGCTCGGATAGGATGTCTGGCCCTGCACGTCGATCGGAATCACCGTGTTCCCCTCGGGGCTCGTCGTGTACGCGATCGCTCCGTCCGGCGAGATCCCGACACCCTGCGTGGACGATCCGGTTCCGACGGACGCGATCACGTCATCGATCGGCGACTGCGAAGGGATGAGCACGGTGAACGGAAGCACGTTCGACGTGTCAGGTCCAACGGCCACCCGCACCGGACCGCTGATCGCTCCCGCGGGCACTTTGACTTTGACATAGTCGACTCCCGCTCCCGTCGCCGTGGCCGAGGCGTTTCTGAAGACGACCGTATTGTTCGACGCCGTCGCGTCGAACCCCGATCCGGAAATCATGACGGTGACACCCACCGTGCCGCTCGGCGGGCTCACCGCGTTGATCGCGAGCGGCGGCGGGGCCTGGGTGGTGAAGCTCGAGAGAATGGGCGCGTTCTGGAGCGCGCCGCTCATCTCGTCCGTTACCCCGCTCGTGATCTTCACCTCGTACGTCTGGCCGTACTCGAGCGCGCCCACTGGATCGAGCGACACCTTCTTGTTCCCCGACGCAAAACCGTAGTTCACGGGGACCGGTGTCGTGTCTCCCTGCTTGGTGAGGTAAAACGTCGAGCTCGTCGCGCTCGCGGGATCCACCCCCCGGCTGAACGTGGCGAGAATCGCCGTGCTCGCGCTCACGTTCTGGGTCCCGTTAAGTGGGAGAAGCTCGGCGAAGGTGAGCGGGAGCGTGTTGGGATCCTCTACGGAGTCTCCGACAAACCAGACCGGTGAGCCGTTGAGACCCTGCGCGAAGACCTGGACCTTCTGCGTCACCACGCCCGCGACCGGCCCAAAGGTCCAGTCGATCTCCGCCGTCCCATCCGCGCCCGTCGCGACGGATTGTTCGGTCGAGAGATAATCGGTGAAGTGACCCCCTCCCTCGGTGACCTTGAAGGTCACGATCGCTCCGGCGACTGGGATGGGCGGGTCATAGCTGGCGTTCACCACGGCCACTCGAAGCGGCGCCGCGACGGGTTCGTTCACCACGCCCGTCTGTTCGTCTCCCGACACCATCACGAGAGTGGACGCCGCGTTGAAGTCATAGATGTACACACTGTCCGCCCAGGAGCTCGCCACGTAGAACCGCGAGGCGTCGGGCGTGTAATCTTGATCGAGCGGCACCAAATTGATGAAGTCGAACATCCCTCCTGCGGGGACCGGGGCGGTCTTGCGTATGTCGAGCCGGAAAAATCCGCCGTCGGTCAAATTGTAAATCGCTTGGCCGCCCCGCGGCGACACGTCGATATGGTCGCGTGCGGCGGTCCCGCTCGGTGGGGCATTGTACGTGTTCCGCAGGAAAGGCGTGCGCGGACTCGAACAGTCGACGGTCAGCACCTCCGGAGTGTCGGGGCCAAAGAACTGGTTCCGCAGAACGAAGCACCGATTCCCGTTCGGCTCGAACGAGATATCGAGCGGCCACGCGTACGGAACCGAAGTCCCTCCCAGTGAGGTCGCTGCAATGACCGTGAGGTACGAAAAGTTCCCCGGGTCGGTGTCGAGGATCAACATGAGGTTGGAGTCCACATCGCGCAGGAGAAGGTACGCCACGAGCCCGCTGGGATGGAACCCGATGTTCCAGACATCACCATTGGTCCCGTACATACCCAGAAGACTGACGACGTGGTCCGTATTGACCTGGTAGGCGGTCGGCGAGCCCGGCTGGATGTCGATCCAATAGACGTTCTGCAGGGTCGGGTCCCCGACGAGAAGGAGCTCGCCGTCCGGGCGGACGGCGAGGCACGCCGGACCGGCATCGGGGAAGGACGCCGCAATGTCGATTGTAGCGAGAATTCTTCCGAAATCCGGCGAAAGCCGGTTCGCGCCGATCACCTGAACCACCTGGTCGTTCTGGCTGGCGACGAAGGCCCGCTCGCCGTCCGGGGTAATCTCGATGTCGACCACACGAGAGCTCGCGGCGTTCGCCGTCTTGTAGAACGTGTTGAACGTCGGGCTCTCGGGATCGATATCGAGGAAAGACACTTCCCCGGTCTCCGCGCCGAGCGCGGCGTAGTCCCCGAGGGGCGACATCGCGATGACGTTGGCGACCTCGAGCCCCAACGGGCCCGGCACCTTGGCGGCGAGCCTCATCACCTCGCCGGGTGTTATCGGATCGAGCACTTCGAAGTAGAGCGCGTTCGAGATCGACGTCGGTCCGGTTTCGTCGGACCCGATCACACGAACGGGCCCGCTCGTCGCCGTCGGGGGCACAACTACCGTGCACGATGTCCCCCTCCGGTTATCCGGCAGGGCTGACGCCCCGTTGAACGACACGGTAAGAAGCGAATCTTCGAGGAACCCCGTCCCCGAGAGAACGAGGAGCGTCCCCGTAGGACCCGCGCGCCGCGAGAGGCTATTGAGCGTCGGACCCAGCCCGATCGTCGTCACCGTGAGCTGCTCCTGATTCTCGACGAGAGAGAAGGCGGTCCGTCCGTCCGGCGACACGTCGATATCGACAGGATTGACGCCGAGCAATATCGTAGCTGCCACGCTCCGGAACGTCTTGCTCTGCTCGTTGAGATCGATCACGTCGATCAAGTTGAGCTGGCGGTTGATCGCATAGAGGAACCCGCCCGCCGGCGTGATCGTCACACCGCGGAGCGACCCGCCGGTGGTGATGTCCTGGACCTTGAAGAGCCCCGTGACCGAGACGACGGTCACTAGCCCCATCCCGTCTGTCACGTACGCCCGTTGTCCCAGAGGATCCACGACTACGTCCTGCGGATCGCTCCCGACGGTGATCTGCGAGAGAAGCGTGTCAGGACCCGCGTCGTAGACGAGCAGTTTCCCCGTGCCGGTCAGCACGAGCAGCCTCTCGCCCGCGGGGTCCATCGCCATCTTTCCGCGGAGGTTTGGATCCGGAGGCGTGATGAGACCCACCTGTTTTTGGAAGGTCGCACTCGTTTCGATGATGTCCCACACCTGGATCTCGCCCTCGTCCGTCGGCACATAAGCCCGTTGTCCGGCTGGCGGAATGATGACGCCCAGAGGCTGCGCACCAACGGGGAGTGTGGCGAGAACGGTGTTGAAGAGAAGCCCATCGGCGGGGTTCGAGTCGATCACATGGATCGCTTCGGCGAGACGACTCGCCGCGTACACACGGTGTCCGTCCGGCGTGTGGTCGAGATCGTCGGCGCCATCCGCTATGTCGATGGGTGTCGTCGTGAGGTACCCGGCGACGCCCTCGTCGACGACCACAGCCTCCACTCCGTTGCGGGTCGCGACGTACGCGTACCCGCCGCTCGGCATGACGCCGATCGATCGCGGCAGCGACTCGAACTGCGCCGTCCCCGACTCGAATCCCCGAGCGACCTCGACATCCGAGAGCACGGTAAAGGTGAGCCCGTTGCTCGTCTCGGCGCCCACCGTGACCACGACATCGCCTGTCGTTGTCGCGGGCGGGACCGTCACGATGAGACGGTTGGGAAGCGCGTCTTCCACCGTGGCTGTGAGGCCGTTAAAAGTCACGTGGTTGTCCATCGGATCGGGGGCGAAGCCGACGCCGTTGATCACGACGATGGATCCCACGACACCGTTGCTCGGAGCGAGGCTCGCGATGGCCAGCGGCGGCATGGCCTGCGTCGTAAACTCGGTCACGTACTGGTTTGCAAGCCCATTGCCGAACTTGTCCTTGAGCTCCTGGTCGAGGGTCACGCGGTACGTGTTTTCGAACTCGAGCGGAAGGCTCGGAGTAAAGGCGATCACCGAATCGTCCCGGAGGATCGTCGCGTTCCCGCCAAGCCCCACGTTCTGGGTGACGTTTCGGAAATGGAAGTTCCCCGTGATGGTGCTCTTGTCGATCGGTTCGTCGAACTCAATCAGGATCGCCGCGTCGACCCGCACATTGGTCGCGTTCGAGGCGGGGATCGCTTCGGTCACCACCGGGCCGGTGGCGTCGATATTCGTGGTGAAATTGATCCCCGTGACCTTCTGGCCGTTGGCCACGGCTACGGCGAGCTTGGCCGTGGGGTCGTCCGAGTTCGACTCCGCTGCGTCGTAGTACTCGGGGACGAATACGGTCACCGCGGTGGCCTCGACCAACGAGTTCACGTACGCGGGCTTCAGATAACTGATCTTCGAGGATCCGTTGAGCGGATAGATCGACACGTAGTACGACCCCACCGGCACCCCGAGAAACTCGTACTTGCCGTTGGGAAGCGTGTAGTCGCACGCCGTCGTGTCTCCCGCCTGGTCGATGAGGAACACGATCGCCCCGGGCACCGGAGCCTGGGTCTTTCCATCCGTGATGGACCCGCTGATCCGCGTAGCGTCGGCGCGCGTGTTGGCGTTGGCGTACGCCTTGAGGAACGCGAGCTCGTCGTCGGATTCGAGCGAAGTCGCGTTCGTTCCCGTGGGAAGCACGTAGGACAGCGTGGACGACCGGATCGCGGTGTGAGAGATCCCGTAGAGGTGGCCCGCTTCGTGCGTGGCCACGCTCCCGATATCCGTTCCTGTGACCCCTTGTGTCGTCGTCTTGTACGTCTTCGCGGGGTTGAAGATCATGTCCGCGTCGACGATCTGCCCCGGCCGGTAGAATTTGCCGTTGTAGGTCGAGTCGACGGTGAACGACGTGGTGAGTCCCACGGCGAGAACGGACGACCCGAACTGGTACTGGTCGTCCTTGAAAGTGATCAGGTGGATCTGATCGATACCGCTCGCATCCTCTAGCGGTGTCGTTCCTCCGTAGACCGACACCATGTCGGTACCCGGAATGGACGTCCACGCGCTGTAACCGTTCTGCAGAGCGGTGAAGTCGCTCCCGTTGGTGATCCCGGGGGCGCCGTCCTGCTGGATGACGTAGAGGAGCGTATCGTCCTCGCCCCAGTATTCGATGTGACGGGCGCTCGCCGGGTCGTCGATGCACCCGTCGCCGTTACGGTCGAAGAACGACGCGTTCTCGGCGGGGCAAAGATCCTTGTCATCGGGGACGCCGTCCTTGTCGGCATCGTTGGCGATGAGAGTCGGGCGGCTGTTCGGCGCGCCGACGCTCCACACTTCGAGCGATCCCAAAAGAAGGACCGCCAAAATCGCGATGAATACAAATAGACGTGATTTCATGACGCATCCTCCTTTCTTAACGGCTGAGCGCCTCGTTGACGAACCTCTCGAGCGGCATCCGCGTGACACCCGCGACGGAACCCACGGACTCGCTGCCGGGTGCGCGGAGAACCTCCGCCCCCTCGAGCGCCGGCCGGGAGATATACGGGACACCCGTCTCGGGGTCACGCTCCACGTTGAATTTACCCTGCGAGAAACCGGAGACCTGGTAGGCCCCCCCCATCGACGACTCGAGGAAGAGCAGCACCTCTTCCCCGGGAGTCCAGGAGAGTGACCCGGCCACCGTCATACGGACATGGCCGACGACGCCTCCCAACTGGAGCACCCGTACGGTCCCCGTACTTCCGCCCTTATAAGACTCCTCGATCATCACCTGGGCTTCGGTGAATATTTTCGAGTGCGTCTCGTTCCAGTACGACTGGACACCGGCGACGCGCCCCTGCACAACGAGCGCGGATTCGCTACCGAGGTCCTGCGGGCTTCGGTAGACGATCTGCGTCGCCTGCAGGGCGGTCCCCCACAGACACACCGCAAGTGCGGCAACAACTCCCCTCAAAAGTCGCGACATCGTGTTCTCCTCCTTGAGGTTTCGAACGAACGCATGGGTCTATTTGCATAGACTCGATCACCAGGGCGCTCTGTCCGATCCAATGACCACGAACGGTGACCAATGGAACGGATGCCCGTATTCAGTTTTCTTCATGAGAGCGAGCCTCGCTCCGTTCAACGCTTCGGCGGCCGGTTGTTTCTTCCGGATCATCCGGTCGTAGAACTCCTGCATGAGAGTCGACGTCGACTCATCCGAGACTTTCCACAGGCTCGCGACGACGGCGCCGGCGCCGGCGCCGATGAACGAGCGGCTCATCCCCACCACGCCTTCTCCGCGGCTCAACCGCCCCGTCCCCGATTCGCAAGCCGAGAGCACGACGAGCCTCGCCGCCACGGGCACGGACAAGATCTCCAGGGTGTAATAGTATCCGTCGTCTCCGGAACCGGGGCACAACGCGATACACGATCGTGTCGGCTCGGCGGGATCGACGAGTCCGTGCGCGGCGAGATGAAGAATCCGCGATGAGCCGGTTCGCAGACGATCTTTGAGAGCCGCCTCGCTCGCCGCGGGGCCGAGAAGCACTTCCTCCCTGTCAGGCTTTACCACTGAAGCGATCGCTTCAACCTCCACCCTGCTAAACGGAAGAGCCTCGAGCGGCCCGGCCGCCGTACCCCCGCCCGCTTGGGTCGAGTAGTCGGGATCTCCCAGCGCGAGGAGATCGAGATCGTAGTCGTTCGCGCGCGCCGACCGGGCAAGACTCACATAAACCGACGCGGAGGGCGCGTAGACCGCCGAGAAAGACCGGGCGAGAAACGGGAGATCGCTCCAGCCGGCGGTCTCTCCGGTCTCTCCCGCCTCTTCGGTCACTCGGGTTTCTCCGGCCTTTCCGGTCTCTCCCGCCCCTTCCGTCGCGTCTGTCTCTCCCGTCTTCGCAAGCTCTTCCGTGTCATCGGTCAAAAGGACCTCGTACGGGATTTCAAAGAGAAAACCGTCGGGGACGATGATGAGTTTCTTTTTGTTCTGCAAACGCGGGGAGGCCGGCTCGACCAGTATCTTGTAAAGCGTCCGCGCGGCGCTCTTGAGCGCGGCATCACCGGAGCCCGGCCGCGCGATCGCGTCGCGCAAGCGAGAGACCACCGGACGAATCGTCTCGCGATTAGGAAGCTCGATGAGATCGTGACCCTTGCGGTCGATGACCCATAGGAGCGAGACGGTGTCTCCCAGCGCGTACGCGAGCATCGCCGCGTCCTTGGGGATCCGCTTCCTGATCTCATCGAACCCGACAATCGCGCTCTTCGCGCCGAGCCGCCCGATCGACTCGCTCCAACGCTTCTCGCGGAGGTCCGAATACCGGTTCCTCAGCGCCTGTTCCTCTTCTTTGAACCGCGGTGACGCCCGGTCCAGACGGTAGAGCGAATCGAGAACGGCTTCCTCGGCCGGCGAACCCTCGGCGAGAACGGGGGCCTCGAGTAGATCGAGTAGCCCGCGCGCCTTTGCCCGCTCGATCGTCTCGAAGGCGAGCGAAGACCACTCCCCCGAGTCGTCCCCGCGGGAGAGCGAAGCGTAGTACCGCGCTACTTCTTCGTAGTAATACCTTCTCGTGCCGCCCAAGTAGCCGACTCGGGTTTCCGACCCGCCAAGGCTCGATCGCGTTCGCTCGAGAATCGACAGCGCGTGTTCATAATAATGACGGGCGCTGTCCGGGTTTGCTTTCTCCCACGTGTCGGCGATGCCAAAGCTGAGAGCGAGAACCGCGTCTCCGAATCCCGCTTGCTCAACCAGCGGTTGGAGCCCTTGATAGATTTTACGCGCGTCTTCCGGACGTCCCTGGATGGCGTACACGTTGGCGATGCCGAGCTCGTCTTCGATGATCCTCGCGTCGGCGCCGGCGCGGCGGTCTTTTTCCAACGCGGCCTGCCAGTGACCAAGCGCGCTCTCGTAGCGCGCAAGATCCGTCTCGAGCTGAGCGGCGAGCATCTCGGTGTCGCGAAGCATCTTTTCGTGACCCGCCTGGGTGGCGAGGGTCATCGCCTTCTCGGCGTATTCGAGTCCCCGGTCGCTCGCGCCCACCTCTTCGTAAAGGTATCCAAGACTTTTGAGCGCCTCGATCTGGTAGACGGCGGCTTCCTGCTTTTCGGCCTCACGCAAAAAGGCGAGAAGATCGTCCCGCGCGAGGTCGACTTCGCCGAGCGCGAGCTGGGCCATCCCGCTGTTCCGGTGAAACATGAGGGTTTGGAGAGGATCCGGGTGCGCGCGGAGCAGTTCGCGTACGGTGTCGAGCTCTTCGAGCGCCTCGCGGTAGCGGTACTCGCGAACGAGGCTATTGGCGAGATTGTTCCGGCAAGTGATCTCGCCGAGAGTATCGGCCGCGGCCACCGCGATCTCGAGAGCGCCGCTGTAGGTCTCCGTCGCGTTCCGCATCCGTCCCATCTCGAAATAGAGATTGCCGATGCTGTTCGTCACTTCGAACCGTTGCCGCGGGTCTCCGGAACTTCCGAGGATCTCCAGGGCTTCTTCGTATTCGTCCCGCGCGTCGATCAGCCGTCCGATCTGGACACAGGCGTTACCCAGGTAAGTGAGCGACGTTGCCAGCCCTCCGAGGTCTCCGGTACGCCGGCGAAGATCCACCGCCTGTCGATAGAAGTCCGCGGCGGCCTCGTAACGGCCCTTCTGATAATTGGCGCTTCCGAGACCGTTGAGCGTCCGGCCCTCGAGTATCCGGTCCTCGATCGCGCGGCGCGCGGTGAGCGCCTTTTCGTAGCTTGCGATCACCGCGTCCGTGTCTCCCCGCGCCCAGTGCGCGACACCGAGCGAGCCCCACACCACCGCTTCGGATCGTTTATCACCGATCGCCTCGTACACGGCGCGCGCCTCTTCGAGCAGAGCCACCGCCCCGTCGAGATCCCCGGCGGACTTCGCTTCCGCGGACCGCTTCTCCGCGGTCTTGGCCTTGCGCCGCGCGTCGCGGTCGTCGGCTTTCCACGAGCGGTACCGGGAAACAAGATCGTACGGCGCGCGCGATCCGGCGGCTTTCTCATACAAGAGCGCGAGCCGCTCGGCAAACGCGATGTTGTCGCTCTCTCCCTGAGCGTCGCCGCCCTCGCCCGCTTCTATCGCGGCGTCGAGGAGCTGGCCGACCGCCGCCCCCGTGACCACGACGTTTTCGGCGACGAACCTGCGCAACGCGTCTTCATCACCGAGCTGGGCGATGGAGTCCGCTCTGACGATAAAATTTGTTACCGGATCGGCTGCGGCTAGGGCCGCCGAAGGGAGGAGAATCGCGATGACGAGCGCCGCAAGCAGGCGGCTACTGGAAGAGAGTCGCCACGCGTCCGCCCGTCCTGCTTCACGTTGGTGCATACCCAAGGCCCCCCGATGCGGGCACGATGCCGAGGAAACTGGCGTGCGTTGA
>Ga0315276_10003173_pt1 | contig 15091 bp, 9 predicted proteins | sample YL17G05_0_MG_FD_204542 | JGI IMG/M metagenome (GOLD analysis project Ga0315276, IMG submission 204542) | Sediment microbial communities from Yellowstone Lake, YNP, Wyoming, USA - YL17G05_0 | ecosystem: Environmental > Aquatic > Freshwater > Lake > Sediment | place: USA: Wyoming | collected...
CCTGAGTTCGCTTTGTCGAAGGCGGCTTGTCCGGTGACGTTCGCAGTATTGGCTTTATCAAACGCACCGTTCGCATGTTCCCTGGCATACACGTCCGTCGCGCCGGCTTCTATCGCCACATTTGATGCAGAGGTAATATGACCCGTAACATCCACTACAAACACAGGAATATGAGTGGAGTCCCCATACCCTGTGGCACTGACACCAGAATTCACATGACTGAGCATTCCAGTGGTGGGATCATAGAGGATCGGAGTAGTATTAGAGATATTGGCGCGGATTTGCGCTGCCGTGTAGATCGCGGAGTTCGCTTTGTCAAACGCAGCCTGTGCAAGATTGTTGGAGGAGTTTGCTTTATTGAATCCCCCATTGGCGTGAGCGAAGGCAGCATCAGCATTCGTGGTCGCAATGTTGGCTTGATTATATGCGGAAGCAGCGACCGTGTTTGCGGTTGTTGCAAGCGTGAATCCTGAATTCGCTTTGTCAAAGGCAGCTTGCCCTGTCACATTGGCGGTATTGGCTTTGTCAAAGGCTCCATTGGCGTGTTCAAAGGCTGCCTGAGAAATCACATATCCTAATGTGGCTAATGCTTGCGCCGTGTTCGCTTGGAAGGCACCACTTGTTGCAATCGTATTAGCAAGATTCGCTTGATCGTAGGCGGCCTGTGCAAGATTATTTGCAGAATTTGCTTTATTAAATGCTGCCTGACCAGTGACTACCGCATTCCAGGCTGATGTGTTTGCTGCTTGGGCATTGGTGTTGGCTACTTGCGCATTCGTGTTCGCAGTCTGAGCATTCGTGTTCGCAGTCTGAGCATTCGTGGCTGCGTTGGTTGCCGTGGTGTTAGCAATCCACGCATTTGTGTTCGCAGTGTTGGCACTATTGGCTGCTGCCCTGGCATTGTTCGCTGCGGTATTGGCATTGTCAGAGGCAGCTTGTGTGGTAGCAATACTTGCGTTGGCAATACCGGCACTGGTGTTTGCAGCCGTGGCACTTCCCGCAGCCTGTGATGCACTGGCAGCAGCCGCCGCTTCTGCTAATACAGCCACCTCAATGTGATCGTCAAAATACCCCTTGTTTACGGCATCAGACAATCCAACGGGATCAGCAACATTAGCAATTCTCAGATCAGTGGCATCCCAATTTCCATCCCCTCCGAGTGGGAGATAGCCGGTAGATTCATCCAAGACCGTATCAGCAAGTTCCTGAATGGCGTATAACCCCTGGAGTGCCTCTATGTCTAGATCAGATTCTCCAAGATTGGAACCATTCTGATAATCGACCAATGGTTCATCAATAGGAGTGATGCGCCGTATACGCACAAAGGAAGATGTAGATAATGGAGGAGACAATGTTACGATATATGTAGAACTCAAGGTAAAAGATGTGGTTTCAACCTCATTGATATACACATGGATATGTTCTGCTGAGAGATAGGGAAAACTGAAGGAAAAGTTGGATTGATTATTTGCACCAACCAAGTCCACAATGGAATAGAATGCCATAGACTTTTCCTTCAGTTATGCTATTATTATTCTTCTGTCCAAACCACCGTATAGGTGTGAATCTGCCCTGCAACCAATGCGGCTCCACCAAAGTTGACTGCCAATTGCTGTGCGACACCACGAAGGGTGACCGGCTTTGGAAGTCCTGTGAGGGTTGCGATAGGGAGTAATTCAACATCTGTGCGAAACACAATGCCTGCAAAGGTAGCAGGAGTCGCAACGGGGCTTGCGACCTTGACGGTGTTGATTGTGCCGACTGTGGTTCCAAGGGCTGCTGGATTCGCGGTGTAATGTTGGACCACTGCGGTTGCTGTATCCGCAGAATCAAACGGCACATTTGTTGCGGTCACTGGAGTTCCACCTGTATCCGCTGTGCTGCGCTTGATGAGGAAGAGTATCTGTGAACCTGCGGCAGTGTTGACTGTGCCGAGGGTCACTGAGAGCACACGCACGGTCTTGGATGCGCTCCCAATAATCGTCACGATATCGGTAGGTGTGGCAACAGGGGTAAAGGAACCCGATGCCGCGAACGTGGTAAGTTTCTGCGAAGAGACTTCACGACCTGCCGAGTCATACATCGTGACTCTTGCTGCCTTGCTGATAGGATCAATCGTTAACTGATCTGAGGACGCGCCGCTCTTGATGATAGCCATGTAATACTCCCTATGTGATATGAATAATTATTCTTCTGTCCAAACAACGACATAACTGACAACCTGGAAGCCACCATTGAGTAATGCCGCGCCATTGAAGTTGACTGATAACCCCTCTACGTATCCTCTGAGTGTGATGGGTTTGACAAGACCGAAAATCTGAGGCAACATCTCAGTATAGACGTTCGGCACTGACACTCCCAATGTCGTTGGTGGCGTCACTGGAACTGCGACCTTGACGGTGTTGATTGTGCCGACCAATGTTCCTGGTGTGGATGGGCTTGCAGTCCAGTGACCCACATTGGCAGTTGCGGTATCATTGGAGTCGAGTGCCACCTTTGTCTGAGCCACAAACACTCCACCCGCAGCGTTGGAACTGCGCTTGGAGAGTAATTGAATCCATGAAGAAGGGGTGACGTTGGTAGTGGCAATCGCAAGTGACACAACACGAATGGTCTTTCCTGCACTTCCTGTGATGGTAATAACATCATTGGGTGTGGTTCCTGGGGTAAAGGTTCCATTCGCAGAAAACGTGGCAAGGGTCCCTGGAGCCAAGACTCGCACTGCTGAGTCATAGGGAGTCATATACGCAGCCTTGCTGACGGTCCCAATGGTCAGGGTATTGGCAGAAAGTCCAACGTCTCTTATAATTGCCATAGAGTCTCCTTAGCCAACGTGATAGTTGAGTTTATATGGGCCGGCCACGTAACCTTGAAGGGCAGTCACATAGACCGTGAACGCCCCCGTTCCTGGTGCAAAGAACAGGTTGAAGGTGTCCATTTCAAGTTCATCCAAGTCCTTCCCAGTTGGCGCAACATACGCAAGGCAACCAGTAATGATTGATGAAGTGGTCACATTGGCATCCGTGATGACGAAGGTATTGGATTCCACGCCGGTTGTTCCAAAATCAATTTCTGTCTGATAGTTATTCGCACGATTGAATGCTGATGTGAGTGTCAATAATGGGGTGCCGGACCAACTCATGCCTTGATTGGCTGATGCGTTGACAACAATCATCTCCCCTGCTGCACCGACTGCGAGTTTATCATACTTATAGACTCCAGACCCCTGATCGGTGACAACCAATAAGTCGCCTTTGACGAGAGATGTGGAGACGGAATCAATATGTGCGCCTATCGCATGACCATTACCTGATGACGAATAGGAGGCATCAACATAGGCTTTCGTGGCAGCATCCGTGGTGCCTGTGGGGGTGCCGACATTGATAATGCGGTTGTTCCCTGCATCCCAATTTCCACTTGCGTTAGAGATGAAGTATAACCCTCCTACGAGGGCATCGGCTTGCTCTTGAGCCAAATACAACATCTGGAGTGCAACAGAATCCAAATCGGTTTCGTTGAGATTGGAACCATTCTGATAATCAACCAATGGTTCATCAATAGGAGTGACGCGCTGAATACGAATCGTGTGTGATCCAACTAATGCACTATCAAGTTTCACAACAAACGCGGAATTGAATGTGAAGTCTGTGGTGGCAACACCATCGGAATATACAAGGATGTGATCTTCACTGAGATACGGGAACCCAAAGGTAAATAGCGTTTGACCCGTCACACCTGTCTGATCGACCAATGAATAATATGCCATATTCAATCCTTATTTGAGTGTTCTAAAAAGTGGGGGAAATGGGATTATCCTTTGAAATTGAGGAAGCTTGAATCGGGTATCTCTGCCTCAGTCCCACGACGCACATCACGTTTCTGCTGGACATCAATACGAATAGCTTGACGCACATCAGGAAATTCACGTTGCATGGCATTGAAGCCTCGGTGACGATACATATTGATGAGTTCACGAATGATGAGCACACGACTTCCTTCCTTATAGAGGGAATTTCCATCAGACCCGGTCTTATAACGTGACGTGGACATGGCTCGTTCCAGAGCAGCTTCAAGCCCCTGCCCACTCAATTCAATCCATCGATCATAGGCTGATTGTCCATTGGCATTCTTGTAGGCGGTTAAGTCTACGTTCCCCTTCGTGTGATCGGGATTATGGAACTGTGTCTCGGCTGCGCTATGTGCTAAACGAGATAATTCTTCACGAACCACGCTGTTACCAGTTTGTGATACGGTGAATGGATTGAATGCAGAAGTCGGATATCCGACTGTTGGAACGATTTTCGCTCCGAAGATGTCACGCTTGGCTTCAATCGTCTCACTGAACCCAGGAATCTTAGACATGGCTTGATCCAAGATACCACGAAATTCCTTATGTTCAATGTCCGGTTGCAAGGAACCCAACGCAGCAGGAACGAAGGAAGCAATGCGTTGACCGATCCACCGTTCAATCTTATGAGGATCATTACTGGCTATGGCATCAAGCGTATCCACTAATCCCTTGAGATAGGTCTTAGATACCAGATTGTTCATCATTGAAATTGACGCAAGACTTGCTAGCTTATTCTGTTCGTTTTCTGGTAGGTCAGTGGAGGCTTGACTCAGATCGGCAGCGAGTCCAAGGACCGAACCAAATGGATCAAAACGACGATACGAGATGTAGGTCTTGGTGCCATCTTCTGCGGTCAACACAATAGAATAGGGTTGCCATCCATTGAGTCTCTGTTGGGCTGCGACTTGAGGATCAACCGCTGCACGACCTGTAATCTTACCATCATAGGCAAGCATCCCCGCTCCTGCCCACATTGCGCTCCCTAATCCTAATCTACCGAGTGCCTGAGTCTTGAGCACACCACCCGCTAGAATATCCTTCGTGAACTGTGCTTTCGCTTGACCAAGAATCGGTGTATAATCAATCACCTGACGCATGATATTGACGGGCACCCGAACGAACGGAAGAATAAACGAACGAAGGAAAGGTTGTCCTGACGCAAATTCCTCAACGCCTTCAGAGATAGACTTTGCCCCCATCCATGGCCATGTTGCCATCTGGAGGTCCTGGTTGAATGTCGCTCGTGCAGCATAATCCATCGCAGACTTTTGAAGTCCTCTGCCCTCAGCATCAAACGCGCCTTGGAATCGGTTGGCAATATAGCCATCCAACTCCTTGATATTCATGGTTCCCGCTTTGACCAAATCCATGCCTTCTCGTGTGATCTGGACTTTGACATGGGAACGATAGGCGATTTGCTTGAAGAATTCATCTTCTGTGCGGAGCATTTTACCAGGAACTTGCAATAACCGTCCCCACATACCAGCAGGAGTTGTCGTGGCTTTCAATGCCTCAGACGCGATCTCATCAACACTATAATGTCCTCCCAAACCAGGAACGTCTCCCTTCCACATTTGCTTGGCTGCTGCGAATGATTCAAAGAGATGATTACTCAATCCTTTATAGAGAGCAAGCCCATCACGGACATCTCCCCATTCACGACGCATCGTTCCTCCAACAACGAGATTGAGGGGTTGCACTAGGAGATTCGTAGCCGTTGAAACAGGATTGATGATGTGCGTAGAGACACCAGACAAGACCGATGAATACCAATAGGCGTTTGTTTTGTCAAGGACCTTCGCTAAAGCAGTAGGCACTTCAGGAATAGAATCCAATCCTCTTGCGAACTTTGCCATAGCCGAAGGATTATCCCCTAATGCAGTCAAACGTGCAAGAGCCTGATCTTCACCACCTGCATGAGCGATAAACTTCACCAAGGCTTGAGGATCGGTCTTTGTCGCAGATTCTCCCAATACTTGTCCACGAAGATGTGTCAAGGACTCACGAAGCGTAGTCAATGCACCAAAGGCTTCTGTTTTCCCTTCACCGGTTAAGAGGGCTTTTTGTGCTGCCTTGAATACTCCATTGACTTGTGTATCAATGACTGCACGGTTGCTCGCTAATACTTCAGGAACCGAGGCACCTAATGTAGGATGCGCATGATAACCCCCGATCAACGTATCAGTGTCAATTCCAAGGTGTTGAGAGAGGAGGTGGGCATCGGATTGTAAACGAGGAAGAGGACCCACTTCAGGAACAAAAGGAACCACAGCCGCTTTACCAGGAAACAATGCAGATTTCGCACCAGCAAAGGTCTTGAATGCTAATGTTGCCACTCCAGATGTCAACGTATCTTCCAATGCAGCTTTGAATTTTCCTTCTGCAAAGGTATCGGTAGGTTTCGCTGCCAGATATTCAGTGACCGGATTCTGGAGATAGGGATGATCTTGGAGAATATTAGACAGTCGTGCAGCATGAGGATCGGCGACGATTGCGGTTCCTAACGCAGACTTCGCAGCATTGAGTGCGTATCCGCCTTCTGCAAGAGTGAGTCCTGCTTTTGCAGCAAGACCTGCAACCTTCGCTCCTTTGACAATCGCACCACCAGCCATAAAACCAAGACCAAAGCGCGTGAGATCATCTGTCAACTTACCCATCGTTCCGGTTGGTGCTGTGGTGGAATACTTTAACGGTCCCTGAAGAGCTTCTCCTTGCAATGCAGTCGGAAGGACGGCGCGTCCTACTGCTCGGACATCTTCTCTGGCACCAATGACTGCTCCTTCAATACCATGCACGATTCCGTGCATCATATCGGATATGGTGCCTTGTTCCTGGGGTTCTGGAGGAGCGATGGGGGTTTCAACACTTGCAGACGTGGCTATGTTTCCCGCAGGAACGACCGGAACCACTGGTGTCACTGGTTGTGGTCTCGCATATGTGGGTTCTATGAGTTTGGACGCATCCATCTATTCACTCCTTAATTCGGTAGATTCCAAGTTGGCTCACCAACCTGTGCAAAGGGACTCTTCCCTTCCTTGATTCGTTTCGCTGCATGGACTTCTGCCTTGTGGTAGATCGCATCAGTCGGTTTCTCATTTCTTAATAATGTATTGATTTCCTGTCGTGAGAGTGTGGGAACCAGCAAGGGATATAGAATAGGATTACCTTGTTTGTCATTGAGATTTCCTGTTGCGGAGAGTTCAGTTGAGAAACCACCACCCGCTGATGTTGGTCGTGGCAATTCTCCAAAGAAACCAGGTCCCTTAGCAGTCTTATCTTCTCTCAATCCGTAACTGATAACATTCTGTGCTTTCTTAGTCTTTGGAGGAGCAAAGCGATCACGCAATGCACTGACAAATCCATCAGTGGCTTCTGCAAGATCAGCAGGACGTGTCGGATACAGAGGTGCCAATTTATTACGAACGATATCAGTGAGATCACGCTCAGTAATAGGTTTCTCTGTTGTTCCTGGTCTCCAAGTGCGTTCCGCAGCCGAAACAATTGCATTACCATCCTGTTTTGAGAGTAAGGTGCGGATATGTTCAGGCGTCAATTTCTGGTGGGTAAAGAGATTACTCATCGCTTGCTTACGAGTCGCTTGGGCTTCTGGAGTTGGATGTGTTTCTGCGTGGAGTTGAGCCACTTGTTCGGCAGCAAGAGTTGCTTCAGGAGTCGCTCGCTCAATGCGGAGTTTTTCAGCATCGGCAGCAGCGTTATCCGCAGCGTTCTTTGCATCAATATTTTTCTTTTCAACTTTTAGTTTATCTTCAATATCTTTGTTAAGTGTCCCCGCCCATTTCTCTGCGATGGGTTGCATGGCAGCAGTAAATTGACCTTCTGTAGCCTGAGGATTAGATTGCAACCATGCCAACGCTTCTGCATCGTAATTCATCAATGTGCGTTGTGCGTCAAGACCTGCGAGGCTGTCTAACTTATCAATATTTGCAGTCACAAAGTTACGCTGTTCTTGTGCAGAATGTGATCTGAGTATGGGGAACCGTTTTTCGGTCGTCATTGCTGTCAGAGCCTCCCCCTGAAGCGCGAGAGCATCATTATCCGTCATTTGATGATTTCTGACTGCTGATAGAAGTTCTTTACCGGAAGGAATGTCACCCTTGGCAAAACGATCTTTGAATGCAAAAATCGTGGTGGCGCGAGTCGTATCTGCAATAGGAGGATTCATAATTCCCAATTCATGTGAACGGAGATGCCCCTCAAGTATCGCAGCATATCCTGGGTCTTTTGATCCAATTTCAGAAAGAATACTCTGCACTCGCTTATCGGTAGATGGAATCTTTGCAAAGACTAATGCGGTAGCTGAACGACCAAGAATATCTACTTCAGATTTTGTGATGTTAGCTTTGAGATGCTCGGCACGAATAGAATCCTCATAGGTCTGCACTTCTTTTGCATGATTGGCTTGGCGCAATTGCTCTGCTGCCCACTGGTCCGGTCTATCAATACCCTGTGCCACTCGTGCTGCCTTCTCTCTTGCGTAGGATTCTGACGCATGGGTTTGTGCAGTGATGCGGAGACTTGCCGCCTGTGCCTTATCCATGATTCTTGGAATCTGCCCTAATGAGCCACTCCCAGTCTGTATTGAATCAAGAAGCTTCAAGGATGTGACATCTCCAGTATTCTCGGCATAGTTGATAATACTGTCACCTAGAATATCATTGGCTTTTGCAGGATTCAACCCGCGTGATACAAGTCCATTTGGTCCAAATAATTTTTCATTGGTAATCACAGAAATTTCTTCAGGAGTCTTACCGTTGGTATGTGCGTCTTGGAGGGATTGATAGACTTCTTGCCCCGCTTGATCTATCATCTTGGCTTCATTGGAAACGATGCGATCATGCAAGACGTTTCTAGAAAGTGCTAATTCTCCATCAGTTGCCTTCTCACGATAGTATGCTTTTTCGGTATCCAGGTCGGTGTATTCTCGGCGAGGAGAACCATCGGCACCAACTCCACTTGTGAGATACTTCGTGTCCCAGGTAGCACTAAACTCTTTGTTCCATTTGTTCAACTCATGGGGATCGGCTAGCGCGTTGGCACGCACGGCACCATTCTCCGGTGCATAATAGGCTGCTAATCGATCTTCTTCCTTCTTCTTTGCAAAGTATTGAAGATGATTGATTCGCATGGTTTCTTGTGCAGCTTCACTCAATCCAAGGGGAACAATACCCTTCTTGACTGCATCATCATAATTGTAGACACCTGCCTGTTGCATGGCTGCGGCATGAGCCGCGCCTGCCACAGCATCCTTCTCCATTTGAAGCTTCTGTTGTTTTTCTTGATACGCGGTGTATACACCGACACCACCCTTGGGACCAAAAGCCATGAGCGCATCCCCCAATCGCTCCAGATTAGTGTTAGGTGCGGATTCTGGGGGACCTACGAGATTTGGAGTGGCATACACACCACCTACCGGTGATGCAGCAGGGGCGTAATTACCACCTTGAACATTGAGGTCGGGGACTGCAAGTTGTGCCATATCACTCCTTATCCTATACTACTGATAGAACTTGAATCAAAACTTCCTTGCTGTGCGGGTGCAGGCGGTCCAAATGTTTCACCACTTGGGGGTGCCTTTGTCGGTCCTGGGGCGCCGCCTTTGCCCATCTGACCAATACCAGCCGAAGCCGTTCCCATGATCCCACCAAAGATCGGGGTAAAGTAATCCACTGGGGGTGGGGTTCTTGGGATATAACGAGGAACATCCTGAATGCGACGAGTAAATAACAATCCCTGTTGATTGATATTCTCCTGATGTTGTTGATCTACCATACCCTGATTGATTCTCAGTTGCCCGGTCGCTTGATTCTGTTTGAACGCAAAATCATTCGCAATGGCATCCACAACTGGACCAGCAATGCCACGTTCTGCGGCACTCGCTACTGCGGTGGCTTGGTTCCCTGCGATTTGTTGAGCTATTCCTCCTGCTTTTTCACCAACCGCAATACGTTCTTGTGCTTGGAGTGTTTGTTCCAGACGGATATGGGTGAGGTAATCAGTCGTTGCTCGTTTGCGATTTTCTTCAATCACTTGATCTTGAGCAATGCGCTTCTGATTTTCGTTGCCCTTGAAGGCTTGACGATTTTGATTTTGCCCCACAATATTTACTGCCGCACCCGCTGCCATAATACCGGCGGTAATCGAGATTGGTTCACACATACGTCTACTCCTTGATTTTGACAAATTCTAAAAGCCGTTCTCCGTGTAATCCAGCATCAACATGATCTGCAATAAAGGTATACCCGTTGAACTTCAGCCAACGAATATGGACAAGATTGCGACTATCGATGATGTTTCCCGTTATCTGATAGGGTCGCTCTAGGAGTTCTAAATAGCGGGGAACTTCCCGTAAAAACTGAGTCGCCAATGGTTTTCTTACTAAGGCATCTGATCCGAGTAACCATACTCGCCCAAACCCATTTCCCTCATCAACAATCCCAAACATTCCTTCCACTTCCTCAGTATTCCCAATGATAGAACACGAGGGACTGGAGATTTCACCAGACCCCCGCAATACATCAACAATTGGAATTTCGGTGCGTGTCCTGATATCCCTTATGTCGGCATCACGCAGTCGTGGTGCGAGAGCTACTTCGTCCCCCGCTCGGTATTCTCTGACATATCCCACGTTAACGTCCTCCACTTCGCTTGACATAGTTACCTTCCCAATCCAAGGATGATAAGTGGAACGGAAGGAAAGAATCGGTTCTAAAGAGAATTCTTACACGTTCGTTGTTGCTCAAAATACTGAAATTGAAACGACCACCTGGAAGCGTGAGTTGACCCAAGATGTTATTGGTATCTCCTACCAATCGTCCAGTGAATATATAATCAGAGGCATCGCGTCCAACAGGAATAACCCGAACCGTAAATGGTCCTGATTGTGAATAGACCAATGATCCCTTGAGCAACTGAAGTTTGCTGGCTGCGTCAATAATCACACCTCCCGTGACTGATTGCTTTCTCACGTAAATCTTGCTCAACTCCGCTTCACTCAAGAATCGTTCACCGGTCCAGAGCGGTTGACTAATAACATTTCCACGAACCGTGATGGTCGTAGAACCCACATTCGCATTCACAACCGTCAAGGAACGTCCTAGGTCCATATATGGCTCGTTGTTGGCAACACTACGGGTCACGACCAACATGTTATTCGTGGTCAGGGTATAGGGCAGTTCAAGTGTAGACGTGTTGTTGGCTGTATGATAGGTGACGGAGTTCAAATCCGTATCCTGAATGCGTCGGTCAAGGAAGGTGACATAGGTAGCGTCAGGATCAACGCGGTTTGGAACGAGACGCACTTGTTCTAGGAACACCTCACCGTTACGCTGCACTAAGAGATACAAGGTATTTTCAATAAAATCTAGGTTGATGATGGTCGTGTCGAATGTGGAGTATTGCCCCAACGTCCAACGGAACCAGGCTTCTTGGAGTTTTTGCCCCTTGTGAAATTCAGTCTTATAGAGGTAGATACTATCAGGATCACCGGTCGTCAGGAGCGCCGCCACACCCGCCAACACGGATACAGATACCGCACTGGCTCCAGCAGGTATGTAGCTCGGAACGTGGGTGGACACATCTGCTCCCTCATACACATCCGATACGGTCTCTGAAGCCGTCAGTTCACCCATACCTTCATAATCGCCCCTGTGGAACATGTAGAAAATTGAACGTCCCGCATTGACCGGTGCAGCGTCCAATGTGCTCGTATACTCAGATACCACATCTGCACGAACGGTCTTTGGAGTCATCGGGGTATCAGCAGGAATAATGAACTGGGTCAAATCAGAGAACATCATCAGGTTTCTGTTATAGGGAACGGCACGACGAAGAATAGAGACCTTGACATGTGTGGCGCGAGCATCAACTATATCAGTATCTTTTATCTGAATCATGGTGGTGCGGAAGAAGTTGAAGTATTCTGCGGTTTCAGAAAGAATAAAGTTTTCTTCTGAGAGGAACCCCAAACGATTCTTATAAAAGAATAGATCATTGATCGTAGAACCAATAAACGTAGGGTCAGGGCAAGAGATATTCGTGCCGACAAGACGATCTGCCCAGTCAATTTGCCCATACGAGAAGGTGTTATCCGCATTGTGAACCACGGCATAGGGCATGAGAGAGGCATCAATACGATAGGGGATACTACTCTTGAGTGTTTCTCTCCATGTGCAGGGTCCAAACGTCTCCCCTGTTTGATTGACCGTTGCTTCTACATAATATTTTCCCTGATCGGTGGTCAAATCAGCATCAATGGCGATTTTGAAGAGATCAGGTGCCTCAGTAGGAAGTTCTGAGAAGGTTGGTGTGATATCCTTGAATACCTGGATATCGTTCCCACCATGAGGATCAGAGACACGAAGCTTGAAATCTGCAATGGAATTGGAAATATGAATCACAGAGCCGATAAGGGCAAAGGAGTATCCCGCGCCAGCCCATGCTACCAAGTCCTGATAGAGTTGGTTCGCAATGTCAGTGGTTTGGATGGTTGACGCGACGGTATCGGATGTGGTGATATTGCCTCGTTCTGTTCCATCCACATAAATGAGATACCTGGAACCATAATTACCCTGTTTGACAAAGACGAGTCCCTCATAGGGTCGTGTGACAGATAGCGTTGATTCCATTAATGGAATTTTTTCAGTATTGACAAGAAAGGTAAAATCTGCAACGGTCATGGCTCGCATCACTGATCTGGATGGAGAACTGAATGCGGTGCGAAGAGTCACCGAAGAAGAGATCACTCCTGAGACATAATCAGAGACCACTCCCCGCGCATACAAGTTATCACCAATAGAGAGGAGAGCGGTGTTGCCATATGTCTCACTGGTAAATGTATGGGCGTTAGTCCAGGTGGCATTATCCTCGGATAATTGTAACGTCACATTGCCGACAAAGGTGTTTGAGGCGGCAAAGCGTAAGAGGGATTCGCCCGGTGAGGCATTGAGTAATACTGATGCACCGGTAGTATTAGCTGCAAGATGATCGTTGAGCGTCAAGATTTCTTGTGCGATATTCAGATATCGTTGATTTGAATAGGTGACGGTAGAAGAGATACTACCCCCTGCTGACCAGACGATCACAGAGGAACGCATGAGGAGGTTATTCGCTATAGCCACATTCGCAGTCGTGCCATTGGCTCCGGTCGTCGCTAAGGTCGTCCAGCCTACGCCATCCTTTGATCCTTCAAGAATGACCACTGCGGTATTGGTGATCCCTGATACCGTGAAGTCAAGATTAGACTCACCGTGGGCTGCGGAGATCACATAGGTTGCTCCATTTGCGATACCGGCTTGACTATTCAGAATCCTCAAATCTTCATCAATAAAATCAATAGTTTGTGCCACACCTGATAAATCAAATATCTGGATGTTTCCGTTGGTGAGGATCAGTTTGAAGCGATTGTCAACATCACGGTTGATCGTGTGCATAAATGCCATATCAAGGGGAGTCGTTGAGATTTGAGCAAGATGTTCAGTGGGTGGTCTACGAATCAATCCTTCAACCGCAGAGGAATAACAATCCTCCTGAGACTCTAATTGGCTCACGTTTCTTAAGGAATCAGGTTGCTGCGAAATTCCCTGTATCAAATTTGGAATAGAATCCGAGATCAAGCTCATGGGAGTATCCTCTTAGAAGTTGGCGATCTGAGTCTTAAGAATGTTCCTCTTTTTGGTGCATTGATCACCTAAAAAGATATGGTTTGTGGTCTTTTGCGTCGGACTATTGAGGCAACGTCCCACGAATCCCAAATTGTCGCATCCTCGTTCTCTGCGTTCGACCCCTGGAGAACTTGGTAGGCAACTTGTTCGTCCTGCATACTGAATACGTGGTGATCTCCAGAACCTACCGTTTGATCCTGATAGATTCGGGCTGCGCGGGTCATGATATATTGTCGTGCGGGTTGGTTGAGTTCATCCCACGGCAACATGGTGATGAGTGTGCAGCGCGGTGCTACCGTAAATGTATAGGTGTGATTCTGCTTGTCATAGAGTCGTAAGCCACGTTGAACGATGTCAATTTCACCACTTTCAATCGTTAAATCCACATCAAGCGTGTTACCTGGAAGTTCCACTTCACCTGATTGGTTGATGGATAATTCAAAATCATCTTCGGTATTGAAATTCCAACCCACTGATTGAATCTGACGTGAGGTTTGGCGTAGGAGGTCAATGGCGATTTGAATACCCGCTGGAAAATTTCCAACTAACGTGTTCAATGGTGCTTCACCGACTGCTGCCAGCATAGCATTTACTGCTCCGAGTTCTGTCGTCATCCGTTCTTGTGTAGCCATTGGTCCTCTTTCTAAAAAGGAAAAAAAGGGGAGTCTGGTGTTACCCAAACTCCCCTAATCTTTCACTTACTTATGGAGTGATGTCCAAGGAAACTGCGCTTTCTGGGCGTAGAATTCCATGTCCAACTGCCATCTTTGCGACCATGAGCGTTCCCTGGCGGCGAACGTCATACTGAATCTCAGTTGCGAGGTCCAACAACTTGACTGTTCCGACTGCGCTCTTGTGAGTCACAACTCCAACAATATCCGAGAAGTCACCTTCATAGGTGTTGTTCGTGGTTGTGGAATCACAGAGAGGCACGGTGATTGCTGACAAGTTCGTGTGAGGAACATGGTTGCTCTTGACAATCTGGATACCACAGATTTCCATGATCTTTCCAGACTTGTAAGAACCGTTTGCTTCTTGTGCGTTCCAGTCACGATTGACCGCACGATCAGACTGCACCAACATGTGATACAGGTCTGAACGGAAGAAACCGGTGCGGAGACCATCATCAGGCACATCCTTTTCGTCCAATGCGGTAGCCGCATCAAACAATCCAGTTGCCAAGGTGTTTGGGGAATTGTCATAGTCCACGTTGGACAATTCAGTTCCACCGTATCCACCGCTGACCGTTGCTGAGGCGCGAGCCGCAAGCACCATCAACTGAAGCAAGAACTTATCTGAAGCATTCGCCAAGGCGTAGCCCAGTTGGTTCTTGTAGATTGAACGCACATCATAGTGGTTCATCGCTTCATCAATGTTGGCAACAAAGGCATCAGCAAGCAAGAGCGCATCAATGTTGATGATACGTTCGTTATGATTGATCGCCTGACCAACAATTTCAGCACCAGGAGTGTGAAACTGTGCGACTGCCTTCCAAGTAGCAGGGAACTGTGCGCTCTTACCACTAGAAATGGTGCGAACGAGAGAACGCTCCATAGCCACA
>Ga0315276_10003174_pt1 | contig 15087 bp, 8 predicted proteins | sample YL17G05_0_MG_FD_204542 | JGI IMG/M metagenome (GOLD analysis project Ga0315276, IMG submission 204542) | Sediment microbial communities from Yellowstone Lake, YNP, Wyoming, USA - YL17G05_0 | ecosystem: Environmental > Aquatic > Freshwater > Lake > Sediment | place: USA: Wyoming | collected...
CAGAGTAAGAGTGTCGCACCGCCCTTAGACAAGCCCGCCGCGACGGGCAAGCTCGGACCCAAGACCCCGGGGGGGGCGAGCTTTTTCTTCACAGTCAAGCTGCCGAACACCTTCATTCGGAATACCATCCTCTTCAACATACCGGCGAATTCTACCACATTGGGGTTCTCGCGCACAGGCCAAAAAGCACAATCTCATTATGTGCACCAATAAGAAGGGCAAGTGCCGGCTAACGCAACTTGCCCTTTCTATAGGAGTCCATAAGGCGGGGTTTACGACAACATCAGTGAATCACCGATGGGTCAACCCGAATATCCGCTCAATCTTGTTTCTTGACCTCCGAGACGGAAACGGCGGTTTCCACCGATTCGGTCGATTCGAGCGGCCCTGTTTGTGACACTCGCGCCTTTAGCTGTTCGAGGGCGGTCGTCAGATTGTTGATCATCGCCTGGGTATTACTCTGGACTTCCTCGACCTGTTTCTGGAATTCGGCCCTATTCTGCTCCACGGCGCTCATAGACTCGGCCAATCCGCGGATGTCTCTTTCGACCTTCCCTTCGAACTCGATCTGCTGCTGACCTATGACCTGCACAATATCTGCGAGATTTCGCGTGTCGTTTTGAAGAATCTCCTTTAGCTTGAGGAGATTCTGCTCCAGTGCGTCCACGCTGGCCGCTACCTTGCTCACAAGCGTTCGACTGTTGGCCTCTATCATTTGTTCCAGCTTTGCCTGTTTGTCGCCAAGGCCGACAATATCGGCAGCGACCTGCCCGGTTCCACTGCGGACATCTTCAATCCCCGCCTGCAGATTCTGCTGCCTTTGCTCCATCATAGCGATTTTATCGGTCATCTGTAGGTTGTTATCCCGGACCATCTTCTGCAGCTTCGCATGTTCACCTGCGACAGAAGCGAGATCGGAGGCCAGCTTTTGGGCGCTGTCTCGAACATTCCCTATTGCATCCTGCAGGGCCTGCTGGTTTTCTTCGATGCGCTGCGCAACGTCGCCTATTTGCTGCGCATTGAGCTCGACCAATGCCTGCAGTTTAAGCTGGTTCTCCTCAATCCTTGCCATTTGCTTGCCGCACCCGGCAAGGCTCAAACTGACAGCCGCTGCGAGCACGGCCAAAACAGCTTTGGCGACAAACGTCCTTTTGTTGGATTCTTTTCTCTTGTCCATTTGCGACCCCTTTGCTTTGTGATGTGTTGAATTTCAGTTGGTTGCGGCCCAAGAGGTGGGCAGCTACGATTCCTGCCGTACCACGTTGCATCATCTGGATTCCGATTCTTTACGAAAAACCGCCTCTGCGATAGTAAAAGCCGCAAGGGGCGATCACCTAATTCATCGGCACAAACAGCCTGAGAACTTTACATTTTATAGGACTACAGAAATGTCCGGCCGACATCGCAACGGTGATCTCACTCTTCAAAGGTCCAGCAAACCGCCGTAGAGAGCAGCGTAGCCCTTGAAGACCATGACGATCATCACCGCGGCGATAACGCCGTAATAAAAACGCGGGAACCAGCGTGCGAATTCGTTGAACCAGAACTCAGCCGCCTCGGCGTTGGTATCGGCCAGGCGTTTTGCGATCTGGTCGAGTTCGCCGGTCTCTTCGCCGATTTTCCACGGCTCGATGAATTCGGGCGGCAGCTTCGAGGATAATCCGTCGGAGAACGGGTTTCCCGCTTTGACACTCGCCGTGGAAGCCCTGAACAAGTCCGCCACCGCCATATTACCCGCCCCGTTGGCCGCCATCTCGGAGCATTCGGTGATAGGCATACCCGCCTTGCTCGTCATGTGAAATATCCAGCAATACCGGCTCAGAGCAAGCTTGTAGAGTGCCCGCCCCAAGAAGAACGGAATACGAAGCGAGATGTGATCGAATATCCGCCGAATGATGCCCGTCTGTGGCGTGAAACACATTATGCAGATTATTAGCGCCGCGGGTATATAGCATAGCACCAGGACGACCAGGAGCACCGTATGGCGATAAGCGGTAAAGTCCCAATCGCTCTGAACCAGGCCCGGGACGGGATATAGAACAGCCGCAAGGTGAGCCATAAGGATAGGCAATGCCAGACCGCTGAGAGTGAGGTTTCTGATTCGTCTTGAGAATTCATGCCACTTGGCCAGGAGGCCGAACGACTCGGCCAGATTACCGGAGGCCTCGGCGGCGCGGATTATCATCACGTCCAGCCGGGCAAAGAGCTTAGGATTCATATCAAGGGCGTCCGACAGGGGATTTCCGTTGGAGACGCCTTCAATCAACCGCCCGAAGGCTCGCTGCAGCGGCCCGCGCAGCCCCGCCTCGACCGTTCTTAGCGAGCGCAGCAGCGGCACGCCGGCCTCAAGCAAAGTCGAAAGATTGTAATAAGCTGTCGCAAGCCCCTTTGCCAATGTCGATGCCTTGAATTGCCGTTTGAAATTCTGCTTCGACAAGCCCCGGCTCAGGCTCTCTGAGCTCAAGGGTAGCTCAATCAACCGAGTTCTGCAAGGGGTATTTGGATCGAAGGATTAGGGCCGAGGGTGCAAAAAGGGGCGGGAATTTACTTGACAAATATCTTTTGCTGATATAGACTATATTTATTCTTAATGAGGCATATTGGCACAGGCTCCTTCGTTTCCTGACACGCTTGGCACCACTGGTAACGCGGTTGGATTTTTTGGTCCGGCCGCCGCGAAGGTTCGGCCAAGAAGCGTATTCTTGTTGCAAAGGATAGCGATTTATGAAGGAGAGAACAAAATGAGAGAGAATTCTTTTTTTCTCGGTGCTGTTATCGTGACAGTGCTGGCAGCTTCATCGCTCTTTGCTGAGGTGCTATACCACGTTACCGATCTTGGCACGCTCGGCGGGCGCGAGAGCATGGCCTGGGCCATCAACAACAAGGGACAAATCGTTGGGGTGGCCGCGTCGAGCGAGCCGCACTACGGGGCGTGGTACCAGCCTGTACTCTTTGATGCAACCGGCGAGGGTAACAACATTGACCTTCTTCCGGAGTGGGACGAAGGGCAGGCATTGGGGATCAATTTGCTCGGCCAGATTGTGGGAGTCGTCCATGGGTTCTGGTGGTACGGCGGGGGGACCCCGGACGAGGGGACGCGGGCGATGTTGTTTGACCCGAGCGGGCAGGGGAACAACGTCGAGTTAGAAGCACGGGAGGACTGGGGGGCCCCCGCGGCCGCGTCGATTAACAATGCCGGGCAGATTGTGGGAACGACCTTTTATCTCGACGTGACTGAGCCCTTTTGCCCTTGGGCGTATGGCACACTGTTCGATCCGACCGGGAATGGCAACAATGTGAACCTCGATGGACGCGGTTGTTTCAGTTGGAGTGAGGCCTATTCGATCAACAACAAAGGGCAGATTGTGGGGATGTATGAGCCTGAGCCTCCCTCAAGCAGGCGCCGTGCAGTGCTCTTTGATTCGACGGGTGGGGGGAACAACATTAACCTGGGTACCTTACCCGGCGGGGGCGAGAGTTATGCTATGTCCATTAACGACCTCGGGCAAATCGTCGGATACGCCGAGGACTCCTCAAACCGAGAACGCGCGACGCTGTTCGACCCGACAGGTGGGGGTAACAATATCGAAATGGGGGCGCTGCCCGGACTTGATAGGAGTTGGGCCAGGTCGATCAACAACGCAGGACAGATTGTCGGCGCGTCCTGTTCTGCCCCCTCTGATTATCGCGCAACGCTTTTTGATCCTGCCGGAGAAGGTAAGAACATTAACCTTAATGATGTGATTCCGCCTACTTCCTCCTGGCATCTGATAGAGGCTACATGCATAAACGACAGCGGCTTGATAGTGGGCTATGGAGAGAATCCCGACGGGCAAACACACGCCTTCCTGCTCACCCCCGTTTCTACCGACGACTTTACACTGAGGCTGAATGTTGAGCCCAATGACGTTGGAATAGACAGTATCACGCCGCTGCCGGGGGAGCACAAATGCTTGAAGGGCCGCGCAATTGACCTGGAGGCGCGGCTGTTCAAGAGCTGTCCTGCGGTATATCACTTCGACCATTGGGAGGGGGATGTAGTCGATCCCAACTCATCGCTGACAACCGTGATTATGGACGAGGACAAGACCATCACCGTCGTATTTGTTGCCTTCGAGCCGGTGTGCGGCGACGAGTGCCATCCAATCCTTCGAGGGGACCTGAACGACGACTGCTATATCAACTTTGCAGATTTTGTGTTGTACAGCGATATGTGGATGAGCTGCACGCATCCGGATTGCGATTAGGATTTGCCCTTCGGACGAACCTGGCTACAGTTTGGCAATCAATCGAGAGCCGGTCTTGGGGGAAGGATTATCCGCTTGAGCATAATCACGCCCTCTGGTAAACTGCCGCTTTGACGTTCAGTGGTTGCAAGGTAAAACAGGATGTCAGTAGTCGATATGATTGGGGCAGGCAGATGAACGTATTATTAATCGGCGGTGGGGGGCGGGAGCATGCGCTGGCGTGGAAGCTGGCGGGGTCGAAAGACATGGACAAGCTCTTTATTGCGCCGGGTAATCCCGGCACGGCGAAATGCGGCGAGAATATCCCCATTGACGGCTGCGAGACGGAAAAGCTCCTCGAGTTCGCCAGGCAGAACAAGGTCGGGCTTGTTGTTGTCGGGCCGGAAGACCCGCTCGCGGCCGGAGTTGTTGACGCCTTTGAGGCCGTCGGGATAAAGGCATTCGGGCCGAGCGCCGAGGCCGCGAAGCTCGAAGCGGACAAGGCCTTTGCAAAGCAGCTTATGCGCTCCTGTTCGATATCAACCGCCGAGGGCAGAGTCTTCGACAGATTCAGGGACGCCAAGGCGTACATTGCAAGCAGGGATGAGCCGGTGGTGGTGAAGGCCGCCGGACTTGCAAAAGGGAAGGGCGTATATGTCTGCGACGAGCCTTCCGACGGCATCCTGGCGGCTGAGAAAATAATGTGCGACAAGATTTTCGGCGAGGCCGGGGCCAGAATCGTGGTTGAGGATAAGCTGCTCGGCGAAGAGGCCTCGATACTGGCCTTTGTGGATGGGCGAAACATCTACGTTATGGAGTCCTCGCAGGACCACAAGCCCATCGGGGACGGCGACACCGGCCCGAACACCGGCGGAATGGGCGCCTATAGCCCCGCCCCGGTTGTTACCGAGGAGTTGATGAACCAGATCACGCGCGAGGTGCTCGTGCCGGTCGTCGATGGTATGAATCGCAACGATACGCCCTACAAGGGCGTCTTATATGCAGGTATTATGATTACGGCGGGCGGCCCGCGGGTGCTCGAATTCAACGTCCGGTTCGGCGACCCCGAGACGCAGCCGATCCTGATGCGACTCAAGAGCGACCTGCTCGAGGTGTGCCTGGCCGTCTGCGACGGGACGCTCGAAGATGTCACATTGAAGTGGGACCCGCGCCCGGCGGTGTGCGTCGTGATGGCTGCGGGCGGTTATCCCGGCGATTATGAAAAGGGCAAGAAGATAATCGGCCTGGAGGCCGTCGAGCGGTTTGATGACGTTATGGTGTTCCACGCCGGCACCAAAAGTCACAACGGCGATATTGTCACCAACGGCGGCAGGGTGCTGGGCGTGACCGCGATGGGGAAAGGAATCGCCGAGGCGAAGGCCGCCGCTTACAGGGCGGTCGATATGATAGAATTCGACGGGGCCTATTGCCGCCGCGACATCGCGGACAAGGCGATCTCGTCCTTCGCAGCGAAGCGCAGCTTCGCAGAGTAGTAAGGGAAGTGTAAAACCTAAGAAGTTGACCATCCCCCCCTGGGGGGAGGCTGCCACCCGTCGAAGGTGTAGGGCGGGGCTTGCCCCGCCAAACAGGTTCGGCTTGGCCGCGCTCGCTTGCGGTTCTGATCTTGCGGCCTTTACTTTTTGGCTTAATAAAATGCCGAAAAAAATGTATGAATCCGCCATAAGCAGAATTGCCAGGAAGCTCATCATCTGGTTTGCTGTACTGTTGGTTGTGGGCGTCGCGTTGTGGTTCGGCTTTATATTTATTGGCCGGTCGCTGTGTCGCATCGCCATCGGGCAGATTGCCGAGCTGACAAATACGAGGATAGAAACCGGCTCGGTGGATTTCCGCTCCAACGGATCGGTTTTTATCGAGAGGCTCGTGATCGCCCCGCAGAAGAGCGAAGATGCCGGCCAAACCATCCTCAACGCCGAGAACGTCCACGCGAGGTTCGACGTGGGCAGCCTGCTGCTGCTTCGGCCACATCTCAAGCGGATAGACGTCAACGATTTCACATTCAATGCACAATACAATATGGATACGGGTCGATGGAACTTGTCCGCGCTCAAAATCAAGGTTCCCAAAGGATCATTAGCGAAAATGCCCCTTGTCCGCCTTGAAAGGGGAACGCTTCGGTACACAAAGGTCTCAGGCAAACAGGTCAAAGTCGCCGCTTCGGCGCCGCTGAGCGCCAAATTCGGGTTCGATCAGTCCGCCACGCCCGTGGGTCCTGGGGCGAGCGGCGGACAAAATGACACCCGCCATCCCCGCCAGGGGCCCTGGGGGCGTGGAGAGGGTTACAGCTTCGAACTGACCACGGCTACGCTGTCGAGCGGATTCGGCAAGAGCCACCTGGCCGGCTTCTGGTGGCCGGGTCTGGTTACGATTGCCGGGGGAATCGCATCGGCTGATGTGCCCGAGCTTGAAATGGCCTGGACGATAGACACTATGGCTGCGGAGCTGAAGTATGACCCGAATGATGAGTTTTCACTGAAACTGACCATCGGAGATTTGCACTCCAAGCTCAGTCCGGCCCTTGAGAGATTCGCCCTGATGGGCCAGAGTTTTCTCGAAAGGTCCGCGCCATTTGCCGCTCTGCGCAGGTTTTTCAGCCGTTATAGTCCGCGAGGGCTGGTTGATATTGACTTTCAGGCGTCGGGAAACCTCAAGCGGCTGGGCGAGAGCACATTAACGGGCGGCGTCAACTGCAAGGACGTTGGGATCTCCTACTACAAATTCGAGTATCCCGTCGAGCATCTCAAAGGCCGAATAGACTTCACCAGGGACACAGTGACGCTGAATAACCTGTCGGGCAGCCACGGCGGCGTGAACCTCTTCTTCAACGGATGGACACGGGGCTTTGCACCGGACTGGAAGTACGACATCCGCGTCACGAGCGACAATATGGCTCTCGACGACGACCTCTATAATGCGCTGAGCGAGGGGCAGAAGGAATTCTGGTCGGCCTTCTCACCGAGCGGCTCGTCGGCCATCGACTATCGTTTCATTCGAAGCTCGCCCGAGACCAGAACGAAACATCTTACCGTTGAGCTGAGGGGGGTCGAAGCCGTGTATCGGAGCTTTCCTTACCCGTTGAAAAATCTCACGGGCAAGCTCTCTTTCGACGCGGACAACGTGACGATTTCAAACGTAGTCTCGCGGGTTGATGAACGTCAGATCGTGCTGGACGGCAAAGTGACGGGGCGGGGCAGCAAACAGCCGGGGTATGATATCTTGATCAAGGTGAACAATGTCCCGTTGGATGCGGCGCTTGCGGCCTCTCTGCCGGACAGACAAAAGGATTTGTACAGTCAATTCAGTCCGACCGGTCTGGCCGATGGCGAGATAAGGCTTTCAAGGGCCGAGCAGGCTGCCGGCCCTGCGACGTTTATCGCTGATTTATCGTTTAAGGGAGGCTCTTTGAAGTCCGAGCAACTGCCTCTGCCTGTCACCGACATCGCGGCAAGCGTCGTCTTCACCGATGATTTGGTGAGCGTCGGGAATTTCTGCGGTCTGTATGGCGGTAGCCCGGTGTCTTTGTCCGGCCAGATCCGCCCCGGGCGGAAGGACCAGCCGTCCACATACAACCTCTCGCTGGCCTTCGAGAATACGCCGATGAACGATGACCTTTTCGATCTCCTGCCGGAATCGGCAAAGAAAACCGTCGCCGAGTTCAGACCGCAGGGCAAAATAAACCTTACCGCCAATCTCAACAAGTCCGATGCAAACGATCCCCCCGATTACAGGATAGTCGTTGATTGCCTGGGCAACAGCGTCACTCTTCCGCAGTTCTCATACCCGCTCAAGAATATCACCGGCACCCTAACGATAACGCCGCAGGCCATAGAATTCCACGACGTCAACGCCGCTCCGGGTGACGCCGTGTGGATAACGCTGAATACATCATACGTGAAGCTCAATGGCATTGTGACGTTAGCCGACAACGCCTTCAGCGGCGCGGTGCTGAATGTTGACGCCGGGGACATTTTTTTTGACCGTCGTCTCGGTGCAGCTCTGCCCGCCGGGATTCGCCCGTTCTACGACAACCTGCTGCCGCCAAGCAGGTTCGACCTTGACTTTGACGAGCTGAGGATTTCTGTGGCCGATGACGGCGGCAGAGTCTATGACATCAAGGGCTTGCTGCGGCTTGAGAATTGTTCCATGCAGGTATCCGGGGCAAAGACCGAGCTGGACGCGGAATTGAACATAGACGGCTTGTACAGGGCGGGGCAGGGTTTTGAGAAGTGCCGCGCTGCTCTGGACGGCCGAAGGTTTGGCATCCTGGGCAAATCGTTCACAAACGTCACAGCCGACATCGATTACGACAGAGACCTGCACAAGTGGGTCAGCGAGAATCTGAAAGCCGACTGTTACGGCGGCAAGCTGGCCGGCGGGCTGGAATTAAGACAGTCTGCCGATTCCGGGCTCGAGTACGTCCTGCAAACGGGCTTTGAAGACGTTGACCTCAAGAAATTCCTCTGCGACACCAAGATGAAGTCGGACCACGACCAGGACCACACCGCCGGGAAGATGGAAGGCTCGCTGAACATCAGCGCCCGCATCGGCGACAGCTCCTCCCGTATCGGGACGTGCAAACTGTCAATCGCCGATATGCAGGTTGGCAGACTCTCGCCGTTAGTCAAGCTGCTGGGGGTTCTGAGATTCTCCGAGCCGACGGAGTTTGCGTTTGACCGGATGTTCGTTGATTCTTACGTCAAGCGCAACGACCTTTTTGTCAGGAAGCTCGATTTGTCGGGCCAATCCGTCGCCTTTTACGGTTCCGGCTCGATGGACCTCCAGACGCGCCAAGTCGATTTGAATCTTATCGCCAGGGGCCGGCGTCTGGCCACAGCCGACCCGTCTGTTCTCGGCTCGCTTGCCGAAGGACTTGGGCAGGCCGTCGTGAAAATCGAGGTCACCGGCGATTTCTACGACCCGCAGGTGGTAAAGAAGCCGCTGCCCTTCATCAAAGGCGCCCTTGATGTCATCGGCAGACCAATCGAGCCAAAATAGATTCTCTGCCGAGTTATATCTGCGAATACCCCGTCGGCTGAAGGATAATGTCCGTGATATTGGAGACCGTGTCCTTGTACTGTGGGTCGGAACTGAGCTTCTTCCACTCCGGACTGCCGCCGAATACGCCCCATCTCTTGTCGCGGTCCGTCATGTCATCGAAGGCCAGCATATAGTTCAGGTTCGGCATCATAGGGCCGACGATCGTCTCGCCGAAGAATACCGGCGTAAGGCCCGTCTTCTTGAAGATCGCTATCTCGCCGCCTTCATTGAACATCTCGACTTTCTTCTTGGCGGCCTTGATGCTGTGGCTCTCGTATATGCGAAGCTCCAGGATTCGCGGCTTTTTTGGGGGCGCTTCGAGCTTGGGCATATCCTTGAATGCGGCCATCAGCGAGCTTTCCACCCGCACGTATCCCGGCTCCGACAGGGATGCATTGACAAAGTCGCTCTTGGCGAGCTGGTCGTCCGCGAGCAGCCGTGCCGATGCGGTCGCCACCGACTCCAGCGACTTATGCACAAGCAGAACGTAAAGCGTCGGGTCGCTCGGCCCATACTTGGCGTTAAAGACGCCGACCGGCTCAATTCCGACCCTGTTCATTGCCGGTATGCCAACGTCTCGCAGGAAATCGCCGAGAAGATTCTTCTTTGGCCCGACGTGGGTTCGGTAGCGTCGCAGTTCGAAGTACTGGCGTTCGTCTTTTTCTGCCGCGGCGGTGGAACCCAGCCCGGCCAGACCAGCGACGCTCGCCGCTGTGAGGAATTCACGTCTTCTCATTGTAAATTCTCCTTATAAAAATCGTTATTCTGCTTAAATCAACCATTGGACTTGCACCCAACTGCCGTGCTATAGAATAACCCAATCCCCGATCACAGTCAAAGTCAAAAAGGTTCCTGCATACGGACTGTTCAAAAGAGGAGGGATCGCAAAAAATCACAGAAAAAGGACACAGCCGTAATAAAACCGTAACGTGCGTATGCCAAAATTATGGCTGTCGGTAGTAAGAAAGTTTTGGTAACCTATTTTGAAAGGAGCACGATTATGGAAACTCCAAGAATCGCAACAATCGGCTTGTTGCTGAGTGTAATTCTGATTGCCTGGCCTGTTCTGGGTGGACCTGCCGGCAGGCCCCAAGGCCCTTCGGCGGGTGGGTCTGCAAGTGTGCTGCTGCAGGAAGGCCTCTACGCCGAGGAGATTGAAGGCGACCTCGACGGGGCAATCAAAATCTACGAGCAGGTCCTCGCAAAGGCAAAGGACATTGAACAGGCCGCCGCCCAGGCGACCTACCGAATCGGCATGTGTTTTTTGAAAAAAGGCGACAAGGCAAAAGCTGCAGAGCATTTCCAGAGCATCGTAAGAGAATACCGCAAAAATGAGCAGTTGGTCGCCAGGGCAAAAGAGCAGCTCAACAAGCTGGGGACTCCGGCCGAAGTTCCTTTCAGCTCGACCGCAGCCAGCCTGTATGAAAAACTGCCTCCGGAGGTAATTCAGTTTGTAGGCAATAAATATGGCAGTATCTGCGCCGAGGCCAGAGCGAAGCAACTGTATTCCAATTCCCACGTCTATTACGTCACATCCGATTTTGTACTGCTCAAGGGAGGTATGGGATACTATCACAATCTGTCGGACAAGGCGTTGTTCAACAAGATTCGCCTATGCGGGACGAGCGAACCGAACCAGACTCACTACGACATTGCAGGCCGGGAAATGAATACCGAGATTGTGCCGGACAAAATCCTGTCAAACTTCCATCATATCTACTGGACTCCGCATCAGCCGGTGCCCGCGGGAGAGATGTTCTACTATGGGTGGTGCATTAACAAGGCTAAGCAACTGCGTCCGGTATCCCCTCAAGACCCGGCGTCGGGCTCCGCTCAATACAAGCTGACGATGCAGAACCAATTCGGCGGCCGCGTCGTTGAGACTTTCTTCCTCGTAGTCGCCGCAGGTACGGAGCTTGTCAGCAAGAGCGAAGACTACACGGCCAAAGACACGATCGGCGGTTTCGATGTGTACTGCTTCTCGAAAGAAGTGTCCGAAGATGCCAACCATCAAGTCGATGTGGTTCTTGCGGGCCCCGGCCCCGCTGAGACAAAGACCAATCTCTACGAGCGCCTGCCCAATGAGGTGCTTACGCACATTGGCGGCAAGTACGGCAACGTCTCGGCTGAGGCTGGGGCGAAGAGCTTGTACTCCAATTCCCATATCTACTGCGTGACATCTGATTGGGTGCTGCTCACAGGAGGGATGGGATACTATCGCAACGGGTCGGACCAGCCCCGCACTGAGAGAGTCAGGCTGTCCGGAACAAGCAGCCCAAAGCAGACCCTCTACGACGTTGCCGGCAGACAGATGAATACCGAGATAGTGCAGGACAAGGTGCGCCCCGGCTTCTATCACATTTACTGGACGCCGTCCGAGGCGATACCGCCGGGACAGATGTTCTATTACGGCTGGAGTAATGACCAATCGAGAACTCTTCGCCAGGTAGCACCGGTTGGACAGTATGCACTGACTATGCAGAACCACTTCGGCGAGCGCGTCATTGAGACTTTCTTCCTCGTAGTCCCGGTGAACACAAGCATCATCAGCCGGACCGAGGACTTCACGGCAAAAGACACTGTGGCCGGATTTGATGTCTATTACTGGTCGAAGGAAGTGCCGCCCAATACAGATCACAAGGTCGATGTGACTCTTGGAGTGTCGCAGGAGCAGCTTGCGGAAATAGTGCGAAAGGCCGTGCTCACAATTTCCACATGTGCGGAGTCCGATCCGAAGGTTGCAGAATCGCTCGATAGCCTAAAACCGTTCAAAGACGCACCGGCAATCAATGAGCTGTGCAAATACCTCGAATCAGATACGGCAAATGTAAGGCGCTCGGCGATTTTTGTTCTGTGGCGAGGCGGATTCAAGGATATCGCTCCTGCGGAAGAAAAACTCATAAAACTCTGCGGTCACGAAGAGAACTTCACCAGAGGAATGTCTCTGCTCGCTCTCGGTGCGGCCAAAGTTGCCGCCGGCTACGAAATGCTCTTAGATAAGACGATAAACGACAGCGATGGTTACGTAAGAAGGTGCGCAGCATACGCCCTCGGATTGTATGGCGACAAAAAGGCAGTGCCTGTCCTGGAGAAAGCGCTCGAGGACAAGGACCCACTGGTGAAGAACAACGCTCAGGCGGCGATTACGATGTTGACAGAGCTAAAGGATACCGAACAGAAATAAATGAACGGGTTCAGCAAAAATTCATCGGGTCAGTTACGGTGGGTGATATTGCTGCTGGCGATAGCGGTGATATTGCCCACCGTGTGCCTGCTGTGGTTTATGACCCAGGCGGTGGAGAATGTGCGGATGGCGGCGCGCCAGATACTCATAGACGAGTACGGCGGGCGTGTTGCGGACCTGGCCGGGGCCGTTGATGAGGTCTGGGCCAAGCGGACGATGGGTATTGAAACGCGCGGCGATTCCAACGCTGTCGAAGCATTTGCATCATTGGTGCTCGATGAGCCGACTGCGGAAGGCGTCCTCGTTTATGACGGCTCGGGCGAGCTTGCATATCCAATTCTCGACTCAACCTCGATCGAGCCTGGTCCGCCTGAAGAGCTCACCGCGGCCTGGGAGCTGGAATTTGCGGAGGGCAATTTCGCCGAGGCGGCGAACGTTTATATGAATTTGGCCGCGGCAACCGAGGATGAGTACTTACGGCGAAAGGCCAGGCTCGGAGCCGCGAGATGCTACAGGAAACGCGGCCTGTCTGAAAATGAGATGGCAAGGATACACTGTGAGGCCGCGGGCTACGACGGAATATCGCCTGGGATGTCTGCCGCCTCGGTTTCTTTGGCTGCCAAGGCGAGAGTGATGCTGGCCGAGATGCTCAAAGACGACCCGGCTCGCTCGCTGGCTTTGCCTCGCCTGGTCGATACGGCAGGCAACTATGAGCCTGGCTCGACCTCGACATACTTTCTGCCGATGGACTCGGGGACTCGGATATTCATCCAGACCAAAGCCATACAATTGGCCGAGGAAAGCCCGGACCCGAACGTGCGAGAACTACGACCTCTGATTGAAAAGACAAAGAAGCTGTTGGCGGCAGAGAGACTCTCCGCGGAGGTCGCTCAGCGTTATAGTGAGGCTGCATCGTTTCGGCAGTGGGCGCCCGAGAGCGTGCGTCGGCTGGATGTCTCCGGTGACATATACGGGTCGTATCGGCAGGTGGCGGATAGAGGCTTTTTGCTGCTTTGGTCCGCTGACCGAGTACGGAGGGATTTTGGCGCTTTTGACGATAAGTTCACCGGCTCGGATGTGATCTATGAAGTGCTCGACGACGCTGGCCGGCTGCTCACCGGGCGCGAGCACCCGACGGGCGAACCTTTTGTCCGGCCTTCGCTGGGGTCGCATTTTCCCGGATGGCAGGTCCGGCTGTACTTCCGGGATGCCGATGTCTTCGAGAAAGCGGCGAGCAGGCAGGCGGCGATCTACATCTGGGCGGGCGTTTTGGTTATCGTCCTGATCCTTGCAGCCGGGGGTTTTGCGGCCCAGGCCCTCGGCAGGCAGATGAAGCTCAACAGGCTGAAGAACGATTTTATTGCGACCGTCTCGCACGAGTTGAAGACGCCGCTCGCATCGATGCGCGTCTTAGCCGATACTCTGCTCGACGGCAACTACAAAGACCAGCAGCAGGCGAAAGAATACCTCGAGCTGATCTGCAAGGAGAACAGAAGGCTTAGCGGCCTGATTGATAATTTCCTGACGTTCTCAAGGATGGAGCGGAATAAGCGGGCCTTCGATATGTCGCCGACAGGCCCTGCTGATATTGCCAGCGCCGCCGCCGACGCGGTAAAGACCAAATTCGCCCAATACGGATGCCATCTTCGAATTGAAATTGCCGAGGATTTGCCCGATGTTCTGGCCGACCGGGATGCTATGGCGACGGTGCTCGTCAACCTGCTGGATAACGCCTGCAAATACTCCTATGATGACAAGCAAATTGAATTGAAGGCGTTCGCGGAAGACGGTTCGGTTTGTTTCTCGGTGAATGATAACGGGATAGGAATGACCCGCAGGCAAATAAGAAAGATATTTGACCGGTTTTACCAGGCCGACCGCAGCCTCTCCCGGCGGGCCGAAGGCTGCGGACTGGGCTTGTCCATTGCCAAGTTCATAGTTGATGCGCACAAAGGAACAATTACCGTCGAAAGCAAACCAGGCAAAGGAAGCACCTTCACCGTAAAGCTGCCGGCGCCCGGTTGAAACGAGGTCGTATGGATACCGTTCTGATAATTGAAGATGATTCGGCTATGCTGCGGGGCCTGAAGGACAACTTTGAGTTCAAGGGGTATCGCGTCAAGACCGCCCGAGACGGCGAATGGGGCCTCAACGCGGCGCTGGCCGAGGACCCTGACCTGGTCATACTCGATATTATGCTGCCCAAAATGAACGGTTATGAAGTATGCAGTAACATTCGCAGGAAGAACCTTGATGTGCCGATAATTATGCTCACCGCTAAAGGTGAAGAATCGGATGTGATATTGGGCCTGAATTTGGGCGCAGATGACTATGTCTCCAAGCCGTTCAGCGTAAAGGAGCTTCTGGCCAGGGCCGAAGCGACCATGCGGCGCAGAAAAAGGGATGAGCCTGCGTCTTATGAATTCGGCAATTGCCGGCTTGATGTCGCCGGCTGCGCACTCAGACGCGATGGGAAAGAAGTCGAGCTTACGCCAGGGGAATTCAAAATGCTGCATCTGTTCCTTCGAAAGGCCGGATGCGCCCTGACCCGCAGTGAAATACGCGATGCCGTGTGGGGCTATTGCCACTTCATCACTTTACGAGACGTTGACGCCATTGTCA
>Ga0315276_10003175_pt1 | contig 15087 bp, 12 predicted proteins | sample YL17G05_0_MG_FD_204542 | JGI IMG/M metagenome (GOLD analysis project Ga0315276, IMG submission 204542) | Sediment microbial communities from Yellowstone Lake, YNP, Wyoming, USA - YL17G05_0 | ecosystem: Environmental > Aquatic > Freshwater > Lake > Sediment | place: USA: Wyoming | collected...
CCCCATTAACTAAAACAGCTCTGACCCCATCAAGACGGCTCTGACCCCATTTTCGGCTACGCCTTGACGAAGGTGATCTTGCCGCCGCTCGTGCCGACCTTGATCGTATCCCCGGCGGCGTACTTGCCGCCGAGAATCTCCTTCGCCAGCGGGTTCTCGATCTCCTGCTGGATCGCGCGCTTCAGCGGCCGCGCGCCGTAGACCGGGTCGAATCCGGCCTCCGACACGTGCTTCAGCGCGGCGTCGGACACGGCGAGCCGGATCTCCAGCTTGGCGAGGCGCCCTTCGAGCCCCTTCAGCTGGATCGCGGCGATCGACTCGATGTGCTTGCCCGACAGCGCGTGGAACACCACGATCTCGTCGATGCGGTTGACGAACTCGGGCCGGAAATGCGTCTTCACCTCGGCCATCACCGCGAGCTTGATCACGCCGTGGTCGTCGCCCGACATCTGCTGGATCATCTGCGAGCCCAGGTTCGACGTCATGACGATCACGGTGTTCTTGAAGTCCACGGTGCGGCCGTGCCCGTCGGTCATCCGGCCGTCGTCGAGCATCTGCAGCAGCACGTTGAAGACGTCCGGATGCGCCTTCTCGACTTCGTCGAACAGGATCACGCTGTAGGGCTTGCGGCGCACGGCTTCGGTCAGGTAGCCGCCCTCCTCGTAACCGACGTAGCCGGGCGGCGCGCCGATCAGCCGCGCGACCGAGTGCTTTTCCATGAACTCCGACATGTCGATGCGGATCAGGTGCTGTTCCGAGTCGAACAGGAACTCGGCGAGCGCCTTGCACAGCTCGGTCTTGCCGACGCCGGTCGGCCCCAGGAACAGGAACGATCCATAGGGCCGGTTCGGGTCCGCGAGGCCCGAGCGCGAACGGCGGATGGCATCCGACACGAGGCGCACGGCTTCGTTCTGGCCGACGACCCGGCGGTGGAGCGCGTCTTCCATCTTCAGCAGCTTGTCGCGCTCGCCCTGCATCATCTTCGACACCGGGATGCCCGTCGCGCGAGAGACGACCTCGGCGATCTCCTCGACGCCGACCTGCGTGCGCAACAGATGCGGCTTGCCGCCCGGCGCTTCGCCCTGCTTCGTGTCGGCCTTCTTGAGCTGCGCCTCGAGCTGCGGCAGCTTGCCGTACTGCAGCTCGCTCATCGCCTGCCAGTCGCCGCGGCGCTTCGCTTCCTCCATCTGGAGCTTGACCTTGTCGATCTCCTCCTTGATGTGCTGCGAGCCGGCGACCTGCGCCTTCTCGGCCTTCCATACTTCGTCCAGGTCCGCGTATTCGCGCTCGAGCCTGGCGATCTCCTGCTCGATCAGGTCGAGCCGCTTCTTCGAGGCTTCGTCCTTCTCCTTCTTCACCGCCTCGCGCTCGATCTTCAACTGGATCAGCCGGCGGTCGAGCCGGTCCATCGCCTCGGGCTTGGAGTCGATCTCCATGCGGATCCGGGCCGCCGCTTCGTCGATCAGGTCGATCGCCTTGTCGGGCAGGAAGCGGTCGGTGATGTAGCGCTGCGACAGCTCGGCCGCGGCGACGATCGCCGGATCGGTGATCTCGACGCCGTGGTGGATCTCGTAGCGCTCCTGCAGCCCGCGCAGGATGGCAATGGTGCTCTCGACCGACGGCTCGTCCACCAGCACCTTCTGGAAGCGGCGCTCCAGCGCGGCGTCCTTTTCGACGTACTTGCGGTATTCGTCGAGCGTGGTCGCGCCGACGCAGTGCAGCTCGCCGCGCGCCAGTGCCGGCTTCAGCATGTTGCCGGCGTCGATCGCGCCCTCGGCCTTGCCCGCGCCGACCATTGTGTGCAGCTCGTCGATGAAGACGATCGTCTGCCCTTCGTCGGCGGCGATGTCCTTCAGCACCGCCTTCAGGCGCTCCTCGAACTCGCCGCGATACTTGGCGCCGGCGAGCAGCGCCGCCATGTCGAGCGACAGCACGCGCTTGTTCTTCAGCGTCTCCGGCACCTCGCCGTTGACGATGCGCTGGGCGAGACCCTCGACGATGGCGGTCTTGCCCACGCCGGGCTCGCCGATCAGCACCGGGTTGTTCTTGGTCCGGCGCTGCAGGATCTGGATCGTGCGCCGGATCTCGTCGTCGCGGCCGATCACCGGATCGAGCTTGCCTTCGCGGGCGCGCGCGGTGAGGTCGATCGTGTATTTCTTCAGCGCCTCGCGCTGGCCCTCGGCCTCCTGCGAATCGATCGCACCACCCCCGCGAACCGCCTCGACCGCGGTCTCGAGCGCCGCGCGCGTCAACCCCTGCTCGCGCAGCAGGCGGCCGGTGTCGCCCTTGTCGTCGGCGAGCGCCAGCAGGAACATCTCGCTGGCGATGAACTGGTCGCCGCGCTTGACGGCTTCCTTGTCGGTGACGTTGAGCAGGCGGGTCAGGTCGCGCGAAACGGTGATCTCGCCCTCCTGTCCCTCGACCTTGGGCAGCCGGGCGATCGACTGCACCAGCGCGGTCTTCAGGCGCGGCGTGGCCACGCCCGCGCGGGAGAGCAGCGACGATGTGCCGCCGTCCTCCTGCGCCAACAGCGCCGTCAGGAGGTGCTGGGGCTCGATGTAGCCGTTGTCGTTGGCGAGCGCCGCGCTCTGGGCGTCGGCGAGCGCCTGCTGGAACTTGGTGGTGAGTTTGTCGAAGCGCATGGCGACCTTTCCAATAGAGACTGCTTTGGAAATGGGGTCAAACGCGGCAGGATTCAAGCGCTGTAGCGGCCGATCCGGCGTCTGCGGGCACGGGAGCGCGCCTCCGGATCCACGTGCTAAGATCGGACGTCAAGTCATACAGTCCTGTCCTGTCCTGTCCTGTCCTGCCGCGTCCGCACCGATGCCGGAATCCGCCCGCCCCCCGGACGCCCCGCCCGATCCCTCCCCAGCCGAGCCGGGTTCAGCCGAGCCGAACACCGCCCTGCCGAAAACCGCCTCGCTGGTTCAGGTCGCCGGCGCCGTGTTCTGGAGTTTCCTGGGCATCCGCAAGGGCCGGCACATGCAGCGCGATACGGCGACGATCAAGCCGCACCACGTGATCCTGGTCGGAATCGCGCTGGCCGCCGTGTTCGTCTTCTTGCTGATTGCGCTGGTCAGCTACATCACGCGCAACCTGCCCTGACTGCGTTCAGGCGCCGCGGGCCACGGCCCCCAGCGCCGCCGCCGCGGTCGCGAGTTCCCCTTCGGTCGTCAGCACATCCGGGCACAGGCGCAGCCATTCGCCGCGGGCGTCGGTGACCACGCCGCGGGCGGCGAGCACGGCCGACCACGCCGGCGCCTCGCGGTGGCGGATGACGACGAACGCGCCGTGTGCCTCGTCACCGCCGCGGGCCGCAATCCCCTGTGCCGCCAGCAACGCCACCAAACGGCGCTGCAGCGCGAGCGAATATTCGCGCAGGCGGCCGGCGCCGATGGCCAGCGTGAAGACCTGGCCGGCGCGCGCCTGATAGAAGGGCAGCACGGCCGGCGTGGACTCCAGCCAGGCATCGCCCCCGGCACCGTAGCGCGGCGGGTCGGGCCGCGCGTAGGCGAAAGGAGATTCCTTGGCGAACCAGCCGGTGTCGAGCGTGCGCAGGCTGCCGTCGAGGTGGCGCGGATGGACGTAGAGGAAGCACGCGCCGGTGCCGCCGCGCAGATATTTGTAGCTGCCGCCGACGGCGAAGTCGACGTCGAGCGCGACGACATCGACCGGGAACACGCCGAGCGCGTGGTAGACATCGAGCAGCACGCGGGCGCCGACCGCGTGGGCCCGCGCGACGATCGCCGCGAGGCGCGGCACAATCTGTCCGGTCTCGAACATCACCTGCGAGACGACGACCAGATCGGTGCCGGGGGCGATCGCGGCGAGCACGTCGTCGGCATCGAACAGTCCGTCGCCGCGGGCGTCGACCAGCGCCAGCGCGATCCTTCCGCGCCGCGCATACTCGCGCAGGATGAGGTCGAGAGAATCGAACTCACCGCGCGTGGCAACGACATGCGAAACGCCGTCATACGCATTGAGCACGGCCCGCAGCCCCTGCCCGGCGCTCGTCTTCGGCACCACGCAATCGGGACGCGGCGCGCCCAGCAGCGCGGCGAGGCGCGCGCGGTACGCGGCAATCTCGGCGTTCCACGCTTCCCATGCATCGCCCATCCGTTCGTACCATGCGGCAAGGGCCTCGCGGACATCGTCCTCGGTCGCATCCAGCGGTCGGCCCAGCGAATGGTTCGCGAGATAGACGCGGCCGCGCTGCGCCGCCAGCACGCGCGAGAAGAGCGGCGCGACGCGGGCGCGGATCCCGCCTTCGGTCAAGGGCCCGGGGCCGAGCGCCGCCACCGGCATCGAGACGTGTTCCTGCGGATCGGGCATCGGTGAGTTCAGCGCGGCTCGATCACGGTGCGCACGTCGATCAGCTCGGGAAAGAACTGGTGGTCGAGCGCGCGCTTGAGAAACCCGACGCCGGACGAGCCGCCGGTTCCCGGCTTGTGGCCGATGATCCGCTCGACCGTCTTCAGGTGACGGAAACGCCAGAGCTGGAACGATTCCTCGACGTCGACCAGCTTCTCGGCCATCTCGTAGGCATCCCACCAGCGCTCGGGGTCATCGTAGATGATCTTGAACACGGCGACGAGGTCGTCGCTCCGCGCGCGCGGCGCCGACCATTCGCGCTCGACGCACGCCGCGGGCACCGGCAAGCCCCGCCGCGCCAGGTGACGCAGGAATTCGTCGTAGAGCGATGGCGCCGCAAGCAGTGCGGAAAGCGCCGCGTGGGTGGCCGGGTCGTAGCGGAACACGTCGATCATCGCGGCCTGCTTGTTGCCGAGCAGGAACTCGAGCGCGCGGTACTGCGCCGACTGGAATCCCGAGGAGGTGCCGAGCGCAGGCCGGAACGCCTCGTATTCGGACGGCGTCAGCGTCTCCAGCACGGCCCACTGCTCGAACAGCTGCTTCTGGATGAGCTTGACCCGGGCGAGGATCTTGAAGCAGGCCGGGAGCCGGTCCTGCTGCACGAAGCCGATCGCCGCCCTCAACTCGTGAATCATCAGCTTCATCCACAGCTCCGAGGTCTGGTGCTGGATGATGAACAGCATCTCGTCGTGCCGTGGCGCCGAGGCCCCGCCGCCCGACAGGGGCTCCTGCGCACCGAGCAGCTGATCGAGGTGCAGGTAGCCGGCGTAACTGAGCCGGCCGGTGAGGTCGGTGACGATTCCGGGCTCGAGTTCGGAAGAAGCCATGACGACGGGCGCCTCCGCGCATTTGGGCAAGGATGCGAGTATAGGTCGAGGCCGCTCGCCGCGCGATCATCGCCATGCCAGTGTGCGGGGTGGCAACGGCGAGTTTGCTACCATCGGCGTCCATGCACAACGCGAGCAGCGCAACTTTCGCGGCCCGTGCGGCGCGGCTCGCGGGCCTGGCCGCGGTGGCCTTCGCTGCCGCCGTCGCCAGCGGCGGATGCGGCGAGCATCGCGATGGGCCGCGACGAACGATCGCGCTCGCCGAGTGCCGGCTCCCCAAACTCGCGCTGGCCGCGCAGTGCGGCGAGCTCGAGGTGCCGGAAGACCGCCGCAATCCGGACGGCCGCAGGATCAGGCTCACCGTCGCGGTCCTGCCCGCCAACACGCTCGACCCGCGCCCCGATCCGCTGTTCATCCTGGCGGGCGGCCCCGGCCAGGCCGCGACGTCGATCGCGCCGTTTGCCGCGCAACTGACCGACGTGCGCCGTGACCGCGACATCGTGCTTCTCGACCAGCGTGGCACCGGCAGGTCGTCGCCCCTCGATTGCAGTGCCTTCGCGCCCGACGACGACATCGCCTCGTCGCTGCAGCTCGACCCGGTGCCGAAAGCGAGAGCCTGTGCGGCGGAACTCGCGGCGAAGGGCATCGATGCAACGCAGTACACGACCGCCGCGTTCATGGCGGATCTCGACGCCGTGCGCGCGGCGCTGGGCTACGACCGCATCAACCTGTGGGGCGGCTCGTACGGCACGCGCGCCGCGCTCGAATACATGCGCCGCCATGGCACGCACGTGCGCAGTGCCGTTCTCGACGGCGTCGCGCCGCCGGGCATGAAGACCCTCGTCGACGTGTGGCCCGCGCGCGACGCCGCGCTCGCCGCGCTTGTCGCCGCCTGCGGCGAGTCGCCCTCGTGCCGCGCCGCGCACCCCGACCTCGCGGCCGCGCTGGCCGCGATCGGCGCGCGCCTCGGGGCCGACGGCCGCGACGTCACGATCGTCGATCCGCGCACCGGCAAGCCGCAGGCCGTCAGACTGACCTACGACCACGTGCTCGCGGCCTTGCAGCCACTCCTGTATCTCCCCGAGCTGCAGAGCCTCGTTCCGGAAGCGATCGGCCGTGCCGCGGCCGGCGAGTTCTCCCCGCTGCTGGCGCTGGCGGAGCTCGTCACCAACGACCTCGCCGGGCAGACGAACACCGCGCTGCACTACTCGGTCACCTGCACCGAGGACGCGCCGCGCGTAACCGCGGCCGATCGCGCGCGCTCCCTTGCTGGAACGCGAACGCGCACCTTGGCGGAGCGTGCGCTCGCGGTCTGCGCCGTCTGGCCCCGCGGCACCATGTCCGCCGATGCCGCGACGCCCGTCAGGAGCGACATCCCGGTGCTGATCCTGTCGGGAGGCCTCGATCCGGTGACGCCCCCCGCATACGGCAACGAGGTCGCGGCGACGCTGCCGAACAGCCGGCACATCGTCGCCCACGGCTACGGCCACATCGTCTCGCCGCATGCCTGCGGGCCGCGGCTCATCGCGACCTTCGTCGACGACCCCGGCTTCGGCAAGCTCCCGCCCACGTGCGTCGCGCATTTCGAGAAGAGCACGCGCCCCCTGCTGTGGCCGGACCGCCTGGGCGCACAGCCGTGATCGTCGTCGACAACCTGGCGAAAGCATTCGGCAAGCGCGGCGAGGTGAAGGCCGTGGCCGGGGTCTCGTTCACCGCGCCCGACGGCGCGATCACCGGACTGCTCGGCCCGAACGGCGCCGGCAAGACCACGCTGCTGCGGATGCTGGCGACCCTCGTCGTCCCCGATTCCGGCACCGCGACCATCGACGGGCGCAGCGTCACGGCCGACCGCTACGGCGTGCGCCAGCGCATCGGCGTGCTGTCCGACGCGCGCGGGCTCTACCTGCGTCTCACCGGCCGCGAGAACATCGGCTACTACGGCGCGCTGCACGGCCTCGCCGGCAGCGTCCTCGCCGAGCGCATCGACGCGCTGGTGCAGACACTGGGCATCGCCGCCATCGCCGACCGGCCCGCACAGGGCTATTCGCAGGGCGAGCGGATGAAGGTGGCGATCGCCCGCGCGCTGGTCCACGATCCGGCGGTGATCCTGCTCGACGAACCGACCAACGGCCTCGACATCATGAGCACGCGCGCGTTGCGCGACCTGCTCCGCGACCTTGCCGCCGGCGGCAAGTGCCTGCTGTTCTCGTCGCACGTGATGCAGGAAGTCTCCGCGCTCTGCGACCGCATCGTCATCCTGGGACGGGGCAGGGTCGCGGCCAGCGGGACGGCGCCGGAACTGATCGCGCAAGCGGACGCGCCGACGCTCGAGGACGCCTTCGTGCGGCTGCTCGGCACCGGCGAAGGGCTGGCGGCCTGACGATGGACCGTCCGCGCTCCGGTTCCGCGCCCGCGCGCATCGCCACGATCGCGCGCAAGGAGATCGTCGACACGTTTCGCGACCGGCGGACCATGTTCGTGACGTTCCTGACCGCGCTCGGCGCGGGACCGCTGCTGATGCTGCTGGTGCTGAACCTCGCGGCCAACCAGGCCGAGAAGGCGCGCGAGTTGCAGTTGCCGGTCGCCGGTCGCGAGCACGCGCCGGCGCTCATCGCCTTTCTCGAACGGCAGCAGGTGACGCTGACACCCGCGCCGCCCGACTTCGAGGAGCGCATCCGGTCCGGCGACATCGATGTCGTGCTCGACATCGACCCCACGTTCGGCGCCGACGTTGCGCGCGGGAAACCAGGCATCGTGCGCCTCGTCTACGACCGCTCGCGCGACCGCGCGCGCGCCGTGATCGCGGAGACCGACGCCATGCTGCGCGCGTACAGCCGCGAGTGGGGACGCGGGCGTCTGCTGCTGCGCGGCGTCGCGCCGGAGGTGGGCCTGCCGCTGCAGATCGACATGCACGATCTCGCCACGCCGCAGAGTTCGGGCTCGCTGGTGCTGTTCCTGGTCGCGTTCTATGGCCTGTTCGCCGCCGTGATGGGCGGCGTGGCGGTGGCGCTCGACACCACGGCCGGCGAGCGCGAACGGGCTTCGCTCGAACCGCTGCTGCTCACCCCCGCGCGCCCGCTCGAACTCGCTACCGGCAAATGGCTCGCCGTGTGCCTGCTCAACCTGCTGGTCGTCGTGCTGACGCTCGCGGGGTTCTACCTCACGCTGCGTTTCGGACCGGTACCCTCGATCGGCATTCCGTTCCTGTTCGGGCTCACCGAATTCCTGCGCTTCGTCGTCGTGCTGCTGCCGCTGATCCTGCTGGTGCCGGCGATCCTCGTGTACGTGGGATCCCGCGGCCGCTCGTTCAAGGAGGCGCAGTCGACCGTCTCGCTGCTGCTGTTCGCGATCTCGATCGTGCCGATCGTGCAGATGTTCCTGCAGCGCAAGGAACCGGGGTGGCTGGCGTGGGTGCCGGTGTCGTCGCAGTACGCGCTGCTGACCCGGGCGCTGCGCGGCGAGGCGCTGCCCGCGCTGCTGCTTGCGCAATCGTATGTGATGCCGGCGCTGCTCGCGATCGGCGCGCTGCTGCTGGTCGCGCGGCTCCTGTCGCGCGAGTCGGTGCTGGCCGGGAAGTGACGGCGGGTTGCGGTTCTCGTGCAACCGTAGCGCGATCGTGGCCGGCAGCGGTCAGGGTCGGGCGGCAATCGTTGCCCGCTCGGGGCCGGCAGCGGGCCACGCCGCACCGCGCATGGCCACGGTCTTTCCCGCGCGTCAGCCCAGCTGCCGGATCACCTCGAGCGGCGGCTGCCGCAGCGTGCCGCGGGTGCCGAGCCAGCCGGCGATGGTCACGCAGATCGCGCCGCCAGCGATGCCGATCGCCCACACCAGCGGATTCGGCGCGAACGGGATCTGGAACACGCGATCGGACAGCCAATAGGCGACGGCCGTCGCGCCGGTCGCGGCGAGCAGGCCCGACAGCGCGCCCAGCACCAGGAATTCCGCGACCTGCGCGGCGTTGAGCTGGCTGCGCGAGGCACCGAGCGTGCGCAGGATCGCCGCGTCGAACCGGCGCTCGTCCTGCGTCGCCGCGATCGCCGCCTGCAGCACGAGCAGCCCCCCCAGCAGCGTGAACAGGAACACGAACTCGACCGCCTTTGCCACCTGCGCGATGATCGACTGGATCTGGCCGATGATCTCGGCGACGTCGATCGCCAGCACGTTCGGGTAATGCTGCACGAGCGCCGGCAGCCAGTTGCCGCCCCGCACCGCTTCCGGAACGCGAACCGCGCCGAGATAGGTTGCCGGCAGCGGCTCCAGCACCCCAGGCGCGAACAGCGCGAAAAAATTCGGTCGAAAACTGTTCCAGTCGACCTTGCGCAGGCTCGTGATCTTCGCCGACACCGGCGTGCCGGCGATGTCGTAGGTCAGCGCGTCGCCGAGTTTCAGCCCGAGGGATTCGGCGATGCCGTCCTCGACGGAAATGCCGGCCTCCGCGCCTTGCGCGCTGCCCCACCATGCTCCCGCAACGATGCGATTGCTCTTCGGGAAATCGGCCGTCCACGACAGGTTGAACTCGCGCTCGGCCAGGCGCCGCGCGCGCGTATCGCTGAACCTGGTGGTGTCGAGCGGGACGCCGTTCACCGCGGAGAGCCGCCCGCGGATCATCGGATAGAGCGGAACGTCGGCGCCCGTTTCGCGGGCAATCAGGGCGCGGACGCCGTCGACCTGCTCGGGCAGCACGTTGATGAGGAAATGATTCGGCGCATCGGGCGGCAGGCTCGCGCGCCAGTTGGCGAGCAGGTCGCCGCGCACGATCGTGAGCAGCAGCAGCGCCATCAGGCCGAGCGCCAGCGCCCCGATCTGCAGCGACGACGCCAGCGGCCGCCGGCGCAGGTTGGCGAGGCCGAACCGCCAGGTGACGCCGCGTTGCGGCAGGCGTTTCAGCAGCACGATGAGCGCCGAGGCGACGAGCGCCGCCGCCACCAGCAGGCCGGCGATGCCGCCGACCATGATCGCGCCGGTCTTGACGTCCTGCGCCTGCCATCCGATCAACAAGGCGATCACGCCGACGCCGAGCACATAGGCGGCGATGCCTCCGGCGCGCGGTCGCGGCAGATCGCGCCGCAACACGCGCAGCGGCGGTGCGCCGGCCAGCGCGACGAGCGGCGGCAGCGCAAAACCAAAGAGCAGCAGCAGCCCCGTGCCGAACGCGCCCAGCGCCGGAACGACGCCGGGCAGCGGCAGATCGGCCGTGGTGAGCGAACCGAGCAGCATCACCAGCAGTTGCTGTCCGCCGAGCGCCAGCACGACACCCGCGGCGCTGGCGAGCACCCCGAGCGTGCCGAACTGCAGCACGAACAATGCGAGCGTCGCTCGCTCCGAGGCGCCGAGGCAGCGCAGCATCGCCGCGGTGTCGAGGTGACGCCGCAGGTAGCGCGACGCCGCCAGCGCGACGGCGACCGCGGCGAGGATCACCGCAACGAGCGCGGCCAGTCCGAGAAAACTTTCCGCGCGATCGAGCGTCTGTCGCACTTCCGGCCGCAGGTCGCGCACGTTCTCCAGCCGCTGTCCGGGTTTGAGCGCGCCCTGCGCCCAGCCCGTAAACGCATCGACGGCATTCGCGTCCGCCGCGGCGATCAGCAAGCGGTGCGTGGCGCGATTGCCCGGTTGCAGCAGATTGGTGGCTGGAACGTCGTCGATATTGAGCAGCAAGCGTGGTCCGATCGCAAGCAGGCCGCTGGCGACTTCGGGCTCCTGCTGCACGATCGCGGTGACGGTCAGCGTCGCTTCGCCGACCGCGAGCTGGTCGCCGACCTTCGCGCCCAGCCGTTGCGCGAGCCGGCGGTCGGGCCACGCTTGGCCGCGCGCCGGGATGCCGGCGGCCGCCACCCCCTCGGGCTGTGCCGCGTCGACCAGCATGATCGCGCTGCGCAACGGGTAGCCGGGAGCGACCGCCTTGACGTCGGCCAGCACGGCGCCGCGGCCGTCGTCGGCGCCGGCGGCGCGCTGAACCATGCTGTTGAACTTGATGCCTGGCGTGGCCTTGAGGCCGCGCCGCAGGGCTTCCTCCGCAAAGGCCGGCGGCAGCGGCCGGTCACCTGAAATCATCAGGTCGGCACCGAGGAGCAGGTTCGCCTGCCGCGTCAGCGCGGTTTTCACACGATCGGCAAAAAAGCTGACGGTGCCGACACTCGCCACCGCGAGCACCAGCGCGGCGGCGAGCACCGTGAGCTCGCCGGCGCGCCAGTCGCGCGCGAGCATGCGCAGCGCGAGTCGCAGCGTGTTCATCATCTCTGCGCGCCTATGCGGCGTCCGTGGAGTCCGCCGCCACGCGAGAGGCAACGTTGTCGGCCGCGTGCGCAAGCGCGCGCCGGCGCGCCCTGCGGGCCTTGGCGACGCCCGTCGCGCTCATGCGGCCACCGAATCACCGACCCGCTCGTCGGCGACGAGCCGGCCCGATTCGAGCGACAGCCGGCGGCTGCAGCGGCTCGCGATCGCGACATCGTGCGTGACCAGAACCAGTGTGGTCGCGTTTTCGTTGTTGAGACGGAACATGAGGTCCGCCACTTCCGCTCCGGTGGCCGCGTCGAGGTTGCCGGTCGGCTCGTCGGCCAGCAGCAGCGTGGGCTCGCCGGCGAAGGCGCGCGCGATCGCCACGCGCTGCTGCTCGCCGCCCGACAGTTGCTTCGGGTAATGCGTCGTCCGCCGCGCGAGACCGACGCGCGCGAGCCAGTCCTTCGCCTTGGCAGCAGCGCCGGACGCGCCGGCAAGTTCCAGCGGCAGCATCACGTTTTCGAGCGCAGTGAGCGCGGGCAACAGTTGAAACGACTGAAAAACGAAACCGAGCAAGCGCTGGCGCAGCGCCGCGCGCGCATCTTCATCCTGCCGGGACAGCGCGATGCCGTCCAGCCACACATCGCCGGACGTCGCGCGATCAAGCCCGGCCAGGAGGCCCAGCAATGTCGTCTTCCCCGAGCCCGAAGCGCCGACGATCGCAACCGACGCCCCCGCTTCGACGTCGAAACTGACCCGGTCGAGGATCGTGAGCGGGGCGTCGCCGCTGACCACGATCTTGGTGAGCAGGGCGGCACGCAGAACAGGGTGGGACATGGCAAGCCGGAAGGGGAGAAAAATGGGGACGGAAAAAATGGGGACAGACCCCAATTTCTGGCTCAACCGAGTGACATGAACTTCGGACCCGGGTTCGGCGCTCGGGTTCCATGGAACGCGGCAGCACGATAGCATTCTAACCTGCTGCTCGCCCCGAACCGGGCGAGCCTCTACAATCGCGGCTCGCCGCCATTGATTGTTCCCCATGCCCTCCCGCCGCCGCTTTCTCGCCACTGCCGCGTTTTGTGCACTCTTCCCGGGTGCGACAGCGCTGCCGGCGCTCGCGCAACACAAAGCCCCGCCGCTGCTCGTCGTCGGCGATTCGATTTCCGCTGCCTACGGCCTTCCCGCCGGCACCGGCTGGGTCGACCTCCTCGCCGCGCGGCTCAAGGATCGCGGCTACGCGCAGCGTGTGATCAACGCGAGCATCAGCGGCGATACGACCGCCGGCGGCCGCGCGCGGCTGCCCACCCTGATCGCTCAGCACCGGCCGGGCATCGTCATCATCGAGTTGGGCGGCAACGACGGGCTGCGTGGCGGCGACCTCAAGGCCACGCGCGACAACCTGGACACGATGGTGGCGGCGGCGGCGCGCGAAGGCGCCAGGGTGCTGCTGGTGGGCATGCGCCTGCCGCCGAACTACGGGCCCGCGTACACCCGCGAGTTCGACGCGCTGTTCGCGGCGGTGGCGGCCGCGCGCAAGGTGCCGCTCCTGCCCTACTTCTTCGACGGCTTCGGCGAGAAGAACGACCTGTTCCAGCCCGACCGCATTCATCCGACCGCCGCGGCGCAGCCGCTGCTGCTCGACAACGTGTGGCCGCGGCTCGAACCGCTGCTCGGCAAGCCGCGATGAACGCGGCAGCGGAGGCGCATCCGCGCGGACGCAAGGTCGCCGTCGACGCGCTCGCCGGCTACCCGGAGCGCATCGACGTGCGCAGCCCCGCCGAGTTCGCGCTCGACCACATCCCCGGCGCTGCCAGTCATCCGGTGCTCGACGACAGCGAGCGCGCGCGCATCGGTCTCCTGCACGCGCAGGAATCGGCATTCGCCGCCAAGCGCGTCGGTGCCGCGCTCGTGGCGCGCAACATCGCCGCGATGCTCGAATCCGTGTTCGCCGGCAAGCCCCGCGACTGGGCGCCGCTCGTGTACTGCTGGCGCGGCGGCAAGCGCAGCGGGGCGCTGGCGCACATGCTGAACGAAATCGGCTGGCGTGCGGTGCAGCTTGACGGCGGCTACCGCGCGTATCGCCGCCATGTCGTCGCCCGGCTGCCGGCGCTGCCCTCCACCTTCGGGTTCGAGGTCATCTGCGGCCTCACCGGCTCCGGCAAGAGCCGCCTGCTGACCGCGCTCGCCGCCGAAGGTGCGCAGACGCTCGATCTCGAAGCGCTCGCCAATCATCGCGGCTCGCTGCTGGGCGATTTGCCCGGCGATCCACAACCTTCGCAGAAAGCGTTCGAAAGCGGGCTGCTCGCGGCGCTGGACGGCTTCGATCCGCAGCGACCGGTCTACGTCGAATCCGAAAGCAAGCGGATCGGCACCGTGCAGGTTCCCGATGCGCTGCTCGACGTGATGCGGGCGTCGCCGTGCACCCGCGTGGAAACGCCGCATCCGCTGCGCGTCGAACTGCTGAAGGAAGAGTATGTGCATTTCCTCGCCGACCACGCGGGGCTCACCGCGCGGCTGGCACAACTGATCGAGCTGCACGGCCGGAAGACGCTCGATCGCTGGGCGGACGCGGCCGCCGCCGGCGACTGGGACACGCTGGTCGGCGAGCTGCTGACGAGCCACTACGATCCGACGTACACGCGGTCGATCGCGAAGAATTTCCCCAACGTCCGCGATGCGCTCGTGGTGTCCCCGCGCGCCGCCGACGAAGCTGCGTTCCGCGCGCTCGCGCGGGAGCTCGACGTTCGCGTGCAACGGCGGCAGGCCGCGCGCGCCGCCATCGCCGCCTGAGGGACAGCCCATGCGCGACTACCCTTTCCGCATCGTCAACGTGTTCGCCGAATCGCCGCTGGCCGGCAACCCGCTGTGCGTGTTCGAGGATGGGCGCGGCCTCGATGACGCAACGCTGCAGGCGATCGCGCTGCAGTTCAATCTGTCCGAGACGACGTTCGTGCTGCCCTCGTCCCGCGCCACCGCGCGGGTGCGGATCTTCACGCCGGCCTTCGAGATGCCGTTTGCCGGCCACCCGACGCTCGGGACCGCGCACGTCGTCCGCGACCTGACCGGCGCCGGGGATGCGGTCACCCTGGAGATGCACGCCGGCGTCATCCCGGTATCGGCGCAAGGCGACGTCTGGACACTGCAGGCCAACGCTCCGGTGCACCGGAGGGTTGGCGCATCGCGCGCCGATCTCGCGGCGATGCTGGGCCTCGCCGAACACGACCTCGCCCCCGAGGCCGCCGCGCCGCCGTTGTGGGTGGATACCGGTTCGGAGCAGCTCGTGATCCCCCTCGCATCCGCGGATGCGGTACGCCGCGCCGCGCCGCGGCCTGATCTGCTGCTGCAGCACGGGGGAAACGGCACCCGCGCGATGGCCTACGTTTGGGCGCGCGACGCCGATCGCGGCGCCGCCGGCGACGCAGGCGAGCCGGTCATCGCGCGTTTTTTCTTTCCGAAGCACGGCGCGGTGGTCGAGGATCCCGGCACCGGCTCGGCTTGCGCAAACCTCGGCGGCTGGCTGCTCGCGACGCACGCGCCGCTGCCACAGCGGATGTCCGTCCACCAGGGCGACGCCGTCGGCCGGCCATGCCGGCTGGGCCTCGAGGTCACCGCCGACCGCCGGATTCGCGTTGCCGGCCGCGTCATCGAACTCGGGCGCGGGTCGATCCGG
>Ga0315276_10003178_pt1 | contig 15076 bp, 21 predicted proteins | sample YL17G05_0_MG_FD_204542 | JGI IMG/M metagenome (GOLD analysis project Ga0315276, IMG submission 204542) | Sediment microbial communities from Yellowstone Lake, YNP, Wyoming, USA - YL17G05_0 | ecosystem: Environmental > Aquatic > Freshwater > Lake > Sediment | place: USA: Wyoming | collected...
AGTGTTCGGGTACTCGTTTTTGTGTCTGAAGGTCCTTCCGCCGTATGCGTCCTCCCACTCGGTCCTGGTGTCCTCAGCCTTTTTCATGTTTTTGTTTTAAGAAGTTTATCGTAGTACTTGCTTGTGAAATCGACGCCTTTCTGGGCGGCGAGCGCGTAGAGTATCCGTTCATACCCCCAACCTACGCATCCGGAGAATCCGTTTTCCGGATCTGACGGCTTGATATGGAACCTCTTGAAGAATACGTTCCCGTGGTAATTGAAGGAGGCTATTGATGTCGTCGAGTCGTTGAAGGGTATTTTTGCCTGCACCTCATACTTCGATTCCGACATCAGTTGCGCCTTCGTCTTTTCCTCGTTTTCCGCCCCGAAGAACGGGTCTGAAGCCGTGGCGACGGCGTAGCTCAGGTCAAATTTGCGGTTAAGCTCATTTATCGTGGCTTTAAGTATCTCATCACGCTTGTCCAGGCAATACCGTTCTGTGCCTAGGAAGACGACCTCCCTCATGGTGAAGTTTGTTAGCCTGCTTAGGTCGTCTAAGCTGCCCTTTTCCTTGCGCGTGCACTTTGAGACTGCCGTGACGCAGTGGTTCTTCTTGGCGGCCCTCCCCCTTAGGGAGCTGAAGTAGTGGTAGCATACTGTGGGCGATGCCATGCCCTCGTAACCCTTGCCGGCTTTGTCGGTGCATTGGCATAGCATCATTGCCTGGTTTCTGAACGAGGAGAGGTATTGCGAGTCGCTGGCATTTTTTTGGGACAGAATATTTGGCACTGAGACTTGATCTGCGCCGGCTTTTTCTGCGATTTCGCGGGTGGTGTCGTCTATAACCTCTAGCAGCCGTGCTAATATCCCATTGAACACGAAAAGGCCGTTGCCCACCTTGACTGCGAGTCCGCTGCGTAGTAGATAGCCCATGGGGTCGTCGTAGTAGCGGACTTCCCCGGCACGTGCCGTTTTTATTGAGGGCTTGATGTTCATCGCGTGTCACCTCCGTATCAGATAGTCCTTGTTTTTCCCGACCTCTTCGCGTATCAGCGCGTCTATATCCTGGCTTTTCATGGTTAATATTCTTCCGCCCCCGAATTCTAGGCATCTGGTCACCCCGGCCTCTATCGATTTTCTTTCCAAGTCGTGCCAATAGTCCGTATATGACAGTTCGAGGTCCCTTACGAAGTATCGGATATTCATTTTCACCTCGGAGCTCTTATACCTTACCGTTGCGGGGAAGTACTTGAAGTATCTGTAGTACACCCCTATCTTCTGCTCCGTGTAGTAGACGTAGGACGCGCCGTGCTGCATGTCGACCCCGAAAAGGACGTATTTTGCGTGTTTATCGTAGAGCCTGCCGAAGACAGAATCTTTCCCGAAGCAGTCGAAGTCGGTGATGTCCAGGAGTTCCTCGGCGCCTTTGCCAGACGCGCAAAACGAGAATATAGGGTGTGCTGAACGGCATACCCCCTTCTTTTTTCTGAAATATTCCGTCAGCGCGCCAACAGTTGAGCCTGTCGCTTCCACGGAAAAGACCTCCCCTTTGCACGCCGAGTAGGAGAATGTGGGCATGACTAGCATGCCGCCCGTCCCTATCAGCGATTTAAACGTGTCTATGTACGACTCCATAAGGAAGTCGACACCCTCGGCCTTGACTTTCTCTTTCATACTCCGGGGTATTCCGAAGCTCGTTATGTCGCTGAACACGCAGACAGCGTCATTTTTTTCGACGCCGTTCTTTTCGAGCGTTTTTTTTAGGTCAGGAATTATCATTCTCCCCTATTTTGCCGATTAGTTCCGCTAAGGTGTTTATTTTATTGACCTCTTCCGGGGCTATTTCAACGTCAAATTCATTTTCGACGGCTATCAAGAACGTTAGGTGCTTGAGGGAGTCCCAGTCCTTGAAGTCCTTTATCCTTGACTCAGGTCTGATGCCGGCCGTTATACGGAAGGGTTTGGCTTTGAGGATTCTAGTGATTTTTTTTATCGTCTTCCTGTCGTTCATCTTCTCTTGCCTATTATCTCGATTAGCCCGCACATCGGGTTGAAGAGGTGACATGCCCATAGCTTATTACTGGTTGTGGCCTTAAATGGTTTGGTGACTAGGAAAAAGCCGTGGGATAGCAGGTGCTCCGCGGCCTTGTCGAGGTCTCGCACGCGGTATGCCACATGATAGAGTGTCACGTCTCTTTTTTTTGTCATGTGCTGTACCGGGTTCGGGTTCCTTGCGGGCTCGACTAGTTCTATCTTGTGCCTTTCGCCCCTGTTTGTCAGGTAGGTGATGAACACGTGCTGGCTTTTTTCCTCTTTCCTGTAGAGTTCAACGGTGGGGTAGAGCGTTCTGAATGCCTTTATGGCTTCGTCGGTGGACGAAACGGCGTAGGCTATGTGGTCCAGCCTCAGCCAGATTCCCCCAGGGTTCGTTGGTCTTTTTGGCCCCATGTTATGCCTGCTTCTTTGTTGCGATGGCAAATGCGAGTGCGTTGTCGCCGGAGTGCGAGAGGCTTAGTAATACGCGCACCGTTTCCCCGATCTTCCCGGTTATGATTACCTTCGGGGCCCCGTTTTGTTCGTTGAGTATTTCGATGCTTTTAGGTGTTATCCCTGCGGAGTGTATGCCGCTTACCGCCTTGATTGTCGCCTCTTTTCCAGCGAATCTGACGGCGAGGTGCTGGGGGGGGTTGGGTTTTTCTAGGCAGTATTCAAGCTCTTTTTTTGTGAATATCTTGTCCAGAAGTAGTCGGGCTTTTCTGGAGTTCTTGTTTTTGAACCGGGTTATTGATTCCATGTCCACCCCGACGCCGAGTATCTCATCCCCCATCGTCCTTTCCTCCGATGACCTTTATCTCGCGGGCTAGTTTGACCATGTCGATGCTTGTGCCGCCTAGGTCTTCCGTATAATCTTCTTCCGTCGGCAGTATCCTGAATCTGGGTTTGACGTCCTCTACGATATCGTATGGGAGTATGCCTGTCCTTTCCGAGTCTGACAGCCCGACGTAGAGTTGGTAGTCGTTCGGCCTCAGGGGCGCTTCCTTGAATATGCAGTCGATGTGGCCTTTTTGAGGTAGCGTGTCCGGCATTTCTCGGGTTTTTGATTTGGCAAATGTGACATAGGCGTTTGACTTCGACTCCCTTATCCCCACGCCGAAGGTGGGCGACCTTATTTTTATGGCGGATTCGAAGTGGGACCGCACGATTATGGTGTCTCCGCTGCGGAATTGCGCGCGTGGTTTCTCGTTCTCGTCCAGCACTTCTATCCTGTTGAACCGCGCCCCGCCCACTCCGCGGCGCATCGCCGTTTCGTCTGCGTCCGTCAGTCCGAGTTTTTTGTTTACGTCCGCCAGGTAGCGCTGGACCACCATTCTTGTTTCGCCTAGCGCCTTTATTTTTCCGGCGTCGATATATATCGCTTTTTTCGTTAGGGATATGACCGAGGGCATGTCGTGGGACACGTATACCAGCGTCCGGCCTTTGTTTATTAGGTCATGCATTTTTTTTATCGATTTGTGTTGGAAGTTCCAGTCGCCGACGCTCAGTACCTCGTCCACGAGTAGTATGTCCGTTTCGGCGTGGGCCGCTATCGCGAATCCCAACCGTATGTGCATGCCCGAGCTGTAGTTTTTAACCGGCGTGTCTAGGAAGTCCCCTATGTCTGCGAATTCGACGATGTCGGCGAATTTCCCGTCTACCTCCTGTCTTGTCATGCCGAGTATGGCGGCGTTAAGGTGTATGTTCTCGCGGCCTGTGAGGAGGGGGTGGAATCCGGCGCCGACGGCTATAAGCCCGCCTACACGCCCTTTCACAGTTATCTTGCCGGTGTCTGGCGGGAATATGCCGTTTAGTAGGGACAGGAGGGTGGTTTTCCCTGAGCCGTTTGGGCCGATGACGCCAAGGGTTTCGCCTTTCCCGACTTCGAAGGACACGTCTTTGAGGGCCCAGAATTCCCCGTCCCTGAGGTGGTCTGACCTGCTTCTCAGCCCGATGCTGTTTCTCCCTATGTCCTCGAGGCCGTATAGCATGGATTTTTTCAGGCCCTTGCAGTATTTCTTGGCTACGTTCTCGACCTTTATCGCGGCTTCCTCTCCTGACATTTTATATCCGCTCCGTGATTCTCGTCTGGGTGAGGTAGAAGGTCCTCCATCCGGCGAGGAATACGGCCAGGGCCACGATTGTGGATAGGACGTATTCGTTTAGGTGCGTGGTAGCCCCTGTGAGTATGAGGCTTCGCGGTACTTCGACGAGGTAGTATAGGGGGTTGACCGCCGCGGCGGCCGCCAGAATCCCGTAGGCGGGTTTCGCGTACATGACGGGGGTGACGAACATCAGGAAGCTGACGATGGCCCCGATTGCTTTCTCGAGGTCGCGGGTGACGCCATTTATGAGTGAGGTTATGAAGCCGATGCCGAGCGTTAAGGCGATTATGGGGATTGCCGCGACTGGTGCCAGGAGTATGTAGGGTGTCGGGGCTGTGGGGTAATACGCGAATAGGACGAGGACTGCGGTACCCTGGATGGCGAATGTGACGAGGGCCTGGGCGACGGAGGCGAAGACGAGGGACTCCATCGGGAAGTTTATCTTCTTTATCATCTGGCCTGCGGAGGTGACTGAGTTCGTGGCTGCGACTAGTCCTGCCGAGAATATCTGCCACAGTGAGAGGCCGAGTAGGGCGTAGAGCGGGTAGGGGGCGGTTATTTCGCCGACTGTGAGGATGCCGGAGTTGTTGAGGAGTATGAATGTTGTGAGGGCGATGAGTGGCATGAGGAATATCCAGAAAACGCCGATGAATGATTGTTTGTACACGGCTTTCAGGTCGCGTTGGAAGAGCTGCCAGATGAGCCATCGGCTTTCGCTGAGGCGGGACACCATCTTAACCCAGCTTTTCAGGAACCCGTCCCTTAGGTTACTGTCCGGCGTGTATTCCCTGACCGTTTCCGTCATTGTTTACCCTTAGGGTTTGGTGGCTTTAATGTATACTCTTTTGAATTCCGATGCTATTTTTTCCCACCCGTATTTTTCATGTACAAGTAGCCTGCCGTTCCTGGCGAGTCTGTCTGCTAGGTCCCGGTCTGAGAGTATCTTGTCTATCGCGTCGGCTAGTCTGTCCGGATTTTTTTCTGGGACCAGGAGCCCGGTCTCGCCGTCTTTGATGATGTCGGTTATGCCCCCGAGTTCTGTGGCTACTGTGGGGGTCCCGCATGCGAGGGCCTCGATTACCACGACTCCGAGGCCTTCTGATGCCCCCCGAGAGTCAACTATCGAGGGGAGGATGAAGACATCGGCCGCCTGGTAGTGTCCGGTTATTTTTTCGTGTGGTATTGGGCCGAGGAAGTGGATGTCTTTGCCGTGGCCTGTTGATTCGGCCTCCCTCCGGAGTCTCGGTTCCTCCTCGCCTTCGCCGATTATGTTGAGTTTAGCCTCTGGGTGTTTCTCCTTGACTTTTGGGAACGCCCGGATTAGGTATTCCACTCCTTTTATCTCCGCCAGTCTCCCGATGAACAGTATTGTTTTTCCCGGTGCTCGGTCGTTTTTTGGCTTGAAAGAGGACTCGTCCACACCCATGGGGATGATGGTTATCTCGGCCATCCCAAGTTGTTTCTCCACCTCCGCCCTGGTTTTTACGCTGTTGGCCGTGACGGATGACGCTTTCGAGAGGACCCACCTGGAGATTTTCCGGATTAAGTTTGAGTCGGCGGAGTATGCGTCGGCGCCGTGGACGGTCACTATAAAGGGTATCCCAAGCAACAGGGACGTTATCATCGCGTTGAGGCCTTGGGGGAGTATCCAGTGCGCATGTATTATCTCCGGCCGCTTTTTCAGTGCGAGCGCTATGAGGCTGACTAGCTGTGTCGTGCAAAGGAGGGGCAGCTGCGCCTTCGCAAGGATGCTGTGCCTCATGTTCTCCTGGATTCCTCCGCCGAAGCAGAGGTTCTCGAGGCTTGTCGGGAGGAAGTATGGGTGCCTGTACACATCCACGCCGTCGAGGTTTTCGTGGTATCGTGCGCCCGGGTGGTGGGGAGCCAGGACGGTCGTTTCCACGCCTTCGTCCGTCAGGAATCTCGCCAGGTCGTGGACGAACCTGGGCCTGGCGTCGTCGGCCCATCTCGGGTAGGTCGTTGAGACAGTTAGGACGCGCATTTTCTGTTTCGCCGCCTAGTCATTCGCGGAGTTTGTAGTTTATGTCCTCAAGCAGCCTGTTGTTGGAGTTTATGAGGTCCGCTATCAGGCCGAGCATGACGAGCTGGAAGCCGATGAGGGTGAGGATTGCCGCGAGTATCATGGATTGCACGTGGCCTTGACCTTCGCCTTTGACGTAATATGTCAGGAACCTTAGGATGAGGGCGACTCCGAGGGTGATTAGGATGAGGCCGTATGTAACGAACGTCTTCAGCGCCCTGTAGCGGAGGTGGGCGCGTATTATGGTCGTGCCCGCCCGGTACGCGTAGTAGAAGATGTTAGTGATTAGCCTGGACTTGTCCTGCCGGGGGTTGAATGTGCAGGGTGTCTGTGTTATATTCAGGCCTCTTGAGGAAAGCTGTATTATGGATTCGGCCACGTAGGTGTAGTCCGACTGTATATTCAGCATCCTCGCGGCTTCACGGTTGAACGCCCTGAATCCGGACTGGCCGTCCAGCACCGGGAATTTACAGGCTTTGCGGAGCACCCAGGTTGCGATGACGTTGCCTATCCTCTTTTGGAGTGGCATGTGGCGGAGGGTTAGCACCTGTCGGTCAGTGAGGACGACTTCTGCTTTTTTGTCGAGTATCGGCTTTATCACGGAGGGTATTTCTCGGGGGTCGTATTGGCCGTCGGCGTCCATTGTGACGATTATGTCGGCTTTACCTTTCAAGGCGAGCTCGATTCCCTTGCTGAATGCGTTCGCGAGGCCCCTGTTTTTCCCGAATGAGTGGATTATGTCCGCGCCGGCGTTCCTGGCCACCTGGACGGTCGCGTCCGTGGAGCCGTCGTCTATCACGATTACGGTCACCTTCGACACCCCGTCGATTTTACGGGGTATCGACCCGATGACTTCGCCGACGCTTCCCTTCTCGTTTAGGGCTGGTATGACTATGTAGAGGCTCCTTTGGTCCATGGTGTGATATGTATTATGCAGAATGATTATATACGGGGGTGGCGTCTTTTACAGGGTTATAGGGGGGTTATTTTTTCTCCTTCTGGTATTCCTGGTAAGAATATAGCATCAGGTATCCGCTCGACAGTAGTATGGGGGCGATAATCGGTATTATGCCCCAGGCGCCGAATGCCGGTGCTGTTAGTGCTAATACCGCGGAGGCCTTGAACAGCTTCCCTCCGAGTTTATGGGTCTTCTCCCAGACGGCGGGGCTTGAGAGCGTCCACGGTACCCTGACGCCAATCCACCAGTTCGGCTTCGTCTGCCCTAGTAGGACGCCCGTCCGAAAGTAGAGGACGGAGAGGGCGGGTGTAAGCATCGTCAGCATGTCGAATGTCACTCCGAGGTTCCAGATTATCGTGAGCGCATGTATGTACAGCATGAACGAAGCTAGCACCGCTATGAACCGCTCATACTCCGGCATGAAGGACTGTACGTTTGCTTTCAGCGGGTCTATGGAGGGGAGGAAGCGCATGAGGCCGACTATTACCAGGGTCATGGCCGGGATGAGGTAGAGGAGGGGGGTCTTCGGCATGTAGCCGTTGACTTCCCCGTCCGCCCCCCAGTGGGACGCCATCCTCTCCGGGAGGTACGGGGCAGCGGCTAGGCTGAGGATGAACGAGGCCGCAATGAGTATGGCCGTCGCCAGGTTCGCCGTCTTCACGGTTAGCTATTGCGTTTCCGGGTATATTATCCTGTACACCCCGTATATCGCGGAGGTGAATGCCGCGGCCGAGAAGGTGAGGGTGAAGTATGCTATCAGTTTTATGTGGATTTTTGTGACGTCCAGGCTGTCAGAGTAAAGTATCAGCGGCATTGACAGGAGCAATACCATGAATAGTATGGTGAACTGGTTCGCGGTTATGGCCTTCACGGCCTCCAGTTCGCTGATGAGCCGTATCGCAGTCCGGTAGTGGTATTCTATGGCCTTCTGCCTTTCGCTTGGGCGGCCGGGGAGGGTGACGTACTGTTTCGCCTCCTCCTGGAATTCGCTGTCTGGGGCGAATATGTCGTACATGTCCGTCTTCGGGGAGATTTCCATCAAATCCTTCCTGACCTGCCATAGGTTGTTGCTTATGGAGTTTATGTGGTAGACGAGGAAGGCGCCGAGTATGCCGAGCATCGCCGATGACGCCTGGAATATGTTGCCTGTCATGTCCTTGAATCCCTGGGAGGTGAGTATCGGCCGGTCGGTGAGTATGTCGAAGAGGCTGACGAGTAGCGTGAGGCCGACTGAGAACAGTATGACCGAGAGCGGGTTGTCCGGGTACCGTATGAATATCGCCGTCGCGGCTATGGACACGATTATTGGCGCGAGAGTCAGCGCCAACACAAGCCATAGGACGTCTATCATCCGGCCACCGGTAGAGTATAATTGCCCGCCTGGAATTTAAGGGGCGTTATTTTACCCACCCGTAAAATAAGGTTACCGATGAGGATAGAGTACAGGGACTTGAGGCACGGCGTCGTGAGGGTGCGTCTGGAGAGCCTGGATGACATGTGGTACCTGAGCCGGGTGGTCGTCCCGGGGGACATCGTGAAGGGTAGGACGCACAGGCGCATCAAGGACAAGGACGACACGAGGAGCAGCGGGGGCGAGAGGAAGACCATCACCCTCGCCGTGAAGGTCGAGTCTGCGGAGTTCAAGTCCGATTCCAAGGCACTCAGGGTTTCGGGTGTGATAGTCGATTCCAGCGACGAGGCCGTCGCCGCGGGAGGCCACCACACATTCAACCTCGAAGGGGGGGAGTCTGTCACGGTCGTGAAGGACAGGTGGGGTAAGACCGACCTCGACCTGGTCGATGAGGCGGTGAAGGGGACGCTGAGGCCGAAGGTTATAGTCGTGTCCGTCGACGAGGGCGAGGCGGTGGCCGGCCTCGTGAGGGAGTCGAGGGTCGAGTACTACGAGTTGAACCGCAACATCGGCGGGAAATACGACGTGAAGGGCAGGGATGCAAGGAAGACGGAATTCTACGCTGAGCTCGCGGCCTTGGTGGATGGCATAGCTGGGAGGGAGAACGTCAGCCATATGGTGTTGTCCGGCCCGGGCTTCGAGAAGAACGGCTTCCACAGGTACCTTGTGGATGCCAGGCACCGGCTCACCGCAGGATGTGTCATCCAGGACACCGGCCAGAGCGGGAGGGCTGGCGTCCAGGAGGTCTTGAAGAGGGGGGCGCTTTCAAGGACTTTGGAGGAGGTGTCAGCGGTCCGGGACGTCAGGTTCGTCGAGGACCTCCTGGCCGACATCGGCCGGGACACGGGCCTGTCGGTTTATGGGGCGGCTGAGGTGGCGGCCGCGGCGGACGCAGGGGCCGTGGAGCTCTTGCTCGTCACAGACGTCGCGCTGGCGAAGGATAGGGCGAGGGTGGAGAGGCGGATTTCCTCGACCCGCGCCGGCGGGGGACGGGTGCACATCGTCAACAGCGAGGGGGAGGCAGGGCAGAAGCTGGCCTCCCTCGGCGGAGTCGCTGCGAAGCTCAGGTACAGGATGCGTTAGCGCCGCCGCTTCCCCTTGTTGTCGCCAGCCCAGACCGCGGAGGCGTCGTGCGTGTCGACGTAGTGTTCGAAGCTCATGTCCTCCTTGGTTTCGTCGTCCTTGCCAGGGGCGGCGAGGTTCATGAGCATCTCCTCCTCCTGTTCCTTGCGCTGATTCATCTTCTCGGCGTGGCGTGTCGCCGTGCGGGAGACCGTCTTCTTGCAGAAGTCGCATATAACCTCCCCCGGCTTGAACATCATCCGCCCGCACCGTCCGCAGTTGCCCATGGTAGAGATTACGCACAAACGGTATTTAAGCCGACCGCGCCCAAGAGGATGCGGTGGAGATACTGCCTGTGAGGCCGACGACCGGGTTCGACAGGGCTCAGAGCCCGGGGCACCTGATAGAGTAGCAGCTCTACGCCCGGAATGTGAAGTCGGGAGTGGACAGGATTGCCGCGTTGAATGTCGACCCGTACGGGAAACCTGAAGATTATCAGACGACCAACAACGCAGGGGGAATATTCCCGGAAGTGGAGGGCACCCCCAACCGTTTTAAAGCCTTGGGGGTAGTATGTGTTATCAGACGAATGCCAGAATGGATGAAACGAGAGTGAACACTGATACTGGGAAAAGAGAGGAACCGCAAAAGAAGAGTTACCTGGCTAGATGTTTCCCCTGGCTTATGGGTCTAGGATTGGTCGGCATCTTCTCGGTGATAGGGGCAATCGTACTCTTCATACTATTCGCTATATTCCTTGCCATCATGATTTAATGGCGGATGGATACTGGGCTGAGAAAGGGCCTGGTAGAAGATGCTTGCTATTGGGTGGAACATAATTTCCCAAGCCCCAGGCGAGAATTGAACTCGCGACCTCGTGCTGTTTGGAGCCTTCTTTTTAGTAAGAAAGGGGCTCTACCAAGCACGCGCTCTGCCTACTGAGCTACTGAGGCGTTTAATGGTCTGTCTCGCCGGGAGTGTTGACTACCGGGTCACTGAGGCGTAAGCCGAAGTGTAACCGAGACTTCGTCTCGGACATGGGTCTGAAGCATTACTCAGCCCCATGGCCCCTTCGCCGGCCTTAATAAGGCCGAGCAGCAGAGGCGTTTATGGGTTTTTCTTACGGTTTCAGGGTTTATATCCGTGTGAGGATGTTGGGTGTCTGGGCTGCGAGGAGGAAGGCGAGGAGGGCGAGGGTCATGCCGAGTAGTATCAGGCGCTGGCTTGCGGCGGGTGTCGCTCGGGTTGAGGCTATGAGCACGGCGTCGGCGCCGATTATGAATATGGCGTAGATGAGTTCGTTGAAGCCGGCTGTGGGGTAGAGTACGGGTATTGCGCTCGCGGCTATTGCCGCGGCCGTGCATATGAGCGCCATCTTCCTTGCGGCGTCCTCCCCGAAGACGATGGGTATGGTTCGGCTGTATGCCTTCCTGTCGCCTTCCACGTCTTCCACGTCCTTTATTATCTCGCGGCTGGCGTTGATGAGGAAGGAGCATATGGTGAGCACGAGGGCGAGTTTGATGCTGTCGGGGTTGAGGGGGGCGTTGGCGGGGTGGACTGAGGCGGCGCCGAAGATGAATACGGATGAGACGAGGTAGCTTATGCATATGTTCGCGAGGACGAGCATCCTCTTGCTGTATTTCGCGTATACGACGAGGAGCAGCGTGTTGACGGTGGCTATCGCGAGGCATGAGTCGTTTATGGATTTCGCGGTGCCGAGGCCGAGTAGGAAGAGTGCCATGGACAGCATGAATGCGTCGCTCTTGATTATTCGCCCTGAGGGTATCGGCCGCTTCGGCTGGTTGACGCGGTCTATCTCCAGGTCGAAGTAGTCGTTGAGCGCGTTTCCTCCGCCGAGTATGAGGGCTGCGGAGACTGCGGCGGCTATGACCACCCCGGTTTCGACTGGTGCCCCGAGGGAGAAGAGTATCGCCCCGACGTAGACGCCGAGGAAGGACATGAGGGCGTTTCTGACGCGTATGAGGTCGGTTATGGTCTTCAGTCCCCTGAGGAGCGAGGTGGGTTTTATCATGGTTTCCCGGTTGGGGTGTCAGATATAATCGGCGAAGCTAGTTAAAAGCTGCTAGGGCGTATATACTTGGATGCATATCGGTGCAGCCAGCCCAGGCGACAGGGAGGGGATACTCAGGCTTTACGGGGAGTTCAACGAGGAGCGCATCGCCTCCGGCGTCGGGGACGCCCAGTATAAGACCATCGACGGGGGGTTGCCGTGGGAGTCGACCCTGGACGATGAGGACTGCATGACGTATGTGGGGAAGGAGAAGAGTTTCGTTGCGGGCTTCATCACGCTCAGGCTTCCTGAGTTCAATCCGTTCCACAAGGTCGGAAGGCTCGCCGAGGTGGATTTGATGACGGTCGAGAGGAAGCTCAGGCGCAGGGGCATCGGCTCCGCGCTTTACAGGGCGGCTGAGATTCAGATGAAGACCGTCAGCGTCACGCATATCCTGTTGAACGTGAAGGTTGGGAATGTGCCTGCGATGCTGTTCTGGAGCAAGATGGGGTTCAAGAAGGTCTCCAAGACGCAGTTCAAGAGGGCCGACGGCATAGAGGAGAGGACCATATATATGGTGAAGAAGATTTAGGGGAGGGCTATCCGCCCTCCTCCTTTTTGCGTGGGCGCTGGAGTATCATCTTGCCGTTCACCGGCATCGCATCCACGAGCACGGTTATCGTGTCGTTGCCTGCGAAGGCCACCCCTATGTTCGTCCACCTGTCCTTTCCGGAATCCGGGTCGTGCACGACGGTGCTGACCCGCCAGTCCGGGATTTGCCCTTTCATGTTACTGGTGTGGTAGCGGGGGATATTAAAATCCCCCCTAGAGCGGGGGAAAAGTTACCCGCTAGTGCTCGTCCTCGGAGGATGCCTCGCCCTCCTCTTCCGCCCGCCTCTGCTCCTCCTCCTCGACCTGCTGCTCGAATCCGTCGTGGTCCGAGAGGCCTGAGCCGAGGCCCGCCGCGCCGCCGTGCATGACCAGCATGCCCACCAGTATGAGCGCGAAGACCATGACCGCTATGACACCCGTTATGACGCCAGATATAGCAAGGCCTGCGAGTATGAGTCCTGCCGCTAGGGTCACGAGGACGCTTATCACGGTCTTGTGGCCGCCCTTCTCCGGGGCGGGTTCCTCTTGGGGGCTCTTCGGTTCCTGCGGGGGCCTCCTCGCTAGGGTTTGCATTTCCATGTAACGTATTGCGAATCCTGTTTTATATTGCCAATGGGAAATAGACTCTATGGCTTCGCTTGCGGAGGCGCTGGACATCGCAATCGCCTGGGAGGAGTACGCAAGGGAAGGTTATGAACGCTGGGCCGATGCGACGGGGAATCTGAACGCTAAGGCCCTGTTCCGGAACCTCGCCTCCATGGAGGCGAGGCATGCGAGGATGCTGAGGGGCGTGAAGGGGGGAGGGGACCTGAGGCTCGCGCTCTCTGGCAGCGAATGGCTTGACCTTTCGGGCGGGATGGCCGCGCATCCTGCCGCCGGCGACAGGGACTTGAAGGCGGTTTTCGAGTATGCGATGAAGAAGGAGTTGGAGGCTAACGCGCGCTACGCATATCTTGCGGGTATGGCCAAGGACGCCTCCCAGAGGGAGCTGTTCACCCTGATGGCGAACGAGGAGGCCTATCACAGGACGCTCATCAACGAGCAGTATGTGAGGCTCCTGAAGGCCGTGTAGCCCATCTCCTCCCGCCCTGCCTCTTGGATTTCATGCTGTAGGGGAGGTCGATGTAGTACACGCCCTCCGACGCCTTTATCACGACCGGTTCGCCGCTCATGAGGCGCTCGATGTTCAGTTGGAATTTGCCTTCGTCGACCCGTAGGACGTTCTCTATGTCTAGGCTGACCGTGCCGGGACCCTTGAGCCTGTCCTTGAACTCGTTGTCCAGCCATGTGAGGTCGCGGTCGTCGACGGCCCTTTCCTTGAGGACTTGAATCGTGGCCTCTGGGGTTCCCGCATAGTCTTTTCTCAGGAACAGGAAGACCTTGCTGCCGCACCCGCATCCCGTGATGATTTCGGCTGCGCCGTCGTCGTAGACGCCGCCGCACCTGGCGCACTTGTGTGGCATCGTTTAATCTTCGGCAGCCCGAGTATATTAGTATAAAAAAGTTACGAATCGGGTATTCCTTGTCGATACCAGCATATCGCCCGGACTCTGACAATCAAGGAGTTATGCGATTTGCTATTGCTTTGGCTTCTTTTTATCATCTTCCTCGCCTGCGAGCATGCTTATCCGGCGGGGGTCCTTGCTTATCTGGCGGACGATTCTCGAGGGGCCGATGACCGTTAGTCCCCCCCTTGAGCCGCCGAGCATGCGTATCAGCCTCTCCCTCAGGCCTTGGGTGCTCTTCTCCCTGAGCGTGGAGACTTCGACGCCCGGGAATTTCTTGGTCACCTGCGTCATCGTGGCCTGTATGAGGGTGGTCTCCTCAAACGGCGTCATGCCTTCCTCGATGACGATTATCTTGTCGTCCTTAACGTGTTCGAGTATGAAATCCATCTTCTGCTGGACGGTCATCCCCGAGAGCACGTCCGCGCTGATGAACTCGAGCTTTATCTCCATGATTCACCGTGAGTGGCTGGCTATCGCCCGGTATAGGTTGTCCATGTGGTCGCCCCTGAGGCCGGATATCTCCACGACCGGGTGCTGTGGGAACGCCTCCTTTATCCTCTCCGGGTCAGCTTCCGGGAGGTCTATCTTGTTGGCGACTATGATGACGGGTATCTCCCTGGCCTCGAGGTTCCCGATGATGGTGATGTTCACCTGGGTGTAGGGGTCCTCGGAGGAGTCCATCACGACGAGGGCGGTGTCGACGTTCTCGAGCCACTTGATGGCCTCTATTATGCCTTTCGTCGCCTCCTTCGCCCGTTTCTGGGCCTCGCTCTTGGAGAGGCCGAATTTCAGGAATTCCTCGAAGTCTACTTTCGTCGCTATGCCGGGCATGTCGAGGAGGTTCATCTCTATCTTGCGTCCGTCGCATTCGACGAGTATGTGCTCCTTCTTCTGGACTTCGCGGGTCTCGTGCGGTATCTCCGAGACTATGCCGACGGGTTCGCCGGTCCAGTCGACGGATATCTTGTTGGCGAGGGTTGTTTTCCCGGAGTTCGGGGGGCCGTAGAGGCCTAGGCGGATGCTCCGCCTCTTCCCGAATATGCCGTTAAACCATTTGATAAGCTTCCTCCAGGGCATCCAATATACTTAACCTGTGCCGGTTAAATAGAGAGCGTGGCGACGAGGCCGCGGCGTGCGCCGTTTCAGGAATTTATTTGGCGGCGGCCTTTCTTGCTGGTTTTTTTCGTCGCGCTCTCCCTGAGGTTTGCGCTTGACCTGCTGTTCTTCCTGCGGCTTGGCGTTTACGCTTCAACGAGCGTCGAGTCGTGGTTTTACGTCGGGGTGATGGATGGCTCGAAGCTTCCGGCCTACGGGTTCGCGGACCCTACGGTGTGGCTGCTCAGGGGGGTCGGA
>Ga0315276_10003180_pt1 | contig 15068 bp, 13 predicted proteins | sample YL17G05_0_MG_FD_204542 | JGI IMG/M metagenome (GOLD analysis project Ga0315276, IMG submission 204542) | Sediment microbial communities from Yellowstone Lake, YNP, Wyoming, USA - YL17G05_0 | ecosystem: Environmental > Aquatic > Freshwater > Lake > Sediment | place: USA: Wyoming | collected...
ATCGGCGTGATGCCGAAGAGAGCGTCGCGCGCGAACGGCCACGAAGAGGCCAGCGCTCCGATCAGCCTGCCATCCACGTAGACCGGCGAACCGCTCATCCCCTGCGCCACGCCGGTCAGTCTCAGGCGCTCCGAGGTGGCCCGGGCGATGATGGTCTGGCCGTCCACCCGCCCACCTGAGAGCACGCCCACGATCTCCGCCGGGAACTCCTCGATCGAGTCGCCGCGGAAGACCGAGCGCACGATGGCCCTGTCACCCGGCCTGAGCTGCTCGGGTGTGAGGGTCGGTGGTGCTGCCGCGCCGCCAAGCGCCGGCACGAGCAACGCCGCCATCCCCAGGAGCACGGCGAGCAGACTCGCGGGCATGGAAGGTTGCCGTGGGGCTCGCTGGGCGACGTGGTTACGGGAGGTTAGACGCACGACCAAGCACTGTATCAGAGGCCCGCGGGGTGGCCAATCCGCGACCCCCGGACTTGACGAAGCGATGATGTGGACGCCTGCGCGGCAGCCAGCACCGCGTCACCCGATCAGAGGATGAGACCAGGGGCTCTTGCCACTCCACAACCCACCACGTACGCTGCGCCCCATGCGTTCTCCCTTTCTCGACCGTCTGGCCCGGGGCCCGCTCCTCACGGACGGCGCGATGGGCACCCTGCTCTACGAGCGCGGCGTCCCCTTCGGCCATTGCTTCGACCAGGTCAACGTCACGAACCCCGTCCTGGTCGAGGCGATCCACCGCGAATACCTCGCTGCCGGCGCGGGTCTCATCGAGACGAACACCTTCGGCGCGAACCACCAGCGCCTGCTCGCCCACGGACTCGAGGATGAAGCCCGGATCCTCGCCCGTCAGGGTGCGCGGGTGGCCCGCGCGGCGCGCGAGATCGCTGGTGTGCCAGCGTTTGTCGCAGGCTCGATGGGCCCGCTCGGCAAGGCGCTGCTGCCCTTCGGGAAGATCGCGGTGACCGACGCGGAGCGCTGGTTCCAGGCCACTGCGGAGGGCTTGATCGAGGGCGGCGTGGACTGCTTCATCCTCGAGACCTTCCAGGACCTGAACGAGATCCTGGCGGCGCTGCGCGCCGTGCGCAGAGTCTCGATCGACGTGCCGGTGGTCGCCCTGATGACCTTCGGGGTGGACGGCAAGACCCTCTACGGCCATGCGCCCGCGCTGGCGGTGCCGGCGCTGAAGCAGGCCGGAGCCGACGTCGTGGGGGTGAACTGTGGCGTGGGCCCGCAGGCAACGCTCGAGGTGCTCGAGGAAATGCTGACGGCGGCGAACGGGGCCCTGCCGGTCTCGGCGATGCCGAACGCGGGGCTTCCGCAGCTATACGGCGGCCGCTTCCACTACCTGGCGAGCCCCGAGTACTTCGCGGAGTTCGCCGCCCGCGCGGTCGAGATGGGCGTGCGCCTGGTGGGCGGCTGCTGCGGCACGACGCCCGCCCACGTGCGCGCCATGCACGAGCGCCTCGCCTCGCGGCTGCCGGCCGAGAAGCTGACGCCCGGCGCCGAGGTGCGGGTGCTGGAGAAGCCGCCCGCGCCGGCCGAGTCCGCACCCGCCATGGCCGAGCCCGCGTTCCTCGCGAAGTTTCGGAAGAAGTTCGTGGTAAGCGTCGAGATTGACCCGCCGCGGGGCGTTTCCACCAAGAAGGTGCTCGAGGGCGCGCAGCTCATGGCGCGGCGCGGCGTCGACGCGGTCAACATCGCAGACTCCCCGATGGCCCGCATCCGCATGAGCGCGCTGGCGCTGGCCTACAAGATCCACGCCCAGCTGCCCGAGCTCGAGATCATCCTGCACTTCACGACCCGCGATCGGAACCTGATGGGCCTGCAGAGCGATCTTCTGGGCTGTCACGCGCTGGGTCTGCGCAATATCCTGTGCCTCACGGGCGACCCGCCCAGCCTCGGTGATTACCCCGACGCCACCGCCGTTTACGACACCGACTCGATGGGCCTCATCCGCATCGTGCGCCAGATGAACCTGGGCACCGACCTGGCGGGCAACTCGATCGGCGCCTGCACCTCCTTCGCCATGGGCTGCGGTGTGAACCCGACCGCCGAGGATCTCGATCTCGAGCTGGACCGCTTCCGCCGGAAGCTCGACGCGGGCGCCCAGTTCGTCATGACGCAGCCCGTCTACGAACTCGGAGTCTGGGAGCGCTTCCTCGAGCGCATGGACGGCAGCCCGGACATCCCGATCCTGGTCGGGATCCTGCCGCTCCAGTCGTTCCGGCACGCGGAATTCCTGCACAACGAGGTTCCGGGCATCCACGTACCGGACTGGATCCGCGCCAGGCTGCACGCTGCTGGCAACGAGGGGCAGCGGGCGGGTGTCGAGTTGGCGCGCGAACTGCTCGCGCGCTGCCGCTCCAGCGCGAACGGCGTCTACCTCATGCCCTCGTTCGGCCGCTATGAAGACTGCCTCGAGGTGCTGGAGAGCTGATGGTCGGCCTCGTGCTGCACTTCGTCGTGATCGCCGGCGCGATGATCCTGCTGACACGCGTGCTGCCGGGGTTCGTCGTGACAGGCTGGGGCCCCGCGCTGTGGGCGGCCTTCTGGCTCGCCCTCCTGAACACGCTGCTCAAGCCCATCCTCTTCTTCCTGACTCTGCCACTCACGATCTTCACGCTGGGCCTCTTCCTCCTCGTGCTGAACGGGCTGATGCTGTGGCTCGCTGCGAGGCTCGTGGACGGCTTCTCCATCCCCGGCGGCTTCGGCACCACGATCCTCGCCTCCATAGTCCTGAGCATCGTGGGTATGGCCTGGAAGGGGCTCTCGCGATCGCGCTGAGCGGTCGCGCAGCCTGCAGATGCGCTGGCATTCGGATCGCCAGAGAGGAGAAGCGGACGAGCAAGGCACCATGCGCTCGTCCGCTTCTCCTCTCTGGCGATCCGGCCGCCCCAGTATCGCCTCCGGTGACACCATGCCGCGCTCTCCGTTGGAGTACGACCAGTGGATCTAGGCCCGACAATCGCTGCGCCATCCACGGACGGCATCCGGCGAGGCGCCGGGAACATGACCCGCGTGCCGGCGGCGCACGGCCGTCATCCCGTCCCGACGGTCCGCTTCCACTCCGCGATCCGGTTGAGCGCCTCGAGCGGCGAGAGCTTCTCGACTTCCAGCCGCCGCAGTTCCTCCAGCACCGGGTGTGGCTCCGCGCCGAACAGCGGCAGCTGCGCGCTCGGCGGTCGGTTCACCCGCGCGCGGCGGCGCCCGGGCGGCTCGAGATGCTCGACCGTCCGCTCGCTCTCGAGCTCCGCGAGCACCTCGCGCGCCCGGGTGAGCACCGTATCGGGGAGCCCCGCCAGGCGCGCCACGTGGATGCCGTAAGAGCGATCGGCCGCCCCATCGGCAATGCCGTGCAGGAACACCACGCTCCCTCCCGAGTCGTCCACCGTCACCTGGATGTTCGCGAGCCGCGGCAGGCTCCCGGCAAGCTGCGTCAGCTCGTGGTAGTGGGTCGCGAATATGGTGCGCGGTCGCGGCCCGCCACTCGCGTGCAGGTGCTCGGTCACCGCCCAGGCGAGGGCCAGCCCGTCGTAGGTCGCAGTACCACGCCCGATCTCGTCGAGCAGTACGAGCGAGCGCGGCGTGGCGAACCGCAGGATGTCGGCGGTCTCGCTCATCTCAACCATGAAGGTGCTCTGTCCCGCGCCCAGCCGGTCCGCAGCGCCCACGCGCGTGAAGAGCCGGTCCACGCGTCCGATCGCCGCGCTCGCGGCGGGCACAAACGAGCCGCTCTGGGCGAGCAGCACGATGAGCGCGACCTGGCGCAGGTAGGTGCTCTTGCCGCCCATGTTGGGCCCCGTGAGCAGCAGGATCTGGCGCGCCGCGCCGTCCAGTACGCAGTCGTTGGGCACGAACTCGCCGCGCGCCAGCAGGCGCTCGACCACGGGGTGACGAGCCGCGACCAGCCGGATGCGGTCCGAATCGTCCACCATGGGACGGACCCAGCCGTAGCGGGCCGCCGCCTCGGCCAGCCCCGCCTCGGCATCGTGGCGCGCCAGCGCCGCGGCCACGCGTTGGACCTCGGCGACGTGCGCGGCGGCCCGCTCGCGCAGCGCCGTGAACAGCTCCTGCTCCAGGGCCTTGAGCTTCTCCTCCGCTCCCAGCACCTCCGACTCGCGTGCCTTGAGCGCCGGTGTGGCGAAGCGCTCGGCCGTCGTCAGCGTCTGCCGCCGCTCGTAGTCCTGCGGCACCTTCTCGATGTGGGCACGCGTGACCTCGAGGTAGTAGCCGAAGACCCGATTGAAGCCCACCTTGAGGTTGCCGATCCCGGTGCGCACGCGTTCCGAGGCTTCGAGCTCGGCGATCCAGCGCTTGCCCGAATGTGCCAGCGCGTCCAATTCGTCGCGGCGCTCATCGTAGCCGGGACGGATGATTCCGCCCTCGCGCGACAGGGGCGGCGGCTCGTCCACGAGTGCCTCCTTCAGCAGCCGCTCGAGCGCCGGGTCCACCGCCAGCGCGGCGGCGCCACCCGAGTGACCGGGGAGGTCCTCCAGCGCCGCCGCCAGCGCCGGGAGGCGCCCGAGCGCGTCACGCAGGGCGCCCAGGTCGCGCGGCGTCGCCCTGGCGCAAGCGAGCCGCGCGGCCAGACGCTCGAGGTCCGCCAGTCCCTTGATGCGCTCGCGGAAGGCGTTCCGCGCCATGCCTGCCGCAAACCAGGCCTCCACCGCATCGTGGCGTGCCGCGACCGCCGCAAGGTCGGTTAGGGGGCGCTCCAGCCAGCCGCGCAGTAGGCGTGTTCCGAGCGGGCTCGCGCACAGGTTCAGGTGCCGCCACAGGGTGTGCGCGGGATCGCCTCCGGGCTGTGGCTGGAACAGCTCGAGGTGGCGCGCGGTGGCGCCGTCGTAGCGCAGCACGCCCTCCTCGCTCCAGCGCTCGACCCGCGTGAGCTGGAGCGCCGCGCCGCCCTGTACGCGGTCCAGGTAGTCGAGGGCGGACACGGCGGCCTGCGCAGCGATGGGCAGCACGTCGAGCAGCGCCGCGCCGGCCGCGCCCCAGCGCGCGCGCGGCAGCCCGGGATCGAGGAACCGCTGCGCCGTCGCTAAGCTGCGGGTGCCCGGGAGCCCGCGAAGCACGGCCTCGAGCCGGGCGACCGTTGCATCCTGGAGGTCGCGCTCCTGCGGCGTGAGCCACTCGGCTATTCGCAGGCGAGAGAGGAAGCCCGCCGCGTCCCCCCACGGGGTCTCGGCCAGCTTGACCTCGCCGGTCGAGGCGTCCGCCAGGCAGACGCCCAGAGCTTCCGTCCCCGGCCAGAGCGCGGCCAGGAAGTTGTTCGCCGACTCGTCGAGGAAGGCGTCACCCGTGACCGAGCCCGGCGTCAGCACCTCGGTGACGCCGCGCTGGACCAGGCCCTTAGCCAGCGATGCGTCTTCGAGTTGGTCGCAGACGGCGACCTTGTGGCCGAGCCTCAGCAGCCGCGCGAGGTAGGCGTCGCGCTGGTGCCACGGGATGCCGCACATCGGGATGGGCTCGGGGTCCTGCTTGTTCCGTGACGTGAGCGTGAGACCGAGCAACGCGGCTCCCCGGGCGGCGTCCTCGAAGAACATCTCGTAAAAGTCCCCGAGCCGGAAGAACAGGAAGGCGTCCGGATGCTCCCGCTTGACGCTCACGTACTGCTCCATGAGCGGGGTGCGGCCGACGCTCTTCGGGGGCGTCACGGCGCGGGCACCACGCGCCAGGCGATGCCGAGCGCGCGCCCCAGCCGGGCGCCGGCGCCGCGGGCGTCCTCGGCGGTGGCGTAGAGCCCCACGCGCACTGCGAAGACCCTGCCCTCTGCGTTCGTCAGAGCCGCGACACGCGCGGGCCCAAACCCCTTGCGCCGGGCGCGCCCGGCGAGCTCGCGCGCGCGGGCCTCATCGCGGAAGATGCCAATCTGGACGGCCAGCGGCACCTGCACCGCAACGGGCGGGGGCGCCAGGCGAGCCGCTGCAGACGCCGGCAGCCGGGACGAAGGACGTGGAGCTCGTGCGGCCCCGGTGGTCGCAGCGCCCACGGCCCGCACTGCCTCTATGCTGCGCGGGTAGTCCTTCGCCAGCCGCTCGCGCGCACGGCGGGCGAGTTCGGGCCGCTCCAGCCGGACGGCGAGCACCGCGACGCGCTCCAGCGCCGCCGGTCCGGCCTCCCCCGGCGCGCCGGCAAGGAGCGCCTGGAGTGTCTCGAGTGCGCGCTCGGGCTGACGCGCTACCTCCCAGCAGAGTGCCACGCCAAGCTGGGCCTCAGGTCGCCGCGGAGAATCGTTCCGCGCCGCCTCCGCGAAGGCCGCCCGTGCCTGGCCGACTTCACCCGCGCCAAGCCAGGCCAGACCCGTCCAGTACTGCAGATCCCCACGGCGACCGGCGTCGAAGCGCGGGATAGCCCGGGAGAAATCCGCCGCGGCCTGCCGGTACTCGCCGCGAGCGTAGTGCAGCCGGCCGAGCGTCAGCGCCGCTTCCGCAGCGTCGCTGCCGTGGCGGGCGTCCTCGATCCGGGCCAGTGGCGCAACCAGGCTGTCGGCCGGGCAGGACTCGAGCACCTGCCGGACGGTCTCGGGCTGCGGCGTGACCGCCAGCATGGTGAGCAGAAGCACGTAGAGACCCGACATGGGCGCGGAGGATAGGGCGCCCGCCCGGAAGAGTAAACCGGGCGGGGAACCGCTTCCCCGCCCGGCTCGTATCACGTCCAGGCGTGCGCCAGGCGCACGACAAACGCTATTCCTCGCCCTCCATCGCGACCAGGTCAGTCTCCTTCACCTTCTGGTCCACCGGGGCTTCCTCGGGCGGGTTCGCCGCGATCCTGGCGCGGACGGAGTTCCGCCTGGAGGTCCACTCGGCGAGCGCGATGTCATCCTGCTCGGCGAGCCAGGCTTTCACGCTGAGGATCAGGCGGTGGTTGGCGATATCCACGCGCGTCACCTTCATGGTGAGTTCCTCGCCCACCTCGAAGGCGTCGTTGGGGCGCTTGAGGTCCTCGAGGCCGAGCTGTGAGATCGGCACGAAGCCCTCGATGCTCTCACCGACGTCCACGATCGCGCCGCGGTCGAACAGGCGATTGACCGCCCCCACAAGCTCCATGCCCGAGGGGAAGCGCTCCGCCAGATAGGGCCACGGATCCTCGCTGACCTGCTTCAGGCCGAGGCTGATGCGACGGTGCTCCTTGTCGATGGAGAGGATCACGACCTCCGCCGTGTCGCCCTTCTTGAGTACCTCGTTGGGGTGCGCGACGCGCTTGGTCCAGGACATGTCCGAGACGTGCACCAGCCCGTCGATGCCCTCCTCGAGCTCGACGAACGCGCCAAAGTTGGTCAGATTGCGGACCTTCCCGCGCACGCGCATGCCGGCCGGGTACTTCTCGTCCAGCGTCAGCCAAGGATCCGGCTCGACCTGCTTGAGACCGAGCGAGATCTTCTCGTTGGCCTTGTCCACCTTCAGCACCACGGCCTCGATGATGTCGCCGATGTTGACGACCTTGGACGGGTGCCGGACATGCCGCGTCCACGACATCTCGGAGACGTGGATGAGACCCTCGACGCCCTTCTCCAGCTCGATGAATGCGCCATAGTCGGTGATCGAGACCACCTTGCCGTTGATGCGGTCGCCAACCTTGTACTTGTCCTCGACGCCCTCCCACGGGTAAGGCTCGAGCTGCTTCAGGCCAAGGGAGATGCGCTCCTTTTCAGGGTCGAAGTTGAGCACCTTGACACGCAACCTGTCGCCGATCTTGGAGATTTCCGACGGGTGCGAGACGCGGCCCCACGACATGTCCGTGATGTGGAGCAGACCGTCGATGCCGCCCAGGTCCACGAAGGCGCCGAAGTCGGTGATGTTCTTGACCACGCCCTCGCGGATCTGGTCCTTCGCAAGGTCCTTGAGGATGGTGGACTTCATCCGGTCGCGCTCCTCCTCGAGCACGGCCCGGCGCGACACCACGATGTTTCGACGCCGCTTGTTCAACTTGATGATCTTGACCTGTACGCTCTGGCCCAGCAGCGCATCCACGTTCTGCACCTGGCGCAGCGCGATCTGCGAGCCGGGCAGGAAGGCCTCGACCCCGTAGAGATCCACGACGACTCCGCCCTTGATCTTGCGGACCAGCTTCCCTTCCACCACCTGCCCGGTGTCATGGGCCTCCTTGACGCGGTCCCAGACGCGCACGAAGTCCGCGCGCTGCTTGGACAGCACGACGAGCCCGTCCTGGTTCTCCATCTTCTCGAGGAAGACCTCGAGGACGTCCCCCACCTTGATGCTTGTGGGGTCGGGGAACTCGGCGAGTGGGATGACGCCTTCGCTCTTGAAGCCGACATCCACCAGGACTTCCTTCTCGTCGATGCCGAGCACCGTGCCGCGGACGATCTCTCCCTCGCTGATGGAGCGGAGCGATTCCTCGTACTGGCCGAACATCTCGGCGCGCTGTTCGAAATCCAGCTCCTCTTCGTCGTCGGCGTTGAACGGGACGGGCGAGGGTGATGGGGCCCGCTGCGGTGCGTCCGCAATGGGGTTGAGGGTCGTGTCGGTCGTGTCCTGCATGGGAATGAGAACCTCCTTGAACGATGAGATAGGGGGCGGTTCAGACCACCCCACGTGATGCCATGAGTTCCTGGTCGGCCTTCAGGTGGGCGATCTCCCGCATGACCGCGTCCCCCAACTGCTGATAGAGCGCGCGTCCCGGCGTGAGGTCCGCCCTCGGTCCGGCCAGATCCTGCCACTTCCGCGCGGGTCCGAAAGAGATCCGGACCCTGGACTTCCGCATCAGCCACCGGCCAGGCCGGCTGCTGCCGGAGATATAGCACGGCACGATCGGCACGTCGGCGTTAACGGCCATCATGCCGACGCCCGGCCGCGCCGGGTGAAGCCTGCCGTCCCGCATCCGGGTCCCCTCCGGGAACATCATCATCGCCTCGCCCCGGCGCAGCGTCTCGACCGCCCTGGCCATCCCGCTCAAGTCCACCATGCCGCGGCGGATGGGGATCGCGTTGTAGCTCCGTATCAGTGCGCCGAAAACCGGATTCGAGAACAACTCTTCCTTGGCGAGGAAGTGCACTTCCCTGGGGAGGACGGCGCCGATCAGCGGAGGATCCCAGAACGAGACGTGATTCGACGCCACGACCAGCCCCCCGGACCGCGGAACCTGATCGAGCCCCATCACTTCCCAACCGGTCGCCGCACGCAGCACGACACCGATGACGCCTTTCGCCAGACTATAATGCCAGCCCAAGAAAACTCCTAATCGGCCCGTTTGAGTCCGGAACGGCCGCCCGACCCCGGCAAGGGCCCCGAGTCCGGGTCCGGCACCCGGAGCGGCCGCGGCGGACACCCGGGCCGAGCCAGCACCACCCGCAGGACCTCCTGGACCACCGTCTCAACGTCCCGGCCGCCGCTTTCGATGACGATCGCGCCCGGGGCCGGCCGCAGGGGGCTGTCCGCGCGCGTGCGGTCGCGCTCGTCCCGGCGCTCGATCTCCGCCAGCACCTGTTCCAGCTCAACTGAGAGTCCTCGCTGCTCGAGCTCGCGCGCGCGGCGCCGGGCCCGGGTCAGCGCGTCGGCGTCCAGGTAGATCTTCACCTCGGCATCCGGGAACACCACGGTGCCCAGGTCCCGCCCCTCGCCCACCAGGGGACCGCGCTCGCGCAGCGCCCGCTGCATCTGAACGAGCCGCCGCCTCACCAGGGGCAGCGCCGCCAGCCGGGACGACAGCTCGCTCACCTCCGGGGTGCGGATCTGGCCGCTCACGTCCTCGCCGTCGAGCCAGACGTGCGGCTCTTCGGGCGACCCCGAGAGATCCAGGAGCGTTCCCGCGATCATCCTCTCCACGTCGGTCTGCCGGTCCGGCGACCCGCCCTGCCGCTGGAGCTTCAACGCGAGCGCCCGGTACAGCGCGCCCGTGTCCACATACAGGAGTCCGAGTCGGCCCGCGACCTCGCGCGCCACGGTGCTCTTGCCGGCAGCCGAGGGACCGTCGATGGTGACGACGAAGCTCATCCGGCTCCCCCCACCGGTCGCGCGCCAAGCTGGACGACGGCTAGACGCACCGCGGACGCTCGTGCCTTCGCGACGCTCTGCAGGGGCGGCCCGCTCAGCGCGCGGACTCGCGCCGCCCGCGCGCTGCTGGTCCTCCTCGCCTGGACCCCGCGCGCTTGATGCCGGTCGCCGTCGCCTTGGTGGCCGCAGCGCGGGCGCGCACGGCCGTCTTGCCATTGCTGCCGGTCGCGGCGCGCAGCGTCTGCAGGTTCCGCCAGGTCACGAACTCCTCGATGCGTTCGCGGCGCCGCGAATCGAGATCGGCGAACACGCAGGCCAACTCGTACTGGCTCTCGCTGCGTGGGGTGGAGGCCTCGCAGCGCACCACGATGCCCTCGCAGTTGATGATGTCCTTCGTGCCGCGGCCACCCGGCAGGCGGGGCAGAACGATGGCCAGGTTCACCTTCGAGAGCGGAGCCAGGTAGTGCGGCGAGAGGCAATAGACCCCGCTCGCGGAGATGTTCTGGCTTTCGGTCACGATCTGCGTGAGGTCGCCGTCCGCGCGCGCGCCCTTGAGCCTCATGCTGAGGCGGGCGTCCACGCGCGCCGACGCGCGCCGCTCCTTCCTCCGGGTGTTGCGCTTCTGCGGCATCAAACCCTCCCACCGCGGCTGCGGCCCCGCTTGCGCGCACCGCGCCGTCGCGGCTCTTCCAGCGCGAGGTCGCACTCGCGCGCCGGTACGTCCACCCGGGCGATGGTGACCTGGACAGCGTCGCCGAGAGAGAAGCGGCGGCGCGTCCGGCGTCCCACCATGCGGACCCCGGTCCGATCGAGCGTGAACTGGTCATCGACGTAAAGCGACACTCGCACGAAACCTTCCACGGGAACGTCGTCCAACTCGACGAAGAACCCCTGAGGCGCCAGTCCGCTCACTATACCCGAACCCCGGTCTCCGAGTCTCCCCTCGAGGAAACGCAGGCCCTTGACGCGGGTGGCCTCACGCTCGGCGTCGGCGGCGATCTGTTCCGTGGCGCTGCAGCCGACGGCGAGCGCTTCGAGCGCGACCGGATCCCAGGCCTGGCTGGGCCGTGACTGGATCCACTCGCGGACGCGACGGTGGTTGTGAAGGTCGGGGTAACGCCGGATGGGTGAAGTGAAGTGGCAGTACTCGCGGGCCGCCAGCCCGAAGTGACCGAGGTCGCGCTCGAGGTAGCGGGCGCGGGCCATCGAACGGAGCACCAGCCGGTGCAGAAGCCGCCGCCGCGGCGGATTGAGCGGGGCGCGCAGCAGGGCCTGCAGGGGCTTGGCCGGGTCGGTGAACGCGCCCACGTGCCGCCCGGGCCCGGGGAGGGCGACACGGGGCAGTCCCAGCGCCCCGAGCATCGAGTCCAGCGCCTCAAGTTTCGGCGGCGAAGGCGGCTCGTGCACCCGGTAGAGCAACCCGGCCTTGCGCCTGGCACCTTCCTGTCCCACGCAGCGGTTGGCGAGGAGCATGAACTCCTCGATCAACTCGTGGCTTTCCAGGTGGGGACGGCGTTCGATCCTCCAAGGCACGCCGCGCTCGTCCACCCACGCCTTGATCTCGGGAACCTCCAGCTCGAGGGCGCCCGTCGCGACGCGCCGCCGCCGCAACGCCCGGGCGAGCTTGAGGAGCGTCTTCAGTGCCTGCCGGAGGGCCGGATCCTCCGTGCCCGGGTGTTCGAGCATCGCCTGGACCCCGCCATAGATCAGGCGATGTCGGCTGCGAACGACGCTCTCGGCGAAGCGGCACCCTAGCAAGCGACCCTCACGATCGAGTTCGACCAGGACCGACAGAGCGAGCCGGTCGCGGCCCGGGAGGAGCGAGCAGAGGTCACTCGAGAGGCGCTCGGGGAGCATCGGGATGGCGCCGCCCGGCAGGTAGCAGCTCGTGCCGCGAGCCTGGGCCTCACGATCGACGGCCGAACCGGGAGCCACGTAGTGCGAGACGTCGGCGATGTGGATGCCGACCTCGAAGTGGCCGTCCTCCAGCAGGCGCACGGAGAGCGCGTCGTCGTGGTCGCGGGCGTCCTCGGGATCGATGGTGAAGACCAACTCGCCACGCAGGTCGAGCCGCCCGCCGCGCTCACGGACACCGGGCTCGCGATGCCCGAGCGCCTCACGCTCGACGAGCGCCGGGAACCGGGTGCGCAGCCGGAACTGCGAGGCCACGCCTGCATCATCCCATTCGGGACGGTCGTCCGACCCCAGGATCTCGACCAGGAAGGCCGGCCCCTCGTCGGGCACTTCCGCGATGCACCAGTCGCCGTCGAGCGGCTCGTGGTCTCCGCGCCACGCCAATTCCCTGCGGCCCCCCCGCCAGCGCCTTGCCGGGTCGAATACCCAGCGGCCGCGCGTGACGAACGCGCGGCCGATCAGGCGTCTGGCCGGCGACTCCGCAGGGCTAGCGAATCCGTTTCTTGTGCCGGTTCTTGCGAAGCCGCTTCTTGCGCTTGTGGGTTGCGATCTTCTTACGCTTGCGCTTCTTGCCTGACCCCATTCCTCATCCTCCATGCCCTTGTCCGATGGCATTCCGCGATCGGCGTCATTCAGCTCAGTACGGGCTCGGCTACTTCGACGGCCTCTCCCAGCACCACGGCCTTGAGCTCCTTGCTCGGCTTGAACACCGGCACGAGCTTCGCTGGTACCAGGACCTCGAAGCCGCTGCGCGGGTTCCGTGCCCGCCGCGCGCGGCGCTCGCGCACCTTGAACGTGCCGAAGCCGCGGATCTCGAGATGCCTGCCCTCGCTCAGTGCCCGGGACATCGCGTCCAGCAATTGGTCCACGATGGCCGCAGTTTGGTTGCGTGAGATCCCGGTCTGCGCCGCGATCTCCTCCACCAGGTCCGCCTTGGTCATGGCTGGTCCTCCTTGTGCCTGCCCGCCCCATCGACCCGGGTCGATAGGTTCCCTGCCCGCCGGGCTCAAGTTCTCCTGACGGCTACTGCCTGCAACCCCCGCAATCCGCGGAACCGCACATACCCGGCGGGGGCCGACGGATCCCCCGGGTCACGGCGAACGCGGACAGCATCTTCTCAGACTGCGACGCCCCGCACTTCGGACACTCCGGGGCGGCCTCGTCCCTGCGCTTCAGCAGGCCCTCGAAGCGATGCGCGCAGGCCCTGCAGCGGTATTCGTAGATCGGCACAGTCACCTCTCGGCGCCGGACCCGGGCAATCTACACCAAGATGGCGATTTGCGCAGCCCATTCCTTGCCAATGGCCTCGGAACCCCACACGGAACCTACCCGGCCACGTCCCCGACCTCGACCCGATCAACGACACCCACGATCACCGTCCGGACAGGTCCACGCGCGCACTGCAACACCTGGGCGGCCATGTTGCCCTCATCGGCGACCAGCACCAGGTCACCCGGACCCGAGTCCGCAACGTCCACGGCGATGGCCGGCTTGCCCGTGGTCACGTCTGTGGGCGTGACCGGTTGGACCAGGAGCAGCTTCCGGCCCCTGAGGTGGTCGTGCTTGACGGTGGCCACCACCTCGCCGACGACCCGGGCCAGGAACATCAGGCGTCTCCCGGGGTGGACCAGGCGCGGACCCGGACCTCGTCCACGATGCCCACGATGGCGGCGTCGGCCGGGTTGTCGGGGTCTGCGAGCGCGTTCGCGGCTTCACGGCCGCGAACGTAGAAGACGCGCTGGCCCTGCGCCGCGGACACCAGGTCAACCGCCACCAGCCAGCGACCCTGATCATTCCCCTCGAGGTCGGTGGGCTGCAGCAGCAGCGTGCGCTGGCCGATCCACGCGGGGACGCGCGTGGAGCAGACCACGGTCCCGACGACGCGCGCGAAGAACACTAGAAGAGTCTCGCCTTCAGCTGCGGATGCAGCCGGGGGATCACGACCGAGCGGGCCAGCAGGCCCTTCTGGAGGGCCTCGGCCCTCCCGGCCTCAACTGCGGCCTGAACGTCGCCCACCGCGCCGCTCAGCCACAGCACACCCTTGCCTCCGATTCCGTTCGAGAGCCTGAGGTCGCGCAGCACGACCTCGGCCGCCTTGGCGGCACGGTCGGCCGCCACGATGGCCGAGGCGGCAGTCAGGGTCTCGACGACGCCCAAAGCGTCATGGTCCTGGGGCGGGCAGGTGCCCCGCAGGGCGGGAATCACCAGTTCGTGGAGTTGCGGGATGAAGAGCGAGTCGAGCAGGGTCTCGCCCGCCACCTCGATGCCGCGCTGGAAGGAGGCCCGGACGGTCGCGACCTCCCCGCCGATCAGGATCCAGAACTTGCCCGGCGAGAGCAATCCGAGTTCGAGGATCTCCACTTCTGCGGTCTTCAGCATGGCGTCGGCCGCGACCGTCCCCTGGGCGATGCTGCTGGTCTCGACAGCGGCGATGGCGACCTGCATCAGACGATCCGGAAGTGGTCCACCAGGGTGCAGCGGCGCACCCGGGTGAAACTGCGCGCGGTGGTCATGCCCTCTCCAGTGGGGCTCGCGATCGTGAAGCTCGTGGGCCCCTCGCCGCCGAAGCCGAGTCCAGCGTAGTTGGGGCCGTTCTTCACGAAGATCGAGCAATCACACAGACGTGCCATCCTCGAGAGCTTCTCGATGTTGCGCGAGTGCATGGAAGCGGTGTGGCGATAGCCCTGCTCCACGAGCAGGGCGAAGTCGATGGCCTCGTCCACGGTCCGTGCACGGGCCAGTGGCAGGACGGGCATCATCATCTCGGTCCAGAGGAAGGGATGTTCCGCATCCACCTCGCACAGGACAAGGCGCGTGCGAGGGTCGCACGGGATCCCCGCGTCCCGCAGGATGAGCCCCGCGTCCTTGCCGACGTAGCGCCGGTTGATCTCGGCGTGCTGGCGGGGGCCGTGCTCCTTCTCGAGCAGCAGGCGACGCAGCTTCTCGATCTGATGCGGTGGCAGCACGACCGCCCCGGCGCGCGCACACGCCTCCTTGAGCCCGTCCGCGATCAGCGCGACCGCCACGACCGCCTTCTCGTCGGTGCAGATGATGTTGTTGTCGAAGGATGCGCCCGCCACCAGGTCACGCGCAGCCCGCTCGAGGTCGGCCGTCTCGTCCACCACGGCGGGCGGGTTGCCGGGTCCGGCGGAGATGGCCTTCTTGCCGGCCGCAAGCGCCTCCTTCACGACCCCCGGGCCAC
>Ga0315276_10003181_pt1 | contig 15067 bp, 9 predicted proteins | sample YL17G05_0_MG_FD_204542 | JGI IMG/M metagenome (GOLD analysis project Ga0315276, IMG submission 204542) | Sediment microbial communities from Yellowstone Lake, YNP, Wyoming, USA - YL17G05_0 | ecosystem: Environmental > Aquatic > Freshwater > Lake > Sediment | place: USA: Wyoming | collected...
ACTGGACGCGGATTTCCGGGGGGATCGCTCGACAGGATTCGCCTTCCGCTACCGTGGACTTCTCCAGGTGCCCGACAGCGGGTTCCACACGCTGGTCTTGAAGTCGTGCGATGGCAGCCGGATCAAAATAGACGACCATCTTGTCCTCGATAACGACGGGCAACACAGCGCGACGGAGCGGCGTACCACGGTCGCCCTGGAGAAAGGCTTGCACCGTTTCGAGTGCGATTGGTTCCGAGGCTATACGCCCGGACACAAGGAGTACGCGGGTTTGTGGCTGGGGTGGGAACGGCCCGGAGGCGATCTCGAGGAAATCCCGGTCTCGGCCTGGAGCTGCGAGGATACGGGCGACCTGCCGGCGATGAGGCTCGTGGCGGATCAGCCCACCGGGCAGGACGCCAACAAGCTTCAGTTCAGACCGCAAATTGACGCCCGGGGCGCCAAGGTTACCCGTGTGGTCATCTTCCAAAATGGCTTGATCTGGGGAGAATCGACCAAGGCTCCGTTTGAAATCTCCGGGCTTCTCAGTCCGGGCACCAACCGGTTCCGCGGACGTCTCTACTACAACGACGGGCGGACGGTTGATGATCCGCGGACCATGGAATTCAAGGGCGCGGAGTCTGACCTTTCGCCTTGGAGACTGACAGCGTTTGGGCAGCCGGGCCTGCCACGCGCCTTTCGCCTCAAGGATGGCGTGTTGGATTTCGTCGGCGAGGGCGATTACCTCGCTCACCAGCAGGTCCGGGGTGATTTCACCCTGTCGTGCCGGGTGGACCACGTGCTCTCCAAGGCGGCCGGGGCCGATCCCGGATCCTGGATGGGGCTGATTGTCAAGGAGACGAAAGACAACACCGGCGATTATTTCGGCATCTATCAGACCGCCGGAGCCGGCCTGAGGGGCAGCCCCGACACCGCGGACTACATTGGCTCGAGGCTGAGTTCCTGGGAGTATGCCAAGGATCAGCCGTGGCTCCGCGTCGTCCGTCGCGGGAATGTGTTCACGAGTTACAGTTCGCCGGACGGCAGCACCTGGACAAAGGTGGCGGAATGGATGAAACCGATGACCGAGGAAGTCTTCGCGGGCGTCAGTATGCGGACCATCCCCTACCGGAGCACGGCTCTGTTCCGCGGCACGGTGAGCAGCATTTCGCTGAATGCGGGTGCGCCGCTGGCCGATCCGGCCAAGCCCGCCCAGGGGCTCGATGCGCTCGGGCCGTCTCTCAGCGGTCTGGCGCAAAGCCTTTCGCAACCGGCCACGCTGGTCGCACGAACGACGCATGGCGGGCTCCGGATCAGCAAGGACGGCGGCGCCGCGTGGAACGCTGCAAAACCGGGTGGCGAAAGTCCCGCCGCCCGGGCCGTCCGCTCCGTGGCGATTCACCCCCGCGATCCGAACATTATCTTGTGTGCCACGGGAATGACCGGCACCGACGGCAAGTTGGAAAGCGGCCTGTGGCGAAGCGCCGATGGTGGCGCGACTTGGCGATTGGTGAGCAATGCGATCGACTTCGACGGTCGCGGGCCGACCCGTTTCTGCGCCGAGGTCGTAGCCTTTGATCCCAACCGGCCGGAGATCGTGGTGGCGGCGGGGGAAACCCTCGGGATCTCCATCAGCCGCGACACCGGTGAAACATGGGAACCGCTTGGCCTTGCGGGTGAACGCATAACTTGTGTGGCCTTCCACCACACCTACAAACCGGGCTATCTCGTCGTCGGAACCTGTGCCGACGTGGAGTTGCCGTTGTTCGGTTGCGGGCGGCCGGCGGCACCAGCGCCGAAAGCGGACAAGGGCCGTCTTTACTTCACCCGGGACCATGGCAAGTCGTGGGACTGCCGCATCCAGCGCCCGGCCTTCGGAATCACCGGCATCGCGCTACGGGATGGTTTTTTTGACCTCTTCGTCCTGGCCACCACCCGGGGTGTTTACACCACCGAGACGATGGCCCATAACCTCTACCAACGCATGGAGGGCGTCGAACGCGACACGCCCTTCACGGCGCTGGGTACGGATGGGAACCAAATGGATCCCCGCTTTTATGCCGCCCCGTTGACGGCGACCGGGAAGGATCCCGTGGTTTTGACCAGCAACTGGCAGAGGTGGATCGCTCGACCCGGTATTCCTGCGGGAGCCCCCATCGTCGCCATCAAGACCGACGTGGCCGATCCCCAGACGCTATTCATCGTCCGAACCGACGGCATCTTGCGGAGTCGCCAGAACGTGGGCGCAGAACGCATCTATCACCTTGGCAACCAGTGATCCCGTCAGGTCGCACCGAGATGAAAGGACCGTATTATGTTTACTTGACAGCTAACCGCCAAAGGAGCCGCCATGACCGCAACCACACCAAGAACCAAACCTCAACCGCTGACCCGCTTCAGGAAGATGGTTGCCGGAGTTGCCCCCATGAGATTCGCAACTGACTGGATGCTGGTGCTGGCGCTGGTTGGATTGTGCGTGGCTGGACGCCAGACGGGGGCAGGTGAATCGTCCGCGGGCGCCGCCGCGCCGTGGGAGTTGTCACTCAGCGGCAGCGATTGGCAGATCGCCTCGTTCGAGCCAGGCCAAGGCGTGGCCCAAAAAGCGTTTGCCGACGGGTATCCCGACAAGGAAGCGATTGCCGCCATCGTGCCGGGCGATGTGCATTGGGACTTGGAGCGGATCGGCAGAATCCCGCCGATCTACTACGGCGAAAACAGCAAGCAGATCGGCTGGGTTGCCGGCAAGGAGTGGTGGTATCGCAAGAGCTTCAGCGCGCCGACCGAATGGAAGGGAAAGACGATCCGGCTGCGGTTTGATGGCGTGGACTACCTGACCGACGTGTGGCTGAACGGCCAACTGCTGGGGCGGCATGAAGGCCAGTTCACCCCCTTCGAGTTCGACGTGACCGGGCTGCTGCGTGCCGGAGGCGAGAATGTTCTGGCGGTGCTGATCCATCCGGCGCCATCTGCTGTGCGCGAGGCGATCGCCGCCGGGGAATGGGAATGGCCGGTCATGCATACCATCCGAGCGGCCTATCCCTACTGGAAATGCATGACCAACGCCGGCTGGGACTGGGGCTGCAAGGTTCTCACGATGGGCATCTGGAAGGATGTGCGCTTGGTCGCCTCCGAAGGCGTTTCCCTGGCCAACCCAATCGTCCTGCCCCAACTCGAGCCGCCTTACAACCGGGCAACGCTCCGCACCCGGCTCAGCATCGACGCTGACCAGCCACGGTCAATCGAATTGAGCTACCGCGCGCGGTGCCTGACCATGGCCGACCCGCCCGTGATGGCCTCCCACAAAACGGAGCTTGTCGCCGGGGCGAGTCAGGTTGAGTTTTCGATGGAGATCGCGAAGCCGCGGCTGTGGTGGCCCAACGGTTATGGATAGCAGCATCTCTACAAGATGGAAGTCACGGCACGAGCGGTGGGCAAGGCCAAAGCGCTCGCTGTCGTCCGCACCACCTTCGGCATCCGCGACCTGAAGATGCTCCAGAATCCGGAGGCCGCCGACAGCAAGGCATGGCTTGACTGGTCCACCGGCGCGCCCGTGAAGCATCAACTGCCGAATCCGCCGCCCGAGCGGAAGTATCTGATCCAGATCAACGGCCGCCGCATCTTCGCGCGGGGCGGCAACTGGATTCCGTGCGATCTGCTCTACGGCCGTCCGCGTCAGCCGGCCTATGAGCACCTGATCCGCCTCGCCGCGCAGGCCAACTACAATCTGTTCCGCGTCTGGGGCGGCGGTCTGATCGACAAGCCCGAGTTCTTCGAGTTGTGCGACCGCTACGGGATCACGCTGTTTCAGGAGTTTCCCAACGGCGGGCCGCGTCTGCGGGAGACCGACGAGGCCCTGGCCATCACGGGGCGCGAAGCTCGCCAGATTCTTCCGCTCTTGATGAACCATCCCTGCATCGTTCGTTACGGCGGGGGCAGCGAGTGGTATCGCGATGCGAAGACCAGCCGGCAAATGGAGCAACTGCGGAAGATCTGCAATGAGATGGACCCTACCCGACCTTTCCACGACCCCGATCCCGAGTGCATCGCGCAGCGGCACGGCCCGCACGGCTACGAGTGGAACCAGCACTATCGAACCTACAACACGGGCCAGCCGCTGACCGGAGGGCCCGACAATCCGCTGGAGTGGACCGAATACGGCGCCGCCGGAGCGGCGAGCGTGGAGACGCTGAAATCGATCATGCCCGCCGAGGCCCTCTGGCCGATCCGTGCCGACGATCCCTACTGGATTTGGCACAAGGCCTTTCATGCTTTCGGGGCGGACAACTGGATGGGCTCCGCGCAGTATCTACACCTGTTCGGCGAGTTGCCCGATCTCGAAACGACCGTGCTCGCGAGCCATGACCCAACGCTACTGCGGCCGGGAGAATTTATCAAGAATAAAAGGGTACTGTGTCCCGAATGGCATCTCCAGGGCCACCTTCGCCTTCAATGCCGCGCCGTGACGCTTCCGCTGACCCATTTGTCTCGCCTCCCATGCCTTCGCACGGACTCGCGAGACCATCTTAATGCCTGGTCCTAATTTCGGGGAGCACTATAGTTTCGGGACCATACGCGACAAAGGAGGGCGTGCTTGAAAAGGATTGCGAGTACGGTTTGCAGACCAAGCGGCTGCCACCTCAATAGTAGGGATGGGCTACTCCGGCCACCTGGCACGGTGGAGGCGAGATTGAGAGCCTTCGTCACACGAATGAGGGGGGTACCGCGACGGACCCGGCCAATGCCGGGAAGGTGACGACCTCTCCGATGCCGCACTCGCCTTCTCCAGATACGCCAGATAGTCCCACAGCGTCCGCAGCATGAACCGGTGGCGGGCAGTGAGACGACCTTCCAGGGCTGCCGGTAGCGTGTCCCCCGCCACGCGGTCCGTGTACTTGCGGATGCGGCGGCCCGTGCCGTCCTACCGGTACTCCGCGAGCGTCCCCGTGACGTTTTCATCCCCCTCGTCGAACACGCCGTCCGAGTCCGCGTCGTTCCAGGTCCACTCCTGGACCTTTGCCAGGCGGTTCCAGGCATCGTACGTGCACCGGAGGCCCCGGCCATTGGCCGACAGGGCCCCCGCCCCCGGCTTGGGGCCGCTCGTCATGTTCCCCGGGGCGTCGTACTTCGGCGGGAGCCACTTCGAGCCGGTCGTCGCGTTCAGGGAATTCCCGCGGGCGTCGGCGTGGTCGTCGTCACCTTAGTTCAGCGTGTTGGGTGTCCCGTGACCTGCCACCTGGACGGCATCCCCCGCCTGCACCATTCATCATGCTCCACCAGGAGATTGAAGTGATCTATGCCGAGCGCAAGAAGCACGCCGAGAAGGCCAATCAGCGTTAGTAGAGCCGGCAGGCCTGCGAAACGGCGGAGCATGACACACTGCATGCCCCCGATAATGAGCGTCCCGGTATGAAGCCACAGCATCCAAGTCAAGTCTGGCCCTATGTGATTGCCGGGGTCGATAGCAATACGCGCTACGACGACCAGCACACATACCATGCTCGCCGCGCCCAACAAGGTATTTCCGAAACGAATGGCCGCACTTTTCGTCGATGTCGACTTAAACGCCGAGATCATTGCGACCTCCTCCGCTCTGTGGCAGGAGCCGCCTGGGGCCTAGGCAGAAACTCCTTACTGGGTATACGCTTATTTGATCCGAATATATAGAGCGTTGCGTTCTGTCCGTAATCGTAGGAATGTAGGTACACCTTGGAGGATGGTTGCTTAGGATCACTGTCGATGGTCACATGCGTGTCCTCCTTTTGAGAGAACGTACTCTTGCCCATTTCCCCCACCGTCTTCACCCTCTGCGAGTCAGCGAACGTCTGGGCGAGAGGCTCTGCCCCATCATCACTGACGCCAGTTCTGCACCCATGCAACCCCAGTACTGCCGACTCATCCCACCGGATCTTTTCTAGACCCTTTATTTCGTCTCGCGTGAGCGTCCCGTCAGCCAATTCGAGGCCACCGGTGTCCTTCTTAGGCGAGGCGTGGGTAAAAACGCGTGCTTCCTTTACCCCCTGCTCTGGCTTATTGTCCTTACGCAGCGAATCGTTTCGCTTGTCGACCTCCTGTCGTAGGTCGTGCCAGGCGTCCTTGAATTCCTGCTCAGTCTTGAAGGTCTTGTCGATGAATACGTCTTGTGCTGCGTCGAATGCCTTTGAACCCTGCACCTCGTTCCGCCAAGTCTCACCCGCTCGCTTGAAACTCTTGGGGGCATCTTTGTCTGGATTGACATACGAAAAGACCACGTATACTTCCAGGCCGAGAGCATCAGTTTCTACTGCCGGACGGGACCTGCAATACTCATACAGACTCATCCCGTCGACATAGCCTTCGGGGTCGCGTTCGAGCCAAAGCCCCAGGGCGACATGATACACGCGGTGACGGACGTGGTACAAGCCCGTTTCCGGGTCGAGGCGGTACCCCGAGTAGAGGACTTCGTTCGCGTAGGCCGAGAGCGTCCCGGGGGTCTCCTGGCCGATCTGCGTCTTCACCCACGCGCCGGTGAGGAACGTCGCCTTGCCGTACGAGTCGTACAGGTACCGCTCGACAACCGCCCCGTCCGTCCCCACCAGCGCCGTGATGTTCGAGTTCCCGTCCGTCGTGTAGTAGAGCGTCTCGTCGAGCGTCCCGTTGCCGTCGGTGTCCCGGTCCCTGAGGACCGGCGCATCCACGTACCGCGCCGACCAGACGTACTGCTCGTTCAAGGTCGTCGCCAGGTCCGGCTCCGCCGGCGGCGACCCGGCCCGCGCCTTTCCGGCGTCTTTCCGCACCTCCAGGTTCTGCCACTGGTTGTTGTAGTAGTACTCCCGGACCGTCCAGTTGTCGCCGTCCTTGTCGGTGAACTTGCGGATGCGCCGCCCAAGGCCGTCGTAGCGGTACTCGACGATCGTAACGTCGCTGTCATTGGTGGCCTTGACGAGGCGGTTCCACGCGTCGTAGGAGTACTTGTGCTTCGCGCTCTCGGGCGCGCCTCCTTCGCCCGGCAGGGGGCCTTCGGGCCTTCCACGGTGTTGCCGCGCGCGTCCTGTTTCGGAAGGACCCAGTTGCCGCCGGAGATCGAGCCGCTGGGGTCGTTGGCGTGGTCGTCGTCGTTGTCGATCTCGTTGACCTTGTTGTGCGAGCGGGTCTGGTCGAGGTCCCACGTGCCGCCGTCGGTGGCGCTCGCCTTGAAGGCCGACCAGTTGCCCACGACGTCGAGCGTGAAGACCTGGCGTCCCTTGGGGTCGGCGGGAATCGCCGCCCAAGCGGCGACGGCGAGGACGGCGCCGGCCACGAACGCGAAGGCCGCGGCCCATGCCGTGGCGGCGTCAGCGCGTTGGCCGTCAGTCTTGCGCAACATCGGGAGCCCCCGTCGAGTGCAGATCTGTGGATGCCTGCTGGGCCGCAGTCCTTTGGCCCGGGCACCCCTGCATCTCCAGCGCCGCTTCCAATATATTCTACCACTCCTGGCGGCGCCGTGCCACGGCCGGCGCGGCTCCTTGGCCGCCTTGAGGGCGTCGCGCAGACGCGGCTCGGCCTCGGCGCTCCAGCAGCCGCCGGCCAGTGGCAGGAAGACCGACATGCAAGGCAGCGTTATGCGGGTCTTCAGGGCTCAGGTGGCCCTTCGGACGATGGAACCGGGTCGCCGCAAGTGCTGCCGCCGAGTATCACGGCTTGAGGCGGACCCGGTTCTGTTTCTGGCTGTTGCCCAGGTGGAACAGCCCTTGCGAAAGGTACTTCCTCTTCGTCGCCGCAGGCAGGTCCAGCGTGTACTCCACCGTCTGGAAATCGAAGAGCTTGAGGCCCTGGGCCTGGCCCGCCTCCATGCTGAACTCCACATCGCCGGGCAGGACGTGGCGGACTTCGATCTTGATCGGCTTGTCGCGGTAGTTGCGGACCTCCTCCTGCCACTTCCGCGTCTCCTCCCACCCCACGACGACCGGCGGCGCGTGGTCGTAGAGGAAGTTCTGGCGCGCCAGGTCCAGCACCACGCGCTCGTACACGATCTGGTTGTCGGTGCCGACGTTCAGCTCGATCTTCTCCTTGATCGGGACGTACTTCGTGGACTGGGCCACGAAGAAATTGAGCCCCTCGTGGCCGTTGTCGCGGAAGACGCGGATGATGCCGTCGGGCAGGGGCGACTCGCCCATCTTGTGCTCGGCGTCGTTGGCGAGGATGAAGAACCGCACAGGCCGCGGGCCGTACTGATGGGGCCGGTAACGGTAGAGTACGTCGAAGAGCACGTCCTTGGCGCGGAAGGAGACCATCCGCTGCGACCAGCCGGTCTTGACGGTCTGCTCGCCCTCGACCGTAAAGATGAAGTACTCGGAGAGGCCCTCCTTGACGATCTTCGGCGGCGCGGCTGACCTCTTGGCCGCCATCGCCCAGGCCCCGTAGCCCGCCTCTCCGAGGGGCTCAGCCCGCGACAGGGCGAGTTCCGTGGCATCCTGGAGTTCCCTCCCCCCAGCCGGTTTGCCCTCGCCCTTGGGCATCGGCGGCCGGGCGAGCTGGGCGATCTTCTCCACCAGGTTGATGACGCCCACCACCAGCCGCACCTGCGCCCCCTCGTAGTCCTCGCCGGAGTTGTTCACCACCGTCACGTACCCGTCGAAGCTCGCCTTGGTCTCGCCGGGGTCGGTGATCATCACGTAGTCGGCGCTCCACGAGATACCGGACGTGAAGTACGAGACCTCCACCTTCACCTGGCCCTCGAACTTCGACTCCACGTTCCATATCAGGACCTGCGGACGGTCGGCCGGGAACGTGGTGTCGAGTACCTCGATCTCGGCGTTGTGCTCGACGGGGCGGAAGTACACGCTCGTCGGATCGATCAGCGTGTTCGCCCACGAGAACTGGAGGCGGTTCACGCCCTTCTTGAACGTGATCGACCGCATCTCCTTGACAAGCGTCATGTCTTCGGAGTTGTAGATCGTCAGTTGGACGGCGTCGCGCGGCGGCAGCGTCACCAGGTCGATGTTGCGCGACCGGGGCGTGGCGCCCGGCGGCCCAGCCGCCGGCGCGGGGGCCGGGGCGGCAGGTTCGGCGGCGACTACCACGGCCGCCAGCAACACCACTAGTGCGAGAGTCAGCGATAGTTTCATGTGTCGTGTTCCTCAGATCCCCCCCGCCCCCGCGGCGGGCTCCAACGACGTCGCGGCGGCCTCTCACGCTCACCACTCGTTCCGGAAGAAGAGGTGCAGGAGGAAGATCACCTCGTCGGGCTTCTTGTCGGCCTCCTTTGGGCCGGCGGCCAGCGGGATGTGGACCTCGACCTTCTGGGCGCTCTTGCGTTCGACCTTGTTCTTGTCGGTGGTCTGGTCCCCCAGTTCCCACTGGGCCTCGTGGTCCTTGCCGCCGCAGAACTCATTCCTGAGTTCGTTCATGTCTTCTTCGATGTCCAGCACGCACGCGTCTTTCTTGAAGTTCTGCATCTTGTACTGGACGATCACTTCCTGGTGGAACAGGTTCCCGTGGACCGGTGTGCGATCGTTCTTCTTGACGGTCCGCTCGACCTTGATGTCGCGCGCCAGGCCCAGGTACAGTTTCATCTCGTCGTCTATGGGGGTGAACTGGCCCCAGTCTTCGCCGGTGAACGCCTCGCCTCCCTTGCCGTCCTTGAGGAAGATGCGGACCTTGCCGAACGGCAGGGGGAACTTGCCGAGTTTGTGCGCGTCGTCGTTCTTCAGCACGTAGTGCATGGTGACGTAGCGCTGGTTCGGCTCGTCGGGCACACGCTGGCCGCTGCGCCAGTTGAAGATGAACTTCTTGGTGATGGGCACCTGGTCGAACTTGGCCATCAGGACCTCCTTGGACTCCTGGAAGCCCATCTCTTTCTGGAAAATGTCGCCGAAGCCGGCCCAGACGGTCGAGAGGCCGAACTCCTCGCCCGAGTAGTTCCACACGCGCATGTAGTTGCGAAGCGTGAGGGTCTTCTCGTCGTTCTCGGCGGTCGCACGGTAACTGAACGTGCGGCGGAGGTTGCCGAGGATGTACGATATCCGCACCCGCACGGGGCCGGCCTTCTCGGCAAAGACCTCCCACACCAGGGCGTTCTCGTTCGGCGGGTACGACTGGTTTATCACCCGGACCGTGTCGGCGACCGCCAGCGGACGGAACAGGATCGTCCACTTGTCGATCTGCGTGTTGGTCCACGAGAAGTCGATGTGGTTGGTGCCCTTGAGGAGCGTGACCACGCGTTCCTCTTCCACGAGCGTGGCGTTCTCGTTTTCGAGTTGGATCTCGACGCGTTCCCTGACGGGCAGGGTCGCCAGCTTGATCCGCGCCTGTGCCGGGGGCGCCACCGCCGCCAGCGCGAGGGCCATACCGACCGCGATCAGTAACCACCGTGTCTTCGACATCGACCTTCTCCTTACCAGGTCCCTTGCCGTTGGGGGAAATCCTCTTCGGTTTGGACGACGGCCGGCCGTCGCCGGTTCCCGATTTCGCACAAAAAGGGCGTGCTGACGAGTTTTTTCGGGCGATTCCGGTCCCTGGGGCCGCGCCCCGAGGGGTCCGAGGCTTGCTTTTTCCCGGTCCGGCCCCCATGATACCTGCGTTTGCCGGCCAGAGAACATGATGACCGCCCGATATGCTTGCATGCTGACCGCGCTTTCCGCCCGGGCCTTGGGTCACCTTGTTTTCGCTTCGCCCCCTGCCCTCGCCGGCGACTGGCCCCAGTGGCGCGGGCCCAATGCCCTCGGGTACACCGACGAGAAGGGCCTCGTCACAAAGTGGGACGGCAAGAGCGGCGAGAACGTCGTCTGGAAGGTCGAGATGCCGAAGTGCCACAACCCGTTCTCATCGCCGATCGTGTCCGGCGGCCGCGTGTTCGTCATGTGGTCGCTGGCGCAGCCGCCTGAACACCACCTGGCGTGCTACGACAAGGCCGACGGCAGGAAACTCTGGGACACCGTTGTCGCGCCGGGCAAGTTCATCCTGACGGACCTTCGCGGCGGATACGGCGCCCCGACGCCCTGCGCCGACGGAGAGCGCGTGTACGTGGTCTTCGGCTCGGCGGTGGTCGCGGCCCTGGATTTCAGCGGCCATGTCGTCTGGCGCCACGAACTCAAGAAGATCAACTTCGACGTCGCCATGGGCTCCAGCCCCGTCCCCTTCGGCGACACGGTCGTGTACCTGGCCGACCAGAACATGAAGACCTCGAGCCTCATCGCCTTCGACAAGAAGACCGGCGAGGTCAAGTGGGAGGCCCTGCGGCCGGACGTCGGCTTCGCCCACACGACGCCCGTCCTCATCAACGTCAAGGGCGTGCCGCAGTTCGTCATCGGCGCCTCCAATGCCATCCAGGGCGTGGACCCGGCGAGCGGCAAGGTCCTATGGTGGTGCAGGAACTCGGGTGACACTTCGTCGCCGACGTTCGGCGGCGGCCTCGTGTACAACGACAGCGGGCGCGGCAGCGGCAACCCCGGCGTGGCCGTCGACCCGACCGGCTCCGGCGACGTGACCGCGACGCACCTCAGGTGGAAGTCCGACGCCATCAAGAACGAACTCGGCAGCCCCATCATTGTCGGCGAATACCTGTACCGCCTGGGGCCGCGGAACCTCCAGTGCGTGAAACTGGCGACGGGCGACATCGTCTACAACGAGCCGCTCGAGGGCCTGCACGCGTGGGTCTCGCCCATCGCCACGCCCGAGGGGAACATTTACTACGCCACCTCGGGCCGCAGTTACGTGATCAAGGCTGGGCCGAAACTCGAAATCCTGGCGAAGAACGATCTCGGGGACCAGCACTTCTCGTCGCCGGCGGTGTCGGACGGCCGGATCTACCTGCGCGGCATCCGGTTCCTCTTCTGCGTCGGCGCGAAGTAAAATCGATGTTCTGTTTTGGAGGGAGCCGCAGGCAACCGCGCGTCAGGAGCCGCAAGCATGCCCGAGACGATTCGGTTCGCGCTCATGGTTATCCTGGTGGGCCAGGCGGCACTTTCGGCCGTGCCATGCCCGGCCGAGGATTCGCCCGCCCCGCCAACCGTCGGCTGGCGCGGAAACTGGACGGGTCTTTTTCCCGACGCCGATCCTCCCACCCAATGGGTCCGGACCGCCAAGGGCGTCATGGCGGGCCTGACCTGCCAGGCCGCGCGGCCGGCCGACGGGGCCCTTAAGAGCGGGCAACCCCTGGACCAGGGGCTCGTCCGCGACTGGCTCATCATCGGACCCCTGCCCGTAGCGGACTCGATGAAAGACCTCGACAAGGAGCAGATCCCCGGCGAAGCCGACCTCAGGCCCGCCGAGGGCGATAAGGTCGGCGGCCTCACGTGGACGCGCCTCCAACTCCTCAAGAAACCCGACTACGAGCGGTGGGGCACCACCGAACTCGACTGGCTCGACCTCGGCGAGGCCATGGACTGCAAACCCAACCAGGTCGCCTACGCCTGCACGTACCTGTACGCCGAGCGCCCCGGCAAGGTCGCCATGGTGGTCGACCACGGGCACGGCCTGAAGGTCTGGGTCAACGGAAAGGCCGTCTACAGCCAGCCGCAGCGGAACACGGGCCTCGGCAGTTACGTCGGCATCAGCCGCATGAAGCAGGAACTCTACCACGGCCGCTCGCCCAGATTCGAGTTCCCCCTGGGCCAGGGCTGGAACCGCCTCATGGCCAAGGTCAGCACGTGGAACCAGAAAGGCTCGCGGGAACTCAAGTTTGCCGAGCGCCTGGTCGACGCCGAGCCGGTCGCCTTCGACGAGAAGAACATCCTCTGGATGACCGAACTGCCGGAACGCACGAACGCCTCGCCCATCATCGTGGGCGACCGCATCTTCACCCCCGCCGAACCCGACGAACTCCTGTGCCTCGACAAGAAGACCGGCAAGGTCCTCTGGCGCCGGTTCAACGGTTTCTACGAGGCCACGCCCGAGGCCGACCGGGCCGCCAAGCCGGTCTTCAAGGAGAAGATCGCGCCGCTCTCGGAGACGCTCGAGAAGACCACGGATTACGAGGAGGCGGTGAAACTCCGCCGCCAGATCTCCGACCTCCTGATTGAGGCCGACCCGAAGTACAAGTTGAAGTGGGACGGCCACCTGGCGAGCCATTTCGGCATCGTCGGCTTCACGACCACGCCCACGAGCGACGGCAAGCACGTCTGGGCCTTCTTCGGCCAGGGCGTCGTGGCCTGCTACGACCTCGAGGGGAACCGAAAGTGGATCCGGCGCCTTGAGGCCGACGAGGTGCGGTACTCGTGCTCGCCGGCCCTGGCGGGCGGCAAACTCGTCTGCATCTTCGGCGGCATGCACGGCCTCGATGCAGCCACCGGCGCGACCGCGTGGAAACTGCCCGACGCCACCAGCATCGCCTCGCTCATCCCGGCGCGGATCAAGGGCACCGACTGCGTCTTCACTCAGAAGGGCGTGGTTTTCCGCGCGTCCGACGGCAAGCAACTCTGGGCCAACCCGCGCATCATCGCCAGCGACACCGGCTGGGGCGCCCCCACGGTCCTCGGCGACGTGATGTACCTGTCGTGGCTCGGGATCTCAAACCTCATCATCGCCGACTTCTCGAAGGTCGAGGGCGACGCGTGGAAACCCGACGTGCGCGTCATCGAACTGGCCTCCGACCACCGCCGGCCCAGCGGCGAGTGGCTCGACCGATGGACCGCCGGCTCGCCGCTCATCTGGGGCGGCACTTTCTACGGCATCGACCAGTACGGCGTCTTTTATGCCGCCGACCTGAAGACCGGCAAGACCCTCTACAAGCAGGACGTGGGCTTCGACGAAATGCACACCTACAACCACATCGGCGTGGGCGCCAGCGCTGCCCTCGGCGGCAAGAACATCTACGTGATAGATAACCAGGGCATGTGCGTGGTGCTCGAACCGGGGCCGGTCTATAAGCAGGTGGCGGTGAACCGGATCGAGACAGCCCTGGCCCGGGACTGGCCGATGCCGCCGCAGGAAATCCTGGCCAACGGGCCGCCGGTCTTCGAGGGCAAACGCATGTACCTCCGCGGCGAGAAGTACTTCTACTGCATCGGTGAGAAACCATGACCCGCCGATTCACATGTCACAGAGCGCTACCCTTGGTCTGCCTGGTCTTACTGCTCCTGGCCCTCCCCGCGCGCGGCGACGGCTGGGGATGGCGCGGCGACGGCTCCGGCTGTTTCCCCCAGGCGACCCCGCCGCTTCAGTGGGATATTGACGAAGGCAAGAACATCCTCTGGAAGACCGAGATCGGCAAGGGCCAGTCGTCGCCGGTCGTCGCCGCCGGCCGCCTCTTCGTGACTGCCGAGCAGGACTTCCTGCTCGCCGCGGACCCCAAGAGCGGCAAGATCCTGTGGAAGAAAGACAACGCCCCGGCCACGCTTCCGTCGCTAGCGAAGGCGCCCGAGAAGCGGCCGCCCAGCGCCCCCGGCTGCGGCTACGCCACGCCTACGCCCGTCACCGACGGCAAGTTCGTCTGGGCCAGTTACGGCACGGGCATCGTCGTCTGCTACGACCTGGAGGGCAACCGCCAGTGGGCCCGCCACCTCGATTTGCCGCAGGCCTCGGAGTTCGGCCGCAGCGCCTCGCCCGTGCTGGCGGGCGGGAGACTCCTCGTCAGCATCGGCGGCATGGAGGCCCTGGACCCGAAGACCGGCGACCTCGTCTGGCAGGCCCCGGACGCCAAGCCCACGTTCGGCAGCCCCGCCGTCGCGAAGATCGGCGAGACTAACGTGGCCATCACCCCCGGCGGCAACTGCGTCCGCGCCAGCGACGGCAAAATCCTGGCCTCGAAACTCGGCGCGATGAAGTACGTCAGCCCCCTCGTGCATGCGGGCGTGGTGTACTACATCGACAAGGAGGCCTCCGCGTGGCGGCTGCTCGCCCAGGCGGGCGACGCCGTCAAGTTCGAGAAGGTCTGGGAAAACGAGGACCTCGAAGGCGAGTTCTTCGCCTGCCCCGTCTGGCACGAGGGCCTCATTTACACCGCCTCGAACGAGGGCGTCTTCTACGTGCTCGACGCCGCCACGGGCAAGTTGGTCTACAAGAAGGAACTCGCCATCCGGTCGGCCGGCGGCAAGCCCGGCACCGAGCCGGCGAACGTCTACCCCAGCGTCACCCTCGTCGGCAAGCACCTCCTCGTGGGCAACGACGAGGGAGAAACGCTGGTCCTCGCGCC
>Ga0315276_10003184_pt1 | contig 15058 bp, 8 predicted proteins | sample YL17G05_0_MG_FD_204542 | JGI IMG/M metagenome (GOLD analysis project Ga0315276, IMG submission 204542) | Sediment microbial communities from Yellowstone Lake, YNP, Wyoming, USA - YL17G05_0 | ecosystem: Environmental > Aquatic > Freshwater > Lake > Sediment | place: USA: Wyoming | collected...
CAGCACCATTCAGGCTCGCCTGAAGAGCGGTGAACGGCACCGGAACCTATACCAGGCGCTCAGCCAGCAGGCCATGGCGATCAAGGTGGACCATGGTGTCGAGCTGGCCGAATCTCAGGGCGTGAGCGCCTTGCGGGAGTATCTGCGGAGACTGCGCGAGGAGGCGGAGTCCGATGCAGGCTCGAAGGCCTCCAGGACCATCATCAAGGCACCCGAGTTCCTCAAGGTGGAGGAGATGCTGCGCACCATGCGCATCGAACATCCCAAACTGTCACGCGCCATGACCTTGGTGGCCCGCCAGGTCAACGAGAAGCCGGAATCGCGCATCATCGTCTTCACGCAATACCGGGACACCTGCAATCTGCTCGCAGGCAAGTTGGCGGAGATCGAGGGCGTCAAGGTAGCGAAGTTGGTGGGCCAGGCCGATCACAGCGGCGAGAAGGGCCTCAAGCAGAAGGAGCAGGTCGGGGTGCTGGAGCAGTTCCGTAACGGGCAATATAATGTGCTGGTCGCCACCAGCGTGGGTGAGGAGGGATTGGACGTGGCCAACACCGACCTGGTGGTGTTCTATGAACCCGTGCCCTCTGAGATCCGTGCCATCCAGAGGAGAGGGCGCACCGGCCGTAAACGGGCTGGAAGGGTGGTCGTGCTGGTGGCAAGCGGCACCAGGGACGAGGCCTACCTTTATGCTAGCTTGAACAAGGAGCGCAGGATGAAACATGGCCTTTCTAGCCTGCAAAAGAAGATGGCGCAGGAACTGGTCTCTGAAGGGGCAGAGAATCGCGGTTGCCCGAAGAAAAAGGGGCCGGGCGGGCGTTCCAAGGACGATGAGGAGAAGGATGGGCAGCGCCGGCTGTTCGACTTCCGGTGAGTATGGATGGTAACCGGAGGGACCATGTCCCTAAAGAAAATACCATCTTGGGTGTGTCTATAGATGGAGGAGGTTCGTCAGGGGTGGCCCCGCTCCGGTGATAAGGTATTAACGGCCTTTATTTAATATTGTGCCGTTTCTAATTCCAAAGGAAAGGGGAAAACAATTGTTATAGTCGAGGACCGATATTATTCGTGCGGGACGCTAGCACGCAACAGAAAAAAGCAGCGCAAGATTGATATACTGACTCGTTCGGGACGGATCGCGTCGATTAATTTTATCTGCTCCAATGTGCTGTGAGTCCTCATGCTGTTCCAGGAACTGGCCGCGGTCTATGATCAGGTGGAAGCGAAGTCTAGCCGCTTGGAGATGACGGACCTCTTGGCAGACTTCTTCAAAACCGCGGACTGTAGCTCCCTGCATAGGATCATCTACCTGACCCAGGGGCAGCTCTACCCGGACTTCTACCCTCAGAAGCTTGGCATTGCGGACAAGCTGATGCTCAGGACCTTGGCTATGTCTTCGGGCTTGAACGAGGCCCGCATCCAGGATATCTGGTTGAAAGAGGGTGACCCTGGGATCGTGGCGCAGAAGGCCTTCCAGACGAGAAGGCAACAAACGCTTTTCTCCGACCCGCTCACGCTGGATAGAGTCTATGACAATTTGGAATGCATCGCCAAGGCAGAGGGTAGCGGCTCGCAGGACACCAAGATGAAGTTGCTGGCCGAGCTCCTGAACGACGCCCAGCCGAACGAGGCGAAGTTCATATGCCGCATCGTCACGGGCCGCATGAGGCTGGGAGTGGCTAGCATGACCGTGGTGGACGCTTTGGCGGTGGCTTTCGCCAGCAAGGCCGAGCGCGACCTCATCGAAAGGGCGTTCAACATCTCCTCCGACCTGGGCAAGGTGGCCGAGGTGCTATGCTCCAAGGGCATCGATGCGGTCGGGGAGATGAAGGTCGAGGTGGGAAGCCCGATGCGGGCCATGCTGGCTGAGCGCCTTCCCTCGGCGCAGGAGATATTGGAGCGCCTGGGGGGGAAAGCGGGCTTGGAGTACAAGTACGACGGGGTGCGGGTCCAAGCGCACATCCAGGACGGCGAGGTCCAGCTCTTCTCCCGTCGATTGGAGGACCTGACATCGCAATTCCCGGACGTGGTGCGATCGCTCAAGAAGGCCTTTCGGGCCGAGAGCGCCATCGTGGAGGGCGAGTGCGTGCCGGTGGACCTGAACACCGGCGAATTACTGCCCTTCCAGGAGGTCTCCCATCGTCGCGGCCGGAAGCATGGACTGGAGAGCGCCATCGAGGACTATCCCGTCCGCGTGTTCCTTTTCGATTGCGTGTACAAGGACGGAGAGGACCTTACCAACCGACCATATCTCGAGCGCAGGGCGATCCTGCAGGAGTGCTTCGAACCGACGGAGGATGTGCGCTTCTCAGAGATGCGCCTGTTGGACAACCAAGCGGATGTGGAGAAGTTCTTCCAGCAGGCCCTCCAAGACGGCTGTGAGGGATTGATGGCCAAGTCAGTGGACGATAGCTCGTTCTATCGCGCCGGTTCCCGAGGATATCTTTGGATCAAATACAAGAAAGAGTACCGCTCCGAGATGACTGACACCGTCGACCTGGTGGTGGTCGGGGGGTTCGCTGGCAGGGGCAAGCGGGCCGGAGTGTACGGAGCGCTGCTCATGGCAACCTACAACGATGAGCTGGACGTTTTTGAGACCGTATGCAAGCTGGGCAGCGGGTTCGACGACGCCACCCTGGCCAAGCTACCAGAGCTTTTAGAAGGATTCAAGGTCGGTGCCAAACATCCCAAGGTGGTCTCGAAGATGGATGCGGACTTCTGGTTCGAGCCAGCCATCGTGCTCGAGGTGCTAGGCGCTGAGATCACGATCAGCCCCATCCATACGACCGCTTACGGCAAAGTGCGCAAGGACTCGGGTCTGGCCATTCGCTTCCCCCGGTTCACGGGCAAGTTCCGTGAGGACAAGACGGCACGCGAGGCCACCACCACCAAGGAATTGGAGGAGATGCACTCCAGGCAGCTAAAGAAGATCGAAGGGTGATTCGGCGATTGTCGAACTTAGGTATATCTGCGTACGATTGTTTTAAAAGCGATGCATCTCGATTAACCGCGAAGGTTTGCCATGTCACAGCATGCCAATGTTCGGAATGGACAAGACCTAACCGCTAACCCCGCTCCGCTGGGATTGCTGGGTTTTGGAATGACCACCGTGCTTCTGAACCTTCACAATGCGGGGATGTTCCAAATGAACACCGCGATATTGGCGATGGGCATATTCTTCGGAGGGTTGGCCCAGGTCATCGCCGGAGTGATGGAGTGGAAAAAGGGCAACACCTTCGGTCTGACCGCGTTCACCTCCTATGGATTCTTCTGGCTAGCGCTGGTCGGCCTGCTGCTTCTTCCGGCCTTGGGCCTAGGCGAGGCCGCCGACAAGACCGCGATGGCCTGGTTCCTGGGACTTTGGTGCGTGTTCACCGCAGCCCTTTTCATCGCGACGCTCCGCATCAACCGGGCCCTGCAGTTCGTGTTCGCCACGCTGGCCATCCTGTTCTTGGCACTTTCTCTGGGGAACGCCCTTAACGACCAGGACATCATCGTGATTGCAGGCTACATCGGCATCGTCTGCGGCCTGGCGGCGATGTACACCGGACTGGCGCAGGTGCTCAACGAGGTCTATGGCCATGAGCTGGTGCCGCTGGGTGCAGTCAAGCAAGTGAAGGACGAAGGAATTGGCTCAAAATCCGATTTCGAAGATTCTGGGGACTGAGCGCCTGATCCCTGAACCTCGAAACCGAGGTGGCCACGCGACTTTCCATTATCAAAAGGTTTATAATCGCGCCTAATATAGTGGCCGAGCATGGAGATTCAGCTGATCGAGAAGGACAAGGATTCTATCAAGATCCAGATCAAGGATGCGGACATGACCTTGATCTCTCCCTTAGTGAAGGAGCTTCTGGATGACGAGCTGGTCACCGAGGTGAAATACACCGCAGGTCATCCTGATCTCGAATTCCCCTCCTTGTATGTCAAGGTGAGCAGCGGCAAGCCCCAGACGGCCTTGAAGCGCGCTGCCAAGTCCCTCTCCAACACCTTCAAAGAGTCCAGGGACAAGCTGCTGAAGGACCTGAAGTGAACCATGGGTCACCAGGAATGTGGAACCCAGGAGTCCACGATCGGGCTCGAGGTATTTCTTACTGAAACGCCGGGCATAGGCGGACTGCTGAAACGCCAGCCTGAGGACTTCGTCGTGGACGAGATATCCAGGATGCCGCCCCAGGACCCGAACGGCCGGTTCACCATCGCCAAGGTCACCTCAGAGAACTGGGAGACCAACCGCTTGGTGAGGCAGATTTCGCGCTACCTCGGCATCTCGCGCAACCGCATCTCCTTCGCCGGCACGAAGGACAAGCGGGCCATCACCTCTCAGCTGATGTGCTTCGAGGCTCCCCTGGAGGCGGTCGCCGCGATCAGCATGCACCAGGTGAGGGTGGAGAACGCCTATCGCTCGCGCAAGCACATCACCATCGGCGACCTCATCGGCAACTCGTTCCAGCTCAAGGTCCGGGACTGCGGCTTGAGCGATGGCAAGCTAAGCGATGCGGTGCAAGCCACCCATCTCTCCCTGCAAGCAGTGGCAGGGTTCCCCAACTTCTTCGGCGTACAGCGCTTCGGTTCGCTGCGCCCCATCACCCACCTGGTCGGCCAGCACATCGTGAGGGGTGAGTTCGAACTGGCATGCCTGGCCTACGCGGCGAACCCGGTGGAGCATGAGAGCCCCGAGGCCAAGGCGGCTAGGAGCTATCTGCAGGACACCAAGGACTACGCAGGCGCGCTGCGCATGCTGCCCCGGCCCCTCATGTTCGAGCGGACGGTCGTCGGCCACCTGGCCCAGGAACCAGGAGATTTCACCGGTGCGATCAAGAGCCTTCCGAGGAACCTGCAGATGATGTTCGTGCACGCCTATCAGGCCTATCTCTTCAACCGCATCCTGAGCGAAAGGATCCGAAGGGACATACCGATCAATGCCCCGATCGTGGGCGACATCGTGCTTCCCACCGACAAGGACGGTCTGCCGGACCATGACAAGCATGTGCCGGTGACGCGGCATAACCTCGACCTGGTGGCAGCTCAGGTGAAGAACGGTAGGGCGAGCGTGAGCGCGATATTGTTCGGATCGGACAGCGTCATGGCCGAGGGGGAGCCGGGGGAGATCGAACGCTTGATGATCGAACGAGAAGGGGTTCGGAGGGAGGATTTCGTGGTCCCGCCGATCCCAGAATGCAGTTCGCGAGGCAGCCGGAGGGAGATCGTAGCGCGCTACTGGGACTTCCAGAGTTCTGCCGAGGCTGAGGTCCTGGACATGTCGTTCTCGTTGGGCAAGGGATGCTACGCCACCTGCCTGCTGCGCGAGTTCATGAAAGAGGACATGATAGAGAGGGACCGCTTGGCCTATCAAGCATCAACGGACGAAGATGAAGCGGCTGACAGTTGAGCCGCTGCGGATCGATCGCTAGAGCCGGCTCCAGTCCTTCGGTTGGGCTTCCCTCGGTTCGGAGGACCTCGCCTCACCCTGGAGCTCCTCGGGCTCCAGCTCCTCGTCTTCGAGCTCTTTCTTCCCCTCGGCCTCATGGTGCTTCTTCTTCGGCGCTGCTGGCAGGCCCAGATCGGCCTTGCATCTGGGGCAGGCTCCGGAGGCGGTGCACTCCTTGCATAGCATGGAACCGCAGGAGGCGCACTTCATCACCGCGATGCCGCCATGGAACAGGCACCGGCGGCCTTTGAGGTCCTCGCTCTCCACCGCCTTGGTCCGTTCCTCGGCGCGCTGCTCGTCCTTATAGAAACGCGAATACAGGTCAGGGGCCTCGTACGGGGTGGGCTGGCGCTTCCTCGGGCTCGGCCCCTCTTCCACCACCTCCGCCTCCGCCTTCTGGGTCGCCCGTTCCACCAGGTCTTCGGAGGGCACCTCCCCCAGGACCGCCTCGGGGGTCTCGTCGTGCAGTTCCTTGACCTTGACCTTGGGCGCTTTGTACCCCTTGCGGCCACCACGGAAGCTGTCCGCGTATGCCATCAGCTTGCGCGCCTGATATATGCCGACCCCTAGGTGCTGCATGATGCCCACCGCCGACCTCTGGTCCTCGGACAGGTTCATCACCTTGCGCAGCTGCCTCTCGGTTTCGGCGTCCGGCTTCTCGGGCGAGAATTTGAGCTCGTTGACCTTCTCTATGTAGGCCAGGACCTTCTTGGCCGCGATGACGTCCGCGCCGTGCAGATTGGCCATGACGTCCGGCAGGCGAAGCCCGTGCTCTGCAACCCCTGGGCTCCGGTAGGCGGCCAGCAAGACGGTGCGTGAGGCGTCCTCGAACTCCTCCATCTCCTTGGGGGTCAAGGCATCTAGGTTGATGATCTCCCTTTCCTCCAGGAAGGCGAACACCTCGTCGAGGTGCGAATAGGGGACATCGCACTCGCGGAAGGCGTCCTCCTTGGTGATCTCCTTGCCCTTCCTGGCCTCCGCCTCGAGCACCTTGGCGGCGTACCCCGCAACCTCCTCCCGGTGCTGCCTATCGCCAGAGATGCGGATGCCCTCCTGGGCCGATTCTAGCGATGGGTTGAGCTCGAGCGCCTTATCGAACGACCTCCTGGCCTGATCGGCCGAGCCAATGCGCAACAGGACCATGCCCTTGCTGTTCCAGCTGAAGGGATCGGTCGGGTCCAGCCCTATGGCGGAATCGTAGGATTTCAACGCCTCCTCGTCCTTTCCAAGCTTCTCCATGAGGGCCGCTCTGGCCATCCAACCCTTCTTGTTGCGGGGGTCGAGCCTCAGAGAACGGTCGATGGCGTCGGCCGCGGCCTCCAGGTTGCCCTGTTTGGCGTAGACCGAGCCCAGCCTGGCCCAGATAGCGCCGTCCTTGTCGTCGATGCTCAGGGCCTTCTGGTAGCATTCGAGCGCGTCCTGCGGCCGATTCAGCTCCTCCATGGCTCGGCCCTTGGAGGCCCATACGATGGAATCCTCCATGCCTCGGTCAATGGCCCCGTTGAAGCATGTCAAAGCGTTGGAGAACTGCCCCAGTTTGAACAGGGCGAGGCCTTTGTACTTCCAGATCTGGCCATCCTTTCTGTCGATGGAGAGGGCCTTGTCGAAGGCCGCGATGGCATCTTCGTACCGCTCTAGCGAGGCCAGCGCTCGGCCCCGGTCATTGTGGAACTGCGCCACCTCGGGCGCCATGGCGATGCATCTCTCGAAGATGGCCAGCGCCTCGTTGTACTTGTGAAGCAAGAGCAGGGCCCTACCCTTGTTGTCCAAGGTCCTAGGGTCGTCTGGCTCGATCTGGCACGCCCGGTCGAATGAATCCACCGCCGCCTCATAGCGTGCCAATGACACCAGGGCCAGACCACGCTTGTTCCAGAGTATGCGGTCCGAATCGTCCAGCTGCAGCGCCCGGTCGTACTCCGCCACGGCCTCCTCCATCCTTCCGGACTTGTCCAGTGCGATCGCCCGGTCGGCGCTGGCCGCCTGGTTGCGCGGATCGACCTTCAGGATCTGATCGCAGGCCCCGACGATCTGCTCAGGAGTGCCGCTGTGCAGCAACACCACCTTCTTATGCTCAAGTATCGGAAGGGAGGTGGGTTCCAGCTCCAAGGCCCGGTCGAACGAGCGCAAGGCCTCGGCGGTATCATGGAGGTTTTGCGAAGCCAGACCTCGATCTACCCAGGCATTGACGTTCTTGGGGTCAAGCTTCACGATGCGGTCGGTGACGGCCACCACCCGCTCATAATCGCCCAGTATCTTCAGGGCCTCCTTCTTGGCCTCCATGACCTCCAGGTCCTTCGGGCTGATCTCTAGGGCGCGGTCAAAGGCAGTGACCGCCTCATCATGCCTTCCCAACTTGGCAAGCACCTGGCCGCGGCGCACATAGACGAAATGATTCCCTTGGTCCAGGGAAAGAGCGAAATCATAGCATTTCAGCGCGTCATCATAGCGCTGCAGGCTCTCCATGGCCACCCCCTTCGAGAGCCAGAGGTTCTTGTCGGTCGAATCCACCTGCAGGGCCAGGTCGTAGCACACCACCGCCTCCTCATAGCGCTTCGCCCCTTCCAGGGCCAGGCCTTTGGAGTACAGCAGGCGCTTGTCGTTCGGTGCCATATCCACGGCCTTCCCCAAGGCCGCCACCGCTCCGTCATGATCGCCCAATGCGAACTTGCTGTCCCCCTGCACCGTCCAGAAGATGATGTTGTGGGGGAACTTGTCCGCCCCCATCGTAGCCCATTGAATGGCATCGGGGTAGTTCTCCTTGGAGAAGAGCGCGACGGAAAGGTCCGCCAATATCTCCTCATCATCTGGATAGAGGTCGACGATCCTACGATAGACCTCGATGGCATCTTCCTTCCGACCCAAACGGTCCAAGGCCACCGCCTTGTCCTCCAAGGCCTCCTTGTTCTTAGGGTTGATGGCCAGGATGCGCTCGCAGCTCTTCAGCACCTCTTTGTCCTCGCCCAAGTGCTTGTGCGCCTCCTTGACGGCCACGATGGCGCTCTCGCGCTCCGGCTCGAGCTTGATTGACTTCTCCAACGGTTTGATGGCCTCGGCATATTTCCCGGTAAGGAAATAGGCCATGCCCATATCGTAAAGCGTGGTTGCATCCTCATTATGATGGCTGACGGTCTCCCCCGCCACCATGATGACCTCCTCGTGCTTTCCCAGTTCCTTGAGGACGGTGCGCTTGCGCTCAAGCAGGTCTCGATCCTGAGGATGCTTGGCCAAGGCATCGTCGATGGCGGCCAGAGCGTCTTCGTTGCGCCCCAACTTCATCAACGCACCGATCATAATGGTCTCGATCAGGATGTCGTCCTTGTTGATGGAAAGGATGCGAACCGAGCAGGTCACTACCTCTTCGTTCTTGTCCATGGCCCGCAGCACCCCGCACTTCCCCTCCAGCCCAGGCAGGAACTCGGGGTCCAATTCGAGGGAACGGTCATAGGCCTTGAGAGCCTCCTCGTTACGGCCTAGCTGCTCTAACAGGGATGCCACCTCGATCCAGATGTGTTTGTCGGCCGGATTGGCGCGCAGAGCCTCCTTGTAATACTGGATGGAACTCTGGAACTCCTTCTTCTCGCGCGAGATGCGCGCCCGGTTCAGATTGGCGGTGGAGTTGCGAGGGTCCAATTGCAGCGCGGAATCATAGGCCTTGGCGGCCTCGTCATGACGGTTCAGGAACTGTAGGCACTTGCCCTTGGAGATCATGGACCCGACGTCCTTAGGATCGGAGCCCAGAGCGTTGTCGAAAGCCTTGATCGCCTCGTCGTATCGTTCCTTGGCCATGAGGGCTTCGCCCTTTCTTCTCATCCAAAGGTTGCTCTCATGAGTCTTGGTGGCCAGAACCTCGTAGATCGCAGAATCCAGAGGGTCGATCTCCACCACCTTCTTGAAGCATTCTATGGCCTCGTTCCCGCGCGAAGCCCGGTCCAGGATCCACCCCTTCTCGATCCAAAGGGCTTTGTCAGACGGCGTTCGGGCCAATGCCCATTCGAGCGCTGAGAGCGCATCCTCAACCTTACCTGTGGCCGCGTTGGCCCTTGCCTTGGCGACCACCGCCCGGGGATTCTCGGGCCCGAGCACGATCGCCCTATCAGCCGCAGAATTGGCCTCTATCGGATCATTGAGGCTCAGGAAGAACCCACTCAGTTTTGCATATGCATCGGAGAACTCCTGCTTGTGTATGACGTTAGAATCGGCAGTGCCCTCCGCCAGGGCCTCCTTGGCCCGCAGGAGGTTGTCACGCTGTATCAACCCATCAGAACCGTCCAATATCTTTTGCGCCTTCTTCAGCGCCTTCAATTCCCTGTCCGTCAGAGAGTCGAGAAATCCCATCGAATTTACCCCCGAGAATGTGCGTCAATGTAGTACAATGCTCAAATAGCTTTTCACCTGGGAATATAAAAAGGACATGCGCCTGGGATTGAGATCGAGCCTCCGTCTGGATTTTGTCAGACAAACACCTGATTGCGGTAAGGGCCTACATCTTTTATCTGGACATTAAATATTATGCATCTGGCTTATTACTAGGAAAGATATAAATATTGTAGGACACAATAACATGTTTTGTCTGACATAAGTCGGACGAAACACAAAATAAACCTCTTAGGGATGGGATGCAAAAACACCTTCTTCAAACTCCTTATGGATGGGATGCTTAATGAAGCCGAAATTGGAGGATATTTATATCGAAGGCCTGGAATTCGAGCCAGAGGTCATCGCCTGGATGAAAGCGCACAACGTTCGGGAGATAAAGGCGCTTGCCGAGGAGATCGAGGATCACGGTGAGGACGCAAGTGGGCTGAAGGAATTCTACAAGGAACTCAAGGCAATCGAGAAGGACTGGGCCAAACACGCGGCAGGCGGACATTACCATGTTGAGGAGAAGGCCGTCAACAAGGAATGGGCCAAGCAACCCGCAGAAACCCGGTTTCCCGGGGAAGAGAAGATTTCGGCTTGAAATATCACGATTAAGAGAGGGGGCGATGCCACCTCGGCCCCCTCTCTATAAACATCTTGCTACGATTATCGTAGTCAATTCACCTTCTAGCAGTTGATTCGTTGATTGTCGTGCGTTTCTTCCGTAACGGTTATATGAATATCGGCATTACCTACCCTAACCATTCGACCCAATGGACAGCTATTTCATTGCGCTGGACGCACAAAGAGCGCTCAAAGGGTCGGGTGTGTATGTTCCGGAGGACAGTTGATGAACGACGGGAAGACGATCGAGTCTGTGATGGAAGAGGATAGAAGGTTCGAGCCCTCCCCAGCCTTCAGGGAAAAGGCCAGGATGAAGAGCTTTGAAGAGTATGAAAGGATGTACAAGGAATCGATCGCCGACCCTGTGAAGTTCTGGGAGAAAGTGGCTCACCAAGAGGTCTTCTGGTTCGCGCCATGGAAGAAGGCGTTCTCCTGGGATAAGGACAAGGTCATCATAAAATGGTTCGAGGGCGGCAAGCTCAATGTCTCCTTTAATTGCCTGGACCGACACTTGGACGGGCCACGGAAGAACAAGGCAGCCATCATTTGGCAGGGTGAACCGGAGGAGGATGTCAGGACCCTCACCTATCAACAGCTGCACCGCGAGGTGTGCCGTTTCGCGAACGTGCTGAAGAAGATGGGCGTCAACAAAGGAGACCGGGTCTCGATCTATCTCCCTATGATACCTGAGCTCGCGGTCTCGATGCTAGCCTGCGCTCGCATCGGAGCCATACACTCCATCGTCTTTGGTGGCTTCAGCTCAGAGTCGTTGCGCGACAGGATCAATGACAGCGAGTGCAGACTACTGATCACCGCCGACGGGTCCTATCGCTCGGGGAAGACCATCAATCTCAAGCAGAATGTGGACCTCGCGTTGGACAAAGGCACCACCATCCAGAACGTGATCGTGGTCAGGCGCACGGGCCACCAGATCAACATGGCCGAGGGGCGCGACTTCTGGTATCATGACGAGATGAAGAGCGCTCCGGAGAAGTGCGAGGCGACCCATGTGGACGCAGAGGACCCGCTGTTCCTGCTGTACACCTCGGGCTCGACCGGCAAGCCCAAAGGGGTTCTGCATACCTCTGGCGGGTACCTGACCTTTGTCACGACCACCTTCAAGTACATCTTCGACTACCGCGAGGAGGACACCTTTTGGTGCACGGCGGACATCGGTTGGATAACGGGCCATTCCTACATAGTGTATGGACCACTGTCAGCGGGGGCCACCACCATCATGTTCGAAGGCGTGCCGACGTACCCCCAGGTGGACCGTTTCTGGCATATCGTGGAGAAGTTCAAGGTGAACATCTTCTACACCGCACCGACCGCCATCAGGTCGCTCATGCGCGAAGGTGAGAAGTGGCCAGACGGCAGAGACCTCTCCAGCCTCAGGCTGCTGGGGACCGTGGGAGAGCCGATTAACCCGGAGGCCTGGATGTGGTACCATCGCAACATCGGGAAGGAGAAGTGCCCGATCGTGGATACCTGGTGGCAGACCGAGACCGGAGGGATACTCATCACCCCGTTGCCAGGTGCCATTACCACCAAGCCTGGCTCGGCCACGCTGCCGTTCTTCGGCATCGAGCCCGCCATCTTCAAGGAGGACGGGACCGAAGCCGCCCCGAACGAGGGCGGATACCTGGTCATCAAGAAACCTTGGCCGGGAATCATGCGGACCGTCTATGGCCAGCACGACCGCTTCAAGGAGACCTACTGGTCACGCTGGCATGGCATCTACTTCACCGGCGACGGGGCTCGCAAGGATAAGGATGGCTATGTATGGATCATGGGACGCGTGGACGACGTCATCAAGGTGTCAGGTCATCGCATAGGTGCGGCCGAGATCGAATCCGCCTTGGTCTCGCATACCAAGGTCGCCGAGGCCGCCGTGGTGCCGATGCCGCACGAGATCAAGGGAGAGGCCATATACGCCTATGTCACCCTGAAGACCGGCATCGAGCCGACCGAGCAGCTGAAGAAGGACCTGGTGCTCCATGTCCGTCAGACCGTGGGTCCGATCGCTGTCCCGGAGGTCATACAGTTCGCCGAGGGTCTGCCGAAGACCCGCAGCGGGAAGATCATGCGCCGCATCCTGAGGAAGATAGCCTCGGGCGATATGGACAACCTAGGCGACATCACTACCCTGGCGGACCCTTCCGTGGTGGAACGGCTCAAGGAAGGGCGGATCGCGCCCGCCTGCGAGCCGAAGAAGTGAGGCTAGAACACCGCCTTGATGTCGATCATGTCGTCCACTAGCTTGGTCTCGACCTTGAGGCCGGAACGGTGGAAGATGTCCAACATGCGAATGTTGGTGGCCAGGATCTCGGCCGTCAAACCCTTTATGTTCACTCCTTTCGCGTAATCCACTAGCATGCGGAACATCTCGGACCCTATGCCAAGGTTCTGCCAATCGTCCCGCACTGCCAAGGAAATCTCCGCCAGCCCGGTCCGGGGATCGGTGTCATAGGCGGCTATGGCGATGGCCTCGCAATGCTCCTTGGTCCTGATGACCGCCAGCAGGGCCATCCTCGCCTCGTAGTCGATGTTGAGCAGGTTGCGTATCTCGCTGGGCATGATCTTGGTGAAGGAGAGGAAGCGCTCGTACACGCTCTTATCCGACAAAGAATAGAAGAGCTCCTTGAGCAGCTCCTCGTCGGTGGGCTTCATAGCGCGGATGCGGATCCCTATGCCCTTGACCTTCTTGATCTTCTGGATAGCGGTCGGATAAGGTCTTCCCACGAAGGGCGCGGGCGATACCTCCTTCCTGACATAGCCGAGGCGCTTGGCCTCGTTCAAGAGGGCGACACGGAACTTGGGATGGGCGATCTCGATGAGCTCGAGGGCGCGCTGCCCGATGGTCTGTCCCCTGAGCTCGGCGATGCCTTGCTCGGTGACGACATAATGAACATCGCAGCGGTTCACGGTCACGGCGCTACCCTCAGGAAGCACCGACACGATGCGCGAGATCGCGCCTTGCTGCGCCGTCGAGGGCAGCGCTATGATCGACTTCCCTCCCTTGGACATGGAAGCCCCCCGCATGAAGTCCGCTAGACCACCTATGCCAGAATAGAAATCATGCTCCAGTTGGTCGGCGCACACCTGGCCCGTAAGGTCGACGGAGAGGGCTGAATTGATGGCCACCATGCGCTTATTCTGTCTGATGGTGCAGGGATTGTTGGTGTAGCTGGAAGGGAAGAACTCGAACATGTCGTTGTGGTTGATAAGGTCATACAACTTGCTGCTGCCTAGAACGAAGGAAGCGACCACCTTTCCAGGATGATAGTTCTTCTTCCTGCCGGTGACCACACCCTTATCGATGAGCTCGATGAGCCCGTCCGAGAACATCTCAGTGTGGACCCCGAGGTCCTTCTTCTCACCCAGGCTCTGCAACACCGCATCCGGAATCGAACCATAACCTATCTGGATGGTGGAGCCATCGTCCACTAGGGCAGCGACATGCCTGCCGATGGCCTGTATCTCCTCGCTATCCTCCTTCGGTCGGTGCCATTCGAGCAAGGGCTCTTCCTTCATGACGAAGGCGTCGATATCCGAAACGTGCACCATCGAATCGCCATAGGTCACTGGCATGCGTGGATTCACCTGGGCGATCACAAAATGCGCGGCCTTGGCCGCGCTCTTGGTGATGTCCACGGATACCCCTAAGGAGCAGTCGCCGTTCTCGTCCGGCGGGGCGACCTGGATCAGAGCATAGTCAACATGGATGATCCCCTCCTCCAAGAGGCTCGCCATCTCGGAGAGGTTGGCCGGGGTATAATCGGCGCGGCCAGACCTGACGGCCTCGCGCACCTCTGGTCCGACGAACAGGGCGTTGAAGCGGAAATTGGATTTGAGCTTGGCCTCGCTGATCGGAGAAAGGAAGAGCGATAGCGCCTGGATGATCTCGTTGTCCGCCATGTCGCTTGCATGTTCGGCCAGTTCCTTCACCAAGGTCTGAGGCTCCCCTGCTGCGGTGCCGATGAAGACCGTCTTCCCACGACTGATCATGCTGACCGCCGCTGACGCGGACTTGATCCGCGCCTTGTAGGGATTGACGGTGGGGACGTCCATACGCGCACCGATTTATCCCGTTATGAGAATAAGATGGTATAATCGTTCGTTGTCCATTCCGCGTGATTGAGAACGACGAGATCGCCCACCTATGGCAGACTCTGAACTCTTTCTCTATGTCATGTCGCTAGGATTCTGCGGGATAGAAATTGAATCGCGATTTCTATCTATGAAATTGGGAGAGATGTAGCCAGTATGCTGCTTTTTCGATTGCATATGGACAAGTTTTTTAAAGGGAACAATGATTAGGTGGCCTACTGCAGGTGTAATCTAGCGGTTAGGATTTTAGCCTTCCAAGCTAAACACCCGGGTTCGAATCCCGGCACCTGCACTCGATTCATCTCTTTTTGGGCACCGCTCTGAGAAATTCGGGGACGAACCTTTCTTAGAATTAGGATGTGGCCACCAAGGCAATTTGGCTTGCAGCGTCCATTGGCAAATATCCATGATGATCTCGATCATGTCATCGCAGAAGGTGCGGTAGACCTCGACGTTCTTCTATGCCAGACGGTCCAAGGTGCTCTGGTCGGGAAACCCCCATTCGTTTGGTTCTATAGGGAAAACTAGAACCATTTG
>Ga0315276_10003185_pt1 | contig 15054 bp, 12 predicted proteins | sample YL17G05_0_MG_FD_204542 | JGI IMG/M metagenome (GOLD analysis project Ga0315276, IMG submission 204542) | Sediment microbial communities from Yellowstone Lake, YNP, Wyoming, USA - YL17G05_0 | ecosystem: Environmental > Aquatic > Freshwater > Lake > Sediment | place: USA: Wyoming | collected...
GCTTGATGGCGTCCATCGTCGCCATCGCCAGGCCGGCGCCGTTCACCACGCAGCCGATGTTGCCGGTCAGCTTGACGTAATTGTTGATGCCCAGCTCCTGCGCCCGCACCTCCAGCGGCTCCTCCTCGTCGCGGTCGCGCAGCGCGGCGATCTCCGGATGGCGGAAGAGAGCGTTGTCGTCGAAGCTCATCTTAGCATCGAGGGCCAGCAAGCGAGCGCCGTTGGTCACTATTAGAGGGTTGATTTCTGCAAGCGAGCAGTCCTTGGCCGCGAACGCCTTGTACAGCGACGACATGATGTTCGTCGCCGGTCGAAGGAGATCGCCCGCGAGGTCGAGCGCGAAGGCGAGCTCGCGCGCCTGGTAGGGCATGAGGCCCGTGGCGGGGTCGACGGCGACCCTATGGATCAGCTCCGGCGAGCGCGCCGCCACCTCCTCGATCTCCATCCCGCCGCTGGCGCTCGCCATCATCACCGGTCGCGCGGCGGCGCTGTCGATGATTATCCCCAGATAGAGCTCCCGCTCCGCCTTGACCTGCTCCTCCACGAGCGCCGTCTTCACCCGGCGGCCGCTGGGCCCCGTCTGTGGTGTCACCAGGGTCATGCCGATGATCGAGGCCGCCGCCTCTTCCGCCTGCTGCGGCGTATCGGCGAGCTTGATCCCGCCCCCCTTGCCGCGGCCACCGGCGTGGATCTGCGCCTTCACGACGACCGGGACGCCAAGCTCCTCGGCGATGCGCCGCGCCTCGCTGGGGCTGTCCGTGGGGCGTCCTCGGGGCACGGGCACGCCGTACTCCGTGAGGAGCTGCTTCGCCTGATACTCGTGGATCTTCATCGCCTCGCCTGCCCGTTTCCAGAGGTGTTCGGGAGAGCCGGAAGGGGAGTCCCCGGCGCGAGATGTTGGCGGAGGGGGAGGGATTCGAACCCCCGTCCCGACAAGCGGGAAGCGGTTTTCAAGACCGCTTGCGGGTTTCCGTCCCCTGACCCCGCATTCCGAATCTGTCTTGCCCTTCCAAGCGTCCCCGTAAGATGTGCAAACCGCTTGCGAGTCTCCTCTCTCGCTTTGCTCTCGGCACCCTGCCGAGACTCTCAAGCATGTTACCCCTTGCGCTGCGGTAGGGCCATGCCTCCCGTTGTCTCCCGCGCCCGCAGCAGGTCGTTGATTGCGTCATGCGTGACCCGCACCGTTCGCCAGCCGAGCCGCGACACCCGAAGGTCTCCGCTCCGTATCCAGCGGTTCACAGTGGCTCGGCTGACCCCCAGAAGTCTAGCGGTTTCGTCGAGTGTGTAGGCCGGTTTGACTGAGAATGGAGGCTCTGTCATGGTTTCCCCATTATCGTACCATACTTGTCAAGCCCCCCCTGAACGGTTCTTGAAGGGGGGTCGCGATTCTGGTCGATTTGTGTCTATTCCGCCCGCGCTGCGGGGCCTCTACGAAAAAAGGGCGGCAGGCCCTAAGCAAGAACGCGATTGCCGAGTCTGACGCGTAGGGGTAGGGGGTACGGTGCCGCCGCCTCACCTGGGAAGGGCTATCTACCCTCACGGATTTTACAGGTCGTGTGTGGCCGCAGCCGTACCGTGAAGGGCTGAAACGCGGTACGGTTTGCCTTATACTAAGGGCGAAGATTTCACGCGGAGCAGAGCATGGAACAGACTTACCCCCGGCAGCCATCGCCCGGAGTTCCTGAGCTTCCTCCTGAAGGATGGGTCGACCCGGACTACTACCTGCCTTCTTCACCATACCTGCGGTCGCTGTTCTTCGGCCCCAAAGACCGGCGTGACCACCTCAGGTTGCTCTTCATTAGGGAGATTGTCCGTGACCCAGAAGGCCCCTTTCAGAGATACGTGGCGCAACTTCGGCAATCGGTACGGGAGCATGCCATGGAGGAGGCCCGCCGAGTTTATGAGGAATCTCGGCAGTACGCGGAGAGGGTAAGGAACGATTCGACGTTACCCGCTGGAGCCCTCGCGCTGGAACCTCCTACGGAAGAGGATATCGAGGAGTTCCTTGGGTCCGTTGACGAAGATGTACTGCAATTGCAGAAGGGGGCAGAGGAGCTTACTTATGCCCTGCATCTTCAGCGGTTGCCCCACCAATGGTTGACAGAGGCTCTCTTGTGGGAGGCCGAACAGGTAGTTGATAGTGCGTCTCGACCGTGGTACTTTGGGTCGGTTGTTCCCGAGATACGGCCGGCCTGGAGACAAGACGACACTGACCCACCCCGAAAGGTGGATTTGACGGTAGTCATCTATGCTGACGAGAATGAGGAGACGGCGAGGGGGAAGCTAGACGAGGCCAAGAAGACCCTCAAGGAAATCCGCAGACGGCACCCAGGGCCAACGCAGAAACCGCCCGCCGACGATGAGTTGGTGCGCCTCTTGTATCGCTCCCTCAAGGGCGAGAGCTACCGAGACCTAGCGTCAGACCTCTCCGAAGACTACTCGGTACACTACAAGACTTTGGCCCGCTACCTCCGCCAAGTCAGGGGCATCGTCTTCTCCCCCGAGGAGTGAGTTGAACGGCCTAGCAGCAACCATCGGCTGCAATTGCTAATGTGTCTTATTATAAGGAGCGGCTTATAGCCGCATGGCGCTTCTATCTCGCTCCGCAACCTTATCCCGCCGACTTGACCCGCGCCGAAATATATGCTAAGGTGATTACACAGGATGTGGGCACCGCGTGCCGCAAACTGCGCTTAGCTGGGCAGGATTGGAGTAGCAAGATGTATACCCTCCGCTCAGTGAGCGGGGGGTGTCTGTTTATGGAGGGGAATATGGGGTTTCAAACGCAGGAACTCGGAATAGTGGCAGCGCTGTCGCTCCGGGGCATCCGACCGGAGCGGGTAGTGCGTCGGCAAGGACGCGCCAGCTTTGAGTTTGGCCCGGAAGCCGAGCCGGTAGTCCGGCTCTACTATGATGGAAAGTTGACGGTTCCGGCCCTTGCCTTTGCCGAAGCTCTGAGAACGAGCAAGGGCATTGCCATCAACGCACTCCCTGAGCCGGTGGGCGTTGGATAGGCTCAAGGCAGATTCGGCTGGCGATTCGTTGTAGCTACCGGCAACGGTAGTAGGGGGGTGATAGCAGAGCGAGAAACAGGGTAACATCCCGAACGCAGAACACTCACTAACAGAATCTCAATATAAATAGCGGCACCTCGACGCACGCCGTGCAAAGCTAGCCATCGAGGTGCCAAGAAAGGAAAGAACCTTTCCATGTGTAGTCTAGCATGCGTGTCAACCCGTAGCGCAACCCCCGATTGGTATCTCGACTCGTCAAAGTCAAGTCCCCACGGCCATCCCTACTTCCTCGACGGCAGACCAGTCGGCTGGTTCAACGGCGATACCCTCTACAAGACCATCGATGGCGAAAAGCACCTGCTACGCACGCCCAAGGCGATTGCATGGGCCGCGTGCATCGTTGACGACGCAGTCGAGCGCGGCTGCACGCAACTGGAGGTTTTTGACCGGCGCACCCGCGTCACATACCGAAGTAGCGTCGAGCGCTTCCAAACGTTCGCCGGTAGTCTCAATCGCGGCTACGAGGAGCAGCGCTTCTTGGTGCTCAGCCGCTGGGACCAGCAGATGCCGGACGGCTCCCGAGTTGCTGCAATTGTACCGCAGCCTCGGTTGCCGTCGCCACAGCTTTCGCTGTTCGGGGCCACCTAGTAGGACAGGCGGGCCACTTTCGTTTTCGACGACTCACCTGAGTTGCAGGAGACAGTGGGGCGCTACTTCAGCGGTGGGCTCGTTCTGGACGCACGAACGCTGAGCGAGACCGTGAGGTCACTGAAAGCCGCGGCTATGACGGTTCGTGGCTATTCCCTAAACCCTAATCCCTAAGACTTTAGGTTCTTATGGACAAAGCAGAGAGCAGAACTATGGACAAGAGACAGATTGAGTTCGTTGAACGATACTTCGACCAAGGACTCCTCCCCATACCCCTGGCCTACCAGTCGAAGGAACCGCCCAAGGGGACGAAGTGGAGGGAAGTGACCCGCGAGAAGGCCACACGGGAGCAAGTGCTGAGCCCATTCCGTAACAACGGACGGAGCAACGTCGGCCTAGTCTGCGGGGAGGCTGGCGGTGGCCTTGTAGTGCTGGACTTTGACAACCGCCTCAACGCCCAGAACTTTCTCGACGCTAACCCCGAGCTGGCGCAATCGACGCCGGTGGTTAGTACCGCGCAGGGCGTCCACGTCTACTTGCGCTGCTCAGCGCCGGTGCGCACCCGTCAGGGAAACTCGGCACTGCGCAAGGAGTTCGGACTGGACATCAAGGGTGAGGGCAGCTACGTTGTCGCGCCTCCCTCGATACACCCGTCCGGCACGGAGTATCGCTTCGGCAATGGTGCCACGGAGATACTGACGGTGCCGGACTTCGACGGCTGGCTCCGAGAGCGCCTTGAACCGCTGGGACTGGCTCACCTAGTTGACGAGGGGGCTCCGTCGAGGCCAATGGGTGCGCAGAATAGGGACGGGCACTGGGTTGCCAGGGTTCTCACCGGGGAGTTCTCGGAAGGGGAGCGCAACGCCACTCTCACCCGCCTGGCGGGGTATCTCCGGAACAAGGTGCCCGAGGACGTGGCGTTGAGTATCTGCCACGAATGGAACCGCCAGCACTGTTGCCCGCCGCTGGGGGGAAACGAGGTCGAGACCTGCCTTCTCCACAAGTACGCTGCCTACGAGGGGAAAGGACCGTCGGAGACCCGAAGGTATGAGGCCATAACCCTTGACGAGCTGGCGGCGAGAGAAGACCTGGCCGTTAGGTGGTGCGTCGAGGGGCTGATACCGCAGGGAGGCAGGGTCGTGCTAGTGGGAGACCCCGGTGTAGGGAAGACCTGGCTACTGGCCTCTCTTGCCCTTTGTGTGGCCTCTGGGGAGCCCTGGCTGGGCCACTTCGGGACGGTCAGAGCACCAGTCGTTGTGGTGGACGAGGAGAACCACCTGGCCGTTCTCAAAGAGCGCTACGCCATGTTGGCGAAAGGTCATGGGTTGCCGATGAGCTCCGACGTTCAGCTAGTGACAGGACAGGGGCTTGACCTCTGCAAGCCTGAGAACGTTGACGCCCTGCTAGACCTCCTCTGGGAAATCGGGCCAGGGCTGCTCATTCTGGACTCCTATCTGAGGGTTCACTCGGCCAATGAGAACTCCGCGCAGGAAATGGCGGCAGTTCAGCGAACCATAGGCGAAATCGCGTCGCAGATTGGCTGTGCCGTCGTTATTGCTCACCACACGCGGAAATTCAGCGAAAGCAGCAACCGAGCTGACCAGAGGGTCAGAGGTTCCTCTGACATCGTGGCCTTCATCGATACTCTCCTAAGCGTGTCGAAGGTAGCCAGCGGCATGAGGGTTCGGCACATCAAGGCCCGCGCTGGCCCTGAGTTGCCAGCCTTCGACGTAGCCCTAGGTGTAGAGGATGTTGGCGCAACACTAACCTACCAGGGCGAGGTGCCCGATGAACAGGATGGCAAGGCTGAGCGGGCGGAGGTGATAGTCCTCGACCTGCTGGGGGAAGGGCCGCGCCAGCGGCAGGAGCTTATCGAGGCAGGCGAACGGGAGAAGCTGTCTCCGGCAACTTTAGAGAATGCGCTCTCTCGACTGAAGAAGACTGGCCGGGTCGAGAGTAACGGGAGTAGACCGGCAACCTATTCCCTAATAACCTAAAGCCTATAGGGATAGGGTTTAGGGACTATCGGCGCGCAGACTCGGTAAAACGTACATTCCCCGCAGCGGGGCGCAGGGTTGCGCGCGCGCGCAAGCGGGCACGCCTTTGTTGTGTTCTGAGTGTCGCGTCCGTGGGAAGGGACGGGTCATTTTGAGTCTGTCGCCTAACCCACTAGTGTAGTCGGCCACCCTGGCGTCCCCTCTTGCGCAAGGCTCGGTGGTCTCTACCACCGCCTCCTTGCGTACCAAGCCGCGCTGCCCAGGGCGATGGTGCCCGCCGCGACAACAGCCGCGACCCAAAGCATGGAGCCCGTGCCGCCCGACGAGGAATCCATATCTAGCCGCTCTCCGGCCACGCTGGGGAGTTCTGTGGGTGCATCAAACTGCTCCGCGAAGTTCCCAGTCACGTCGGGAAGTTCTGCGATACCGCCCACCGCCATCTGGGCCTCAGCAGCGTTGATGGTCCCAGAGGTCGTCTGGCTGCTGAAGAAGGCGGCGTGTATGGTCGCGGTCAGCAGCAGACCGCCCAGGAGCCCCCCGGCCATGAGTAGCCACCGCATGACCGACTACCCTACCTGCCAGACGATGGTCATGTCCCAGACATTGCCCTCGCAGGCCGCCACGCCAGCCATGCCCCCCGGCCAAAAAAATACCTTGATGCGCACGGCGTCGTACATACCCGGCCCGACACGGACCTGGCGTAGGGGAGTCGCCTCGCTCGGGTTATAGCCCTGCATGAACCCGGTCAAGCCCTGGTTGGAGCCAAGGCCGGCCTCTGCGCTCGTCGGGTTGTCACCGCCGGGGTCCGTGATGACATAGAGGCGGTAGCTCGGCGCACCGTGGTCGCAGTCCGCGCCAGGGTCCTGCACCTCTGTGAAACTGAACTGCGTCCCACTCATAACAACCCACGGACTACTGCCCACATTCTTGAGGAGAATGTCCTGGAACACGGGGTTACCCGGCGCCAGGTCCTCCAAGCCCTCGAAGATGATTTCGTCTGCTCCGCTATCGTCGTCGGAGCACGTCTGGCCGTCGGTCGTCTCGCAGATGTAGAGGCTGGGGGAACTGCTGGTCACAGAGATTTGCCCAGTTGTGCTCTGTGTGCTGAAGAAGGCGGCCATCGCTACGTAGAGAATTGCTCCGGCAGCAACTGCCGCCAGCACGACCACGATTGCTTGGCGCTTCATTGGGCACCTCCTGTTCTTCTGCCTGCCGGATGCGGTCTATTTACCTGGCGGGGACAGGCGCATTGTACACCCGTTGTCAAGGCGGCGGCCCGTCTCAGCGGGCCATGCTGGGGCGGCTTGGGTGGCATACCCCCCTATACCCCCTATGCTGTCCTGCCCCTTTTTTGGCTATGGGGGTTGCCTGCGAAGGCACTAGACGTGAATATCATAGAGAGCGCGACCCCGTTCAAGAAGCCTCTGACGCCCCTCTTGCCCTAGACACCCCCCGCCGGTGCATGAATGAGGGGATATGGTTTCTGAAACTAGCCGTTGCAGGGTGTAGGCAGTATCCGGAGTCGGCGCTGCCTCCACTGCGGCGGTTGACAAGCGCTGGAGCAGTGCTACAATCACAGGGTTGACAGCTCGCTGCTGATTATCCCCGTCATTTGACCCCCGCAAACAGGGAGGTTGTGCGATGAATGTCGCTGCCCCCGCCCCACTATTGACACGGCCGATTCCCGCTTTGTACTCATGGGAGGCGGACTGATGAGATACAAGCTTCTATTCCTAGCAATCGCCCTCGCGTGCTGTCTGATATCGCCAATGGGAACGGAGGCCAGCCCATTCGTCCGATTCACCCGGGTCAGCGCGGGCAGCGAACATACCTGCGGGGTGAGGGCGGACGGCACCCTTGCCTGCTGGGGGCGGAACGACAACTACGGGCAGGCGACACCCCCCACTGGCACTTTCAGCGAGGTGAGCGCGGGCTACGGGCACACCTGCGCGTTGAAGACGGACGGCACCCTGGCCTGTTGGGGACTCGACCACCTTGGGCAGGCGACACCTCCCACCGGCATCTTCACCCAGGTGGACGCGGGCTGGTTTGACACCTGCGCGGTAAAGACAGACGGCACCTTGGCCTGCTGGGGGGGGGATTACTACGGGGATACGATTCCCCCCGCCGGCACTTTCACCCAGGTCAGCGCGGGGATGTATCACAACTGTGGGGTAAAGACGGATGGCACCCTGGCCTGCTGGGGCGGCAACTGGCTCGGGCAGGCGACACCACCCGGGGGCACATTCACGGAGGTCAGCGCGGGCGTCGAAGCGACCTGCGGGGTGAAGACGGACGGCACCCTAACCTGCTGGGGCGGAAACGACTACGGGCAGGCGACACCACCCGGGGGCACATTCAGCCAGGTCGGCCCGGCCTGGCATCACACCTGTGGGGTAAAGACGGATGGCACTCTGGCCTGCTGGGGGTACAACAACTACGGGCAGGTGACACCACCCACTGGCACATTCACCCTGCCCCAGGTCAGTGCGGGCGGATATCACACGTGCGAGGTGAAGGTGAACGGCACTCTAGCCTGCTGGGGGATGAACGTCAAAGGGCAGGCGACGCCTCCCACCGGCACCTACACACAGGTCAGCGCGGGCAACAATCACAACTGCGGGGTGAGGACGGACTGCGCCGTGGCCTGCTGGGGAGACGACACCTATGGGGAGGCAACACCCGCCCCTGGCTATTTCACTCAGGTGGACGCGGGCGCCTATCACACCTGCGGGGTGAGGACGAACGGCACCCTTGCCTGCTGGGGGCGGAACCACTACGGGCAGGCGGCGCCACCAGCCGGCACCTTCACTCAGGTAAGCGCGGGCTGGCTTCACAGCTGTGGGGTAAAGACGGATGGCACTCTTACCTGCTGGGGGAGGAACGTCGAAGGGCAGGCGGCACCCCCCGCCGGTACCTTCACCCAGGTCAGCACGACCCAGTGGCACAGCTGCGGCGTAAAGACGGATGGCACTCTGGCCTGCTGGGGATTCAACGGCGACGGGGAGGCGACGCCCCCTACTGGCACCTTCACCCAGGTGAGCGCGGGGCTCTACTTTAGCTGCGGGGTGAAGACGGACGGCACCCTTACCTGCTGGGGGAGGAACGTCGAAGGGCAGGCCACACCCCCCGAAGGCACCTTCACTCAGGTCAGCGCCGGCTACTATCACACCTGCGGGGTGAGGACGGACGGCACAGTGGTCTGCTGGGGCGATAACACCTACGGGCAGGCGACACCTCCGGCCCCACCGGCCTCACCGGTAGGCGGCATAGCGGAGTACCCGCAGCTTGAGCTCGGCGCTGCTACCAGCGCTGGCGGCTCATCGGGGCCGAGCACCCTCGCCGTTGCGGGACTCGCCACAGGCGGTGCCCTGCTGCTCGCCGCTGGCGGCTGGTATGCCAGAAGGCGCTGGCTGAGGTAGGCTACCGCACCCGCAACCTAAGGTTGTCCCCCGGTGACGCCCGCTTGTGGGCCTCTTGCAAGTCCTGCGCTACCAAGTCAACGTACATATCTGGCCCGGGTGACATCTGACGACAGGATTGCGTCTCGACCAACGGATTCCTCCAACCGTCGAAGAAGGCCGCGCTACCCTCGCCGGGCTCAAGTTGACGTTGACACTGGCGTCAGACGGGGACTACTATGCCCCCGAAGGGGTGACTACAGACCGGCGGGACAAACGATGCCGCGCCTCGGCAGAAGCCACGGGCGCCGGACTTCGAGTTTGGTGACCACGAATGGAGGGACCCATGAGAAGGATTGTCCTTCTTGCGACCGTCGCGACAGGCATCGTGCTGACGGCATATCTCGGATTCCTGCTATTCGGCTCCGGCAGCCGGGCCGACGTGGCCAGAGGCAACGGAGCGCCCGACGCGATAATGGACCAGGCGTCTTACAGTGCAGCCGTCGGTGACACTTTCCACGTGAAAATCAGCGTTACCGGTCTCGGGGCCGTCAACTGCTTACGCTATACTTTCTCTATGAGCTATGGCGGTGCGCTCGTGAACATCGTTGCGTCCACTCCGAATCTCGCCACCGGCTGCATCAACGGCATGGACAAGGTCCAGTTCACCTACAACTACGCGACCCCTCCCTCATACATAGCAGGCGTCAATTGTGGCGACAACGGTGAGCCCTCTTCGCCCGTCTTCACGAATTCCCAACAAGTGGTCGACTACACATTCGAGTGTCTGAGCGAAGGCTACGGGAACATCATTGTTGGTGACATTTCTCTCTTGGACGGCACGGTAAACTGGGCGTATGGGCTCACTAAAGGCGTAGAGGTACATTGCACGGCCGCCGGCGGGCCGACGTCGACCAGTACGCCGACCCCCACCAGAACTCCGACTCCTACCAGCACGCCGACGCCCACGCTCACGCCCACCCCTACCAACACGGCCACGCTCACGCCCACCCCTACCAGCACACCGACCGCGACGCCGACGCCGACAAACATCCCGGGGCACCGGCCAACCCGCACCTCCGTCCCCACCTTAACCCCCCTGCCGCCCACCGCCACGCCGGTGATATCGACGCTTGTTCCGCCGCCTCCACCGGCTGCGACGCCGTATGGCGGAGTGGGGCCTTTAGTCCAGCCGCCCGCCACGGGCACCGGCGGCGACAGCTCCCCCTGGGCGCCAGCGACTTGGCTGCTGGTTGGGCTTGGTGGAGTGGCTACGCTACTCGGCGCACTGAGGCTGAGGGCTGGCAAACGCTGAGGTCGCGGCAACGGCAAATGAGGTGAATCTTAGGGGCGGCGCGCAGCAGGCGCCGCCCTTTGCTGCCCTGCTGGAGGGCCGTGTGGGATTCGAACCCACGACTCCCGGACTCTCTTACGCTACCCCTCTCGAAGAATCGCCCAGAATCGGCTCTCAGTGCCACAGCCGGTCACTGGGACTTAGCCGCTTGTGAGCATGCAGTTAGCGCACCCGCAACCTCAGGTTGTCCCCTGGCGACGCCCGCTTGTGGGCCTCTTGCAAGTCGTTCGCCACAAGGTCAACGTACATTCGCGTGACGGCCAGCGTGGTATGGCCCAAGAGCTTCTGGAGGGCAAAGGCATCCCCGCCATTGCGCAGGAAGTCCTCAGCGGCAGCATGGCGCAGGGTGTGGGGAGAGAGACGCTTTCCATTGACCCCCGCTGCGTCTGCAACCTTGCGCACGATTCGCCATGTCCCCGAGGGAGAGAGGGGTTCCCTACGCTCGTTCAGGAAGACCTCTCGCATGGCAGGGAGCAGCGGCTCAGGGCGGTGTAGGTTGACGTAGCGCCAAAGGGCGCGGCGCGCCGTCTGTCCGAGAGGCACCATACGCTCTTTCCCCCCTTTGCCGTTGACGCGAAGCCATCCGCCTTCGAAGTCTATGTAGTCAAGCCTGAGACGCGTAAGCTCACCCGCCCTGATTGCCGTGTCGTAGAGCAGGAGAATGACAGCATAGTCCCGCTGCCCGTGTCGGCGCCCTTGGGCCGCTTTGAGCATCCGGCGCACGTCCTCAGCCGTGAACGCCTTAATGACGTACTTCTCCACCTTGGGCATCGCCATGCCTTGACAGGGGTTGTCGGTAAGGTAGCCGTTGCGAGCCAGCCAGCCGCAGAAGGTCTTGATGACCTGGGCATAGCCGTGAACCGTCAGCGAAGACGGGCGCCCTTTGGCGAAGGACAGCTCGCGACCCATGGTGCGGTTCAATCCTTGCAGGTGGAGGAGGAACGCTTTGACCTGTTGCGTCTCTATACCCTCAACGTCGCTCACTGCCTGACAGTCAGCCAGCCAGTCGGTGAAATAGCGGAGCTTGTGGGTGTACCAGCGGATGGTTGTTGAGGATTTGTTCTCGGCCCGTAGGTCGATTTCGTAGGCTAGGATTGCCTTGCCGGTCTGCATCGTCGCTCTGCTCCTCTCTGCTGTCTAGCGAGAGGAAACCGCTTGCGACTTGCACACCAGGAGTCCCCGGCGCGAGATGTTGGCGGAGGGGGAGGGATTCGAACCCCCGTCCCGACAAGCGGGAAGCGGTTTTCAAGACCGCCGCCTTAAACCACTCGGCCACCCCTCCTGTCGGCCAGTATAGGCCACAGCAAGAGCGCGATCAACGCGGATGTACTTCTGCCACCGGACACCACCCTCTCCCTAGGTTGTTGACTCTCGACACTGCATGCGCGAACATGTGGCCAGAACGTGATGGAAAGGCTGCGGTTCAAGGACGACCCCAACCCATGACCACCGACACCGAAAACCGCCACTCGTGGCCCTGGAACGGCCTGGTCATCCGCCGCGACGAGCTGCTGCGGCTGATAGAGGAGAACGGTGGGCCAAAGGACCTAGACCTGCGAGGGGCGAGATTCCTGGGTGACGGCCAAGAGGAGGAACCGCGGCTCAATCCCATTGACTTGAGCCCTGAGGCGCTTGCGCCCCTGGCGGCAGCGTACAAGCAGGAGCACGGCGGCTCAGAGCCGCCCTGGCTTTCTTGGTGGCCGGACGGCGTTGCCCTCGGCGTCGCCCTTAGGCGTGCCCAGCTACAGGGGGCTGTTCTGTTCGGTGCCCAGCTAGAGGGGGCTGATCTCAGGGGCGCCCAGCTCGAGAGGGTAGACATGTACGGCGTCGCAAGTCTCGTCGGCGCGCACTGGGGCCGAGCCTTCTTGGATTGCACGCGGGTCGACCGTCGGTATGTGGGGCAATCCATTGGGGACGAGGATGAGGCTCACCGTCACGGGTCTGCCAGCGCGCCGGACAAGTGGATGAAGGCCGAAGCCTACCGTCACGCCAGCGAGGCCTACCTGTTGCTCAAGAACAACTTCAACCAGATCGGCCGCTATGAGGACGCCTCCTGGGCCTACGTTAAAGAGCAACAGATGGAGAAGATGGCCCACTACTGGGAGTTGCGGGCATGGGCGAAGACGGGGGAGGTCGGGGATGTCTGGTATTCCGTGGGGTTGCGCTCATGGGGGTGGGAGGCGTGGCGTGCTTGGGGTTCCTTCTCGCGCTGGCTCCGCAACTGGGCCTATGAGCTGCTCACAGGCTACGGGGAGCGGGTCTACATGCCCATCCTTTGGGCCGTCGTTGTGATTGCGGTCTTCGCCGGCATCTATGCCGTGGCGGGCAACATTGCCTCTGGCGACGTCGGCTCACTGCAGGGACAGCCCACGCACAGTCCCTTGACCGCTCTCGTGCACAGCATCTCCGCCTTCGCCACCATCGGCTTCAACACGCTGGAGCCCCAGGGTTGGGGTGCGCGCCTCCTAACGGCCCTTGAGGCCATGTTCGGCGTCGGCCTCTTCGCGCTGTTCGTCTTCACGCTGGGCAACCGGATGAGCCGCTCGTAGCTCATCGCGGCAACAGCGACGCAAGCACCCTCTGACCGCTAGGCTCAGTTGCTGCCCGACGCCGGGCTAGCGACGCGCAGGATGGCTGATCGGCTACGGCTTTGCGCGGCTGCTGCCTGCCGAGGCCGTGGCCGGCCTCTTCGTCAGCTCGTCCCGGAGTATGAGTGTCGACTCCGGCGCCTCGATGATGAACTTGACGTGCCGCCCTTCCTTCACAACCTCCACCTTCACGTCCTCGCCGATATTGAACCTTACCGTGCACATCTCGCGGCCGTCGCCGTGAGCGGAAAGGACCTCTATGTTCATGTTGTCGCCTATAGTCAGGCTTTCGCCGCTACGTCTTCGCAACACCAACCTGCCCATAGTACACCTCGTCCTTCGATAGTCTGCGGAGGCAGCGGGCAGGCGATAATGGCCGCCACACGTTCCTTCGCCCTGTCCCCACAGACGGCCAATTACATTATAAAACAATGGAAATAACGTCGCAATGGGCGGGCAAGCGTGGGGGCTGTCCGAGGCTCACAAAAAGATGGCGCCGCCGGGAAGATCTGGCCTGTTAGGGTGCTGAAAAACTCGCAGGAGCGGGAGTGCAGGGGGCAGAGCCCCCTGACAGGGGGCCTGGGGGGTGTCCCCCCACGTTCAGAAAACCAGGCCGCGAGCCGTCGCCGAAGGCGGCGTGCGACGTGGCCGAGGTGTCGAGAGGCTTCTTCAGCAGCCCGCTAGAACCGCTCCAGCAGCCTCTTCAGCAGCGTCCGGTGGCACCGGTTCTCGTCCGCGCAGCTACAGAGGAGGGTGATGGTCTCCTGCTGCGCCTGCTCCCTTGCCCGCGCCAGCAGCTCTCCCTTCTCCGCCATCTCCGCCTGATAGCGCGATGTGAACTGTGGCCAGTCGATGCGGCCCTGGCGGAAGTCGGCGATAAGCGGGCGGCTGGGCCCCAGGTCGGGCTGCCACTCGTCGACGGCCTCCTTGCGGATGCCCCGCGGCCACATGCGCATGACGAGGAGGCGGTGGCCGTCATCCGGCGAAGGGGCCTCGTAGATTCGCTTCGTCCTTATCATGGCTCCTCCGGCTTCCTATGTCTGCTCTTTTAGCGCCCGCTCGATCTCCTCGCGATGCTCCGGATATCGGGCCGCGAACGCTTGCACCAGCCCGAAGCAGCCGCTGAGCATCATGTCGCCGTGGGGCGCCGCAAAGTGGGGATTCAGACGGCTCCCCCGCAGCTTGTCTCGCAGCGGCCCCGTCGCCGTGACGAAGGGGTCGCGGCTGTCCGGCGGGGCGGCGTAGTAGACCCCGTGGCCATTGCCGGCGAAGACCTCCTCGTGCCGGAGCGTCCCCGCCACCAGCCGCTCGCCCAGAGAGTCCAGCTTCTCTCGGTCGAGGAGCCCCGTATGGTGCTCGAACAGACTGTAGATATGGGTGCTGCGCAGGTGGAAGGCCAGGGTGTGCGAGTTGCCGAGGTTCAGCACCAGTTGCTCCGCCGCCTCCGCCACGACCGGGTCCTGGAGGGCGCCTAGGGCCGCCGCCGGCGCGCTGTCCAGGAAAACGGCGGGCGCGTCGAGTTCGGCGGAGCTGAGGAGGGCGCGGGCGCGCGTCAGATAGTCGGGCAGATCCTCCCGCCGGAAGGCGAAGGCGAGCAGGTCGTTCTCCCTTTCCACCACCCGCCGCAGGTGCTCGAAGCGGAAGAGACGGTCGGATGATCCCGGAGGCGCGGCGCCGTGGTCGAGGCAGGCCAGCGCCAGGCCGTCGATGCGCGTGTCTGCTCCCAAGGAGGCCAGGGCGCGGCGGATCGCCTCCAGGTCGAGGTCGCGCGTCTCGACCCGCTCCACCCCGCTCATGCCGGCGGCCTCGTCCTCGCTCACCAGTTGCACGCCCAGCTCTTTCACCGCGTCCAGGTCGTCGTCGAACGTCCGGGCGGCGTCGGGCGTGGCGAAGGCGGCGAGGCCGGCCTTCAGATGGCGCTCCAACTCCCAGCGGCAGGGGCCGCCCCCCATCGTCACGCCGCTGAGCAGGAGAGGACGACCCTGCCGGGTGGCCTCCCTTATCCGCCCGGCGACTCTCATCGTCGGGCTGGGCGCCACCATCTTCACGCTG
>Ga0315276_10003186_pt1 | contig 15052 bp, 7 predicted proteins | sample YL17G05_0_MG_FD_204542 | JGI IMG/M metagenome (GOLD analysis project Ga0315276, IMG submission 204542) | Sediment microbial communities from Yellowstone Lake, YNP, Wyoming, USA - YL17G05_0 | ecosystem: Environmental > Aquatic > Freshwater > Lake > Sediment | place: USA: Wyoming | collected...
TAGCTTTATTAATGTTCTGCTTTTTTTATAAAGTGAATTATCAGCCGGTTGAGGCCTCTCTCTGGTTTCCCAGATTTGCTTCTTATGAAAATTCAGACGTTATGAAAGCAATATCCGGGTATCAGAATTCTTTGAAAAACAGCACAATTTATAGTCGTGATTTCCGGCTCATTCTGACCGAACGAATAATATTTATCATTGAAAATAAAGGCAACAGTATTGTCGGTCTTGAAAATAAAATAGTTGATGTCCTGGAAGGCTTAAAACCGAAGCTTGAAAATGATCTGAAAACTTTGGATAGGCGGCGGACAAACACATTTGAATATGTTGCCAGAATAAATGAGCGATCATATATGCTAAAAAAAGATATGGCATATTTGGATGGCATGGAGAAAGCATTGCTTGATGCCATTGCTTTCAATCCGGAGGTTGCGTCGTTTTATCAATTAATGGGCGAGATGATGATGATTAAGGGTAATTTTTCAGCCGGCGAAAAATATTATAATAAAACTTTTGAGCTAAGCATGAAAACTGATTTTGACAAGGAAATGCTTTATAGAAAAATCGGCGTTGGCTACCAAAAGGCGAATAATATTAAGTTAGCGTTTGAAAATTATGATAAGTCGCTAGCGATTAATTTTCTGGCAAGAAAGCACATGGATTCAAATACGAAATTAGCGCAGGGTGGAGCATCAGATAGTTTTATTAATTTTGCCGAAGCGGTAGCCGTGCAGTATTGCCGGAATTTAAAGGAAATTAATAAGTGCCGAGATATCTATTTAAAATTGATTGAGCTTTATCCCGGCTATGCTGTTTCCTTGAAACAGCATATGGATTATCTGCTAAAACCCTGAATTATCCCTATCCGATATGGTCTTTTGAGTGTTTTGTGAAAATTAATTCAGTAAAAATGGCATTATAGCCATTTTTTTAGTTAAAGATTATTTTTACTCAAAAAAATTAAAGGAGAATAAACCTGAAATTTCTTTAAGAAAACATATATTCGATAAGCTTCGATACCAAATAGTTATCCACAGGAAGTTATATTGCCATGCTTGCTTGGCTGTCGTATAATTATCTAATAAACACATATATGGAAAATTCAAGCAAAAATTTTATATCCCTGGCGGAAGCAACAAAATATTGCAAATATTCCCAGCCGTATTTGAATTTGAGAATCAGGCAGGGAAAATTGAAAGCAGTAAAACTTGGAAGAAACTGGATGACGACAAAAGAATGGCTTGAGGATTATTTGGGAAAAATTGAAAGCCAGAAGAAAAATTATATCTCCTTAGCCGAAGCTACTAAGTTTTGCAGTTATTCTCTGCCGTATTTGAATTTAAGAATCAGGCAGGGAAAATTGAAAGCAGTAAAACTTGGAAGGAACTGGATGACGACAAAAGAATGGCTTGATGAATATTTAAAGAAAATTGAAAAATACGAAAAAGAAACCGGAAGAGTTTTTCTTAAGAAATTAAACCCAAAATTTCAGGTAGAGCCAATAGTATTAAAGAAGGAAGATATAAATATCGGGGCTTCCGATCTTATGGCAATTGGCGGAGTAAAAATTAAGAGCTTTTTTTTCCCGCAAAAAATTATTGCTGTAATGGCGATTATAGGAATTGTTTCTTCAATTTTTTGCGGAGCGATAATATTGAATAAGCAACATATGATGCCTGCAGGCTTGGTAAAAAACCTGTCTGCGCAAACGCTTCAGTTTGTCGAAACTACTTTTTCAAATTATTTCAGCTTTCTATCTGATAAGGCTTCAAAGCTTGCGGAAAGCTTATTTAAATGGCCAAAATATTTCTCCCTGGCTCCCCCTATTAAAGATCAAGGGTCAGTGGTAGTTCCTTCAACAAGCGAAGACGGAAATTTAAAAATTAAAATACAAAATTCATTTTCTGACGAAGTAAAGGTCGAGCCGGTAGATGATACCTCGGGATATATCACTCCGGTGTTCGATGATAAAAGCGGAGATAAATATTTGTATATGATGGTTCCAGTAGATAAAAAACAATAAATTAATTAATAAAATAAAAATATGAAAAGAACAATCACATTATTAACGATAATTACATTAGTAGTTCCTTTGGTTTTTATGGTTTTCGAACCGGAAAATGTCGGAGCCGTAAATCCCGATGAACGCAAAATAACAGCGGAAGTCACCGACGAGATTTCCCTTACAGGGCCTGCCGATTTGCTTTTGGCCTCAAGTATTCCCGGTATGACCGGCAACCCGGGCAGCGCAGCCAGCGGTTCAGCCAATTGGACGGTTATCACCTCCAATGCGACGGGATATAACCTAAAAGTGAAAGCTTCCGGAGAAACAGGAATGTTTCAGTCAAACACCGCGTATTTTTACGCATATACTCCGGCCGCGGCAGGGAGTGCAGATATTGATTGGGTTTCGCCGGCAGTCGGGTCGGCTGAGTACGGCTTCAACGTGTTTTCCGCCACAGCGGCAGATGTTGATACGCCATTTTTAAATAATGCCGGCGCGTCATGCGGCAATGGAGCACTTAGCACTGATCTTAAATGCTGGTATCCTCTGGCATTGGCCGATTTGCAGGTAATCTATAGGACAACAGCAACTGCCGGAATAGTGACAAAGATGAGCTTCAAGGCCGAGTCAAACGGAATGTTTTTAAATGAAGGGTATTACGATTCATATATAATAGTTACCGCGGCAAATAATTAATAGTGTCGAATAATTCTATGAAAAAGACGCTGATAACAATTGGGATTTGCATAGTCGCGGTATCTTGCCTGGCATTAAACATATATGTCTCTTTGGCGTATTCGGTTGAGGATTTGAATTTTGAAAACAAAGGGGACATAGTTGTCGGACCTGGAAAAGCGGAGCTGTTTTTATCTCCAGGTGAAAAATCAACAAAAGAGATAACAATAAGCAATAGGAGCGGGATGAAAAAGAGAATAAATATAGATGTTGAGGATTTTGTAGCTTCAAAGGATTCCGGGACGACAGTAGATTTCTTAGGAAAAGAAAAAGGCAGGTTTTCCCTGAAGGATTATGTGAAGCCGGAAATAACGGAAATCATATTAGAGCATGGCCAGCGCCTGCGACTGCCTGTTGAAATTGACATTCCTCTTAATGCGGATCCGGGCGGATTGTACGGCGCGGTTTTGATTTCAGCTTCAAATATTACAGAGCCGGGATCGATAGAAGACAATACTGCAAGCATGAGCGCCAAGCTTGTTACGAGAGTTGCCTCTTTATTTTTTGTAAGAGTCAAAGGAGACGTGAATGAAGACGGCGCATTAAGTGATTTTAGAGCGTTAAAGAGTTTTTATGAGAAAGGTTCTATCCCCTTCAATATAGCGTATGAAAATAAAGGAAGCGTCCATGAATCGCCGTATGGAATTATAGAAATACGGAATTTGCTCGGGAAAAAAGTTGACGAAGTGCAAGTTGACCCTTGGTTTGTGATGCCTGATTCGATAAGAACACGGGAAGTAAAATGGGAAAGAGGCGGGCTTTTCGGCAGATATACCGCTTCTTTGACTCTTAATAGGGGGTATAAAGATATTTTGGATACGAAAGAGTTCAGTTTTTGGGTTATACCCTGGAAATTAGTGTTAGTTGGATTGGCGGTATTATTCCTATTCATATGGCTTCTGGTATGGATTGCCGGCCATTTTGAGCTTAAAAAAAAGCAGTAATTTTAAAAACAAAAAAAAGAAGGCCTCTTCTAATTCATGTTTACCTACCACAGCAAAAAAGAATTAGTTATGTTAAAGGGTTTTTTGTATAACCCTTTAATATATCAAAGAAAGCCTTCTTATATACCATTAAATGATTAAATAAGATGATTGTCAAGATATGAGGAAAGTAAATATTTTTCAAAGAAAGAACGTTAAAATGCTTGCAATCGCCATTGCGGCGAGCTTTTTTTTAATAAACGCGAGTTTTTATCCTCTTTTTGCTTATATCAGAAGCAGTAATAATTATAAAATCCAGTCAGATTCAATCAATAGCGGAGGAGGCGACGGCATGACTTCCGGCAACTATATCTACAAGGATTCAATGGGCGAAGTTTCCTCAGGCCTTTCAAACAGCGCTGCGTATAAATTAAAAGCAGGATATAGGCAAATGAATGAGACCTATCTGACAGTCGTCTCGCCATCCGATATACTTTTATCTCCTTCAATTCCCGGAATAACAGGCGGAATAGCAAGCGGAGATGCCACATGGACAGTAATTACTGATAATCCCGCCGGATTTAATATGAAAGTCAAAGCTTCAGGCGAAACCGGAATGTTTCAGTCAAATGATTGGTATTTTTACCACTATTTCCCAGCTAGCGCAGGAAGCGCTGATTATAACTGGACAGCTCCCTCAGTCGGCTCTGCAGAATACGGATTTTCTCTGACAGCTGATACATCGCTTGATGCTGATACCCCCTTTAGAAATGATGGCGGAGATTGCGGGACGGGAGCGAATAATACCGATAAGCAGTGCTGGTATAATTTTTCAACCTCTGATTTGCAGGTGATATACAGAAGCGTACGAACTGATGCGATAGGAGAAGCTGAAAAGATTAATTTTAAAGCCCAATCAAACAGTCAATTTTTAGAAGAAGGATATTATGATTCGTACATAATTGTTACCGTCACTGCTAATTAAAAGACAATGAAAGCTTTTTTAAAAATAAATATATTAAAAATAAATATAGCTGTCTGCTTATGCCTTATTCTGCTTGTTTTTTACGGTCAAAGCATCATAGCCCAAACTTCAGATGACGAAAAAGTAAGCGCTGAGGTTTCTGCAGAAGGTCCTGGTCCGGCGCCGACGTGCAATAACAACGGGATTTGCGAAGCCGGAGAAACCATTGCCAATTGTCCGAATGATTGTTCCTTGCCACCCACAAGAGGAGGAAATGAATTGCTTATCTACGGCATCAAAGTCAATTTGTCGATAAGCAAGTTAAATTACAATGTTGCCAATATTTCCTGGGATACAAGCAAGTCGGCTTTATGCAAATTGTATTGGGGCAAAACAGCGGAGTATGAAGACGGGGCGCTTTCTGAAGTAAGTTATAGGGAAAATCATTTTGCTGTTCTCGGCGACCTTCAAATGCAGACAATATATCATTTTCAGATTTTTTGCCAGGATTCATCCGGTTCTAAGGCGGATACAAAAGACCAGCAATTCACAACTTTGCCGTCATTTGCCCAGGCCGGTCCCTTAAACGTAAGCAATTTAAAGGCAGTTCCCGGAGACGAAAAGATTACCCTTAGCTGGAAAAATCCAACAAATATTTATTTCAATGGCGTAAGAATAGTTCGAAGCGACAGATTTTATCCCGCTTCGATAGATGACGGGGAGGTAATTTATGAAGGCAGAGGAAATTATTATGAAGATAAAGGATTAATAAACGGGAAAAAGTATTATTACGCTCTTTTCACTTATGATAAAAACAGAAATTATTCATCAGGCGCAGTTATTTCAGCGGTTCCAAATAAAGACGGCAAAGTTGAAGAGCCGGGCTTGCCGGAAGTCATTCCAGGGCCGGCGGCCTCAGAGGTAGAAAAGATAACAATCAATGACTTTGAATTTTATGTCAACGGCCAAAAAGTTCCGATAACAGATGGCAAAAATATCGAATTAAACGCAAAAGATCCCTTGACGATTTTAATAAGATATGAAAAAACGCCTGAAATTTTGAAAACATTGCTTACCAGTTTGGAAAAAGAGGGAAAATTCTTTTCTTTCCTCCTAAGCATAAATAAAGACAAGACATATTATAGCGCGAATATATTATCGCCTGAAACTCCCGGAATATATCCGATGATAATCACCGTAATGGATTATAAAAATCAGGCTCTTAAAAGGATTGAGGGAGAATTGATAGTCAAGGTGATGCAGGCTAAAGCGAGCTTGTTTCAAAAATACGGAAAAATCAGCTTGATTATCTTGCTGATTGTCATATTGCTGGCGATACTAATATTATTCTTAAGAAGAAAGAAAGCAAAGGGGAAAAAAATTCTAAATTTAAAATTCTAAATTTTAATTGAATTTTTAAAAACAAATTTTTAATAACAAAATGGCTGAAACAAATAAAAAATACGATTTGGAAGAAAGGACGGCGGTTTTCGGAGAAAACACAATTGAATTTGTAAAACTGCTTCCCAATAATTACATAAACCAGCCGCTTACAAATCAGATAATAAGGTCGGCTACGAGCATCGGAGCTAACTATATGGAAGCAAACGGCGCCAGTTCAAGAAAAGATTTCAGAAACAAGATTTGCATTTGCAAAAAAGAAAGCAACGAAACAAAGCACTGGCTGAGAATGATTTCTAAAGCTAATCCTGATAAATCAGAAAATTGTAGAAAATTATGGCAGGAAGCCCAGGAATTAACAATGATTTTTGCCAAGATAATTGTTTCGTCGCAGTAGATTTATTCATTAAAAATTAAAGTTTCAATTAAAATTTAGAATTTCAAATTTAAAATTAAATGAAAGCTTTCAGGGCCATCTTAATATATTCCCTTCCAGCCATAATTATCGGCTGTTTTGGCCTTGCCTATTTTGCAAAAGCTGTTTTCAACGAAAAAATTGATTATCAGGGTAAAATTACGGATTCCGCCGGAGTTGCCATCGCTGACGGAGATTATTGCATGAAGTTTTTGATACAGCCGGCGGCAACAGGGGATGCGTCTGTATGGTCGGAAGAATGGAAGGCGGTAACAGAAAAAGTAACCGTAACCAGCGGATTATTTTCCGTTATGCTCGGAAGCAGCAGCACGTTATCAAATCTTGATTTCGACAGTAATTCCCTTTATCTTGAAGTCCGGTTTGACGCTAACCCTGTCTGCGATGGCGTTTACGAGGAACTTTTTTATCCTTATAAGCAATTAGGAACAGTTCCTGCTGCTTTTCAGGCAAAAGAATTAGATGGATATACTTGGGCATACCCGGGATCAATCGGCTCCGCCACTGCTGATGCCGGCGCCTTTACTACCCTTTCCGCTTCAGGAGCTTTCACCACTTCAAACGGTTCCATACTTTCTTCAGCCAGCGAAACATTGTCTTTAGGCGGTACAGGCGGAACATACCATGAAAATCTTACAATGAATTTTGACGGAGCGGCAAATACTGTGATATTCGGCTCCACTTCTTCGGTAGCTACTTTGGATTTCGGAGCTTTCAGATTGGCCACAACTGGCCATGTCTCCATGGCCTCAGGAGAGTATGGAGCTGCGACCAACTATATCTCCTACGACGGAACTAACAATCTAATCTTTCAAGATGCTGTCACAGGAAGCAAAACCTTAGCTGAATTGGCAGCAGCAACTTCTTTATTGGGCGATTATGATTTAGATGGAGGATTTCTGACAATAGACGGAGACGGAGACACTCAATTAAGAGCATACACAGATGATATTATATCCTTAGACATCGGTGGAGGAGCCACAGGAGAGTATCTGTTCTCTGCCACAACTCTTGACGCGGCAAGCAATATATTAAAGACAACCGCAAGCGGAGATTTTGGATATGTCACAATCAGCGATGAAACTCAAGGATACAAAGTTGACAACCTGATGGTTATTTCAAACAAAGGCGCTTCAGGAAGCGAGAATCTATTCTTAGGCCAATCAGGAAACTTTACAACAACAGGAACTAACAATATATTTGCAGGATATCAATCAGGAAACGCTTTAACATCAGGAGTTAGCAATATTGGAATAGGGTTCAATTCAGGATTAGCTTTAACAACATCCAACTTCAATACCTTAATCGGCTACCAATCAGGTAAAGCCATAGTAGCATCTGGCGATGCTAATACATTTCTGGGATACAATACAGGCATAGTAAATACTACAAATGACAATACTTTCATCGGATACAATGTCGGAGCTGCCAATACTTCTGCCACTGGCCAGGTATTTATCGGTTACGGCGCAGGAGATGCCAATTCAACCGGAGCAAATAATACTTTCATCGGCTGGAATTCCGGCACAGCAAGCACCACATCTGCAGGCCATGTCTTTGTCGGATACAATTCAGGAGCAGCAAATACTACCGGAGCAGGAAACACATTTATGGGCTGGACTGCAGGATTAGCCAATACTGTATCCAATTTCAATGTCTTGGTAGGATATCAATCAGGTAAAGCCATAGTAGCATCTGGCGATGCTAATACATTTCTGGGATACAATACAGGAATAGTAAATACTACAAATGACAATACTTTCATCGGATACAATGTCGGAGCTGCCAATACTTCTGCCACTGGCCAGGTATTTATCGGTTACGGCGCAGGAGATGCCAATTCAACCGGAGCAAACAATACTTTCATCGGCTGGAATGCCGGCACAGCAAGCACCACATCTGCAAACCATGTATTTGTCGGCTACAATGCGGGAGCAGCCAATACCACAGGCTCATCAAATACATACATTGGCTGGGACGCTGGCTTGGCAGCTACTGTATCCAACTTTAATACCTTAATCGGCTACCAATCAGGAAAAGCCATTGTTGCTTCAGGAGATGCCAATACATTCCTGGGATACAATACAGGAATAGTAAATACTGCTAATGACAATACTTTCATCGGGTACAATGTCGGAGCTGCCAATACCTCTGCCACAGGCCAGGTGTTTATTGGCTACGGCGCAGGAGACGCTAATTCAACCGGAGCAAACAATACTTTCATCGGCTGGAATGCCGGCACAGCAAGCACCACATCTGCAAACCATGTATTTGTCGGCTACAATGCGGGAGCAGCCAATACCACAGGCTCATCAAATACATACATTGGCTGGGACGCTGGCTTGGCAGCTACTGTATCCAACTTCAATACCTTAATCGGCTACCAATCAGGAAAAGCAATTGTTGCTTCAGGAGATGCCAATACATTCCTGGGATACAATACAGGCCAGGCAAACACTTCAGGATATGATAATACCCTTGTTGGATACAGCGCCGGATATACAAATACAACCGGCCTGGGAAATACGTTTTTAGGGTATGGGGCGGGATATACTAATTCCACCGGTTCAAGCAATGTGTTTTTAGGATATAACGCAGGATATTACGAGACAGGGTCAGGCAAATTATTCATAGACAATACTGCAAGAGCGAGCGAAGCGGATGCCCGGGCAAAGGCCTTGGCATACGGCATATTCAATGCAGATACGGCAAATCAGTATCTTTACATTAATGGAAATGCAGTAGTGTTAGGAACGATGAACTCCGCCGGTTATACATTAGGCGGAGCGGCAGTTGCCGGAACTATTCTTCGAGGAAATGGCACAAGCTTTGTCGCAAGCACAGCTACATATCCCGCCACGACAACCATAAATCAGCTTCTCTATTCTTCCGGCGCCAATGTAATCGCAGGTTTGGCAACAATAAATAGCGGAGTTTTAGTCACTTCTGCCGGCGGAGTGCCTTCAATCGCAACAGATATCCCGACAGCAGTGACAATTGGCGGAGGGGCATATATTTATCGGGTAAGCGGAACTGATGTAAGCGTTGCAGACGGAGGAACAGGAAGATCGGTAACAACAGCATATGCTTTAATCGCAGGCGGGACCACTACCACTTCTGCGATGCAGAGCATAGCAAATAGCGCGGCAACAGGAGCCATTTTACAAAGCGCCGGAACTTCCGCTTTATCCACATGGTCTACTGCTACTTATCCCGCCACAACAACCATATACCAGCTTCTTTATTCAACGGCAACAAATGTAGTCGGAGGGAGCGCCGGACTTACTTATGACGGTTCAACTTTGACTGCCGGAACCGGAACAGAGGTTTTCACAGTTTTAGATACCGGAAATATCGGCATCGGAGACACTTCCCCTGATTATCCTTTGGAAATTCTTTCAACAACGAATCCTCAATTCGCCATTAGTTATACTGACGGGACAGCATATGCGACTGCCGGTGTTTCCGCAAGCGGTGATATGACTTTTTCCGCTTCCGGAGGAAATATTAAAATGGCGGGAGTTGGCGGGACATACAATGAAGATTTAAACTTAAACTTTGAAGGAGCGGCAGACACAGTAATATTCTCCTCCACTACCGGAGCCGCCACGCTCGATTTCGGAGCATTCAGATTAACGACAACCGGCCACGTAGCAATGGCCTCAGGAGAATTCGGAGCAGCCACCAACTATATCTCCTACGACGGAGCCAATAACTTAATATTCCAAGATGCAGTAACTGGAAGTAAAACCTTGGCTGAATTAGCAGCAGGAGGAGGAGTACCGGATGGAAATGACTTTGCCATCCAATTTGCCAAAGACGGAGCTTTTGCAGGAACAGATGAGTTTTCATGGAATACAGATACCAACCTCTTAACTGTGACAGGAAAAGTATTCGTTTCGGCTTCAGCAGAATTCGGAGTAGCCACTAACTATATCACTTATGATGGGGCGAATAACATGATATTCTCCGACGCTGTTGCAGGAACTAAAACCCTTACTGAATTGGCAGCAGGAGGAGCGCCTAGTGGAGATTACGACCTAAACGGAGGATTCCTTACAATAGATGCCACAGGAAATACTCAGTTAAGAGCATATGCAGACAACATTGTATCCTTAGACATCGGAGGAGGAGCAACAGGAGAATATCTATTCTCCGCCACTGAATTAAATCTAGCCTCAAACAATTTAACAACAACAGGCCATGTATCCATGGCCTCAGGAGAGTATGGAGCAGCCACCAACTACATATCTTATGATGCAGCCAATAATCTAATCTTCCAAGATGCAGTCACAGGAAGTAAAACCTTAGCTGAACTAGCAGCAGCCACTGCTCTGTTAGGCGACTATGATTTAAACGGAGGATTCTTAACAATAGATGCCACGGGAAACACCAAGTTAAGAGCATATGCAGACAACATTGTATCCTTAGACATCGGAGGAGGAGCAACAGGAGAATATCTATTCTCCGCCACAGCACTGGACTTGGCAAGCAACAACCTGACAACAACAGGTCACGTTTCCATGGCCTCCGGAGAATTCGGAGCAGCCACCAACTATATCTCCTACGACGGAGCCAATAACTTAATATTCCAAGATGCAGTAACTGGAAGTAAAACCTTGGCAGAATTAGCTGCCGGAGGATCAGGAGATTACGACTTAGATGGAGGATTTTTGACAATTGATGCCACGGGAAACACCAAGTTAAGAGCATATGCAGACAACATAGTATCTTTAGACATCGGAGGAGGAGCCACAGGAGAATACTTATTCTCCGCCACAGAATTAAACCTTGCAAGTAACAATCTGACTACTACAGGAAATGGAACATTCGGAACTGTATATTTTGGCAATAGTACGGGAGTGTCAGCAACAGCTGCTACTGGAGTATTGACTTTTGCAGGCCTGGCAGGAGGTGGCGAACCGGATGAGAACTTCATTTTAAACTTTGAAAGAGACACAAATTCAATAGTCTTTTCTTCAGGAACAGGAGTAGGCACAATGGATTTTTCAGCTTTTGCAATCAAAACCACTGGAACAGGATCGTTTGGAAATCTAACAGCTACCGCCACTTCCGGAGCCCAACTGACTTCAAAATACAATGACTCTAATTACGCCACATTTACAGTCGGAGCAACCGGTAATTTGGCAATAGCGGCTGTCGGAGCCACAGGAGACATCACTTTTGCGCCTGGTTCAGCTGGCGACCCAAACTTTTTGTCTGATTCGGGCAGACTGGTTTTCGGCGGATACGGGGGCACGAACAACGAGGATTTGAAATTTGATTTTGAAACAGTCGCTGATATTATCGGACTGAGTTCTTCAACTAGCGCAGGAACAATAGATTTCGGGGCATTTAATTTCTTTTCAACCACTACGGGCAGATTGGGGCAGAATACCTGGACAGCTGACGGAGATGTGGCAGTTTACAAAAATAATGCAACTGGCCTTATTGGAGTACAAAATCCTTCTGATGCCCGGTTAAAAACAAATGTTGCCACAATAGACGGCGCCATGGATATTATAAAAGGGATTAACGGCGTGACTTTCAACTGGATTAACAGGCCGGATGAAACCAAAAAAACAGTCGGCGTATTAGCCCAGGATGTTATGAAAGTAATGCCGGAGCTTACATATTCATTTGTTTCTCCTGATGATGGAGAAACTTACTACGGCGTTTATTATGAAAAATTGAGCGTTGTTTTGATAAACGCCTTAAAAGAGCAGTATGCTGTGGTGGAAGAACAACAGAAAGTAATAGACGAGATAAAAGAATTGATGTCTATTTCTGATATGGAAAATATTGCAAATGGAAGCGCATCAGGAGATATGACAGCCTTTGGCGATGCGGGAAATACTACTATAAACATTCTTTCATTTAAAGACGCGATGATTAAATTAATCAAAGACACCGTGCTTTCCATGGGAATAATTGTTACAGACGGTGTTGCTCAGGCAAAAGAAATGATTATCGACAAGATTACGGCAAAGACAATCGTGCTTGATAATCTTGATGCAAAGACGATAAGGGTTGAAAGGATAGAGATGAAAGACCAGAAAACCGGAGAAATATATTGCACATGGGTTGAGAACGGAGAAGTAAAGAAAGCAAAAGGAGACTGCTCGAGTATTGTCATCACTGATTCTCCGCAGACACCGGTTGTTCCGCCACCGACGCCTCCTCCTACTCCTGATCCGAATCAGCCACCGACAGAACCGACTGATCCGGCACCAGCAACAGATCCGGTTGTCCCTGCTCCAGTAACTGCTCCGGCTCCGGCCCCTGATCCTGCGCCAGCTCCGGCAGAAGCGCCAGTATCTCCAGCCCCCGTGGCTGAATCAGGGATTTAGTAGAGAAACTTGGCGAAGCCAAGGACGAATATATTCAATATTTAATATCCAATCATATAAAACAATGAAAAAATATATATTCCTATTCTTAATAATATTCTTTTCTCTGGCTTTTTCCCGCCCTGTTTTTGCTTATGACTGTGTCACAAACTATACCAGCGCAACTAAAAACTGGAATGACACGACTGCCTGGACAGGTTGCAACAGCCAATATCCCGGATACAACGGCCAAACCACAGACACAGTCACTATCGCGAACGCCACTGCCCTTATTCTTACCGGAAATACAACCGTCACAGTCGCTTCTATCACCTTTACGGGAGGAAACAGGGCTGATGCTTTGAATGTAAGTGGAGGAGTGACTATTACCGTCACAGGAAATGTCGCAATAAACGCACCGACAGGAACAGTGGTTAAAGAAATTGCAGTGGGGACAGGAAGATTAACAGTTAACGGTTCCACCACTATTACCGGCGGAAGCCAGGTGGGCAGGACTTCCAGTATTTCGGTCACTTCAGGTATTGTAGACCTTAAAGGCGGAATTGCATTCGGCGGGTCCGATGACCGATTTACTGCCGGCGCCAGTTCTACTGTTAACCTTGTCGGCAATATCGGTTCCGGCGCAGAAACTTTTACCATTAATGTAGCCAGCACTTTATCGGCAACCGGCACAAGTTCTATCAGCGGAGCCTACACCTTCGGGATTCTTTCAGTTCCGAGCGGAACACTTTCTTTAGGTGCTGTTGCCATCACTTTTGCGGGAGCAACTACGCTTACCGGCGGAACTCTTGATGCCTCAAGCGCCACAGGTCTTAAAACATTTACCGGTCTTGTGACCGTGACAACCGGCACCTTTGACCTATATACCGCAAGCACTTATGCCACTGCCACGAGCTTTGGAGCGGGCATTACGATGAACGGCACGACGTTTAAGTCCGGCTCAGGCGATGCCGCTTTTTCAGCAAGCCAGAACATACAGGGTTCAAGCGCTATGGTGTTTGAAGGTACAGTTACTCCTGCTTCAGGGCAGACAATAACCAACAGTAATTCCGGAGGAGTTACCATAGATGGAATCTTAACCCTTACAGGAAACTGGGCTCAAGCTAATGGAGGAGTGCTTACTCTTGCTAACGCCACCGCAACAAACGGTGCAGGCACATTTAGCGCCTCAACTGCCACAAATACAGTCAATTACACGGGAACAGGCCAAACAGTGAAAGACCCAAATGCAGGCACTTCTCATGTATATTACCATTTGGGGCTTAGCGGGTCAGGAAGCAATACCAAGACAATGACTAGCATTACCGGAATCACAGGAAATCTGACTATGGCGGGTACCGCAGCCACGAGCGGGTTTGTCGTAACAACCATCGGAGGAAATGTGACTATGTCTAACACTTCTACTCTTACCACAGGTGCAAACCTGGCAATCACAGGAAATGTGACCGTTGGCACTGGCACGACCCTTACCACAGGAGCCAACTTTACATTGTCTGTTACCGGCTGGACATCAGTTCACGGCACTCTTGCCAACTCCGCTACCGGAGCCAAGACATATACAGGCCTAGTGACAGTCGAGACAGACGGCACATTTACCAATGCCACCAACTCTGCCATTACTTTTCAGGGAGGAATTACAAACAACAAGGCCTCTGGATTTTCATTCGGAACAGGAGTGATTAATTTTGACACCAATACCCAGGGGATAGGAGGCGTAGAATCAATCACAATGGCGAGCGCGGGAGTGACGAGCGCCATTGTCGTGACAAATAATCTTTTGTTGTCAGGAAGCGACCAATTAACCATAAGCACTACTTTGGGAGGAAGTGGAACCTTAAGACAGGCTACCGGAGCTGATTTGCACATTGGGGCGACTGCTGTGGCGATAACCACTCTTGATGCTAATACTAATGCCAATACCGTTGAATATACTGCTGCAGCGCCGACAATAGCTCCGGTAACTTATTCCACTCTAATTTTATCCGGAAGCGGTAATGTTGTTATGACTAGCGTTTCATCAATTCTGGTTGATTTCACTTTATCAGGCACCGTTACGCCGACAACTGCAACTGGCCTTACTGTCGGAGGAAATTTGTCTATTGGAACAAATACTTCCCTTACCACAGGAGCCAACTTTACATTGTCTGTTACCGGCTGGACATCAGTTCACGGCACTCTTGCCAACTCCGCTACCGGAGCCAAGACATATACAGGCCTAGTGACAGTCGAGACAGACGGCAC
>Ga0315276_10003189_pt1 | contig 15048 bp, 16 predicted proteins | sample YL17G05_0_MG_FD_204542 | JGI IMG/M metagenome (GOLD analysis project Ga0315276, IMG submission 204542) | Sediment microbial communities from Yellowstone Lake, YNP, Wyoming, USA - YL17G05_0 | ecosystem: Environmental > Aquatic > Freshwater > Lake > Sediment | place: USA: Wyoming | collected...
AACGTGGGTTTACTTCACCTAAACAATAGGATATAAAGGAGATTGTATGAACGCACTAGAGGTTCTCAAGCAGAGAGGATTTATGCAGCAATGTTCAAACGAACAGGGCCTTGCTGATTTGTTTTCCAGCTCTCAAATTACCTACTATGCCGGATTTGATCCGACAGCTGACAGCTTTCATGTCGGAAGCTTAATTCCGATTATGGCAATGGCTCATCTCCAACGACTCGGCCACAGACCTATAGCAATTATCGGCGGTGGCACCGGTCTGATAGGAGATCCGAGCGGCAAGACCGAATTGAGAAAAATGCTTTCTCGCGAAGACGTTGCCAGTAATATGGCAAAGCTGTCTTTGCAATTCAACCGCTACCTTACACTTGATGGCGAAAAAGGCCTGCTGATTGATAATGCCGACTGGATTGTCGGGCTCAACTACATTGAGTTTCTCAGAGACATCGGCAGGTATTTCAAAGTTAATGAGATGATTAAAAACGAAGGCTACAGAAAGCGCCTTGAGCAAGAGCAAGGGCTTTCGTTCATCGAATTCAACTACCAGCTTTTGCAGGCGTATGATTTTCTTGTCCTGCTTGACCGACAACACTGCATGTTGCAAATTGGCGGCGACGACCAGTGGGGAAACATCCTGGCTGGCGTTGATCTCATAAAGAAGATGAGAAGGCAAACAGTTTTTGCTCTCACCTTCCCGCTTATCACAACTGCAAGAGGCCAAAAGATGGGCAAGACCGAAACTGGAGCAATCTGGCTCGATGCTACTAAAACCTCGCCTTATGACTTTTACCAGTACTGGGTCAATTGCGATGACCGCGATGTTATCCGGTTCTTGCTACTATTTACCTTTCTTCCGACAGAAGAAATTGAAAAGCTCGGACAGTTTCAGGGCGCTGACATTCGCATGGCAAAAGAAGCACTTGCTTTTGAGGCAACCAAACTTTGCCATGGCGAAGAAGAAGCTCAAAAAGCCCGAAAAACTGCCAAAACTGCCTTCTCCAAAGAAAAAGAGGACAGCGCAGGGCTCCCGACTACAATAGTAAGCAAAGAAAGAGTCGCTGCAGGAATCCCTGCGGTTGATTTCCTTGTCGAAATAGGGTTTGCGCCATCGAAGGGTGCAGCTCGCCGTTTAATCGAACAAGGCGGCGCATATATCAACGATGAAAAAGTTACTGCAATTAGCGCGATGATTAATGAAGGTTCTTTTTCAAACAACGTTTGTGTGATTCGTCACGGAAAGAAACAACACCACCGAGTGAAGGTGGAATAGAAAGGGGTGGACTATGCCAACGAAAATCGGTTATCTAGGACCTGATGATTCAACGTTCGGCTATGAAGCAGCTGAACAATATTTTCGGGGACAAGCTGATATACAGCTAGTTCCTTTTAAAACCCATGCCGATATCTGCGATGCGGTTGGGAGAAGAAAAATCCATCGTGGCGTTGTGGCAATCGAAAATACCGCTGCCGGGATTGTTACGGAAACTGTATTTGCGATGGAAAATGCCTTTTCCTCACGAAGCGTTCATGCTGTTGCCGAAGTTGAGTTAACTATAAACCAACTCTTTTTACGCAAGACAAACGACGGTTCTCCTCCAAAGAAGTTGCTCTCGCACATTGCGGCGCTACAACAGTGCAAACATTTCGTTGACTCGTTGCGAGAACAAGGGATAACTATTGAAGCAAGAAATTCCACCGGAGAAGCGGCAAAAGAAGCCAACGAAAATCCGGAATTTGCTGTGATTGCTTCTGAACGCGCTCAGGAGAAGTACGGACTGCTTCGCGTCCGCGAAGAGCCTGTTGCTGATAGCAAGACCAATTTCACTAGGTTTTGGATTCTGGGGACAGAAGTCGCCGAAAGAAGCGGCGATGGTAAACACAAAACATGCTTCTTAGTTAATTTGGAGCAAGCAAAAAGCGGCGTTCTTTCTAAAACGCTTGAGTGTTTTGGAAAGCGCGACTTGAATCTTTTAATTGTCTTTCCTATCCCCATTAAAGGAAGGAAATGGGAATACACTTTCCTTATTGAGTACAGCGGGCACTTCGACGACGAAGCCGTCCAAGAAGCGTACAATGAGCTGACCCAAGAAGGGTTGTGCGTTGGTACGCCAATGGTTCTGGGCTCTTATCTTTCCGCAACTACTACGAAATAGCACGAACAGGGTAGGTACCCAAGTGGTCAAAGGGGGCGGTCTGTAAAATCGCTGGCTATGCCTTCATGGGTTCGAATCCCATCCTACCCAGTTCTTTTTAGAAAAATCAATTAAACAAAAAACCCCAATCTAACGATTGGGGTTGTTATTTTATTTAACGTCAAATCATTTCAACGTTTTGTCTATCCTATCTAATGCCTCCTGCAATTGCTCCATAGACACGGATGCGTAAGACATCCTTAAAAAGCTGTCGTACGGACCGAAGGCTATTCCGGGAGTTGCAGCTACTTTAGCTTGCTCCAGCAATAAATTTGCTAAAGTTAAAGATGTCATCTTGTATCGGGAAAAATCAGGGAAAATGTAGAATGCTCCTACTGGATTTGGGCATGGAATATTCCTTTCATCCAGCCAAGATATTAGAAGCTTTCTACGTTGATCAAGCGCGTACAACATAGCTTTTTCTGCACGCCCTTTTTTTTCAGAAAGTGCAACGAAAGCTGCTTTTTGGGAAACAGAGCAGGGGCACCCTACTGCCATTTCCAAATACAGCTGTATTTTTTTCACCACTTCTTCAGGTCCTGTAAGATATCCTATTCTCCAGCCGGTCATTACAAACGACTTTGAGCAAGAACGGATAGTTATTGTCCTATTTGCCATGCCCGGTAGACTGGCAATGCTCGCGTACTTGCCGTTGGAAAACAAGATATTGCAGTATGATTCATCGCTTATAATCCACAAGCTCTCACTTAAATCTTTTAATTCTGAAAAATCCCAAACCATCCCAGTTGGATTGTTCGGAGAGTTTAAAATAATTCCTCTTGTTTTACTCGTTACCAAGTTTCTTATCCGCTGACCTTTAAGAATAAACTCGTCTTGACTAGTATCAATCAGCACTGGTTTTCCTCCAAGATCTTGAACAAGATCCCAGAAAGGCGGGTAATATGGCCCAGGAATCAGAATTTCGTCCCCGGAATTGCAAAGAGCCCATAAACTGGCCGCAATTAAGGGCTTAGCTCCCGGACCGATTACCGTATTGCCTAAACTAGCCGAAGATATCCCGCCTTTAATAAAATCATCTGCTGCTGCTTTTCTCAAATCAATCATGCCCGATGCCGGGGTATATCTGGTAAAATTATCTCTAATCGCCGTTAATCCCGCCCTTTTGATATATGACGGGGTTTGAAAATCTGTTTCGCCCACTCCTAAAGAAATTGCTCCTTCTACTGTTTTTGCTTTTTTAAAAAACTCCTGTAGGGGAGATGACTGAAGCATTACTGCTCTGTTGGCAAGTTGCATTTTGCCTCCTTTCTTGTTATTTTTTCAATGTGCTTAACTTTTTGTCAATTTCGATCGCTTTATTTATAAATTGTTTCCTCATGTCTTTTGTAAACCTATTTCTGTTTTGCATATCAGAAAATAGCTGTTCGGAATCATTGCTGACAACCCTGCCTATTTCCCGTAATTTTTCGAATGTCATTGTTGTAATATTGAGCTTTGGAATATTCATATCCGCAAATGCACGGCCTATAAAATAGACAAGGGCTAATGACATTGCATTTTGCCTGTCGTGCTCTGCCGGCGACATTTCTATCACCTTTAGTTTTAAATTCTTAAATATCTTTTTTACTTTTTCAAAGTTTTGCTTTTTCGCTCTTAAATTATAAAAAACTATTTGGAGGCCTTCTAAGCCATTTTTTGCGCCGTCTGGGCCGAACATAGGATGACAAGAAATAATCTCAACGTCTTTTGAAAAATATTTTAACATCAGCTTGGCTGGGTATTCCTTGACTGAACAAATATCCATAACTATATGGCCCTTTTTAATTTTATCTTTTATTTTTAAAAGTACATTTTCTACTTCTGAAATAGGAACGGATAAAATAATAAGCTCTTGCTTGCAAGCCTCGTCTAAATTGCAAAAATTAACGCCAATTTTCTCGGCTATTTTTGATTTATCCTGATTATCCGTAACTTTTATATTATGTTCTTTCGGCAAAATTCTGACTAATAACTGCCCGAATCTGCCGAAGCCAATAATGCCTATTTTCATATGCTGTGATTATATCATCTTTATTAAAAAAATCAAGTATTAAAAAGCCCCAATTTTCCAGCTTGGGGCTTAAAGAACTAAACTGTTATTCAACGATCATTCCGCACCGGCAGAACGTATTGAACAAGCTTTCCTCGGAAAACTTGCTATCAGAACGGCCCAGTCCTTGACAAACAAGGTCGCTTGGCGTCCCTTTATGGAGCCTTTCCATCAGAGACTCTACAAATTCTGCATGGTACAGTCCGATCTCCTTTAATCCTGCGATTGCCAGCTCCAATTCGTCGGCAACCATAACTTTCGTAGAGTACTGCCGTAATCCCTGCGAGGTTAAGCGCCATGCTTTTCCGGAAAGTCCGTGGTTAATCACCGATGTTCTGTTTTCGCGCACGTAATTGAAGGGCAGTAACGCTTCTTTCGCCTTCTGAGCATAGACGATTCTGCCAATCCACAAAAGCATCAATCCAATCTCTTCTGACAAGTGAGGCTGAGTTGGTATCAGTCTAAACTCAACAACCAAGGAGTTTCCGATGACTTTAATGCGGGTATCAGTCCAATGCAGACCGATCCCTATTTCAAGGGCATGCTCCGGGTCATAAAGGATAAACGGAAACCTGGCGGTTCGGTTAAAATAATCTTTCATGTCTATAAAATATCGCTCGGGCAATCCAACTCGCAGCTCCTGCCCCGAATTTATTTCCTCTAAGGTTCTAACATCATGACTTATCTCCCATGCAGGCATTCGGATATCACTAATTCCCGTGTCCTGCAAATTGAGAAAGCGCGAGTTGGTGGCAAGAGCCAATATTTGAGGGCCGATCATCAGGCTGTAATTCAGTTTTTCTATCGCATCTTCAAACGATTCTGCCTCCAAATTTATCTGGAAGGACTGGAAAAGCGAAACAATGGCAGCTTGACCAATGTCGATACCGCCGTTAGAGCCGACAATTGTGTTAATGCCCGCTCTTCGGTTGGCATCATGATGGCTGGGGACTAATTGGTACTTTTCTCTATTGGTACGCTGAATTTTATCTATCGGCAGAAAAGGATTAGCGCCGGTCCTAAGAACCACGCATCCCTTTTCTCTGCAAAATCGAGTAACAATTGCTAACCTTTCATTATAAGCATCGACTAACGAACAAAGACCGCCGTTTGTAATGATGGTCGGCAGTGTTCTTATCTCTATCTGGGAAGTGCCCAATTCGACGTCAGTCCATTCCTGATTTTGAGCGACAATTTCGTCCCTTATCTGCTCATAATCGTTGGGGCTTAAACCCTTTTTATAAATGGCTATTTCTTCTTCGAGCCCGACTCGAACAATTTTTCCTGGTTTAACAAATTGTTCTGAGTCAAGAAGCAAAGAATTTGCCTTATGCCAAAATGCTCTCTCCATTTCTTTTTCTCTATCGTTTTTCATAACTTCTCCTCCTTATTGATTTGTGAATGTGCTAATTATCAATTTTAAATAAAAAATCCTCTTACGAGGGGCTAGTCTTCTTGGCTATTTACCTGATATATCTGTTAAACTAAACTGGCCCCTGATTAAAAAGAGGATCGATAGTAATAATACAAAACTGAAAAAATTCGGCTGTTTCTCATATTTTTTAATCCTATTTCAATCAATCGTCCATGTCAAGCCCTCTTGTAAAATATATATTATTGATATTTTTATTAATATAGGTAGGATGACAAATGGTACTTTAAAAAATCAATCAAGTTAGAAAAGAGAACACTCAGAAGGAGCGAGGACATGAAACCAATTTTAGTTTCTCGGCCAAGATTTTGGGCTAAGGTGAGGGGATATGACCTCTCTAAAAGATTCATCGCTTATATGTCTTTAAACCAAGACAGCAAATGCGATGCTAATTGCCAAGGCTGCTTCCGTTATCCTGAACGAAAGTTCGGGCTCAAAAATCTGCTTAAAATGCCGGACTATGCCAGGCTATTGGAAGAATTCCATCGCTTTGGCGGTTTAACGATTGAAATCTCCGGCGAGGGCGAACCGTTTATTAGCCCCTTTACTCTTCCAATTATCCGCGCGGCATCTCAAATGGGTATATGGACCACCATATTCACAAACGGCCACTGCCTAAATGAAGCGATAATCAAAGAGCTCTTTGATTTAAAAGTGGCCCTTATACTCAGCTTTCATTCATTCACAAAAGAAACTTATGAACGCGACAATAGGTTGCCCGGCAGCTTTAAAGTTAAAATGCACGTTATTGATTTAGTCGGAAAAATATTTGAAAACAGCGATTGGAAAGAAAATGGATGGCCGATAAAACGGGCAGCGATTCACTGGACGCTTCAGGCTAATAATCTGAATGAAGTTAAATTGGCTCGCCAGTTTTGCGACGAAAAAGGACTTTTGTTTAGTATCGGCCATTTATCCCACACTGGCCACGCAGCTGAAAAACCAGAACTTTGGCTGCCCGAAGGACAAAAATTCGAAGAACTAATTAATCTCGGTGATGAGTCAATACTTATTTACGATGATATAGGCGGCCGATGCGTTTGCGGCACCTGCAAATATGGATTGAATATCGGAGCAGACGGCAATTTACTGCTTGATGCTCATGGCGGGTATGAAGTTGAAATCGCAAATATCAGAGATATAAGTTTTGAGCAAGCAGTCAAATTGCAGCATTATTTTTCACAAAAGATTTTTAGTCAGTTGGATTGTTTTTGTCCGATAAGAGACCCCAAATGGGAAGATTTTTTAAGAGAGAAAAAATATCTCTAAAAAGGCTAAGATACTTGACATAATTAGTAATAGGCGTATAACAAAGACATAGTAAACCTGTTCTTTTTACGGCGAATACCTAAGAAAGGAGAAAACGCCATGTCCAATTTTCACAATCAGACTGCTCAGTTGATCGCCACGATCGCGCAAAATCTGCCTGGGATGTCGTCTAACATCATGCAGGGCTGGATCGAAAACCCAAAGGCACTTCAAAAATTCCTATTGGGTCTTAATGGACCTGTTCCCGAGTTCAAAGTTTGGAAAACTATTAAGCTCGGCACCGATTTGAAAACCGCTTATGATTTCCGCAGAGTTCTCAAGGATAACGGATTTAAAATGGATGATTATGTCTTTGACATCCTCAGCAATCCTGATTTCACGAAAATGGCTACCAAGGAAACCGAGATAGATCTGTTCAATGTCAGCGTAGCTGATCTCGGCTTTGAAAGAGAAGCTACCCGCGAGCAGATTCACATTCGAGCCAAAAAACATGGCTTAACCATTTGTCCTGCTGAGGTTGGCCCTCAACTGCGTCTGCAGTACAAGGATCAGCCCAATGGCGAATGCCTTCATATCGCCATGGAACAAGTTATCGGCATTAATGGCTCGGCTAGCTATACCTCGCTATTCAAAGTGGAAAGTGATTCCGGTTTGTATCTTTCCTGCTACTCTGCTTCGCCCGCTTGCGTCTGGAGCGCCAACTCTCGGTTTGTTTTCTCTCGTCGCAAGTAATTTCAATTAAAAAACCCCTTAATGCGCATTGCAAAAAGGGGTTCTTTTTTTATCCCACCGGCAATTCCACATGGAATGTCGGGCCCATGCCCAATCCGTGGGATTCCACCCAGACTCTGCCGTTAGATTTTATAGTTACTTTTTAGGAAATATAATATAAATTGGCTGTCCTGGTAATTTTTTCCTAAAACCGGACTTGGCTTTTTTGATATCAGAAGGAAAATTTATCCAAGAATCCATCCATCCTTTTTTAATATCCCGACACAAATAATGGCCCGAAGGATATTTTTTACAACGCTTTATAAAAACAATAATTTTATCGTTATAAATTAATTTTCTAATTTTCGGTTTTAAATATTTATATTGATATTTTAACCCCTTTTTAGATAATGCTTCAACAATATCTTCACACGTAAATCCTTTAGTTTTTGAACGATAATTATTTAAAAATAACTTTTCCGCTTGGTTATAATTAATGTTTAAGATATAGGCCACGCAGGCAGCCCCACAACCAAAATTATTTTCTTGCACAACACTTTTCATAAGTACATACCTTTAATTATTTTAGTTATATTAGCAATGCATCTCATTTTTTTCAATCTCAATAAAAACCCGCCATTAGCCGAAGCTAGGGGCGGGGGTGTTAGTATCATAATATTAAGCCTTTATTCCGATTATGTCAAATCAAGACTACCCCGCCGGCAATTCCATATAAAAAAATGAATTTCCTTGGCTTGATGTGATAACTTCATAATTTATATAACCTTCTTATATCTTGTACTGCGCGCCTGGCCGATCCGCTCAATCAATTTTAAAAACACAAGCCGCGATAAAACTTGTTTAATAGTAGCTTTTGATATTTTACCTTTAAGTAATTTATCAACCCCTGCCACTCCGATTTCTTCATTGTTGTCAAAAAGTCGATATATTTGCATCTGCTTCTCCGAAAGAAGTTTTTCTGGCTGATCAGATTCCATTAATCCGCGCGCTCTCTCAACTTGTTCAATAAGGGCGCCTAATAAATATTCTACCCATGAAGTTATATCTTCTTGTTCGGTTTTATGGTTTTTTTGAGCAGCACGAAGTGCAAGATAATATTCTGCTTTTGTTTCTTCAATTATTTCATCAAGGGCGACGTATGGCACGTAAGTATAGCCGGCCTTAAGAAGCAAGAGATTAGTTAATGCCCTGCTCATCCTTCCATTGCCGTCTTTGAAGGGGTGAATTGCCAAAAATTCGAAGATAAAGTCTGCTATTACAAGAATCGGGTGAACCTCACCAGCGGCTAATTGTTCGTTCGTCCATGCGATAATAGCTTCCATTTCTGGTTTCACCAAATATGGTGGCGTAGGATCAAAAAGAATCACTTGTTCGCCTTTTTTATTGGTCATGACCACCGTATTATCGACAGATTTAAATTTTCCTTTATGGATCTTATCTTTTTCGGAGAATTGGAGAAGTATGCTATGAAATTGCAAAATCCAATTTTCTGTTAGTTTAATTGTTTTGTAGTTATCAAAAATCCGACCAATTAAATCAGCATAACCGGCAACCTCTTGTTCGTCTCTGCTTTTGGGCGCCTTTACTTTAAGCCCGCGCAAAAATCTGGCAATTTCTTCATCGGTCATCTTCGCGCCCTCTATACGAGTACTGGCGCCGGTAGAGGTAATGATAACCCATGCTTTAAGGCGCCCTAATATCTGTGGGCTTAATCTCAAACTTCCTTGCCAAAGACCCTTAAATTCATCAATCTTACCTATTTTGGCAAGAATTTCTTGAGTTAACTTTATTCTTTTATTGAATCTATTTTGGCTCATAAATCAGTTATATTTAACTATATCCAATTATATACGAATATATCCGATAAATCAACCTTATCTTACCCCACCGGCAATTCCACATGAAATGTCGAGCCCATGCCCAATCCGTGGGATTCCACCCAGATTCTGCCGTTATGAGCCTTTACGATCTCGCCGGTGATATACAGGCCGATGCCACGGCCTGTTGTAAATATCTTTTTTGCCTCTTTTCCTCTTTCAAATGTCCGACCGAACAGCTTCTCTATCTCCTCTTTGGCTATTCCGATGCCGGTATCTTTAATCCTTATATCAATTTTATCTCCGTCAGTAATAGTAATCCTTACCCCGCCTTTCTGGGTATATTTGACTGCATTGTCGATTAAATTGAATAAAGCGACTTTTAATTTCTCTTCATCTGCCTTTATCTCGTACATATGCTCCGGCTTTTCAAATATCAGGTAAAGCTTCTTGGTTTCCACTTCAAATTTCAATTCCTCGATTATCTCGGTTATGATCGGCTCTATTTTCACGCCCGGCTTAAGAGAAACAACTTGCTTGCCCAGTTGAAATTGGGAAATATCCAAAAATTCATTTACAATTTTTATCAATCTTTTTGTTGAAATTTCAAATTTTAAGAGCGGCTCTTTTAATTTATCCGGAATCTTTCCATAAGTTCCGCCCATTATGAGGTCGATATATCCGCGCATAGAAGTGAGGGGAGTGCGTAAATGATGCTGGGTAGCCATTGTAAACTGATTTTTTGCTTCGTCTAATCTCAATAATTCCTCTTTTGCTCTTTTTTCAGTCTCATACGCTTTTTTAATATCATCTGCCATTTTTTCCATCTGCTCGCGCTGTCTGACTTCTTTTAATACACTTTGAACAAGAAGAATTCCAAAAATACTTACCGCAATAGTTATGATCCCATTAACAATTAATTCATATAAGCTTACCGCTAATAATGTCCGCGTAACTAAAGTTATACAAATCCCAAAAGCAAAAAGTTCTGTTGCTAATACCCGAACATCAAAAAGATGATGTTTTAATATAGAATAGCTTATAAAAAATATATAAAGAACAATTAAATAGTTACCAAACGGATAAATTTTAAACAACTGAGGGAAAAAATTTGTTACTCCTCCGCCAAATCCGATAATATGTGCAAATATTATATATTTTATTTGAGCTTTTAAAATTTTATCAGATTTACCCTTAAACTCTTTTACTAATAATATGAAAGCGTATATAGAAAATATCGCAAAATATAATGGAAATAAAAAATACAAAATTCCTGGATTAATCCAATAACTAAACTCTCCATATGATATCATTCCTTTTTTAAAGAACGGCGTGAAATTCAAAATTATTAAAAATAATCCAGCTATTCTAGAAATTATAATAATTTTATAATAGCTGCTTTTAAGTTTTAAAAAAACGATAACAAAGTTTAAAAAGAAAATCGGAACTAAAATTCCACCAATATCTAAAAAATACTGAGAAAACCAAGCTAGGTTATAATCAGTAAAATAAACAACCCCGAAAAAACCTAAACTCCAAATACTGATAGCAGTTGAAGTTAAAAACCATAAAAAATTTATTTCATTTCTTCTATTAAAAAAAACGAACACGCCGAAAGAAAAACTAACAAAAGACGTAATCAAACAAGATAATGCAAAAAATGACATGCTATTTCCTAAAATTTATGACTTTCCAATTTTTTTTAAATGCTTCCTTAAAAAGTAACTTATCGGGGTTTATAGCAAATGGCTGTTCAACGATCTCTAATAAACCACGGTCTGATATGTGGTCGGCATATGCATAGCTATTTTTAAAAGTTAAACCCATTTCGTTTATAAATCTTTTAATGGCATTAATTTTGTTTTTTCCATAGATTATATCACCGTCGATATTCCCAGTAAATAAATCATTAATTATTTCAAAATTAGTCGCGATATAATATTTTATATTTAAATAATTAGCAACCTTTTTTACAATAAAATCAGCTGAATTAGATAATATTATCAATTCTTTATCAGCGCTTTTATGTTTATTTATTATATCAATCATATCCAAATAAAGAAAACCTCTTAAATAATTATCAAAAAAATCATTTATTGTTTTTTCTACATAACCAACGTTTTTACCTTTTAAAAAAATATAGGCTTGTTTCATTATTTTTTCGGGATCTTTTATCAATTTCAATTTATAAAAAGTAAATAGTATACAAATTTTAGTATAAAAAAACAAACTAATAATCTTTTTTCTTTTTAAATAATCTAACAGATGTTTTTGGCTTTGACCCTTAATAATAACCCCATCTAAATCTAAAATTACTAATTCTTTCATAATTTTCTTTCATTATATCCCAAATCCCGCTTAAAAACAAAACCCATTAAAACGGAGCTTTGTTTATTATTTTATCATTTTTTTACAGCCTCTATTGCTCTGTCTAAAAATTTCTTAAAATCTTTCTCTTTTTGCCATATTTCCTTCAGTCTTTCCCTTAGTTTTTGATGATTTGGGTATCCATTATCATTAACCAATAGAAAACTGTAAAATTCCGGCTCATTTAATAAAAAGGTTAACGATTCTTTTAAATCTTCTATTTGTTCTCTATCGAGGCCTTTATTTTCCAAATAATCCCAATAATAATGGATAAATTGGAGGTGCATTAATTCATGAGCTATTGTTGTCAAAGAAAATGGCTGGCCATGCCACATAGAAGCCATAAACCAATTTTTCTCAGGATTATATGGGCACATAAAACCGGAGGTAATATAGCAAGTGAATTTTTTAGTGTATATAGGCTTTTGAATAATCTTTTCTAATGTTTTAAAATAAATACCTTCTATTTTTCTCCAAGAATTTTCTAATGCCTTAATTTGGTTATTAATAACTGTCTTGCGAATTTGCTTTTTAGGATGATTAATTAAATATTTATATACTAAATCTTCTGCTTCTTTTTTATCGGCTTTAATAATTTGTTCTAATAAAAACGAGGGGATATACAAAATTTCTTTTTTCCTATCCATACCCCACATACCATTTTTCTTTTTAGCAACCAAAACCCAACTCCAAGCATCTTTTTTAATATCATATTTAAAATTAACTTTTGCCATAATTATAATTTATTATTTTTCTGCGACACAGCCTCTAAAATCCTGTGCCAGTGTTTATGTCCTATATCATTATCGTAATAATCAAATATTCGTGTACTAATATTTTTGAAATTTTCACTTTTTAACATCTCGCTAAGCAATTTAGCGCTTATATCGGTTTTAGCAGCCTTATCAGATTTATCGAAGGTATGAAGAAAAAACCACCCGCCATCTTTTAAATTATCATAAGCTGTCTTTATAAGCTGTTTCCGATTTTTTAATTTCTGAAACGCATAATTCGAATAAACTAAATCAAAAGGGGCATTTCCTGATTTATATGGATTTTCTAAATCTATACCAGTTTTGATATCAACCCCTTCGCATTCCCAATCTAGCTCTTTTAAACCTGCAACATCAATAAAATCACCTGCTCCAAGGTCTAAAGCCTTTCCTGACTTTTTAAATGCTGACATAACAAATTGTTTTAAATATTCATTCATAATTAAATTATATATCACTATTGAATCAAAATAAAATGGCCACCCTATATTTGCAGAAAAAATAAGAAAAGAATAATATTAATAAAAATCTATGAAAAAAGACCTTACCAGGATAAATATCGATAAAGATAAGATAATTAATCTTTATATCGGTAAAGGAACAGAAAGTAGGAATATTATAAAAATGATTAAAATGGGGATACAAAACCCGTTTAAATATTTTAATACTATCAAAAAAATAAGCTTTGATATTGAACTTATTTATTCAAGAAAAGAAATAGATGGCATATTAGGATCCAAAACTCCAAATTGGCTGATTGCGTCTTCTTTTAAGAATAAATTCATAATATTTGATCCCTCTAAAATTGAGAAATATACCTGTCATAACAAAAATGAATTTGAACAGCTTATCACCCATGAAACCACGCATATCCTTCTTAAAAAGCTGAATTCTAATCTTTGTGACTGGATGAATGAAGGGCTTGCGCTAAATATCGCAAAACAGGAAAAGAGAAAAGATATTAAGGCTAAAAATATAAACTATTTTATAAAAAACTGTTTATTTAAAAACTCAAAATACGAAACATTTATATCAAAACAGGGATATAATATATCATATCGGCTTATTAGATTTTTATTGGCTAATTATGATAAAAAAACAATGCTTAAGTTATTTAAAATAGAGTACAAATCAAACAAATCAGCAGAAAAAGACGTCTGTAGAGTTTTAAGCCAAAATAAGAATAAATTAATAGACCAATTTACTAAAATTCTAAAAATTCATGAATAATTGTCAAATTTATACTCCAAATCCCGCTTAAAAACAAAAGCCGTTTTGCTGAAAAATAAGCGGCTAAAATCTATATTATTCTATTTTTAATTCTTTGGCGACTTCGGGATTAAGGACGGTTGTTATCAGATTTTTGATTTGCGAGGCATCTACCCATTTTATCTCCGCCACTTCGTGGGGTTCGCTAGGCTTGGCAACGGGATCAGGCGATGCCAATTCGCAAAGATGATAAACAACCATTACTGGAAATTGAGGGTGTTTTTGCAAAGATATCTGTTTAATCGGCCTGATTTCATATCCTGTTTCCGCTAAAACCTCTCTTCTAACACAATCTTCCCTTGTTTCATCAAAACGCTGCTTGCCGCCGGGAAAGGCCCATCTTAAAACCGAGTCGTCTTTTCCTCTCTCTTCTTCTTTCCGCTTTATCATTAAAACCTTTCTTTTCTTATCTACAACAATGCCTAAATTTATGAAATCTTCGGCTTCTTCTAATTCTTTCATAATTTTATTGCTTTTTTGCCTGATAAATCAGCTATTTTATTCATAATTTCATTTGTTATTTTATTCAACACTCCTTTATCCTCTTCCTGGCCGAAATATTGCGAAAAATCCATTGATTTGCCGATATTAATTTCAACTATTTTTTTAAGTTTCGGAAATCTTTTCTGGCGGGGAAGCACCTCAAAGGTTCCTCTAATGCCGACAGGAACAACTGAAACCTTGTTTTTCAGGGCAAACCTCGCCACGCCGGTAAAGGGTTTATGGATTTCGTTGTCAGCTGAGCGTGTGCCTTCGGGATAAATACCCAAAATATCGCCTCTTTTTAATATTGAATTTGCTTTTTCAACAGCCTCTGTTTTATCGCCCGTCTGCCTTTCAACTTTGATCTGTCCTGTTAATCTTACCAATGGCCGCCAAAACCGGCTTTTATAGAATTTCTCGGCTGCCAAATAGAAAATTTTTCTCGGACAAACAGCTATAAAGCAAATAAAATCAAAATAGCTTGAATGATTTGCCGCTATTATAACCGGCCCTTTTTTAGGAATATTTTCCAGTCCGTTTACCCTCTTAATCCATATCAATTTTACTAAAGGGCTCAATAAAAATTTTAATAAAGAATAACCCATTTTTTATTCATTATATCCCTATTCCCTCAATTAAAAAAGAGGGTTTTTTT
>Ga0315276_10003194_pt1 | contig 15037 bp, 11 predicted proteins | sample YL17G05_0_MG_FD_204542 | JGI IMG/M metagenome (GOLD analysis project Ga0315276, IMG submission 204542) | Sediment microbial communities from Yellowstone Lake, YNP, Wyoming, USA - YL17G05_0 | ecosystem: Environmental > Aquatic > Freshwater > Lake > Sediment | place: USA: Wyoming | collected...
ACAAATACGTTCACGCCCACCTCAAGTTATACTCCGACCTACACACCACTTCCGACAAAAACGTTCACGCCCACCTCAAGTTATACTCCGACCTACACACCACTGCCGACAAATACGTTCACGCCCACCCCAAGTTATACTCCGACCTACACACCACTGCCGACAAATACGTTCACACCCACCCCAAGTTATACCCCGACCTACACACCACTGCCGACAAAAACGTTTACACCCACCCCCAGCTACACTCCGACCTACACACCACTGCCGACAAATACGTTCACACCCACCTCCAGCTACACTCCGACCTACACACCACTGCCGACAAATACGTTCACGCCGACCTCCAGTTATACTCCGACCTACACACCACTGCCGACAAATACGTTCACGCCCACCTCCAGCTACACTCCGACCTACACACCACTGCCGACAAATACGTTCACGCCCACTTCAAGTTATACTCCGACCTACACACCACTGCCGACGAGTACAGTTGTTAGTTATTCTATTTACCTTCCATTGACCCAAAGGGCTCTAGAAGGTTATTTTGTTTCTCCGAATGGGAGTGATACCAATGATGGATCATGGACGAAACCATGGAGGACAATCGGTAAAGCTGCCAGTCTGGTTACGGCAGGGGATGTAGTCTATATTAAGGAGGGAGTATATAAAGAATTCGTAATAATTAGAGCTTCAGGGACCGAATTGGAACCCATAAAATTTCTGCCTTATCCTGGAGACCATCCAGTCATCGACGGCATCAATAAAGATCCAGGGGGTAATGTTGGTTTGGTGGAAATCTACGGGGACTATATTTATATTTCTGGACTGGAAGTGCGTAATTCAGTGTTAATGGGCGTCTATATATATGGAAACCACGACATCGTAGACAAGATGTACGTTCATCATTGTAGAGAAAATGGCATCCTGATTAAACCACGGAAAATAATCGATCATACAAAATAGCCGAATCTGGCGGAATTTACTCTCGAATGAATTCGGTGAACAAGGTTATTGGTCAACCGGTCTAATCGCGGCGCGTACATGTGCAATATGCAACCATTAACCATAATATCGTCTGGAAAAACTGGAGAGAGAGCCTCTCGTCCTTTGAGGCAGACCAGATCATCTTGGAAGATAACATCGTGAACGATTATTACAGTACGAATATTTAAATCTCAGATTCAACCAATATCGTCTTTCAGCGAAACTTCGTATATACCGATCCATCTAGTTATGTATTTCCCTACAGCGATCATGGTGGAATTATGGTGGGGGATGAAAAATATAATCCTCTCTCAGCAAAAATAACGATTATTAAAATATATTGTATTTGGGAATCAAGGAAACTTTTGGTGGTGGCCTGGAGTGCAAGGCGGGGGGATGAAAAACCTCCTGAATGTTAATAACCCGGATTCTGCAGCTGCGAAAACCGTCGGGCTCAAAAAAAGAGATAATGCCAACGCTAGAATTGATAATCCTCTCGTGACGAAGCGATTGCTATAGATTGCCTTAGAATGTGTTTTGTTTTTTGAAGATGACATCTCTTCCCTGCAATTTTTTACCAACATCCAACGATGTGTTATTGAGCAATTTACAATAAATCTCTGGTAGCCTGATCTACCAGAGAAAATGAACATCATACTTGGCTGAGGTAGTCAGGCGATCATGCGAGGTTGGTCGTTTAAATCCGTAACTTTACCTCGCAGCCTTTCGACAGTTTTGCCTTTTCTGCGCTTTGCTACATAATATAACGAAATTTCCCCTAAATATCTTTTCGTATTGTAAGTAACTTTCAATAAATATAGAAATCCAATTCAAAGATGGAACCCCAATTAATCGCTGAGAAAAGCAATACCCTGGAATCTCCCCCAAATGCGATCAGCCTGGGCCACGCGCGCAGAGGCTTTACTATCAATATCCTCTCGAATATTGCATTTGTCGGCTCCCAAGCGGTTCTCACGCTGTGGCTGACCCCCTATTTTATTGGCTATCTGGGACTTGCAGGCTATGGAATGATCCCATTGATTCAGAATATCGTTACATACACCGGTATATTGACAACTTCGTTCAATTCAGCTGTCTCGCGTTACCTGACCATAGAATTGGGGCGGGGTGATGATACCGCATCAAACAAAACCTTCAACACAGCCCTGTTCTCAATTTTAGGTCTTTTTATAGTTTTAAGCCCTGCGATCATGGTACTCGCTGTCGTATTTCCCCACCTATTCAATGTCCCTATAGGATGGGAGACCGATGCCAGCTGGCTGGTAATGTTGACTGCCTTCACTTTCTTTGTAGCAGTTGCAGGTGGGATTTTTTCCGTTTCTGCATTCGTGCATAGTGAATTTTTTAAATATAACCTGGCAAATTTTGCTGGAATATTCGCGCGGGTTTTTTGTGTTATCGCTCTTTTTTCCTTATTCTCCCCTCATTTGTGGTATGCAGGTATTGCGACTTTGATTGCTGCGTTCGTTTCATTTACGGGTTACGTAATTCTATGGCGGAAGCTGACACCCGAATTAAAGATACAGCGCTCTGCTTTTGACCGAACCCAGTTTGTAGAAATAACCACAATGGGGGGGTGGCTTGTGGTTAACATGGCTGGAGCGATACTTTTATCGCGTGTTGACCTGATCGTCGTAAATATGTATTTTGGCGCTGCCATGACCGGTGCGTATGCTTCTTTGGTACAGTTTACATTTCTGATGGAATATCTGGTAACAGCAGCTGGAAATGTGGTCCGTCCGGTCATCTTGATCAAGTATGCGCAGCAGGATATGGAGGGTCTTCGTATTCTCAGTGCTCAATCCGTTAAACTGTTCGGTTATGGGATGGCACTACCGGTGGGGTTACTGTGCGGTTTTGCGCAACCTTTTTTATCAATCTGGCTTGGACCAACATTTACTTATTTAAGCTGGCTATTCGTAGCAATCCTTGTGCACCAGGCATTAAATTATTCCGTGCGTCCCTTACTTTTTGTGCAAAATGCTTATAACAAAGTTAAGTGGCCTGGAATCGTTACCCTTATCTGTGGCATTGCAAGCCTGGTGTTAGGCATCCTATTTGCCAGGTGGAATATTTGGGGAGTCATCGGGGTGGCATTGGCGGTTGGATTGTCCTGGACGATCAAAAACGCGCTGTATATGCCTGTCTATACAGCCTTGATCATGAAATTAAAATGGTGGACATTCTTTCCCAGCCTCGTTCCAAGCATCATTGGTACTGTATTTGTGATGTTAATTTCCTACGGGTTCACGCTCATAAAAATGCCAGGCAATTGGTTTTCTTTGATCGGCATGGTCATGATCGTATCGATATTTTATACATTTGTAGTCTGGTTCTTTGGTTTGAACCGGACCGATCGAAAATTGATCATCAGTCTGCTTCCATTTTTGAATAAATTTAGAATAATCTTTCAGGCATCAGAATAACAAAAGGCGATGATGAGACTCTTATGCCTTGGTGATATTGCGATCGCTGGTGATCTACCCAGTGCATGGCCAGTTCCGGGATGCATCAATCCTTTGAATAATGATCAGCAGATCCTATTCAATTGGGAGGTCCCGATCGGTGAAACTCTCAATCCGCGACCTCGTCCTGGTGGGGGACCCCGTATCATCACCACCCCAAATTCTATACAGATGATCCAAAATTGGTCAACTGGTGGGATTGCATCACTTGCTACGAACCATATTTTAGATGCAGGGAATGAAGGGCTCATAAAAACTCTCCACATGCTTCAGGAACATGGTTTACGCACCATTGGAACGGGTATTACCGAGACTGAAATTTCAATGCCATTCGTCTGGAAGACTGGGGAAGGAAAATTGGGTCTCGTTAATTGGGTTTTTCCGGAGACTCATCCGGAATTGATTTCCATCCCTGGACCGAATTACTGGCCGGGATTTGATGGTGCCAAGTCAATCATCAGTGATCTCAAAACAAAAGTTGATTGGATATTGGCAATCCTGCATTGGAGTGATGAAGAGTTTTCATATCCTATGCCAGAAGATAGAGAGATTGCTGATAAACTGGTCCAAATGGGTGTTGACCTGATTATAGGACACCATCCTCACGTGGTTCGAGGGGTCGATATCATTCAAGGATCACCAGTTTTCTACAGTTTAGGAAATTATTTCTTTTCTAATTTTCGAGATGCTAGTGGCTGCTCGATCTCACACCAGGCACCAAGAAATCGAGAAGGCCTGGGCGTTGAGCTGATATTTTCCAAAGGGGATAAGCCAAAGTATCAGCTGCATTCTTTTTTTCAAACAAAGAATGGAACGATTGCTGACCCCTTCCACCGCGCTAGCCGGAGAGTAAGGTCTGCCAGCTCCCCACTGGTCAAGTTCCAGGGAACAAGCTATAAAAACTGGTATTTACAAAAGCGTAGGTTTTTCAATACTGTGGGAATCCGTTTGCATTTCCGTCTCTGGCACCTTGGTCTTAATGGTTTGCTGCACGTCATGGCAAAAAAGCTTCATATTCTATCCTAGATAACCTGGTTATTTTCAAACATTCGGACCCTAATTTAGATCTAACGGAGCGTAGATCCTTGTTCAGGATAAAAAAAATCAGGTGTCGGAAGATCATCAATTCCCATGTCAATTTCACGAATGAATTCGTCATCGAGCTTGAGGATGGGTCGATTGGTATTGGGTCCTCATCCCTGGGTGAAACCATCAGCATTTACGAGGATAAAAAGGTTTCGAGTAGTCCTGAAAATATTATCAGAACTATAGAAGCTGATAACCTGGTTGGAAAGCCCCTGGATCAAGAGCTATTTGACTCGTATCTGAAACAACATAGGATCGAGTTTGGTCAAAATAACGCCTACGGTCTTTCGGAAGGGTTCTTCAATGCAACCCTATCAAAACACTCCATTTTTGAGGTATTTAATAAATCAAAATCAAAGCTGACTCCGCCTTTTCTATGTTTGAATATTCTTAATGGTGGCTGGCATGCCTACACCAATCCGGTATTGAGCGATTTCTCGGAATTCATGCTTGTTTCGAAGGTCAATGACCTTGAAGAGGTCATCGCTGAGCATAATGAGATCCAGAAGGTCGTCAAAGAGAAGCAACTCAATCAAACCAAAACGGTGGTGTCCGGTAATCCGGTTAATAGCTTCCCAACCCGTGATAACCGGGAAGTGATCGAATTCTTATTAAATATTTTGATAGAGTTAGGATTTTCAAATAAGTACGACCTGATGATCGATGCATCGGCTGGAGACCTGTGGAATGGCAGTGGATATTGCCTGGGTGTGACAGATAATTCCATGCATTCCCCAGAGGCGTTTGTGAAATACTGGCTGCATATGATCCAACAGTACAACCTCATGTTTTTGGAAGATCCTTTTCATGAAAAAGATTTCGATCGTTGGAAGGAACTTACTACTGCCCAGGACCAAAGCTGCATCATCGGTGACAATTTATACTCCTCAGATGTAAAAAGGATCTCAGAAGGTGCTGCAATGAAATATTCCCATGCGGCAGTGATCAAGCCGAATCAGGCTGGAACGGTCACCGCTGTGAAGGAAGCGATCGAGGCTGGGGAAAAGTTCGGGCAGATCGTGATCACTTCGCATCGATCGATAAGCACGGAGTCCACTTTTCTTTCAAAACTGACCTGTATATTCGGTATCAAGTATATAAAGATTGGTCCTCTGGCTACTGATTATTCTTCCGTCGTTCGATTGAACGAGATCATCCGACTTACGGAGGAAATAAATGAATCCTGATACTGTCATCCATACCATCCGGCACGGGTCTACAGAATACAATGCAGAGAAAAGGTATGCGGGCACGCTTGATATTCCATTAAGCGAAAAAGGGATCTCTGAATGCCGCTTGGCAGCATCAAAACTTCAAGCCTACCATTTCGAAATTATTGTGACATCGGCGATGAAACGAGCGGTTGAAACTGCAAAATTGATGGTGGATGGAAAAGTCCCAGTTATCCAAAGCACGCTATGTAATGAACGTAATTTCGGGATCATGGAGGGCTATACCTGGGATGAAATTTTGCGGTTCGATCCCCCGATCCTTCTGATCAATGTGGGGAATGACCTGCACACGGTAAATCCTGCCAGGGGAGAGCCTTTTGAAGATGTTTGGCAGAGGGCGAAAAAATTCCGCAAATTCATTTTTAGGAATTTTCAGGGTAAGTCCATCCTGGTAATCTCGCACGGTGTCTTCCTGCAAATGTTCCATGGGGTCCTTCGAAATCTGAATTGTATTGGATCGCTTGCGCGGTTCCCCTCAAACCTGGAGCTTGCGACATTTATATTCTCCGGAGGTGAATTGATCGAAGAGAAAATGGTTAAACTTCTCGATGTCAAAGCGCCAAAGTGGTAAGGTAAAACCAAACTGAATAAATGATATTATCTTCTATCCATGAAACAATTACCAGGTTTGGCAGAAAAAAGGAGCATCTCGTGCTGGAGAATATAAAGCAAACGCAATTCTTTAAAAAGCTCAGCAAGACGATGCTGTACTCACGGTTAAGGCAGCATTTTCCTATGGCTGATCCATATTTTTTGGATGATCGTGATCGATTAGAACCTGCAGAGATTGTCCATATTGATTGGCCTGATACGCTTAGAAAGCCCGTGTTCGGTATCGTCCAAAATTATGGCAAATGGCCGAATTGGACCAAATACCGCCGTTTTTTAGAGAACAACGGATTGCCCTTTGAGCTCTACAATATTCATGCCCATGATTGGCTAGACCAGGTAAAAAAGTATGACATCCTCATCGGCATCAGCTCGAATGATTATTATAGTTTGCAGGAACTTCGGCGAAAATATTTCTATTTAGAAAACTATTTGGGGAAATTCTGTTATCCTTCCTCAAGCCATACATTCCTTTATGAAGATAAAAACCTGGAAGCCTATATATCTAAATCATACAATCTACCCTTTGTAAATACTTATATATCTCACGATAAACGCGATGCCTTGTTGTTAGTCGAGAAGTTGAGTTACCCAATTGTGAGTAAAATTGACCCGTCCTCCGGTTCTGTCGGGGTCGAGCTGGTGCGATCTGTAAACCAGGCGCGTATGATCGTTGAGCAATCTTTTTCAGGACCTGGCAGGAAAACACATCTATCGTATAGCCACCAGAAGAATGTTGTATATTTCCAAGATTTTATCCCGAGTGACGGGTATGATATCCGCGTAATAGTCCTCGGGAATTGGGTATTCGGTTATTATCGGAAGGCATTGCAGGGAGACTTTAGAGCCTCGGGGATGGGTCTCGTCGAACTGAGGGAATTGCCAATAGAACCCATGTTGATCGCACGTAATGTCAATAAGATCATAAAAAGCCCGATGCTAGCGATCGATATGATCAAGGGATTGGATGGTAATTACCATATTATTGAGTATTCACCATTATTTGAAGTCAATACCACGTCTCAATTGCGAGTCAATAGTATCCTTGGGGTCTATGTTTTTGATAGCGACGACTCTTATCATTTTGAAGAGCATCGCTATTGGATCCAGGAACTGGCCCTAAGGGAATTTCTGTTAACAGATTATTTGCCAAAAGTCCTTCAATAGAACAAAAACTATACGTAAAAAAATGGTTTTGTGAGCGAATATATTGTTGTATCTGGGTCAAAGGCGCATGAAATCAAAAAAATACTTTTAGATCGTTATCCTCAGGATAATATTATTATTTCTTAATTGCATTGGTCAAATCTGCCTTTTCGGACTCAAAGTTCGTTGTAACTACACTTTATATGAATTCATTGAATAAAACTATTTCGAGCAAAGTGCTCCTTATTTCTTTGGTGGTCCTGACCATTTCACTATTAATTGGAGTGTCGGGGTACTTTTTCAAATCACCCTATTCAGCCCTTTATATCGGGGTTATTTTTTGTTTATTCCCGATCCTATTTTTATGGATCAAGAAGCCAATTGCTGCATTATATGTAATTCTTTTTATTACCCTCATCCCATATGGCATGATCCCGCCTGTTGTAAATGATTATCTTTACAGAATATTATCAATAGTAATACCCATCATTTGGTTATTCGACGTGATCAGGCGTCGTGAAAAAATTACTTTTAATATCACTGCATTGTTAATGTTTACTTTTTTGATCTGGGGTATTATCACGCTTTTTTGGTCTTCAAATATCAGCGTTGGGATATTCTTCCTGCAAACTTATTTTGTCCGGGTCGTTGTGTTCTTGCTCCTGGTGCTGAATTTAGTTCGAACGGAAGAAATACTTGATGGTTTTATGAATATTTTGGCACTCGCTGCTTGGTTATTGGTGATTGCCACGTTGTTAACGATAATAACTACAGGCTATTCGCCGGGTATGCGATTAAAAGTGTTCGGTGAAAATGAGAATAGCCTGGGGATATTGGCTTTGATCACGATAGTTGGTGTTGCCTGGAAGGCATCACAGACCACAAATCCAAATGTGAAATATTGGAAATTAATGGCCTATCTATATATCTTTGCTGCAATTGTTATTACGGCAGTGAGCGGATCGCGAGGCAGTTTTATATCATTGCTGGTCACGTTCACCGCATTTTGGTTTTGGAAGCCGACCCGAGTGCTTGGGAAGGTCAGTTTTTTGTATCTCATCATCATCGGTCTGATCCTTCCATTCATGTATAAAACCGTGATCGACCGTTTCACGATCATTGACCAGACGAATACCCTACTCGGAGGCCGAGAGGCATTGTGGTCAGCTGCATGGTTATATATCAAGAATAATCCCTGGATCGGGGTTGGGATCGGGAATTCAAACTACGTGATGTTAACCTATCTCCAACTATTGCGAAGTACATTGGGATTAGATTATGCCTCCGTTCACAACCCGATCCTCACGATCTGGATGGAGACCGGGATCCCAGGTCTGGTCCTTTACCTGGGTGGTCTGACCAGCGCCGTGGCGCTCTTCACTCGGCAATATTATAAGAGCAAAAGAATAAATAACGATCGCCTCAATCCCTACTTTGGAATTGTCGCAGCTGTCTTTTTGGGATATATGTTCTCGTGGCTTAAGGGCGGAGGGGTTGAATCAAGCAACACCTATTTCCTGATGTTAGCCTTGTTATTAATCCCTTCAGGCTTTTTTCCCAATCAATCAGTGGATCAGTCCAACAGGAAATGAAGGTGTCTACCAGACATCTCGCTATTTTATTACCTACTTTATGCGGCGGGGGTGCAGAACGGACGATGCTGAAATTAGCGGGTGGTATTCTGTCCCGGGGTTATCAAGTCGATCTGGTTTTAGTACATAATACGGGTCCATTAAAATCTCTGGTACCTAAACAAGTGAATATTGTGGATTTAAAAGCGCCCAGGGCATTTACAAGCCGAGCCCTATCCAGCCTGCCAGCTTTAATTGCGTATTTACGACGGGAACGACCGGATATCCTGTACACTGGATTGATGACCAGCCTGATCGCCATATGGGCCAAGCGCTTGGCGCATGTTCCCACAAGGGTGGTGATCAGCGAGCGGAATACATTATCCCTCGAGGTCAAACAGTTCCCCAGGGATATTCGTTTTCGATTAATGCCGCTCTTTGCAAGATTATTCTACCCATGGGCTGATCGTATCGTGGCTGTTTCCCAATCTGTGGCAGATGACCTGGCTAACCTAACCCGCATCCCACCTGATAAAATCAAGGTCATCTACAATCCAGTTGTAAGTGACGAATTACGAGAAAAAGCGCAGATACAGCTAGATCACCCCTGGTTCCATTCAGACCAACCCCCGGTCGTATTGGCGGTTGGGCGCCTGGTCCCGCAGAAAGATTATCCGACGTTGCTGCAGGCATTTGCCAGGGTATGCCGGATGCACCCGGTCCACCTAATCATTTTAGGGGAAGGCGAAGAAAGGGAGAATCTGGAGAGACTAGCCAGAGAGCTTGGAATACAAGAAAACGTCTGTTTGCCTGGTTTTATTGATAATCCTTACCCATATATGAAAAACGCAGCTCTTTTTGTACTTTCCTCCCGCTTTGAAGGTTTACCAGGTGTTTTGATAGAAGCGCTCTACTGTGGGACACCAGTCATCGCCACAGACTGCCCGGGCGGTTCACGCGAGATCCTGGCTGATGGCAAATTTGGCCAATTGGTCCCGGTTGGGGACCCGGATTCGTTAGCGGACGCTATATTGAGTGCCTTAGAGGATAAATCTATCCATCCACGTGAAGAAGGTTGGAAACCATTTGAATTAGAAAATATTGTTGGACATTATATTATTTTATTCGACGCCTTATACGCTCATGCTTAGACCGCTTGATTGAGCCGGAATAATCTTGATGCGAATCCTTCAAGTCACGCTCGGATTTTATCCTGCAGAAGCCTGGGGTGGTCCGGTAAAAATTGTATACCAAAACAGCAAGGAGCTGGTTAGGCGGGGTCACGCAGTAACGGTTTATTGTACGAACCTGCTCAATAAGCGACAGAAAATCGAATCTGGGACATTTGAGCGTAATATCGATGGTATCCGGGTCGTTTACCTGGATACCGAAAATTTCCATTGGTGGCCTGGCACGCTAGGCCCGATCTGGATCCCGGAACTGTCTCTCTACCTGGATCAGAATATCCAACAATTTGATGTCGTCCATTTAAACGGGTACCGGAGTCCACTGATGTTGGCTCTCGCCCAGGCTGCAAAATCAGCAAACATTCCAATTGTGACGCAACCGCATGGGACTTTACCGGTCATTTCGAATTCGTTTATTTTAAAACGAACCTATGACAGATTATTTGGCCAAAAAGAACTAGAAGGGATCAGCTGCTTAATCGCTCTTCAAGAAAATGAGAAGAAGCTTGCCTTGGAGAAAGGCATCCCGGAGGATGTCATCGAAGTCATCCCCAATGGTATCGATCTATCCGAATTGGATGATCTGCCTGAAATGGGTGTATTTCGGCGCCAGTATCACATCCAGGCTGACCAGCCGGTTATCTTATTCCTCGGACGGATCAATAAGATTAAAGGTACGGATATGCTGATCGAGGCATTTGAGAGCCTGGATAACCCAAAGGCTCGATTAATCATAGCTGGACCGGATGATGGTCAATTAGAAGAAGTAAAACAATTAATTAAGAAATATAGATTGGAATCTGCGGTCACCCTGACTGGAATGTTATCGGGACAGGAAGTAAAATCAGCCTTTCGGGATTCTGACCTGTTTGTTCTCCCCAGCCGCGCTGATGCATTTCCCACGACCATTATGGAGTCATGTCTGATGGACACCCCGATGGTGATTACCGATCGGTGCGGGAATGCTCACCTGGTAAAAGGTCGGGTGGCTGAAGTCGTTCCGTTCGATCCAGAAGCTTTCGCGAATGCCATGAGGCTGTTATTGACGGATCAGGAACGATATAATCGATACAAATCCAATTGTAAAGCTATCCTGGAAGATACTTTTTCCCTCCAAGTTGTTGTAGATCGACTGGAAGCAGTTTTTCAGAGAGTCATTGAAGAAAAGGCGAAGAAATAGTTCATACACCGTGAAATTGACATCCAATGGAAGGGCCTCAACGAATTTATACGTTATTTGAGTTACCCGTACAATCGAATTCTCTTTACCGACAATCGGATCGCATGGGGTAAAAACTGGGAGGTATATGGTATCCCTATTATCAAAGCACTATGAAAGCACGATCCATTTTGGTTCTAATTTATCTCTACGTTCGACACTATGCTTGAATCCATTGGGCACGAACCATCCAGTCATCCTATGCACCTGGCAAGCGGGTGCCATCCTTGATATTGGTGACAATTTTGGTATGACTGGCGGAACGCTTGTCGCCGCAGAAAAAATAACGATCGGGAAAAATGTGACTATTGGAGCCAATTGCACGATCATCGATAATGATTTTCATCCCCTTGATCCAAAAATTCGAAGGCGATCGCCACAAGGGGCTCAAACCGTTCCCATCTCGATCGTAGACGATGTGTTTATCGGGATGAATCGTATTATACTAAAAGGAGTCAGGATTGGTCAGGCTGCTGTGGTTGGCGCAGGGAGGTTGGTCACGCGTGATATCACATCCAGGGTGATCGTGTCAGGGAACCCCACGAGAGTGGTGCGTGAATTGTAGGCAGGTTTATTTTCTGAAGGTATTTGGATTAGAGGTCCTATGGAAAAAATATATGGTCTTTACCAAACGCTGATCTTGAGCCTGTTCTTCGGGTTTGGCTGGAACAATAGTTATATAAACCCACCTGGGAACCAAGGCACACAAGTGAAAATTGAATCAACCCAACCAGCCGAGATCATCCCAACGGAGACCATCCAGGAGATGATAGACCAGGTTGATCAGGAGCGCGCGCTTACGGATCTCCGGCGGCTTACGGGGGTTGAGCCGATCTGCACTTCCAATGGATGCGCGACCATATCTGGCCGTGAAACCGAAAGCGTTGGGCTTCAATGGGCAAAGGACTATGTCTATGAATCCCTCGTCAGCATGCATTATTCAGTTGAAGTCCTGGATTGGGACCACGATGGGTATGCTGATCAAAATATCATTGCCAGTAAACCAGGCCTGCTTTATCCCGACGAAGAGATCTACTTCATCGCTCACCTGGATGGATATATAAGTGATAATCCTGCTACCGATGATGACGCCAGTGGGGTGGTCAGCCTGCTTGAGCTGGCACGCGTCCTCTCCAGGCATCCTCTCAGCCGCACGGTGGTGATCTTCTTTTCCACTGGTGAAGAGCATGGCTCGCTTGGTTCATATAAATTCGTAGAAGATTACCCGGAGCGCCTGGCAGCCATAAAGTACGTGGTCAGCGTGGAGATGCTAGGGTACGACTCGAACGATGATGGTGTGATGGAACTTTGGAATGGGAGCCAACCGGTTGATTTTGCACAATTACTCGTGGATATCATTAATGCGTATCCGCTTGACATGGAACCACAGATCGTCTCTGGGTGCACTTGAGGGGATGAAGGCGCCTTCCGTGCGAAGGGAATCACAGCGGCTGTTCAAATCCAGGACTACCATGGCGACCTTGACCCGAATAATCACAGGGTTACGGATACCTACGCGAACATAAACCAAAATTACCTATATAAGCAGATCAGAGCGACCGTAGCCATTGCTGGCCATATGACCGAGCCAATTGTGTTTAAACATTGGATCCACTTGCGACTTGTGTGGATATTTAAATACTAACAGAAATTCACAGGGTGGGGGATAGTATAGAATATCCGAACAAAAATATTTGGGGGTATTGTATATGATCTATGTTTAAGACGAATGGTGAGAGGTTGTATAGATATTTGATGGTCCGATAGATTTCCGAGTTATCTAATATATTTAACTAGTTGTTGAGACCTATTCAGGATCGTTATTTGGATGGTTCAGGAACCCGATTAATGCGTATACTCATCGTGACTCCTTACTACACACCCGATCTCGGGCCGAGCGCTCCGATGTTCAAGCTGTTGGCCACTGAATTATTGCTGCTTGGACACAAAGTGACTGTGATTTCGATGGTACCCCATTATCCTTCAGGACGAGTTTTGCCCGGTTATAAAGATTTAAGGATCAGGTATTCATCGGAGGAAGGCGTGGAAGTGGTACGCATCCCAATTCCATCCATGGCCCGGGAGAACTTCATAAAACGGATGCTGCAATTTGGGATGTATCAGATCGGTGCTACATTGGCAGCATTAACCAGGGATTTTGACGCGGTCATCATTTCAAATCCTTTTTTTTGCTCGTTGCTTCCATTCTTGTGGCAGACATTGATCCGACGTAAACCTACCATTTACTCGGTTTATGATGTATACCCCGATGTGGGGATAAAACTTGGGATATTCAAGAATAAATTATTTATAAAGATCATAACCGGCCTCGAACGTTTTTGTTTGCTCCACGCAACCCTGGTCCAAGTACTTTCAAGTACATTCAAACCAGCATTGATCTCCATGGGTGTGGCAGACTTGAAAATCGTCGAGATACCTCCGTGGGTTGATACGGAGCTGATCTGTCCAATGCCTCACGATAACTCTTTTGCCAAGGAGTATGGCCTAACCGATCGATTCGTGGTGCTATATGCAGGAAATATCGGGCTTTCTCAGGGGCTTGAACATATCCTGACTGCGGCCGAGATGCTGGTAGATCAACAAGATATTCGTTTTGTCTTTGTGGGAAATGGTACAGGAATGCAAGTCCTGCAGTCTCGAGTTGAACAACGGCAGCTTGTGAATGTCCAGTTTTTTCCATTTCAACCGCGCGAGAGACTCCCAGAAGTCCTTGCGAGTGCAGATATTCAAATTGTATCCCTTCGCCATGGGATCGGTTCAGCGTCTCTACCATCCAAGGTTTTTTCAAGCATGGCAAGCGGGCGTCCGATCCTGGTAAGTGTTGAAGAAGAAAGTGAAACTTGGAGATTAATTCAAAAAGCGGATGCAGGGTTGTGGGTGCCTCCTGAGGATCCATCCAAACTCACTGAAGCTATTCTCTTCCTAAAACAGGATCAAGCTCTGAGAGAACGTTTTGGTCAAAATGGGCGTATGTGGGTGGAAAAGAACCATTCACCGCTCCATGCAGCGCAGCAGTTTGAGAAATATCTCCTTCAAGCGATCAGGATGCATGCCTAGTGTCCACCGTTTTTGGATTTCTTACCTATTAATAATGGTTGAAAGTATAGACACATTAATGATTAAAATTAAAGATCCCCTTTATGGATGTTGAACATTTCGCTGAATGGTATCGCCGCCAGGGGCACCATGCCATCCGTTCAGAAAGCAGCTACTGGTTTGACGCGAGCCCAAGGGTCTATTAAGCTTTTCCCTTTGGATGGCTGATCGAGCCGTCGGTGATGAGCTACGGGCAATGATGCAAAAGCACAGGATATTCTCATTACGCTATTCAACCCCGTTGTAGGCTACAATTGGTAAAGTAAGCTATCATGTTAATTTAAGCAATCCCTATAATATGAGATTGTTGAAAAACAAGATATGAATTGACTTTTGGGAAGAAATTTAATACAATCAAGGCAATCACCCAAAGGAGCCCGAGATGGAAAAGCAA
>Ga0315276_10003195_pt1 | contig 15033 bp, 12 predicted proteins | sample YL17G05_0_MG_FD_204542 | JGI IMG/M metagenome (GOLD analysis project Ga0315276, IMG submission 204542) | Sediment microbial communities from Yellowstone Lake, YNP, Wyoming, USA - YL17G05_0 | ecosystem: Environmental > Aquatic > Freshwater > Lake > Sediment | place: USA: Wyoming | collected...
GGCAAATGCATAGAAGCAGATTTGGAAGTTTTAGATGCGGAACAGAATTCTACTGCAACATTTATTGTTCCTGTAATAAGCAGGGGGCAGCTGGGAATCGGGGAGGTCCGAGCAGTTATTGATATCTATAAGTTAAGTGAGAAAATAACCACTATTGAAACAGATTTCCGTCCACTTAATGCTGGAGAAAGAACAGAGCTTTCTGCAAAGTGGCTGGTAGATGCTCCTGCAGGAGATTATTCAGCTAAGGTAAGTATATTTTATGACGGGGAAAGCGAAATCTTTGAAAAACAATTTACAATTGGAATTCAGGCATTAAGTATTGAGAGCATTTTGGTTCGGGATTTTCGTCTTGGGGAAATAGCAAAGTTACAGATACTAGTAGAAAATAAGTACAGCCAAGAACTAACAAATGTTTATGCTAACCTGCAAGTTTATAACAAGCAAGAAAAAGTGATGGCAGACATTAAATCTGCAACAGAAAATATTCCTTCATTATCTAAAAAAGAGCTGATTGCGTACTGGGATACTGTTGGAGTAGATGTTGGAGAATACGACGGAAAATTAATGGTTAAATATGGAGAAAAATCAACTGATAAAAACCTTATTTTAAAAATAAAAGAAGACAGCTTAGATATTATAGGAGTTGGTTATGCTATAAGATCAGAAAGCCCAAGAGGAATTAATTTAACAACCATCCTTTTAGTTTTGGTTATTATTTTGTTAATTGTTAATCTTGCATGGTTTGTATTTTTCAGAAGATTTATAAAAGAAAGGAAAAATAAAGCTGGAAAACCAATTATAAGAGTGTGACACAAACAATAATTTAGTTAAGAGCGCACAATAAATTAGGGAAGAAAGATTTATAAATCCCTGCGAGTTGTATAAATTAAATAAAAAAGAGAGAAATGGAAAATATACAAAAGGTGATTGTGGTTTTGCTTATAATGGCAATTGTTTTTTCTGTAGTTTCAACACTGCTTAATTTCTCGCTTATAGATTTTGAGTTCAAGCCGATTGATATCAGAGTTCCAAGCAACCTCGATGGAAATACAGACGGAAATGTTAAATTAGTTGTGGAGGGCAATTCGGGGTAAAATGAAAACAGATAATGCTTTGTTGATTATTGCTTTAATCGCAGTTGTTGTTTCTGTGGCCGGGGCAGGAATAACTTATAATTATATTAATGCATTTAAAAATAAATGGCCTACAGGTTTTGCTACAGGAACAGTTAATCTGACAGTAGAATCTGCAGCGAGCATAAATTTTACAACAGATGAAATCAATTGGGGCTCTGGGAGAGTTAATACTGGGGTGGATAATGCTACTTTAAGCACAGCTGGAGGCGCAAATAATATTACAAATGGGAATTGGACAGGCAATACAGCTGGATTTGTTATTGAAAATATAGGAAATGAAAATGTTACACTTGAAATAGCTACTGGAAAAACAGCTGCTACTTTTATCAGCGGAACAGCAGGAGGCGGGCCAAGCTACAGATTTAATGTGTCTGATAATGCAGAAGATGGGGGTTGTGCGTTTAATGTTACAGAAGGAGATTGGAATGTTGTGAATACAACAAGCCCTGGAACCCTGGTTTGCGGGCCGTTAAACGCTGCTGACGCAACAGATGTTGTAAGAATTGATGTTGAGGTTGTTATTCCCTCTGATTCCCTTATTGGCGAGCTAACAGATACTTTCACAGCAACTATTGCTTTAGGATAAGGAAAAATTTTATTTTTAGACGATAAATGGAATTAATTTAATAACTCTTTATAAAAAAGGATATACCAACGATAGATTAGTTAACATGACAATCAACAGAGAAAGATTTATAAATCCCTGCGATTTGTATAAATTAAATAAAATACAGAAAACATAAGTTTTCTGTCTCATTCAAAACTTTTAGTTTTGAAGACAAAAAAGAGAGAAATGGAAAATATACAAAAGGTGATTGTGGTTTTGCTTGTACTGGCAATTGTTTTTTCTGTAGTCTCAACATTGCTTAATTTCTCGCTTATAGATTTTGAGTTCAAGCCAGTTGATATTAGAGTTCCGAGCAACGTAAATGGAAATACAGACGGAAATGTTAAGCTAGTTGTGGAGGGCAATTCGGGGTAAAATGAAAACAGATAATGCTTTGTTGATTATTGCTTTAATCGCAGTTGTTGTTTCTGTGATTGGGGCGGGGATAACTTATAATTATGCCAGCTCATTTAGAAGCAGATGGATGACTGGATTAGCTACAGGAACAGTTAATCTGACAGTAGAATCTGCAGCGAGCATAAATTTTACAACAGATGAAATAAACTGGGGAAGTGGGAGAGTTAATCCTGGGGTGGATAATGCTACTTTAAACACAGCTGGAGGCGCAAATAATATTACAAATGGGAATTGGACAGGCAATACAGCTGGTTTTGTTATTGAAAATTTAGGGAATGAAAATGTTACACTTGAAATAGCTACTGGAAAAACAGCTGCTACTTTTATCAGCGGAACAGCAGGAGGCGGGCCAAGCTACAGATTTAATGTGTCTGACAATACAGAAGACGGAAGTTGCGAATATAATGTTACAGAAGGAGATTGGAATGTTGTTAATACAACAAGCCCTGGAACTTTGGTTTGCAGGCCGTTATATGCTGCTGATGCAACAGATGTTGTAAGAATTGATGTTGAGGTTGTTATTCCCTCTGATTCTCTTATTGGCGAGCTAACAGACACTTTCACAGCAACTATTGCTGCTATTTAATTTTAAGGAAAACATATAGAGAGTTTGTCAAACAATTCAATTTTGGAGGGTAATAATATAATATTCCACTAAACTAAATTGTAGCTTCTCTTCAAATTTCATAATCATTAATTTTAAGGTTAGTGAATCTTATGGGTTTTTGATTAATTAATCAACAAATCAGCAGATAGAGAAAACTATAAAAAGGATTTTTATCTTTATCTTTGATGATAAAAAAAGGGTTTGAAATAGGATTTATTTTTTTATTTGCACTAATCGTGATTTCTGAAGTCTATGCTATTGTTGGAGTCAGCCCGGCGTCTTATACAGTTAATTTCGAACCCAATTTAGAAAGAACTTTTAGTTTTGGGTTTATTTTTGATGAGGGAGCAGAATCTGAAGTTTATACTGCAGGAGCTTTAACAGAATATGTAACAATAAACAAAGAATCTTTAAAAGGAAGCGGGGAAGTTGTTGCTACTTTAAAACTTCCAGAAAGTATAGAACAACCAGGAGAGCATCGAATTTTTATCGGCGCCAAGCAAATTCCTTCAGGCACTGCTGGAATAGGTATTGTTGGAAATGCGCGAGGAGTGATAAAAGTTATTGTTCCGTATCCTGGGAAGTACGCAGAAGTTATTTTTGAAGCCTCAAATGCAAATGCTGGAGAGCCAGTAGATTTTTCAGTTATGATAGACAACAAAGGAAAAGAAGAATTAGATGTTGGCGTTTCAATTGAAATAACTGATTCCAGCAAAGAGATTACAGAGACTCTTGATTTTGAAAATATAATTATCCCGATAAGTGGCTCTGAAAAATTAACGCGCCAGTTAGACACCACAAATTATAAGCCAGGGGATTATAATGCTACTGCAATTGTGAGATATGGAAAAGAAAGCATAGAAAGAGAAGCTGTTTTCAGGCTTGGAGAGCTGTATGTTGGAATATCAAATTACAGCGCGGAATTTGAAAAAAACAAAATAAATAAATTTGAAATTGAGGCAGAGAGTTTTTGGAATGATGTTATTAATAATCTTTTTGCTAACATAAGCATTAAAGGCTATAACATTGAATTTCTTACTCCTTCTATAGACCTTGCCCCCTGGACAAAGAGCAAGCTAACTGGCTTTTTTGATACAAGCGAGATTAAAGAAGAAGAATTCCAGGCAGAAATAGTATTGAATTATCACGGGAAAACAACCAGCAAAATTGTCAATTTAAAATTCAGAGAAGAAAAAGATTATAAACTCTACACTTTAGTCGGAGCATCGGTTGCTGTTGTTTTTGTAATTATCATAATTATCTTTTTAATTTTATGGAAAAAACACAAAAATGGAAAGAAAAAATAGCTATTTAATGCTGGCTCTTGCTTTGGTTTTGTTTTTATTTTCTATTTGGATGTGGGTTTCAAGGCCATTAAAAACAGATGTTTTAAAAGTTGAGTTTGCGGTTGGAGAAACTCTCGGCGTCAATCTGGATTCAAGCAGTTTAAATTTTGGTAGAGTCACTTTAGGAGGCTCGGCTGTCAGAAATGTCAACATAGAAAATAATTATGGGTTTCCAATAAAAATAAAAATTTTTGCTGATAAAAACATTGCGGAGTTTATAACAACCGAGCCAAGTCTTGTTTTGCAAACAGGAGAGAGTTTAAAACTTCCAGTCACTCTTCAAATCCCCGAAGATATGGATTTTGGCAATTATTCAGGCAAAATTAAATTTGAATACAGAAAGGCGTAGAGTTTATTGATGCAAATGAGTTCCTCCTTGAACTAAATCTTAGCCTCTCTTTACAATTTTAAGCTGTATGCAGAGGGCGAGATTCTCAGCTTCATAAATTCAAATTTCTTGCATTACCGGCAGATAGATTTACCAGAATTAATTGATGCAAATATTCAAAATAAATTCCTACAAAAGATTTGTCATAGCAAGAAAGGGCAATGTTTTTATATGTAAAATTCTTGGGTATTGCATGAAAAAAAGAAGGGTGATTATAACGCTATTGTGCTTTTTTATTATTTTCAATGTATTCAGCACACTTTTGATTACAGATTATTTTGCATCCTATAAAAAACTTTTAGGAGTCACTGGAAGGAGCCTTACAGGAAACATCAGGCTTTATGTTGAAACAGATAGTTTAATCGTTAGTATAGAGAGCCCTGAAAACCAAAGCTATAATTTTAATGCAGGAGACATATATCTGATTGGACTAAATACCTCTGCAAGTTCAGAGGTTGAAAGCTGGTGGTACACGCTTGAGGATTTAAGACACAGAACAATTTCAGCAGAGAACATTCCATTTACTCCCAACGCAACTTTTAGTGCAGTCAGATGGTCAAACAAATTAACAGCTTTTGCAAATACATCTACGGGGCTTGTTGGAAATGAGTCTGTTACTTTTTTTGTTTATGTCCCAAACTCTGCACCAACAATTGATTATACAAAGCCAGATGTTTTTGTTTGTGAGGGTAATTATTTAAGTTATTATTTTAATGCAACAGATGTCGATGAAGACACACTTACTCCGGATATCCAGCCTAAACGTCCGTTTTATGTTTTTAGAAGCTCGATATTAGATGAAAATCTAACTTCTTTTGAGGTTATTTCTGGGACTTTAAACAAAGCTGATGCTGGCGGGGCTAACCAAGGGAATAAAACTTATGAAGAGATGGTTTATGTTAGCGATGATGAGTATTCTGATTCTTCAAATGTGAATATAACAGTAATAGAAATAAATAATGCACCTAGTTTGAATTTAGGGGTGTCTACAGCAGAAATATGGACTCAAGGAGAAAATTCGAGTTTTTACAAGCAAGCGCAAGTCAGCGATTTAGAAGACGGGAACCAAGACTCTGGGGTTTTATCTTTTAATATTAGTTTTGCCGGAGACAAATTATTTGATATAGAGAGCAATGGAAGCATGACATTTACTCCAAATTCAAGCCACCTGGGGGTTCATAGTATAACTGTGTGTGTTACAGACCAGGCTTTAGAAAATCCACATCAAAATATTTCAGATTATTGCCAGCAGACAGGAACAAACAGAACTACTTGCAGTGATTTCAGCTTAACAGTTACAAATGGAAATAGGAACTCAACAATCACTAATTATTATCCTTCTGTGTTGGTATATGGAATAAACAGCACCGACAGCCTGGTTTTCAACATAACAAAATATGACCCTGATGGAACAATTCCTGATACAAGCTGGTATGTTGATAATTCGCTTGAAGAAACAGACAGCAACAGTTTAGTAAATGATTTTTCTTATAATTTTGGGTGTGGTGTTTCAGGAGAGCATACAATAAAAGTAGAAATTACAGATGGCTTGTCAAATGATTCTATTCAGTGGAATTTAACTGTTGAATCAGTTGCGTGTTCTGCTGGGAGAACTGGGGGTGACGGTGGGGATGGAAGCGGGAGCGGAGGCAGCAGCTGGGGTTGCATAGAAAAATGGGTATGCGAAGACTGGGAAATTTGCGAAAGTGTTGACAAAGCTTTGAAAAAAGGAGAAATAACCGGAGATAATTATAGGATAATTTCAGAAAAATGCTTGGGAAATTCGTTTGATAAACAGATTTGTGGGTTCCAGACAAGAGTATGTTATGATTTAACTTACTGCAACACTACTTACACAAGACCGAAGACGCTGGAATTTTGCCAGTACACCCATCGCCCAAGCTGTGATGATGAAATAAAAAACTGCCATGATGGTTCGTGTGAGTTATTGACAGACTGCGGGGGGCCGTGTGAAGAGTGCCCAACTTGCTCTGATGGAATAAAGAATCAGGGGGAAAAAGGGGTGGATTGCGGAGAGCCTTGCAAGCCTTGTGAAGAAATTATTTTAAAAGAAAAGCCATTCTTAGGGAAACTATTTGAAGAAGCTATGAAAATTCCGGTGCTTAACCAGCTGATAAAACCTCTTGCCAAAATAAGACACATAAATTATATCCTATCTCTTTCAATAATCTTAATTCTGATTCTCATTACACTAATAAGATTAAAAAAAGTAATGAGAATCAGGCGGTATATTCTAGGGTATGAAAAGAGAGATAAAGAAGAAGAGAAAAAGAGGGGAAAACTTAACCAAAACATTTAAATAGTTACTTTTAGTTATTCTTAATAACTTAAAATTATTTTAAGTAACCTTTGGTAACCTAAAATGGCAGAAAAATCAAAAGAAGTGGGAGTGGTTAAAATAGATTCTTCTTTGCTTAATAAAGTCGAAGAATTTATTAAAAAAGGCGAGAACAGATTGAGATTTGCAAATAAGAAACAATTCATAGATTTAGCTGTATTTGAATTTCTAAAAAAAGAGCTCTCTTTTAAAGAAAGAGACTTCGGAGAGAAAAAACAGAGGGAGGAGAAATGAATAGAGATAAATTTTATTTTAGCTTGTTTGTAATTTTCATATTTGTGTTATCTGTAATTCTTGTTGCGGCAGCTCCTTCATTTCACACAAGCGGAACAACTTCTTATCTAGTTGAAGATCAAGATCCTACTTTTGAATACAACTTCACTTCTAATGTTACTAATGACGAGAATGTCAGTTTGACTTTTGAATTTGTTAATATAACAATGTCCCCGGATCCTGGGGCGAGTTTTAGTGAACCTGCTGATTTTTACTGGATTAGCTTAGATGCGCCAACGGGGGTTATGATTCTTAACTCTACAAAAGACAATGAAACCGGAGATTTTAATATTCCTGTTTTTGTTCACAATTCAGAAGGGCAGGGGCAATCAGAAATTTTCTATTTCAATGTTAATGCCACCAACGATGCTCCAGTTTTTGTGAATCTTGAAAATCTTTCGTTTAGTATGGAGGAATTATTTGAAACTGAAATAAATGTTACAGATGAAGAAAATAATGTTCCTTTTAATTTGAGTATTAGTTTTGAAAGCTGTACAACTGCTGAATGGTCTGACAGGAACAGCAGTGATTGCAATTTGTTTAATTCTTCTGATTATTCGTTTAATGATGTTACAGGAGTTTTAAACATAAGTTTCACTCCTCTAAGGAACGATGTTGGAAGCTACATAATAAATTTTAGTGTTACAGACAACAGCAGTTTAATAAACGAAACTGCTTCTATACTGACAAACTACACTGTTCTGAATAATAATTCCCTTCCTTATTTTGTTTTTGTATGCGACGATTACAGAAATGGAACAGAAGATATAGAGTTTACCTGCTGGATTAATGCAACAGATGTCGATGAAACTATAAATTTGACTTTTGAAGCAAATTACTCTTGGTTTTTATTTAATGCATCCACCAGCTCAATAACTGAATTGTGCAACAGCACAACAGAATATAATGCTTCTGTGTTAGTTAATTTTACTGCAACAGATACAGAAGTTGGGAACTGGAGTGTTAATATAAGTGTAACAGATACTGGAGGTTTAAGCGGAGATGTTAAGATAAATTCAACTGAAGTCTGGTTCTATATTGAGAATACTGAGGATGTTGTAGTTTTAGAAACAATAGATGATTTAACTGTTTATGAAAATCAAACAATTTATGTTAATGCGAGCGACAATGATTTGTTGGTTCCAGACCCAAATGTCAAAGATGAAAACTTGACATTTGCTTCAAATACAAGCTGGGTTAATGTTTCTGTTGATTCTACATCAAACAACGAAACACGCGCCAAGATTGATATAGATTTTGATACAGCATTAGAAAACGGAGCGGGGAATTATATTGTAATGATAAATGTTACAGATACTGCCGATAATGTTGCAGAAAGAAATTTTACAATAACAATAGTTAATGACGCCTCTGCTGTTTGGAACACCAGCGAAACATATGAATTTGCTATTTATGAGGGCAATGAAACTTATATAAATCTCACAACTTATGTAGCAGATGCTGAAGGAGATGGGGTTAATTTCTCGTTTACAAATGATTCTGCATTTCCTTCTTTCAGTATAGAGGCGGGAACCGGGATAATAAACCTAACTCCGGTAGATGGAGATGTCGGAGCGCATAATATTACGATAAATGCAAGTGATTCTAAATTAGACAGCTTTTATTCATTTAATTTTACTATCTATAATGTAGATGATACCCCTGGAACAGAATCTCCCCTCCAGTCAGTTAATGCCACAGTTAATGAAACTAATTCAGAAGTAAATACGAGCGAGGATACATATACTGAATTAACTTTGTTTGCCCAAGATGATGATTATATGATTCCTGCAATCTGGAAAGTTTTGTTTTATAATGAAAGCCTTTCTATTACCACAACAATTGAAGGCCCAAACACTACTTTATTTAATTTTGCCATAGACTCTGCTTTTGCAGACCCGCTCGCTAACGGGAACAACAGAACAAAATTTGATGCAAATTTTACTCCTGCAAAAGAAGATGTTGGATCTTACAACATAACTTTGAATATCAGCGATGCAGATAATCTTTCAGTCCTTTTTGAATTTAATTTGACTATAGCTGCGGTCAGCCATTCTCCGAGTTTAATGGCACTAACTAACCATACTTCCAGAGTAAACGAGAGTTTCTATTATCAGATAAATGCCAGCGATACAGAAGATGGCTCTTCAAACATAGAAAGCGGGAATAGCAATTTTACATTCAGCTATGAATTTCTATCCGGAACATCAATATTTAATGAGACACTCTTTAATTCAACAACTGGAGAAACAAATCTTACTTTTAATGATACCCAGGGGGGTGCTTATAACATAAACATAACTGTAAATGACTCTTCTGAACTATCTGCTTCAGCTGATTTTTGGATTTATGTCTATGACAACCCGAGCATAAACTCCCCTCTTTCAACAGATGAGTTTTATTTAATGGAAAATGAAACATATAATCTGGATTTCAATGTCAATCATTCTGTTGAAGATAATCTGACGTACGAATTTTATATTTCAGATAATGGGGCAGATATTTTGAGGTATAATATTAGTTATTATGGAAACGAAACAAACCTTACCTGGGAGTTTACTCCTAATTTCACAGATGAGTCTTATAATGAACCAAGAAACCTAACTTTATTTGTTTATCCTGCTGACAGCTCAATCGATAATAGAACTGATTTGAATGCAACTCAAACCTGGAATATGACTATAAATCATACTAATTATCCTCTGGAGTTTTCTGGCAGTATTGGGGGAGCTGAAAGTTTCATAAGTGGAGGAAGCCCGCAAGTAGTCTCGTTAGCTGATTATTTTTCAGACGCTGATGCTTCAGACCGAGGAAATAATCAAACAATAATTTTTAATTACACTCTTGTTAATTCCAGCTCTGGCAGCATTACTGTAACTATAGCCGACTGGGTTAATGGAACTTCTCCTTCAGTTACGCTCACAGCAAGCGCGGATTCTACGGCAAGCTATTATATCACTGGTTATGAATATAATCTTTCTGATGATACGCAGATAATTAATAATATAAGCAGCAATAATTTTACTATTGAATTAAATATTACAACAACTAGAGTAGAAACACCCACCCCTTCTGGGGGAGGCGGCGGGTCATCTAGAAAACTAATTTCATTAAAGATACTTGTTCCTGCCCCAATTTCTGCACTTAAAAAAGATAGTATAGTAATTCCTATCACGCTCTCAAACGAAGGAAAAACTGCACTTTATGGGATTAATTTAACATCTATTGTTGCAAAAAATTCTACATTGGCTGAGAACATAAGTATTTTGTTTGACAAAACTTATTTTGATTCTTTAGATATCGGAGCAAAAGAGAATGTTACTCTAACAATCGGTATTAACACAGAAGAGCAAGGGATGTATGAGATAACAATTAACGCAAGTGTTAAAAATCCAGTTTATCAGGACTGGGGCAAATTTTTCCTAACAGTCAGAGAAGCTAACGAAACAGAGGTTATGGAAAAGCTGCTTTTCACAGAAGAGCTCCTCGCTGAAAATCCAGAGTGCATTGAACTAAGAGAAATGCTGGAAGAAGCCCGGGAGCTTTATAAAATCGGAAAAAATCAGGAGGCTTTAGACAAATCATTAAAAACAATAGAGGCCTGTAAATATGCAATATCGCAAGCAGCACTTCCTTCTTCAAAAATAAGTGAAAAAAACCAGCTATACAAATATCTCGTTATCTCAATTTTAGCGGCAATTTTAGTTGGTTTTGGCTATTATTTATACAAAAAAACCCGACTGAGAAGATGGGGGACGTAAAAGAAAAGATTTAAGAATAACCTAAATTTAGATAGAATGGGGAGAGAAAAATGAAAAAAAGACAGCTCTCTTTAAGCTCTTTAGAAAAGACCTTGGAGAAAGGAGAAAAGAGACCTGGGAGAGAAAAATGAAAAAAAGAGGTAGCGGAAAAGAGGAAATTAAAAAAATTTCTCATGAAAAAGTAAAACAGGTTTCTGATAAACTTCTATTAATAAAAAAGGAAATCGGAAAAATTATCATCGGCCAGGAAGAGGTTATAGACAGCCTTCTTAGAGCAATTATTTGTGGGGGGCATGTTTTGATTGAGGGAGTCCCGGGAGTTGCTAAAACACTAATAATAAAAGCTTTAGGACAATCTACAGGAGCCAAAGTCAAGAGAATACAATTTACAGTAGACTTGCTGCCAAGCGATATTGTAGGAATAACTACTTATACCCCCCAAAAAGGGTTTGAAATAATCAAGGGGCCAATTTTTGCAAATTTTGTAATTGCTGATGAATTAAACAGGGCTCCACCAAAAACACAATCTGCTTTATTAGAAGCTATGCAAGAAAAACAGGTTACAATAGGCAAAAACACTTTTAAAATTTCTCCGCCTTTTTTTGTTATGGCAACGCAAAACCCTTTGGAGAGCAGTGGGGTTTACACGCTTCCTGAAGCTCAAACAGACAGATTTTTGTTTAAAATATTGATGAAGTATCCTCAAACAGAAGAAGAGTACAAGATAATGGAGCAAAATATAACAATTAAAGAATTTGAAGAATTTAAATTAAAACCAGTTATTTCCCCGCAAGAGATAATTAAAATACAAGAATTGGCTAAAGAAGTGTATCTAAGCAGCAAAATAAAAAAATATATCCTGGATATTGTTGCAGCTACGAGAAACAAAGAGCTTGCAAACACTAAGTATATAGAATGGGGAGCTTCTCCAAGAGCGAGTATTGCTTTGTTTATAGCAAGCAAGGCGAATGCATTGATGCAGAAAAGAAATTTTGTCATACCGAAAGATGTTAAAGATGTTGCTTACGAAATTTTAAGGCATAGAATGATTTTGTCATATAAAGCAGGAGCTGAAGGAGTAACTTCTGATAAGATTATTGAGGAAATCCTAAAGAAAACACCAGTTCCTTAAAAATGGAAAAACAAATATTTAGTATTTTAGGATTTTTTATAATTGCCAGTATATTTGATTTTGTTAATTATTTCCAGTTTAACTTTCTTTGTTTTGGCTAAAGTCTTAGTAGAGGATGAAGAGGAATTGACTGAAGAAGATGAAGGATTAGCTCATTGATATTCAATCTCTAAAATAAAAAATTTAACCCCGACTATACAAAAATTTAAAAAGATAAAAACCTTTTATTTCATAGAAGTAAAAGAGTAAGGAAAAGATGAAAAAACAAGTAATTTTTTGGATATTAATGTTTTTGATAGTTGTAAGTGTGTTTGATATTGTTAATGCTGGAGGCGGGGGGGTTTCAAAAGTTTCCACTATTGTTTCAAAAGAACAAAAATTTGAAATTTTTTAAAGAAAAGTTGAAAAAGACGAAGGCTTAGTTCATTAATATCTAATTTCTAACAATTCAAACAAAGAGCTCAAATCTTTCCCAATAATATCTTCTGATTTTTCTTTTATAATTTTATTTGTTATGATGGGGATTCTTAAATCGTTTATATTCAAACTTGTGTTCATTGTTTCTGGAAGGTTTTGCTTGGCATTTTCAAAACATTCGCCTGTACAATTCTCTTTGTATTCATGTAACGCATAAAGAATTTTGCTGATACAGTTCGCATCGCAATTGTAATCTTGTTCTAAGGCACCAAAGTACATTGCTCCAATAACATGGCTGTTATGTTCTGTTTTATAATAATCATCATAAGGAGCAACTTCATTCAAAGTAGCATTGCCTATTTTTAATCTATTATATGAAAGTGAAAAACTATCTATCTTCTCAGATAAAATATAATCTCGGTGGCACAAAATTCTACTCTCTGAATATATTGATATTCCTTCTGAAAACCAAATTGGAACAATCCCTAATCCATGGTGTGTAAAAACATGTGCAAGTTCATGTATCATAAAACCAACATTCTCTTGTTTTGTTACATCATTTTCACCATATTCCCATAATCCAGGCATAAATGCTTGTCTAGTTCCTTCTCTGTTAGCAAATCCTCCATCACTAATGTAACACCCTTCTTTCTTATCACAGGCCTCTCGAACAATGTCTGTATGTGTAATGGTCTGGTAAACTACTCTTGTGGGATTATAACCATAATAACCAGCTAAACAATCATAAACAATAGTTTGATGTTCAAAAAGTGTTGGGAGTAAGTTTTCTTGTGTTTCAGTGCAATTTTCACAAACAATATTTATTTTTGAATTGCAAAGTTCTGATTTGCAACTTAAATTACACTCCAAACAATATTCTTCTTCTCCATCTTCACAAATATTGTTTCCGCATACTGGGGGAGAATATTGTTCTTTTGACTGATCAATATCAAAACCATTCAAAATAAAATATAAGATTATAATAAAAATTGAAATAATAAGTAAATTTAAAAGGTAGGGATTACTGAGTGTAATATGAAAAATAAAATAAGAATTATTGTTACATTATGTTCAATTTTAAGTATTTTGATAGTTAATTTAGTGAGTGCAGAGATGTTGGTCAGTGAAGCGGGGGTGGAGTATGAAGACAGGATTCTTGAGGAGTTCGCTAAGCTAGAGGGAACTAATGAAACTTTTGTCCCTCTTATTATTGAACTAAAAGATTTTTCTAAAGCAAATGATTTGCTATCTATATTTTCTAATGGTGAGATTAAAGATGTCGCTATTCGAGATCTTTCCAATAGAATAGGAGTTGATTTAACAGAGGAAGCTTTTTTTAAATTAATTCAAGATAATCGGGTAGAGGGGGTTTATTATGATTATCCTCTGTATCTTTCTCTTGCTGAAAGCGCTCCCCTAATAAATGCAGATGATGCTTGGGATACATTAGGTTACACTGGGAATAATGTTAAGGTTTGTGTAATTGATACTGGAGTAGATACAACTCACCCAGATTTATCAGCAAGAATAGTTGATGAAAAATGTTATTGTCGTGGAGGCGGGGGCTGTTGTCCAAATAATGAAGATGAGGATGATTCTGCAGAGGATGAAGATGGACATGGAACGCATGTAGCTGGGATTATTGCTTCTCAGGATTCTACTTACAAAGGAATTGCTTATGATTCAGATGTTTATGTTACAAAAGTTCAATTAAATTCAAAGTAATAGTAAATGTTATAAATGTTGGAATATTGATTAAAACATGGGAAAAGAACAAAAAATTTTAGTAAGTATAATTATTCTAGGATTTTTATTAATTAGTAATGTGGGTGCGGGATTATTGACTTCTGATGCAGGAGTTCGATATGACTCAGGCATAACAGAAGCTTTCAACAATATAACCTTCGCAGAACAAAATAGAGTACACAATGCAACGAATTATGAAACTTTAAAAATAATTGATAATGAAGTATGGCTTAAAGTTATTGTAAGACTAAAAGATGAATCTGGAACTTTACCTGAACAAGTGGATGAAAGAATTGAATGGTTTGAACCAGTAATAGATGAGGTTTTGGTTACACTTAATGAAAGAGAATTTAAAGATATCCGAAGACATTCTGATGGTTTCAGTGGACTTATTTCAAAAGAAGGATTTGATAAGTTGGTTCAAGATGAAAGGGTTTGGGAAATTAATTGGCCAAGAACCGGATTTCGTGCTGCTAAAGATGAAACCCAATTAAGAAATTGGATTTGGATAGCTATAATAATTTTTCTGTTTGTTTTAATATTGTGTTTAATAATAAAAAAGGAGCGGAACAAAAAGTAGAATGAAAAGAGGTTTTGTTTTGACCATTGGCTTAATTGGATTACTTTTAAGTATCGTTAGTTTAAAAATAACTCTTGCAACAAATTCATCTTTGATAGAATATAATCTTTTTGATGCCCATACCCAAACACAAGAAATTTTTAATAACCAAAAATTCGCAGAACAAAATAGAGTACACAATGCAACGAATTATGAAACTTTAAAAATAATTGATAATGAAGTATGGCTTAAAGTTATTGTAAGACTAAAAGATGAATCTGG
>Ga0315276_10003199_pt1 | contig 15014 bp, 5 predicted proteins | sample YL17G05_0_MG_FD_204542 | JGI IMG/M metagenome (GOLD analysis project Ga0315276, IMG submission 204542) | Sediment microbial communities from Yellowstone Lake, YNP, Wyoming, USA - YL17G05_0 | ecosystem: Environmental > Aquatic > Freshwater > Lake > Sediment | place: USA: Wyoming | collected...
CCCCAAAACGTGCCTGACCCGCTGACCCTGCCGGGCACGTCCCTCTCCGCCCCCGCCGCGGTGGCCGTCCAGGTGGCCGCCCTCATCCTGCTGCTCTACACCCACATTTCACTCGATTTCTCACGCGCCTTCTCTCTCCTCTTACCCCATGACTCCCCGCTCCCAGGCCAACCCCCCGCCTCCGCGGATTACGACCAGCGGTCGGGCCTCATGTTGTCCGTCGGCGGCGGCCACTTCTCCGCGGTCACCACCCTGCTGGGCGCGGGCGCGCCCGCCGACGCAGTAGACGCTTTCGGCGGGTCCGCCCTCACGGAGGCCATCAAGCTGCGCCGTAAGGACATGGTCGACCTGCTCGTCTCCGCGGGCGCCAAGCTTGACTGGCCGGTCGACCGGGCGTCGGGGACGCTGTGCCAGGCCGCGACGGAGGGCGACACCGGGCTCATCGAAATGTATGCGGCCGCGGGCGTGGACGTCAACGCGGGCGACTACGACGCCCGGCGGGCCATCCACATCGCCGCCGCGGACGGCCAGGTAGGGGCGCTCAAGGCGCTGATCGGAGCGGGCGCGGACGTCAACGCGGTCGACCGGTGGAGCGCGACGCCCATGCTGGAAGCCATCAAGGCGGTCGCCGCGGGGAAGGCTGACCCCACCCTGGTCGACCTTATGAAAGCGGTGGGCGGCCACCTGGTCGTCGGCACGACCGAGCTGTCTGGCATCCTGTGTGCGGCCGTGCAGGCCAAGGACATTGCCCTGCTGGAGCTGTACCTGCGGGCGGGAGCGGACGCGTCGGCGGGCGACTATGATGCGAGGTAAAAGAGCTCCGATGAGAGGGAGAGAGATGGGAGGTGGCAGCCACCTGCCTGTGCGCGCGCGCGCGTGAGAGGGAGAGAGATGGGAGGTGGCAGCCACCTGCCAGTGCGCGCGAGCGCGCGTGGCCTCAGCCCCGCCCTGCCTTCAGCCCCTCACCGCTCACCCACACCTTCACTCGCAGGACACCCCTCCACATCGCCGCCGCGGAAGGCACCCTCCCTGCCGTGGAGGCCCTGGTCGACGCGGGCGCGGACATTGGGGCCAAAGACCGGTGGGGCTTCACCCCGCTGGACGAGGCCCGCCGTGAGAAGCGGGGGCCAGTGATCGACTTTTTGGCACACCAGGCGGGTGGGAGCTCGGGCCGGCGGTGAGGGCGTGAGTGCGCTCTGCACACACAGACAGGCCACGCCCCTTCGTCTCCTATGTTTCCTATGCAACCTCTCTCCTATGCCACCCCTCCCCTTTTGTGAGCAGAGAGAGAGAGAGCCGCGCGTCAAAAAATTGTCCACCGTTGTAGTTTCATGCAGCACCTTCTCCCCCCCAGTTTGCTTTTTTTTTACTGTTGTTGTTCTCTGTGTGGCCGCCCACCTTTTGTTTGTTTGTCGTTATCTGCCATCCTGTCACCTGTAAGCTTTTCTAAACTGAATACAATCTTAAGATGCGCACGCCCATCCATCCACACCTCAACTGAAAAACACGTCAATCGCGCAGCCGTCCTCGACGTCCGCGCCCGCGGGCGTGTCTATCGGGCTGAGCGCCTCCCCATCAAACACGAACCGGGCGGCGCTGCCGGCGGGGGCCCACCCCTCGCCGATGGCCTTGGTCATGAAGGCCGCAAACATGGCGGCAAAGGTGTCGTGCGGGCGAAGGCGGACGGTCAGCTCCCGCCGGTCGGAGGCGACCAGGCGGAGGGTGATGGGGGCGTCAGAGGGGCGGGTGGCGCCTGAGGGCGGGCGGGAGGAGGGGCCGGCACCGCGGCCAGCAGGGCCGCCGACCTCCTCGATCTCATCATCCTCGTCATCCGCACCCGCCGCCGCTGCGGCCGCTGCGGCAGCCGCCATGGCCTGGTCCAGGCGGGACCGTTTGGCCGCGACAGCGGCGGCGGCGGCGGTCGTGCCGACTCCTAAATTAGTGCCAGTGCGGGCAGGGCGCCTGCCCTGACCGGTCCCGCCAGGGCCGCTGCCGTCGTCCACCTCAGCCGTCTCCTGTGCAGGGGGTGGGGCAGCAGTTACGCCGCCTCCCTCAATGGCGGCGGCGGCGGCGTCCTCTTCATCCGTGCTGACGAGGTCGGACTGGGATGGGGAGTTGAGAAAGGGGGAGATGGGAGATAAGTGAGAAGGGTTGTGGTTGTGTGTGGTGGGCTGAGAGAAAAATGCTCTCGACCTCTCTCTCTCTTCTTTCTCTCCAACCAAACTCACACTCAGGATGCCGGCGGCCGCGTAGTGCTTGCGGCCGCGGCGGCCGGAGTCTGCGTGGGCGGGTGTGGGCGTGGGGTGAGCTCTTATCTTTTGTTTCCTAGGAGCGAAGAAGGTTGATGAGAACTCTCTCTCCATTGTACCTTCATCCGACGACGACGGCAGCGCGACCGCCTCGTCCGCGTCCGCCCAGCCCCACAGCGCTGACCTGACGTCCTCGCCTGGGGCGGCGGCGGCGGCGGCGGTGGCATGGAGTTGTGGGGGCGGCGGCGGCAGCGGCACAGCAGTCCATGGCCGCGGCCGGGGTGGGAGTGAGGGCCGGCGCCCGCTGCCGGTGCGGGGGGGGTGGGCGAACGCGGGCCCACCGCGGCCGGCGCGTGGTGGAGGAGGAGGGGCGGCGGCCGCCTCGTCGTCGTCATCAGAGAGGACGATTACCTCCTCGGCGGGCTCGGCGGGCGGCCCGTCGCTGCCGGGCGCCTTGCGCTTGGGCAGGCGTTTGGCCGACGCCATTTTGGTTTCTTTCTTTCTTACCAGTGTGCCATTCCTCGCGGCCGTCGGCGGCTCCCCCTCTGTTTTGCTAGCCCCCCCCCGTCTCGTCGCCACCGCCGCACCATAATACACCGGAGATCCCTGCAACACACACACAAATTTGCATTGGCCCGTCCGACCTCACACCCTTCGTTATGACGACCTCCCCACCCCCGGACGAGGAGCCCGTCGCCCCCGCCCCGCCGCCCGGCGAGGAGGAGGAGGACGAACTCGACGGTGCCGCGCCTGACGCGGTCTGGCAGACCTCGCCTGGGCGCGTGCTGGACCGCCACCAGTCCGCCTTCGCCTGGCAAGAGTTGCAGGATGTGCTGGATCCAGGTGCGTGGTTAAGTGTAAAAAAAACGGGTATCGGGAGGCAGGCAGCACGCCTGTCCCCTTCTTTTCCTCTAGTCGATCGGCGCGCTCTCATCCCAACGCTCCCTCCCCTCCCCCTGTCACCTCCAGGCGCCGCCGACGCCCACGCCGACGCCCTGGCCGCCCTGGCCACCTCCTGCCTTGCCTCAGGTCTGTTGGCATCCGACCGCCGCACCGGCCGCGCCGCGGACGCCGCACTGGCAGCCGCCCTGGCAACCACGACCGGCCCAGCCGCGCGTGCCCTCACCGCCGGCCTGCTGCGCCTGGGGCCAAAGAGCCTGACCGGCCGGCCCGACGCGCTGCGGGCCAGCAAGTGGGCGGGCGCGGCGCTGGCCGCTCTACCGTCCGCGGACGCGGAACGGGCCGCCCCCAAGGTGGCGGCCTTCCAGGCTGCGTGCTTGGCCAAAGCGGGCGGTACCCCGACCGGCGGCCCCAGCCTCGCCCGGGCGGTCCGCGCGCACCCGGCCCTGGTGGCCGGCCCGCTCGCGGCCGCCGCCAAGGACTCGCCAGCCCTGGCTGCCGCCCTGGCGGCAGCCTGCGCGGGCGTCGCCCCGGCCGCCCGCCACCCGGACTGGGCGCCCGCCCTGTCGGCCCTCCTGGAGGCCGCCCTGGGCGATCGGTCCCCAGCCGACGTGGGCGGCCGGGTGGGCGCGCTCGCGCCCTTCGTCGCCTCCCTGCCCGCCGCCGACGCCCTGGCCGGCCCTCTGCCGGCGGCCGTGCGGTGCGCCAAACGGTCAGCGGAGGCGGGGCTGACCGGCCTGGCAGCCCTGGTGGAAGGCACGCACCCTAAAGCCGACCTCTCGCCCGGGCTGGCCTCGGTGGTGGAGGCCGCACTCCCGTCCGTCCGGGGCGGGGGGACGGGGCCGTTGCCTGGCCCCTCCGCGGCCGCCCGCCGGGCGCTGACGGCCATCGCCGCCCGTGTGGCCGACCCGGCATCCCTTGGCGCGGCGGTGGATGTGGTCCTCGCAGCCGCGGGCGCGGGCGGACCGCCGGGCGGCCGCCCGCGGAACGCCGCGGAACGGGCAGGGCTCGCCGACGCTGCGCGCGCGTTGCTGCCGCCTGGCCCTGGCATCGCCGGCCCTGCCCTGGCCGCCCGCGTCGCCGACGCGCTGGCCTCCCTGGCCGAGGGCGAGGCCAATGAGGACGCACGCCGCGCAGTGCTGGCCGCCGCGGGCGCCTGGGCGGGCGCGGCAAGCGCGTGCCCGCCCGGCTTTGCCGCCCGGGTCTCGGCCGCCCTCGCGGCCCCAGGCCCGGCGGCCGCGCCCGCCCGCCGGGACGCCCTGCGGGCCTTGGCGTCCGCGGCCGCCACCAATCCCGGGGCTGTGGCCGACACCCTGGCGCCCATGCTGCTCAAGCTCGCCGCGGAGGGCGCGTCCAAGCCCGCCGCCCGGGGCGACGGTGTCGCGGCCGCCCTGGCGGCCGTGCTCGCCGCCCGGCCCACCCCCACCCCCTCGGCCTGTGCCCGCCTGTTTGAGGACACGTTGTCCACCCCTGACTGTGGCCTGCTGGCCCCGCTCTCCCTGGCCCGCCTGCCGGTCGAGGATGCGGCACTGGGGGCCGCCCTGTGTGGCGATCTCGTAGGCGCCGGCCGGGAGCACGCCGGCCAGGGCGGCACCTTCCAAGCCGCGCGCGGCCTGAGTGCCCTCCAGCTCTCCGCGGTCGCACCCGTCCGGCGGGCGGCGAATGCAGCGGCGGCCGCGGCAGTGGCTGCGTCGCCTGATGCGGCGCCGGCTGATCTCACCAGCTCCCTCTTGGCCTGGGTCGTGGCCGCGGGCGGCGCGGGCGGCGCCCTGCCACCGGGTGCGGCGGAGGGAGAGGGCGCTTCAGCGGTCCCGCCGTCCGCCACGCAGCTGGCTGACCGCGTGCAAGCCGCCCTGGCCGCCGCCTTGCCCCGTGGCAGCGCCGCGGTCGCCCCGCCCACCGTGGCCGCCACCGCCCTGCTCATCGCTCACCACCCGGCCGTGACGGGCCCGCGCCGCCGCGGCTGGGCGCCCTGGGGCGCGCTGGTGCGGGGCGGGGCAGCAAAGGGCGTGGTTGCCGGTGTGGAGGCGCACCCGGCGGGCGTCGTGTCCTGCCTCATGGCAGCCGCCACGGATGCGGCCGAGGGCGAGGAATCTGGGCCTGCTAGCATGTTGCGTGCGGCTGCGTGTGCGGCGCTGGGCGCGGCCGTGTCGGCGTCCCCAGCCGCCGTGTGGCCCGCCCTCCTGCCGGCTCTGGCGGCCGCGGCTGACCGGTCCGCTGTCGACGCGCTCACGGCCGACCAGGTCACAATCTTCTTGACCCCCCCTGGAGAGCTTGCCTTGGAAGCTGATGCGACCGTGGGCGGGGCCAGCACCGGCGTGCGCGCCATTGGAAAAGGCCTGGGCGAGCTCAGCCTTGAGCGAGGAGGCGGGTCGGGCAAGTCGCTACCAACAAAGCCCGCCCCGTCCTCCTCCTCCACGGGCGCTGCCACGGCCCGGCCCACCTCCCGGTCCACCTCGACCAAAGGCGGTGCGCCTGGTGGTGGCGGCGGTGGTGCCAAGAAAGACGCGGCCGCGCTCTGGTTGGAGGCCGCCCTGGGAGCGGAGGCCGGGGTCCGGGCGGGCGTGGCCGCGGACGCTGCAGCCCTCTGCCGCGGCCTGGCCGCGGTGAGCGGGTCCCTCTCCGCGCCCGCCGCCCGGGCGAGTGCGGGGGCGGGCCCCGTCCTGGGCGAGCTGGCAGGGCTGGTCGTGCCCCTGCTGGCGTCGCCTGTTGTGGGCGGCGAGGCCACAGCGAGCGCTGCTTCTCTGGGCGCCTGCCTGCCCCCGGCCGCCCGGGTCGGGCCGGCTGACCTGGCGGCCGCGCTCTCCGCCGCCGCGCGGGGGCGCAACCCGGCCACCTCGCCCGCTGGCTCGGCCGCCATCCGGGCGCTGGGCGCGGCGGCGCGGGCCGGGGTGGAGCTCTCCCCGTCCGCGGGCGAGCTTGCCTCCCCGGCCCTGGCCGCCGTCCTCACTGCCGCGCCCCCACCCAAAGCCGCGACAAGCAGGACTGTCGCGGCCGCGACGGCCGCCCTCCAAGCCGACGCCATGGACGGCCTCCAAGCCCACGCCGCCCGGGCGAGCGGCCCGGTCGCGGGCGACCTGGCGCGCGTGCTGTACGTGGCCCTGGACGCCGTCCCGGCGTACGGGCCCGTCATCTCCAGCCTCCTGGCCGGCCTGGCCGCCCGGTCGTCGGGGGGGGGCCTCCCCGGCCTCGCGTCAGGCCTGGGTGCCCGCCTGCCGCGCGTCCGGGCGGCCGCCCTGGCCGCGCTTGCCAAGGCGCCCGATATGACGCCTGGGTGCATTGAGGCCTTACCCCCGCCCGTCGGTGCGTCCCTGTTCGCCGCGGCCCGCGACCCGGACGCCACCAACGCGGGCGTCGGCGGGGCGCTGTGGGCGGCCCTCTCTCCACCCACCCCCCCTCCCGCCTCCCTGGCCGACCCGCTCGTCGCGTCCCTGTCCAGCCCCGCGTGCGACGTTCGCACGGCGGGGGCGGCCGCTCTGGGGGCGCTGCTGGTCGCCCACGCGGCAGGCGACAGCCCCTCCAACCCGCGGGCAGCGACACTGGCGTCGCTGCTCGCACTGGGCGGCGGCGGCAGCGGCGGCGACGGCGAGGGCGCCGACGCCCCGCCCACCGCCCGCGAGGGTGCGGCGGCCGCCCTCCGCTCCGCGGCGCCTGCCTGGACCCTGGACGACGCCATCACCGTCGTGCAATGGCTGCTGTCCGGTCCCTTGGCGGACGAGGACGAGCTCGTCCGGGCGGCCATGGTGCGTGCGGGCGCGGCCGTCGTCGCGGCGGCGGGCGGGGCTGGCGAGTCCACGCGCGCGGCGGCAGCCCTGCTGCCTACCGTGGAAGCGGGCCTGGAAGCCGCGACCGCGACGTGCGGGGGCGACGAGGACCGGGCGGACGCGCTGCGGTGCGGGGCGGCCGTGCTCCTGGGGGCGGCCGCCTCGCACCTACCCCCCGGCGACGCGCGGGTGGCCACCGTCCTCGACACCCTGCTCGAGGTCCTGCGCACGCCGTCCGCGTCCGTCCAGGCGACGGTCGCCGACGCCCTGCCCGGTCTCATGCCGGCCCTGGGCGGGCCGGGCCCTCAAAAGGCGCTGCTGGACAGGCTGATCGCGGCCGCGATCGCGCCGGGCGCCTCGTACGGTGACCGTAAGGGCGCGGCGTACGGGCTGGCGGGCGCCGTCAAGGGCTTGGGCCTGTCGTCCGTCAACGGCATGGGCGTCCTGGACGCCGTGAAGGCCGCCATGGCCGACCCCGCCGACGCGGGCGCCCGGGAAGGCGGCCTCCTCCTCTTTGAGGCCCTAGTCGACCGCCTGGGCCGCCTATTCGAGCCCTACGTCGTCCAGTGCATGCCCGCCCTGCTGGACCGGTTTGGCGACGGCGCGGCGCCCGTGCGGGCGGCCTGCGAGGGTGCGGCGCGGGCGGTCATGGCGCACCTGTCTTCTCAGGGCGTGAAACTGACGCTGCCCACCCTGGTCGCGGGCGCGGCCCCCTCGGCCTCCACGCACTGGCGGTCGCAGGCGGGCAGCGTGACGATGATGGGCGCGATGGCCCACTGCGCGCCGCGCCAGCTGGCGACGGCCCTGCCCTCCGTCGTCCCCGTCCTGGCGGCCGCCCTGGCCGACCCCCACCCCCGCGTCGCGGAGGCCGCGAAAGCCGCTCTGGCGGAGGTCGGGGGCGTGGTGCGCAACCCGGAGGTCCGCCACCTGGCGCCGGCCCTGCTGGCCGCGCTGGCCGACCCGGCGACCGCCGCCCGCCCGGCCCTGGACGCCCTGCTCCGCACCTCCTTTGTCAACACTGTCGACGCCGCCTCCCTGGCCCTGGTCGTGCCCGTCCTCCACCGCGGCCTGCGCGACCGGGGCGGGGACGCCAAGAAGCGGGCCGCCCGCATCGTGGGCGCGATGGCGTCGCTGATTGAGGGGCCAAAAGACTTGGAGCCGTACGTCCCGCTCCTCCTCCCTGAAGTGCGGGCCGCGCTGGTGGACCCGCACCCGGAGGTGCGGGGCACGGCGGCCAAAGCCCTGGGCGCCATGCTGCGGGGCATGGGCGAGGCCGCGTTCGGGGCCGACCTACTGCCCTGGCTCCTGTCCACGCTCGCGGCGGAGGGGGCGGCCGTGGAACGGAGCGGCGCGGCCCAGGGCCTGGCCGAAGTGTTGGCCGTGCTCGGCCCCGCCCACGCGGACGCCCTCCTGCCCACCATTTTGGCGGGCTGTTCCGCCAAGGCGCCGCCCGCGCGGGAGGGGTCGCTCGCCCTGTTCCGCTTCCTGCCCACTGCCATGCCGGCCGCGTTCAAGCCCCACCTGGCGGCCGTGCTGCCGGCGGTGCTGGGCGGCCTGGCGGACGACAATGACGGCGTGCGCGAGGCCGCCCTCCTCGCCGCCCGGACGGCCGTCGACCTGTACGCCCGCGACTCCCTGGACCTGCTCCTGCCGGCGGTGGAGGCGGGGGCGGCCTCCCCCTCCTGGCGCATCCGCCAGTCCAGTGTCGAGCTGCTGGGCGACCTGCTCTTCAAGGTCGTGGGCACGACAGGGCGCGCGCGCGCCGACGGTGCGGGGTCGGACGATGAGGGCGCCTCCACGGACGACCACGGCCGGGCCATCAGCGCGGCCTTGGGCCCCGAACGCCGGGCCGCTGTGTTGGGACTTCTCTACCTGTGCCGGTCGGACGTGGCGGGCGGCGTTCGGGCGGCGGCCCTACACGTGTGGAAGACGGTGGTGAGCAACACGCCCCGGACGGTCGGCGAGGTCATGCCAGCCCTGATGGCCGCCGCCATCGCCGCCCTGGCCTCCTCCTCGGACGACCGGGCCTCCACCGCGGGGCGATGCCTGGCCGAGCTGGTGCGCAAGCTGGGCGAGCGGGCGCTGCGCCAGGTGGCGCCCATACTGGCGGGCGGGCTGGGCGACGCCGACCCGGCCACCCGGCGCGGGTCGGCCGAGGGCGTGCGCGAGCTGGTGGCCGCGGTTCCCCGGGGCGCGCTCGCCGACGCGGCGCCCGGTCTGGTCCCGGCCCTGCAAGCCGCGCTGACCGACACCGACCCGGGCGTCCAGGCGGCGGCGTCTGCGGCCTTTGGCGCGCTCTTTAAGGGCGGGGCGCCGCCGCCCCTGGACGGGGGCGGGGATGATGGGGGCGGGCGTGGCGGCGGCGGGCGGCGCGACAAGGGAGGTGGGAAAAAGGGTGGCAAGGGTGGTGGCGGCGGCGGCGGCGGCGGCGGCGGTGGCGACCGCGCCCAGGCCGCCGGCGACGGGGGCGCTTCCTCTAAGGCCGCCGCGGACGCGCTCGTGCCCGGCATGCTGGCAGCCCTGGGCGGCCCGGAACCGGCCGCCTCGCAAGCCCTGGCCGGGCTGAGGGTCGTGCTGGGCGCGCGGCCGGGCGCGCTGGGGTCGATGCTGCCCCGCCTGCTGGCGCCTCCGTTGGCCCCGGCCGCCTGCGCCGCCCTGGCCTCCCTGGCCGGCGTGGCGGGGCCGGCCGTGCACGGTCACCTGGGCACGCTCGTGCCGGCCCTGTTGACCGCGGCCGCGGGGGAGGAGGGTGCGGAGGAAGGCGGCGGCCGCCCGGCCGCGCGCGCGCTGGCGGCCGTCTGCGCGGCCGTCGCGGGGGACGGCGCCCACCTCCTCATCTCCCGCCTGGACGCCGGCCTGGCCGACCCGCTCACGCGCGGGGTGGCCGCCTGTGCCCTGGCCGCCTACGCAGGCGACCCGGGCACCGCGGACATGGGCGAGCACGTCCCCGGGCTGCTGGCCAGCCTGATCGGGCTGCTGGGCGAGGGGGAGGGCGGCTCGGATGGCGGCGCCCCGCCCGCCCTGCCCGCCGTCCTGGCTGCCCTCAAGGCCGTCGCGGGCGCCGTCCCCAAGGAGGACGCCCTCTCCCACGCCCGCACGGTACGGGACGCGCTGTCGGCAGCCGTGGAGCGGGCCGAACGCAAGCGCCGCAAGGCGGGCGGTGGCGGCAGGGCGGCCGCCGCCGCCGCGGACGCGCCCGCCGCCCTCCTGCCCGGCCTCGCCCTCCCCGGCGCGCTCGCCCCGCTCCTCCCCATCTATCTCCAGGCCGTCCTGCAAGGCTCCGCCGACCTGCGTGAGGTGGCGGCGACGGGCCTGGGCGAGCTGGTGCTGGCGGCCGACCCGGCCGTCCTGCGGCCGCACGTCGTGGGCGTGGCGGGGCCGCTGATCCGGGTCGTGGGCGACAAGTTCCCGCCCGAGGTGCGGGCCGCTATCCTGCGGGCGCTGGGCGCACTGCTGGCCCGGGCCGGCCCGGGCCTGCGCCCATTCGTGCCGCAGCTGCAGACCACGTTCGTGAAGGGCCTGGGCGACCCGGCCAAGAGCGTGTGGGGCGCGGCGGCCGTGAACTTGGGCGCCCTGGCGGGCCTGTCCGCGCGGGCCGACGCGCTGGTGGCCGACCTGGCCGCGGGCGCGGCGGCCGCGGGGTGCGGTGCGTCGCCCCCGCCGCCGGGGTCGCCGCCCACCGCCGCGGGCGGGCCGGAACCCGTGCTGACGGCCCTGGTGGGCGCCTTGGCGTGCGCGCCCGCGGACAAGCTGACACCGGAGACGGTGGCAAAAGCCGTGGCCGCGGCAGCGCGCGTGCTGGCCGGCGCGGGCGACGCGCCGGAGAGCGTGGTCCTGTGCGCCGGCGCCGCCTTCGGGGGCGCTCTGGCGCGGCTGGACGACGCCGCCTTCAAAACCGAGATGGCAGTCGGCCCGCTTGGCGGCTCTGCCTGGCCGGCCGTGTCCGCGGCGGCCGCCCTGGCGGCCGTCGCCCGGCGCAGCGCAGGCCGCCTGGCATCGCTCGGCATGGTCTCACAGGCGGCGTCCGCCACCGCATCCCTCGCCCGCGCGGAAGGCCCGCCCGCCCGGTGCGCGGCGGCCCGGGCCGGGGCTTACCTGGGTGCAGCCGAGGTGGCTGCTGGCGGCAGCGGCGGCGGCGCGCTCGCGGGCGGCGTCGCGGCCGCGCTCACCGCCCTCGCCTCCCCCGACCAGGCGGGCGACGTCCAGCGTGCCGCCCTCGCCTCCCTCCGCTTCATCGCCGCCCGGGATGACGGGAGCGGTGCGCTTGCACTATGCCCGTATTACGGCGACGTGGTCACCGCGCTGTGCGCCCTGCTCGCGTCCTCGTCGGGCCCCACCAAGCTCGCGGCGGAGCGGACGCTGGCCAGGGTGTTGAGGGCAGACGCGTCTCCCGACGCGGCGACCGCCTTCCTGGCCTCCCCAGGCGCGGGCGCCCTTGCCAAGACGCACCTGACGGAGTCTAACGTGCGCCGGTTTGGGCGGCTGCCCCTGGACGAGGCGGACGAGGCGGCTGATTTTGGGGAGCCGTGAGGGCGCAGAGGGAGTTACTTTGTTGGAGAGATGTTGGGAGTGTGTGTGTGTGTCTGTTGGTCGTCCTGTCTCTGGTTTCTGCTCACCACCACCACCACCGCCCAGGCCCCGCTGGCACCCGTACACACACTACAATGCGCTCTGACGAGGAGCGCCGTGTCCTTCCCTTCTCTCACTTCCCTTTCACTCCCTCCGACACCGCAGAATAACCAGGCGCTCCTCGTCCGCGCCCCGCTGCAGCACGACCTCGCCGGGCGCGCCCAGGCGCGCCATTTCCGCCAACACTTCGGCGGGGGCATTCTCGGCGACCGTGACGATGAAGGCCTCCCCTCCACCCGGGGACAGGAGGGCGGCGATGGATGGCAGGGCCCGGTCAATGACGACCCGCCCCCTGTCCCCACCCGCCCAGGCCGCCGCAATGCCGCCGGCCGTCACTTCCTCTGGCGGCGTCGGCACGTACGGCGGGTTGAAGGCAACAACGTCTACCTGCCCAGCCAGGCGGTGCAGCAGCGGGCCCGCCAGGTCGGCCAGGACCAGGCCGGCGGGGCTGCGCCCGAGGCCGGTCGCGGCCAGGGTGGCCGCCGCGTCGCGCATGGCAGCCGGGCTGAGGTCGACCGCCAGGAGGGCGGGCGTGGCCGGGCCGGTGGCGGCGGCAGAGGTGCTGGATTCGCCTTTTGCGCCCGCCCGCCGCGCGGCCGCCGCCTGTCGCGCCAGTGTCAGCAGTGAGGCCGAGACGTAGCCGCTGCCGACGCCGACCTCGACGCAACTGATGAATGGAAAAGGGGATGGAAGGGGATGTATACGGTGGGTTTTTTTTTTTCTTGATGACGATTTTTTGTATTGTTTGCGCGCCACGTCTTCCCCACCTCGCCTCTCTTCACTTACAGCACGGGCGGCCGCGTCAGCCAGGTCGTGGCGGCGGCGGCGGTCAGGGCGTCGACCAGGGCGAAGGAATCCTGATGACGGAGGGAGAGAGAGACAAGGTTGAGAAAAAAAAGGAGCTCCTTTTTATCAAGAGGAGAGCGTCCTGCAGCCGCCCCACCCCATTCACTCACGTCTGACGGTTCGTACGTCTCGCCCCGTACGGCGGTGACGCAGCGGACGTCGGCCATGCGTGTGCGGCACGGGCGACAGCGCCGTCACGGCGCGTTTTTTTGGAGAGACGAGGGAAACATCGACTCTCCAATGGCTCTCACGCCCGCCCCCGCACGTTCACAAACAAGAGAAAGCCGTGCCCGCCAAAGAGCCGGCACCGCCCCGTCCCTGTTCATCGCACACCAACACCCATGTCGCACTCATGAACCCCTCCACCCCAAGGGCTGCCTCTCATAGCACCGCCGGACCGTCCGGGGGCGGGGCACCGCCTGCAAGCTGGGGCTTGACCCATGCCGCCTCAGGTCGCCCCCTCCCCCTTTACTCAGCGCCCAGTGCCCCGCGCACCACGCTGATGCTGCGGGCGGGTAGAGGGCTAGACGCAATTAACCTGGGTACGTGGTGGAAGCGGGGTTTACGGGAATGGGCGGCGGGGGTGGAGACATGCGGCGGGTGGTTGTGCGGGCGCCCGGTGACGTCGCGCGGACGCGCCCGCGGTAACTCTCTCTCCCGGGCCCGCGTCTCCCCTTCTCTCCTTGGCCCAGGAGAGGCGCTCACACACACACACACATACACTCCAACCACCCCAACAGGCCAAGCCTTGGCCCTGCCCTCGTCTAACCGGGCGGGTGGTGCCGGCGGCCCGGGCGCATCGCTGGCTCGCCCGCTCCTCCGACCCCGCCGCGCCGGCCGCCTGGCCCCTGCCCCCTCCACTCCTGGTCGGCCGCCCCACCCCTCCACTGCCGCCGGCAGCGGCGGCGGCGGGGGTGGGGGCAACCGCCGCCCGCCGCTCCGGCCGACTGCCTCTCTGCCGGGAGACGACGGCGGTGGCGAGGGCGCGGGGGAGGACGGCGGCGGCGCGCCCACCCCTGCCGCCGCGGCCGCCGCGGCCGCCGCCCTGGCCGCCGCCCGCCGCCGCCTGCACGCGGCCCTCCTCGCGGCCGCCCAGGCGATCCGGTCAGCCGCGGCCGGCCAGTCCGCGGCCGCCGCCGAGCTGGTCGCCGCCCTTCTGGTCACCTCCCGCGCGTCCGCGGCCCGCGTGGCCCAGGTCTGGCCGGCCCGGGCGGCGGGGCTGGGCGGGGCGGCGCTCGGCCTGGCCACGCTCGCCCTCAACCTGGCGGTCGGGCCGCGCCTGTCGGCCACCGCCTTGCCGGCCGCCGCCGCCGCTGCCCGGGCCGCCACCCGGCGCGACATCTCCCTGGGCCGCATCCGGTGGCTGTCGCCGCTCGGGCTGGTCGGCCTGACCCCGCTCGCCTGCGTCGGCCCCGTCCGCGTCGGCCCGGGCCCCCTCGAGGCGTCGTCCGCGACCGCCGAGGCGGTCTCCATCTCGCTCGACCTCGCCCGGTCCCTCGCGGCCGGGCGCCTGGTCCTGGCCGCCCGCGCGTCCGGCCTGGACGTCGACCTGGTCCAGATGCCCAACCTGTCGTGGTGCGGGTACCCGGATGACATGCCGACAGGGCCGTCGGCCCGCGACTTTTTGCCCGGGCTGAGGGATGGGAGGGGGGGTGGCCTGCCGCCGCCCGGGTCGCCGCCGCCCGCGCCGCCGCCGCCCACCCTCTCCGGCCTGGCCCCGCCGCCCACGGGCGGCCCGCCGCCGCCGCCGACCTCCTCCGTCGACGCGTCTTCATCCCCCCGCCTCCCACCCCTCCCGCTCTTTGCCTCGCTCTCGTCCGGCCTCCCCGGCGGGCCTGGTGATGGTGGTGGGCGGGGCGAGGACGACGCGACCAAGGGGGCTCGGCTCGCCTCCACTCCTTCTCCCTCTTCCACCACCACTCCGCCCGTGCGCCTGGACCAGGTGGAGGCGGTGGGTGGTAAGAAGCGGCGGCGGCGGCAGCGGGGCGGGCTGGGCGGCGGGCCGCCGCCCCCCGCACTGCCTGAGGGGAGCGTATTTGAGCTGCTGGCGGCCGAGGCGGTTGCGCCTCCCGCCGTTGCAGCTGCCACCGCCGCCGCTGCCCCGCCGCCTGCCGGCGAGGCGTCGCCCCCTCCCCTCCCTCCATCCCCGCCCCCGTCCCACCTCCCTCCTCGCAGCCCCAGTCGCCGGGTCCCCGCCCGGGAGACGGGCGGGCGGCGGCCCCGCCTGCGGGCCGGGTCACCCCTGCCCCCCGCCGAAACGGCGGCCGACGCTGTGGAGGCGGCGGGCGCGGCGTCCGCGGCGACCGCGGCGGCGGGTGGGGGTTTGGCAGCGCGTGAGCCTGTGCCACCTGTGCCTGGGTCGCCTGCCAAGCCGGGCACGGCCCGCCTGCAGTCCGGCCTCGCTCGGCAGGAGCGGCCACTGCGGGCTGCGCTCGCAGCGGGCGAGGATGAAGGAGGCGGCCTTGCTGGCGCAGTGCCGCCGCCACCCGGTGGCGAGGCGGCGACGCCAGCGCCAGCCTCTTCCTCCACGCTGCCCGCGCCCAGCCCAGCCCCGCTCCGCTTGCCCCCACCCCGCACGCCGCCCCGCCCCCCCCGGAGCGCGGCCGCCCCCGCCGCCCCGCGGGGC
>Ga0315276_10003200_pt1 | contig 15013 bp, 11 predicted proteins | sample YL17G05_0_MG_FD_204542 | JGI IMG/M metagenome (GOLD analysis project Ga0315276, IMG submission 204542) | Sediment microbial communities from Yellowstone Lake, YNP, Wyoming, USA - YL17G05_0 | ecosystem: Environmental > Aquatic > Freshwater > Lake > Sediment | place: USA: Wyoming | collected...
TTCAGGTATTTCAACGCCGCCGGAGCAACGGAGCGTTTAGGAGAGGACCATAGCCCCGAAACCCACCTCATCCCCAACGTCCTGAAGGCGGCCTCTAGTAATGCCCCAGTTTCGGTCTTTGGCACCGATTACCCCACCCGAGATGGCAGTTGTATTCGTGATTACGTCCACGTCGCCGACATCGCGAAGGCGCACGTCCTGGCACTGGGGAAGCTCGACGTCCTGAAGGCCAGCGTCTACAACCTGGGCAGCGAGCACGGTTACTCCGTTCTGGAAGTCATCCAAGCTGCCAGCAAGGTCACCGGCATTGATATTCCAACAAGGCTGAGCCCCAGACGAGCCGGGGATCCGGCTGTTCTGGTCGCCAACTCCGGCCGCGCCAGAACAGAACTCGGCTGGAAACCACAGTTCCCTGAACTAGAAACCATCATTGACAGTGCATGGAGATGGACAGAACTCTACGCACAAACACATTCAGACAAGTGATGGTGCAATTCTCACTTCTTCCTGCCGTAAACGAGCCAATAATGACAGTATCTCCCGAGGACGCCACGAGGATACTCTATACCTATTGTTCTGTTCCCAAACCTATTTGGCAGTCTGACCCCGAACAGCAATGGAACTACATGGAAATCGATCAATTCCTCGAACTGCGCAAATGACCTCAGCAATTCGTGGTATCCGTATTCTCTTCTATGTATGGTCTCGCCGAGGACCGGGTCAGTCCCGTAGTCAAATGGAAAGTCCATCTTGCCCTTAAACAGGCGGCGAAGCTGACTCGCCATACGGTTCAGATTTGGGGTTCCGATCACAAACACGCCGCCCCCTCTTATGACTTCAAAACACCTCCCCAGAAATGCGTAGTCATCTTCGACATGTTCTATTACATCGAGACTGACAAGTCCGTCGAAACTCTCCGCTCTTAGTGCCTTTGAGAATAGGTCTCCCCTCACAAAATAGTAATTCTCCGGCGCATTTGCAGTATCGAAGGCATTTCTTATGTCCAAGCCTGTACACAACACATCTTCCGCCCGAAACATCTCCTGGCTGTAGTAGCCGGCACCACATCCAACGTCAAGGAATCCTCCCTTCGCTCCAACAAGAACCCTCTTGATCGTTCTCAAAAGAAGATTGGAGAACGAGTCTGCTTTCGAGCCTTCTCTCTTTAGCTCAATGACATGAGCCGCCGGCCTGTTAGCCGGGACATCCGGCATCAGGTCGAAGACATGGTAACCGGGCGATGCAATTTGAAAACGGCATGTGAGGCAAACGAGGTCTTCCATCTGGCCTCCACAAGATGGACAATCGAAGTAGTGCTCAATTCTCATCTATCGTCTTCCTTCCTTGTGTTGTCAGAATACGTCTTTTCAACAGCAAGATAGCCCCTGCGGCGAGGAAAAGGTATGCGTACACCGCTAATTCCTCTGCCACTCCTTTTCCTCCCACAGCCAGGGTTATAGCAGTAACTAGCAGCAAAGCCAGAGCCATCCCCACAGCTATCCTCGGCTCCCGAAACAGGACAGCTATAGCAATAGCAAGTATGATGAGAGGCGCCAGCACCACCAGCGCGAGTGCGCCCAGCGCGAACACACCTATGGACTCAAGTCTTTCCCTGACGCTCATACGCTCTTTCACACTACTCTCAATCTCTTGTCTTGAGTCTTCTTCCTCTTCTCCAATCCCACACCAGGAAACCAACACAGCCAACAAAGGTTAACCCGGAGATTACCAGCCCCAGATAGAATAGGCTCTGTGGCTGGTAGTAGAGGGTGATAGAGAATTCCTCCCCTGCCTCTAGCTCCGCAGGGTCAATATACCAGGCATTGGCATAGCCGTTAGCCGTGAAATGCCTATCGCCCGACACCGATTTCTCAAAGAAGGCCCCAATCCAGTTTGTCTCATCGCCATCGGAGTTGACATAGGCCTTCCACCCCGAATCATAGGTCTCTGACAAGACTAGAAAGAAGGGGCGAGTAGCGTTGCTGACAGTCACCTGATACTTTGTGGCATCCACCCTTCTATATGACAAGCTGACCGAATCGTGGCCTTGGTTTGCATCCAGACTCAGAAAGAAGTCCTTCTGGCTATGGTTCAACTGTTCCGAGACTAGAAGCACAGACTCGCCAGATGTGAACTCATCTGAAGTGGCCACTCGTAACATACCAGATATACCATCATCAATCGCAGTGGCATTGGAGGCAGCGTAGACATGCATTGCCTTCCAGCTTTCATTCTCGTAAAGGGCCAGATCGCCATACTCCTGATCCAGCTTGAGGTCGCTTTGCTGACCCAGGATTTCCTCATAGGCTTCTTCCGACCATGGGGAACTCCATCTCGCATTGTTCTCTATCAACTGCCAAGCGCAGTCCTTATGAAGAATGACGTACTTCACATTCAGCAGCGCCACGGCTTTGCCCCAGTTGGAAGTACCATTATCACCAAGTTCCGAGGCTATGGAGCCAGCGAGGCCAAGCCCTGACGCGCCATTGTTTACAGTAGCCTTGGGCAACAGCCATGTCGTGGGATCGCTAAAGGCGGCACATCCATCGGAGCCGCCATTCCACCAGTATGCACAGCCGGCCACCATTGGCATAGGCAAGGAGAGCAACCGAAAATCCCCATCCTGCTCCTCGAGCGATTGGGCTGCATCATAGTAGTAGGCCGGTACCTTTATCCGATCAGACGGAAGCACGTCTCCACTAGAGCGAGCTATATCTCCAGTCCAGAGCGGCCACGCGTATACTCCCATCAGCAGTACCACTGGACAGATAACAGACAGGAGAGCTACACCACGTGCAATTTGCTTTCTCCCATTTGGTATAGTCTTTGTCAAGATGCTCTTCAGAAACTCATAACCTGCACTTATGGCACAACCGATCAAGAAAGCATACGCCAGCACCACAAACGGGCCAATCTTTTGATCCATCATCCGGAGAGGCACATATAGGCGTGTCACTCCCATCAGCCAGCTATTGAGTTCTCCTGCCGGTGGATTTGGACCCTTTATCAGAAACAGACCACCTACTGCTAATATCGAGAGGAAAAGCACACCCCTTTGCATTCTCTGCCTTGTAAGCAAAGGCACGCATGCCAACAATGGCGCCAGCAGGCTCAAGAATTGGAACCCCCTTGTCGAGTAGATAGCCGCCCATGGGAAATAGGCATCACCTTTGTAGCCCGCGTGCAGCGCCCAAGAGAGCTGCAGTCGAATGCCATTCAACAGGCTGGCACTATGCATGGTCCATGTATCTCGCCACAACTCGCCTATAGTCGCCACGCTGCTTTCTCTCCAAGTGTTACTTATGCCAAAGATACCAGGGGCTATCCAAAACATGTTCAGCAGAACCCAGAACACGGCCAACTCTGAAATAAACTTCAATGCATGAATCCTTGCTTCATTGTCCCGCGTGGTCAGACAGTAGAAGCCGAAGTAGGCCAGAATAAGCGCCCAATGTAATACGGCAAATGTAGGAGTGACATACCACTCGGTGCATGCAACCAAACAGACCAAACACATGACAAGGGCGTATTTGGCACCTCTCCTTCCATCCAGTCCAAACACAAACATAGCCAGAATCAGAGGCAGTGAAGCATAGTAAAAGCTCGGTATGGGGTGCATATCCATCAGAGCTGTAAGATTGAACATGTAGAACCCAGCAGCCACCAGACCAACGATACGCCCTGTATTCTCTTTGATCAGCACCCGACACAAAAAGTACATCGAGAGTCCGGTGTAAGCAAAAACAAGGCACCAGACAATCTTCTGCACTACGACCAACGATAATCCGACGGCATCACATGAAGCAAGAAACAGGCCATACGGAAAGATGTTGGCTATATCCCGCGAACAAGGCTTTCCTAAGCCACCAGCGCTCCAACCATGAGAAACGTCTGTCAAGAACCTAGTGCCAGACAACGGGAAATTGATGTCACCGGTGTAGATCAGTGAATCCCCTCTGAACCACAGAAGCGGTACTAAGCTACAAAGGAGAATCAATAGAAGATCAAGAACCGTCCCTCGATGGAGCACCATCCATCCCAGGAACGCTCGCCCCCACATGACAACCTTCGTGCGAAACAACATCTTCATGGACACCACAAGAAGCACTATTTGATTATGGAAAGATCCCTTCCGTAAACCAATTCCACAGAAGAGACCCAGTACCACCACCTCTACGACGCCCTATCACATCTCTCAAAAGCACTGGGATGAGACTCGCCACAACAGCAAAACCCAGTCCCTGAGTGGCCACTCCTACCTTCTCATGTCTCATATTGGGGCAAGGTGCTTTTGGACGTACTGTCAACCATTCCCACGGCAACAGATGGTCCACATCATAGAACAGGGGTGGCTTCGCACATCGTTCGACTCTTCAGTCATGTTGCGGTCATAGGGTAATACGCGATGTCTCGAGTGGCAGCAAGACAGAAACGATTGGTGGTGGGGGTTGTCGCCAAATAGAAGCTTCCTATACCCCAGTCTCTTACCAGACTTCTGCGGACACTTCCTAGCTCCGCAAAGCTGTTGGACCCCGCTATCAGTGAGTTGAGCTGCACAGTCGCTGCCTTCAGTTCGTAATTCAGAGGTCCTTCACCCCATAGAGACTCAAGATGATTCGATTCACCTGATCTCCTGTTCTTTCCCAGGTGAAGTCCCCAGAATAGCTCAAGGCTTCCTCGCTCATTAGGTCATAATAATGCTGGTCGGTAAGCAATCTCAGTACTGCCTTTGCGAAGGCATCATTGTCCAAAGGATGAACCCTGACCATCCCCTTTTCAAAAATGCTTCGAAACACAGGTAAGTCATAGGCCACAACCGGTAAACCACAGCGCATCGCTTCAATGGCTACAATTCCGAAGCTTTCATAGTAGCTAGGAAAAAGAAAAACTCTGCCTTGCAGGAGGATATCGTACTTCTCAGAGCCTTCTTTATATCCAAGCAAATCGATATTCGCTTCCAAACCCCTCCGTTGAATTTCTTCTTTCAGTCTATCTTCAAATCGCTTTGTTCCGCTCCCGACGATTGCCATCCGGAAATCAGGCTGAGAATCTACAATTCGCTCGCAGATATCAACCAGGTCAAATATCCCCTTCTGCGGGTGAAACCTGCCCACAAAAATGCCGTCATATTTCCTGCGAGCCCCCTCATTTTGCCGATTATGAATATATGCTTTAGCTCCCAACATCACAATTGCACTTTTCGCACTAAGACTACTCCTGCTTAGAAACTCTTTGTAGTATGGGTTCACGAAGATAGCCTTATCCGCCTTTGATCCAGCCAAGAAGAAGAAGATCTTCTGAGACAGCCGGTATAGGAGTAGCCTGACGCTAGGTATCAGTCTTGTCTTACCGGTGAATTCTCCTTCGTATCCCTTGAATGGACTGGGAGCCAGCATGTGGCAGAAAGCTATCCACTTTGCCTCTGGGTTCCGCAACCTCATCAGCCATGCACACCACACCGTAGGTAGAAAGTCAGAATGGGAGATGATGAGGTTCTTGTTACTTCGGTCGAATCTTGGAGTTCTCAAGGTGACCAGAACAATACGCCACAGGTAGGCAATGATAACTCCAAACCTTTTCTCTACGGAATAGCTAGAAATCACTCTGTATTTGGCTTCTAGCCCGTTATTCTCATAAACAGTCCTTCCGTGTTCAGGAACGTACACTACGTTTTCGTGGGTTCTACCCAAATACCTGGCTACCTCGATTAAACAGACCTCTCCTCCACTTAAGCCGTATCCAGTTTTGGCAAGCTCTACATGGTGGACTACAATATCATCATTGCTTTCAAAAGCTTCCACCTATACCCCCCACAAATATGGAGCATATATCGGAGATCTCTACTATATTCAAATGCAGTCTGGACTGAACCGCTAAAAACCTGCCGGATGAAATTCATCTTTGCACTCCTCGGGCGATAGCCCCACTCATCCAGCAGCTTCTCAGCAGACCCTGTTCAATGGAATGTTGGAATGGCCTTCTTTGGAACACGAAAGGGCAATCCTGATGATAAGAGGCATAGTTCAACGGTTTAGCTTCACCTTCGCCTCCAAAACACCTTTGCTCTGCTCTTGTTTCTCAAGAACCCCCAGGCAATCGTATCTGACAACATGATGGCAACCAGTGGCTCATACATGCAAGCTACGTCCCTGTGTCTGACACTCTTCCAGACACCCGCAAACGACAGTGGCAGAACAAGGTTCGCGGCTACCATCCACAAGGCGATCTTTGAAACATCCTTAATGCTCCTCATATCAAAGTACACAAACTCCCTTGTCTCCAGATTGGGGAGATAGATAAGGTCGATGTTTCTTCGCCTCCTCTTGATCAATTCCCAAAGACTCTTCACGTTTGTGTGATAGATTCCGCAAAGGCGGACATACGCAAACCTGTCAAACCCATTCTTTGCCAGAATTACTGGCACATCAATATCCATGAACTTTGCTCTGGATCCAATGAGCTTCAACAGTGTATCCTTCCGATAAATACATATCCCTATCGGAGGCAGCCGAGGCGCATGAAACTCGCACACATCATACTCTGTCATTCTCTCGACTATGGTCGCCTCAATAGGAATACAGAAGAACTGGAACACTGGATCCAACTCCAAAGGATGATACCTGAGATACCTCCCAATTGAACAATCATCAGGTTTTGGGATAAACCTAGGGAAAGAACCGGCTAACGAATTGTCCCTAGTCAATGGTTCCACCAGCTTTGTCAACCACGTAGTACCAACAATCTCAATGTCCGCATCTAAGTAGAGGAACAGCTCCCCACTGGCTGCATGAAGTCCAATCATCTTGCTGATCTCTGCATCCTTCGCCGTGTCGTTGAAGATCAAGGAGATGTTCGGGCATTTATCCTTGAATTCCCTTACGATATTGAGCGTTCTATCAGTCGATCTGTTGTCCACCACAATGACCTCAATTGCTTTGGCCGGATAGTCTTGGCTAATGATAGATTCAAGACACGTGCGGATGTTGTGCTCCTCATTGTAAGTTGGGACTACAATACTGATTATAGGGGTGGACTTAGCCATCTCTTGAATTATGAAAACAGGATTGTTTCAAGCACGGTGCTAACGGTAGGCCATACTGACAAATCTACTTACCAGCGAACATCGATCGCTTGTACCACTCTACAGCCCTGGTGAGACCATCTTCTATCGCAACCTTGGGCTGGTAATTCAGCAGCTTCTTAGCTTTCGAAACATCGGCTTTGAATTTCCAGACTTCGCCCGGCCTGTTGCCCTCAATTACCATTCTGCTATTTGAGTTAAGCAGTCGCTTCAGCATGTTGGCCACGTCCAATAAAGCCACAGCTTCCCCATAGGCAATATTGAAGACGTTGCCCCCCACTTTGTCAAACCTGTCTATAGCTCTGACTACCCCATCAACTGCATCGTCTATGTAGGTGAAATCCAGAAGCTTGTCTTTCCCATAGACAATAAGGTCCTCGCCCTTCATACACTGCCTTGTCCAAATAGGAACCACCCTCTCAGAGTCGTCGTACATGCCATAGACATTGGAGAACCTGATCATGACGAAGTTCAACCCGTACGCCCTCCGATAAGCTTGAACCATAGCCTCACCGCTTACCTTCGATGCCGCGTACGGACTCTCACAATTGTCCAGTCTTACCCTGTCTTCCGATATGGCTTCATCATCCATAATGTTTCCATAGGACTCCCGGGAGGAAGCAAAGAGCACTCCACCAATCCGGTTTCTTCTGGCGTACTCGAGTAGGTTGAACGTCATGACCATGTTGTCCAAGGCCAGTCGGGGCTCCTTGACCAGTTCATAGACTCTGGCATTGGCAGCAAAATGGATGGCAATATCGAAATGCTCAGGCAACCTGGCGAATTCCTTACGCTCTCTCAGATCCACAATCACAGTCTTCCTGTTAAGTTCGGAGTTCCACTTGTTCCTCCTAATATCCACGCCTACGACCTCGTGACTGGACAACAAGGTCTCAAACAGCCTAGTGCCGATGGTACCGCTCGATCCAGTCAACAAGATTCGCACTTGGTATCCCTCCGCTTTGCCGAAAAGTCTTTCAGGTGGCCAAACACGGCCTTGACACCTCGCCATAGGAACTTGAGGTCATCAATACTCCTGACCGAAGCCAACTTCCTAATTGCATACCTCGGCGTAAAGAATGTCCTATATAGACACTGTGTAAGGTCCTTCACGTCATCCTCACTCAGCGATGTCTTCATCACCAACTGCCGCATGTCATAGTCATCCCATTCTTTGGTTGAAAGCATACCACTATCTTCACACTCTCTAAACAACGGAGTGCCCGGGTACGGCACCACCATGGTAGCCTGCAAAGTGTCAGCATGGCCGCGCCGGAACATATCCCTGGCCAACCCCACTGTGGCCAACGCATCTTCCTTGGTTTCCCAAGGATATCCCACCATTATCGTCAGATGGGGATCTAACCCGGCTTCCTTCGCCATCCGGCAACCTTCCGTGATATCGCTGACTCTTATCCCCTTATTTATCCTGTGCAGAGTCTCTTGTTTAGCAGATTCAACTCCAAAGAGCACATACCTGAAACCCGCACGCCTCATCAACCTGTATTCATCTCGACCAAGAGCACCAAACCTCATGTTGCAGCCAAACCGTACCTTCCTGTTATAACCACGTTCAATCATGCCTTGACAGAACGTCTCCAGCCATTGACCCACCGGGAAAGTCCCCGTATCGTCGAAGACCTCCCTTATATTGTACCTCTCAATAAGCGTGCCAATCTCATCAAGGAGGCTCTCTGGATTCCTGGCTCTGAAACCGGGATACAATGTCGTCCAAGAGCAGAAGCTGCACTTGTGCCACCAGCAGTCCCTTCCTACCATTGTGTAGGTACCTGGCAGTCGCTTGAAATTGCCATTCTTGTAGCCATATAGCCACCACTTCGTAAGCTCTCTATCTATGACAGGTAGCTGCGTCAAGTCATGCTCGAGTTCAAACGCACCGGTATTCTTGATTACGCCCCTGTCCCTGTACCAGATGCCAGCCTCAAGCGATTCGCCACGGCTGAGGTGCATACATAGATTGAGCAATAGAAAATCGTAATCCCCCCCCGTGAGCACGTAGTCTGCTCGACAGCTCTCCATTGACTCTTGTGGAAGGGCAGTAACATGGTCTCCCGCCAGAGCCACCTTGACCCGCGGCGAAGCTTGCTTTATACGGTCTACTATCGACCAGTGGGTCCTTACGACAGGGGTCTTTGTCTCAATAACGATGACATCCGGCTCTTCCTGCACCACTTTCCTCATATACTCTTCCAGCGATAGACCTTCTGCAATGCCATCGTCCCAGAGAACCTGATATCCATTCTGGCGCAGGAGAGTGGCGGCATATGCCGGTATCATGGGGTAGATATAGGTGGGGTTATTGAACCACTGGAACTGCCTGTTCTGGCTTAGAAGTGGCACGCCTTTCTTGCTCTCGATAGGAGGAAAGGAAATGCTGACCTTCATGCCTTAAGGTCCCATGTCAGCAGTCCCTTTATGAAGCCGATGCCATACGTCAAGTGGGTAGAGATCGTACCCAAGAACACCAAGGGGAATGCTTTCAGGTCTCTTCTTTCCAGGCTCGATGCCAACACTGCTAGCATATAAACACCAACAGATGCCAAATACATCCATTGAAGTGCGGGATGAACAAAGGATAGCGGGACACCTCCGATAATGCCAAGTGTAAGAAGAGAGGGAAGAAAATAGGATATCCTCAGTGAATTCCGACGGAACTTCTTGGCAAAATAGCCACGATGAACTGCATAACTCCACACCTGCCTCAAGTGTGGTAGGAACAGCTCCCTTCGGTGATGGTACACCAACACATCAGGATCATATACAATCTTCTTCTTCAGCCCATCAGTGATATCCATGCATAGCTTGGTGTCTTCTCCCGGCCAATAAGATGTGCTGAAGCCGCCAATTTGTTTAAAGACAGACTTTCTCATTATGAAGTTGCAGCTCGGGAAGTCATCAACTTCACGCTGTCTCCCACTAATGTATCGATATCTATGACTTCCGCTCCCCATAAATGAGGAGTAGACGTGACCACTACAACGCTGTAGCAATCCGTCACTTGACGGGGTGACCGCCGGACCAACGACAGCAGCTACCTCTTCTCGCTCGAAATGCTTAGCCGCTGCCTTCAGCCAGGCTTTACTCGGATATGCATCATTATCGATGAAAGCCAAGAGTTCGCCCGTGGCCTCACCCGCCATCATGTCCCTCTTGGCAGCCGGTCCTATCTCGCCGCTAGGCACCACCTTCACACCCGCGGGATCAGAACCATTACGTACATCTGGAGATACCAGTATCTCAAAATCCTCATACTGCAAACCCTGGCAGTGACTTATGCACTCGGTAGCGTAATCGTCTACCCGCTTACACGGTACGAGTATTGAAAATCGAGGATTCACCAGCAAATTCCTTCGTAGTCAAGCCCATCCCTCACTCCGTCATCGAGAACTCTCCTCCCATCGATCACTACTTTGCCACTGTACAGCTCTACATCTTTGAACTCATCACTGTCTGTAAGCACAAATACCACTTCCGCTTGAGAGATGGCCTCGACGGCACTGGGACAATAGATCACTCTATCCTGCAAAACCCCCTTCGCTTTTTCCTCAGCCAAAGCATCGTAGACCGTGACGCTCGCTCCTCTTTGACAAAGCCCCTTTGTCACCTGGATCGCAGGTGACTTCCTAACATCATCAGTACCAGCCTTAAAAGCCAGGCCCAGAACTGTTACCTTCTTACCAACCAGCCTCCCCATCTTCCTCTCAGCCATTTCAATCAATCTCAACGGTTGATTATCATTCACCTGCAGGATACTCTCCAGTAGAATGGGCTCATATCCCAATTCCCTAGCGACCATACACAAGCTCCTGGTATCCTTAGGCAAGCAACTGCCTCCAAATCCTATCCCAGCCTTCAGAAAGTGTGGGGAGATTCTGGGGTCAGCTCCCATTGCCTCTGCCACCTTGTATGTATCAACTCCCAGCGCCTTGCAGATATTCCCCACTTCATTGATGAAGCTCACCTTCGCAGCCAGAAACGCGTTACAGGCGCACTTTATCACCTCAGCCGTAGTGCGATCGACACTGATAATGGGTACCCCAAAGTCCTTGTATATTTCACCCAGAACAGCCCGCCCCTTCGTATCCACCCCTCCGATCACTATTCTGTCTGGACAGAGGAAGTCGGCCAAGGCATTCCCTTCTCTCAGGAACTCCGGATTTGCCATAACCGCAAAATCTACACCTGCTCTCTTACCAGAGCTCTCCTCCAATATCGGGAGAATTCGCTTCTCTGTTGCCCCAGGGCTCACGGTGCTCTTTACGACCACGACGGGATATCCACTGCTATTCCTCAACGCCACACCTACGTCTCTAGCAGCCCTCTCAACGGGCGTCAGGTCCATACCCTCACAATCGGCGGTCGAGGACTGAACGCAAAGGAATATGGCGTCCGCATTGCCTATGCTGTCGGAGTCAAGAGTTGAGGTGGCACTTAGACTCGTTGGGGCCAAACCTCGCAGTGCAGCATCAAGGCCAGTTTCATAGACTGGCGCTCGGCCTTGATTGATCATATCGACCTTATCCGAGTCAATGTCAATCAATATCACCTGGTGACCCATCTTGGCAAACCCGACGCCGCAGACCATACCAACATAGCCAGCGCCAACAACGGCGAGGATCATCCGGTTGCCTCCTCATCATAGTAGTGGAGTATCTTCATTCTATAGAATATGGCCATCGTGTCGACGAAGATGCCCAGGATAGCCCTCGGATTGATTCGCGAGCGGAATCGATACTTGAGGTCGACGGGAACCTCCTGAATTCTATAACCTAGCCTGCAAGCATTAGCCAATATCTCCAGATCGAAGGCATATCTCTTCACCTTGACTCTGGGAAACGTCTCATCAAGAACTCTTCTACGAAACAGTTTTATCCCTGTTTGAGTATCCGCAACGCGCAACCCAAAGAGGCAGGCCACCACTACACTATAGCCCCTGCTGAGCAACCGTCTAGACATAGGATACCTGATATTGGACTGAGGGTGTCTCTTCGAACCTATGATTACGTCGCTATCACCATTCTGTAGATAGTCCAGAAACCGTGGTATCTGAGCTGGTGGTAAATCAGAATCAGCGTCCAAGAAGAGCACTAGGTCTCCCTCGGCAGAGGCAAAACCATACTTCAGTGCATGCCCTTTGCCACTATTGTTCGCGTAACGAAGAACTTTGACGTTCGAATCAATAGCGGCTACAGATGAGGCTTTGTCAAAGGTATCATCCACGCTACCGTCATCTACAACAATGACTTCATACTTCATGCCGCAACCACTCAGGGCTTCGTGGATCCCATTTACTGTATTGGCTATTGACTCTGCCTCGTTGTAGGCAGGAATTATGATTGATAGCGTCTGGAGTCCCTCACGTAGAACGGAAGCATCAATAACAAAGTCACTGCTCCACAGACAAGCATTATGTCGACAAACTGACCAACACTCGAATGGAAACATACGATCAAGGTCACGAGCAAAAACGCGGGGCCCAAAAGCGCGTAGGCTACTCGTGTCTGCTTAATCGAGAGAAAGTAGTTCATTAGCAAAAAGGATAGCGTGAACAAGACCATCGACAGACCATATTTCACCAGATCAGAAAGCAGGAAACTATACTTCCCACCGAAGGCAAAGTGTATAGCAAACCCGTAGAAAAAGCAATATGCTACCAGCACCAAACCAGCCAAGGCTAAGGTGTAAAACAGTGCTCTTCTCATTACCCTGTGACAGTCGGTTCCAGCATCAAATAGCTCCGACGTTTTGGGAAACATGGCTGTTCCTATCCCCATGGGTATATATAGCGCCATCCTGCCCAGGACAGACATCGCAGAATAGTCTCCTGCGCTTTCTGGACTGAGGTAGTGCTTCGCCAAGATCACATCTATATTAGTCAAAACACCGAAAGAAAAGATGGCCATCAAGGTCAACCCAGTATAAGATCCAATTCCCGTCACCTCGGATTTCTCGGCCCTAGCCTTTGCCACATCTCTCACGAAGAATAGGCTCACTCCAAATACGACCACGCTACTTATGAAGAGCGGCAGCAAAGCACCATTGACCCCCAGCCCAACATACACAAGTATGACGCCTAGAGAAACCTTTATCAGCGGTGCCAGAACCTGGCAAATGCCAAGGGGCAAGAACCTCTGAAGTCCTTGAAGTAGGCCTTGGTTGACCGGTAAAGAGAAACTGAGCACCAGAGTCATTGACAGCACAACGAAGTACCACCTGTTGTCTAGATTGAGAAACGTGGAAGCGACTGGAGTGACCAGAACCAGTATTAGGAAGAGCACCAGTCCCAGCACAAGGGTGCGCCCCAGAAAGAATACCCACAATGACTTCGTCTCCCCCAAGCTACCACGAACCCTGGAGGTTGACGTGAATCTACTAGTGGCATTCTGAAATGTCTGGGTCAACATCCCGACTATCATGGAAAACGAGATGAGGCTGAAGAGAATTCCATACTCAGCCTGCGGCAGCATGAAACCCATAGCCAATTGGTACAGGTAGTTGAGAAATCCTGCCAACAGACCGCAAGACACCATGAACACACCCTGCCTGGCCAGGTCATCAGTCTTGAGTCTGTTTTTCAGGGTCGACAGGATGTGCAGTCTTATCAGCGCTCTTTGCATCTTCCGATAATCGTACTCTTTTAGCACATTTCAGTGAACAAGACAACGTGAATGCAGACCCACCATACCTTGCTGCCTGCCTTTCGCAACAGCTAGAATAGCAGAGTGCAGTCCAAAAGATTGAAGGGTCTAGCCCATATCCTTAAGACCTCTCTGTTGATTGACATCCTGTTCCTAGCTCTGATTTGCCTCTTGGCAACAAGCCACTGGTTCAACTCGGACTTGCCGAAAGGCCATGATGCCATCGCAACTATAAACGATGCAGCGGCTATTAGGGATTCCCTCACAAGCAACAACACACTGTGTATTGGTGCTGGCTATGCTAACTTGACTCGCTTCTACCTCGGCTCTATTCTCCTCCACTTCATACTAGCGACTACTAGCTTCGCCTTTGCCTGGGCAATCGCAGTCAAGTCGTTGTTGCTGCTCCTCGTTGTCACGTCTGCATTATCCGCTTACCTCTTCGTGTATGAGCTAACAAAGAGCAGACCCGCCAGCTTCATTGCAGGGCTGGCTTACGTCTTCGCTCCTATGTACTTAATCGAAGTGGTCTTCGAGGGACATTGGAGCATAGGCGCCGGGTACGCACTCACACCACTGCTGTTCATGGCTACAGAAAAGGCTATGCAAGACCCCAAGCCGGGCAGAATTGTCATCGCCGGGCTTTCCCTCGCCTTGCTGATCGCAGTGAGCCACCCTCAGACCTTCCCCCTTCTAGTCGGGCCATTCTGGGTACTGTATGTGGCGCTCCGAGTTTGGCAGTCAGGTAAACTGAAATACCGAGCGACAGCGACCGCTGGTTTCATAGTGGTTCTACTGGGGCTCTCGCTCACTGCCTTCTGGTGGCTCCCATTGTTGCGCGAAATGCGCTACCTCCATGCTCCCTACTCGTCGATGGACGAGGCTGCCTGGTACAGCGCTAACATAGGCCAGGCACTCACCCTACGTCCGATCATGTGTTGTGCAGGTGACAGCGCCTATGGCGCGTCAGGGCACTTGGCAGACAGGATTCTGCAAATCACCCCTTTTGTACTGGCGCTCCTTGGAGTGGTGGCCAATCGCCGAAACAGATACGTCTGGATCTTCTCGGCTCTGGCTATTCTTTCATTGGTGCTGGCAATAGGCCCATCCTCACCTAACAGTCTGTTTTGGTTTGCCCATTCATACGTTCCTTTCTTCAAGTGGATAAGGACACCTTCCAGATTTCTGCTCTTCGCCAGCTTGGCCTACGCAGTGCTGATAGGATTCTGCACCAAGGCCATGCTGGAGTGGCTCAAGCACCTTCATTTGCGAA
>Ga0315276_10003202_pt1 | contig 15009 bp, 14 predicted proteins | sample YL17G05_0_MG_FD_204542 | JGI IMG/M metagenome (GOLD analysis project Ga0315276, IMG submission 204542) | Sediment microbial communities from Yellowstone Lake, YNP, Wyoming, USA - YL17G05_0 | ecosystem: Environmental > Aquatic > Freshwater > Lake > Sediment | place: USA: Wyoming | collected...
CGGTCGGCACGACTAACAGTGATGGTGATTCCCGGTCGCATGCGCCAGATTCGCACGACCCAAATCCGACGGGAATCCCCTTCGGGATTCAAATGTCAGATTTCATCCACTAGTGTCCAACCCGAATAAGCGCCAAGCACTCGAATAAGCGCCATGTCATCCAAGCTCCAGCGCCTCTTCGTAACATCGAGGCTCGAACCAGGCTTCGAGATTGCGCTCGGCAAGGAGCAGGCGCATTACCTCGGAAACGTGCTCCGACTCAAGCAGGGCGAAAATCTCCTTGTGTTCAACGGCAGCGATGGGGAGTGGTGCGCCGCGCTCGGCGCCATCGGCCGGAAAGGCGCGCAAGCTCGCATCACCCATCAGACGCGCCCGCAAGAAGAGGGGCCGGACCTGCATTATCTGTTCGCGCCGCTGAAGCGCGCCCGCCTCGATTATATGGCACAAAAAGCCACCGAGCTCGGGGTCAGCGCGCTCCGCCCGGTGATCACGCGCCACACGGTTACTGAGCGCGTCAAGACCGACCGGCTCCTCGCCAACGCCATCGAGGCGGCGGAGCAGTGCGGCATCTTGCGCGTGCCCGAGGTGAGGGAGCCCGAGAAGCTCGGCAAGCTCATCGGCGAATGGGACGAGAATCGCCTTCTGATCTTCGCCGACGAGGCGGCCCCGCACACCTCGCCGATCGAGGCGCTTCAAGCGCGCGCGCCCGGCCCCCTTGCCGTCCTGATCGGCCCGGAAGGCGGCTTCGAGCGGGAGGAGCGGGCGGCGCTCCTTGCAAAGCGCTTCGTTCTGCCTATCTCCCTTGGGCCGCGGGTGATGCGCGCCGACACCGCCGCGGTCGCCGCTCTCGCCCTCGTCAACGCGGCCCTTGGCGACTGGCGGTAAGGATCGCTTGTCAGTCTCATGCTAGGAGCGCCATAAAGGCCGCCTTTTCGCATGTCCCTTCCGCCGCGATTTCGGCGCAAGCGTCGCAACCCTTACGGAGCTCTTCTCATGTCGACACGGGTCGATGGGCCGACCAGCCCCGTCATCGAGTCACGGGACGAGCTCGTCGCCGATCTCGAAGCCGGCTCCAAGCCCAAGTCCGATTGGCGCATCGGCACCGAGCACGAGAAGTTCGGCTTCTATTTGCGCGGCCACGCGCCGGTCCCTTACGCGGGCGAGCGCGGCATCGGCGTGCTGCTGGAGACGATGCAAGACCGCTTCGGCTGGGACCCGGTCACCGAGGATGGCAATATCATCGCGCTGCGCCGCAAGGATTGCCCGAAGGGCGGCGCCATCAGCCTCGAGCCCGGTGGCCAGCTCGAGCTTTCCGGCGCGCCACTTGAGACCGTGCATGAGACCACCGAGGAACTCCGCCAGCATCTCGTCGAGGCGGGCGAGGCGGGGGGCGAGCTCGGCATCGGCTTTCTCGGGATCGGCTTCTCCCCGAAATGGACGCTCGCCGAGACGCCGGTGATGCCGAAGGAGCGCTACCGCATCATGAAGCGCTATATGCCGAAGCGCGGCAAGCGCGGCCTCGACATGATGTTCCGCACGGCGACCGTGCAGGTCAATCTCGATTTCGCCGGCGAGGCCGACATGATCGCCAAGATGCGCGCAGGGCTAGCGCTCCAGCCGGTGGCGACCGCGCTCTTCGCCAACTCGCCCTTCACCGAAGGCAAGCCCAACGGCTTCCAGTCCTACCGCGCCGAGATTTGGCGCGACACCGACCCCGACCGCACCGGGCTCTTGCCGTTCGCCTTCGAGCCCGGCATGGGGTTCGAGCGCTATGTCGACTACGCGCTCGATGTGCCGATGTATTTCGTCTATCGCGACGAGCGCTATATCGACGTGGCGGGCGCCTCGTTCAGGGACTTCCTCGAAGGCAAGCTCGCGGCGCTTCCCGGCATGCGGCCCACGCTCGAGGATTGGGCCGACCATCTCACCACGCTGTTTCCCGATGTGCGGCTGAAGCGCTTCCTCGAGATGCGTGGCGCCGACGCGGGCTCATTCGCGCAGATCTGTGCGCTGCCGGCGCTGTGGACCGGGCTGCTTTACGACAGCCAAGCGCTCGACGGGGCCTTGGCGCTGACAAGAGACTGGACCGCGCAAGAGCGGCAGGGATTGCGCGATGCGGTGCCGCGGCTTGGCCTCAAGACGCCGTTTCGCGGCGGCACGCTGCGCGATGTCGGCCGCGACATGGTGGGCCTGGCGCTAGGCGGATTGCAGCGGCGCGCGCGGCTCGACCGGAACGGCGAGGACGAGAGCAAGGCGCTTCAGCCGTTGATCGAGACGGTGGAGGAGGGGCGCTCGCCGGCCGACCGGCTGCTCGCCGCCTTTTCCGGGCCTTGGCGCGGCGACATCGACAAGATCTTCGACGCCAACGCGTTCTAGCGCGGGCTTGAACGCAACAAGTCCGCTAACCATATGGGGCCTAAGTAACCGTCCCATCTGCTACCCTGCACCGATGGGACGTTAGTCCGTCCCCCAAAGACGGATGTCGTCGGCGACAGAGTCTCCTTTCTCTGTCGCCGATTTTTTTTGCTAATCGCCAAACGGCTTCGCGCTATTTCATGTTGACCAAGGCGTCGCCGAAGCCTTGCAGGCTCACCGGGATGCCGATGCCGGCTTCGGGCGTGTCGAAGATGATGAACATGGCGGTCCCGCCCGTCTTCATCTTGGCGATCACTTCGTCCTGCAGCACCACCTCGGCGACGCAGCCGCGCTTGCCGCATTTGAGGAAGGGCGCGTTGCCCACGTCCTGGCCGTCGATCTTGAGGCCAAGGCCCGTGGGCAGAAGGACGCCGAGCGGCACCACCACGCGGAGCAGCTTCTTGTCCTCGCCGACCGCTTTATAGAACACGACCGTCAACCCGACATTCGGCCTGTCCTCGGCGGTGACGCTCTGCACCAGCGCGCATTTTTCTTCCTTGGCGCCGGGCGGCGTGCGGCAGGAAACCTGCCAGGCGCCATGCGTCTCGCGCACCACGCTGCCCGGGCCGGTGGCGACGGGGGCTGCCTCGGGCGAGGTCCCTTGCGCCAAGGCCTCGCCTGAAAGGCCGAGCACAAGCGAGAGGGCGCCGCCGAATAAGGCAAGCGCCCGCAGGGCCGGCACAAAAAACGGAAACTCTGGCATCTGACCCATATGGCTAATGAGACCGGCGACAACGCGCATTCAAGCGCGAATCGTCTCTTGCGAGATTAGATTGTGAGGTAAGGCGCCGTGAAGGCGGGATGCGCAACATAGAAAACGGCCATCGCCGAGTATTGGGGCCAAATTTCGACGCCAGCCTGCTTGAAATCTTCCTGACCGCAAAAAGATCGCGCGGCAAGCGTGCATATGCCGCATCGGCGCCCTGAATCATGAGTGTTGCCAATCTATTTCCTTTATGATTTGAACACGGGAAAAGAGCTTGCAGCCCCGCGACGCTGGCGGTGCCTGGCAGCAAAACGAATGGTGGGGGCGACGCTTTCTAATCGCTATTGAAGTTTCGCGCCGCCCTTGCTTCGATCGAGCGGGTGGGCGACGCTTGGTTCGCCCCGCACCGGTCATTGCGGTCCGCCGACTCCCCTTGAGGGAGATCAACGACGGACAAGGGAGCAGGCTTTAGGGAGTGGAAGGAATGGCGATTTTCGGTCGATTTAGGACGGTGTTTGGCGCAGCCGGGCTTGTTGCCCTGTGCGGAGCCGCCTACGCCAAGGAAGGCCAGCCGGCGCCCTGGCAGTTGGGCTTCCAGCCGGCCGCCTCGCCGATCATGGAGCAGATCCACGCCTTCCACACTTACGTCACCATCATCATCACGGTGATCGCGCTCTTCGTCCTCGGCCTCCTCGTCTATGTGATGGCTCGCTTCAATGAGAAGCGCCATCCGGAGCCCACCCGCACCACGCACAATACGCCGCTCGAGATCGCCTGGACCGTGGTCCCGGTCCTGATCCTCGTCGCCATAGCGATTCCGTCCTTCCGGCTGTTGTTCGCCCAATACGACTTCCCCAAGCCCGACCTCACCATCACCGCCACCGGCAACCAATGGTACTGGACCTACGAATATCCGGACCAGGGCATCACCTTCGATTCCATCATGGTGCCTGAGGCCGACCTGAAAGAGGGGCAGCCCCGGCTCCTCACCGTGGACCGCGAAGTCGTGGTGCCGGTGAACAAGAACGTCATCGTGGGCCTCAAGTCGAACGACGTGATCCACGACTGGGCGCTGCCCGCCTTCGGCGTGAAGCTCGACGCGGTGCCGGGACGACTTCAGACCACTTGGTTCAGGGCCGAGCGCGAGGGCGTCTTCTACGGCCAGTGCTCCGAGCTTTGCGGGCGCAATCACGCCTTCATGCCGATCGCGGTCCGCGTCGTCTCGGAAGCTGAATTCGCCGATTGGCTTGCCAAGACCAAGGCTAGCGCCTCGCGCAATGACGGGAGCAAATTGGCTGCGGCCCACGAATAAGCGAACCCGCATCTGCAAGAGCGGGGAGTGGTCGCCTCAACCGAAGCAACGCATGACAGAGAAGAAGATTAAGGAAGACAGCCATGGCACATAGCGCCCATGCCGAAGAAGCCCATCACGAGGACCATCCCACCTTCGTGCGGCGCTGGCTCTTTTCGACCAATCACAAGGACATCGGCACGCTGTACCTGGTCCTTGCCATGGTCGGTGGCATTGTAGGCGGCTTGCTGTCGATGGGCATGCGCATGGAGCTCATGGAGCCCGGCATGCAGATTTTCGGCAATCCCGAGATGTTCAACGTCTTCGTCACCGCCCACGGGCTGATCATGGTGTTCTTCATGGTCATGCCGGCGACCATGGGCGGATTCGGCAACTGGATGGTGCCGCTGATGATCGGCGCCCCCGACATGGCCTTCCCGCGCCTGAATAACATCTCCTTCTGGCTGGTCGCCGCCGCCTTCACGCTGCTCGTCACCTCCTTGTTCATGCCTGGACCGCCCGGCACGAATGGCGTGGCCGGGGGCTGGACGATGTATGCGCCGCTTTCCACCAAGGGTACGCCCGGACCTGCTGTGGACTTCGCCATCCTGGCGCTGCATCTCGCCGGCGCCTCCTCGATCCTTGGCGCCATCAACTTCATCACCACCATCTTCAACATGCGCGCGCCTGGCATGACGCTGCACAAGATGCCGCTCTTCGTCTGGTCGGTGCTGGTGACCGCCTTCCTGCTGCTCTTGTCGCTGCCCGTGCTGGCCGGCGCCATCACCATGCTGCTGACCGACCGCAATTTCGGCACGGCGTTCTTCGATAGCGCCCATGGCGGCGATCCGCTGCTGTGGCAGCATCTGTTCTGGTTCTTCGGCCATCCGGAAGTGTACATCCTCATCATTCCGGGCTTCGGCATGGTGAGTCAGATCGTCTCGACCTTCTCCCGGAAGCCGGTGTTCGGCTATCTCGGCATGGCCTATGCCATGGTCGCCATCGGCGTGATTGGCTTCGTCGTCTGGGCCCATCACATGTACGCCGCCGGCATCAACGTGAACACGCAAGCCTATTTCGTGTTCGCCACCATGGTCATCGCGGTGCCCACCGGCGTGAAGATCTTCTCCTGGATCGCCACCATGTGGGGCGGGTCGATCAGCTTCCGCACACCGATGCTGTGGGCTCTAGGCTTCATCTTCCTGTTCACCATCGGCGGCGTCACCGGCGTGGTCCTTGCCAATGCCGGCGTGGACCGCTCGATGCACGACACCTATTACGTGGTCGCCCATTTCCACTACGTGCTGTCGCTCGGCGCCGTGTTCTCCATCTTCGGCGCCTGGTACTACTGGTCGCCGAAGATGACGGGCTACATGTATTCCGAAACGGTGGGCAAGCTGCATTTCTGGCTGATGTTCATCGGCGCCAACCTCGCCTTCTTCCCGCAGCACTTCTTGGGCCTTGCCGGCATGCCGCGCCGCTATGCGGATTACCCGGATGCGTTCGCCGGCTGGAACTTCGTCTCCTCCATTGGGTCCTACGTCGCCTTCGCGGGCTTCCTAGTGTTCCTGTACGGCATCGTCGCCCAGTTCGCGCGCAAGGTGCCGGCAGGCGCCAATCCTTGGGGAGCCGGCGCCACGACGCTGGAATGGACGGTGTCGTCGCCGCCGCCTTTCCACAGCTACGAGACGCTGCCGCGCATCAAATGAGGATCGTTGCAGCGAGGTTCGGCGCGGCCGGATTTGGTGCAGCTTCACGGCGATTGAGTGAGTAAGGCATGGCCGACGTCGCATATCCTGTAACAGCCGGTGCGGCCGCAACCGAGTCCGGGGGCGACGTCGCCGACTATGTCGCCCTGATGAAGCCGCGGGTGATGTTCCTCGTGGTGTTCACGGCGCTCGTCGGTCTCGTCGCGGCGCCGGGCTCCATGCATCCGGTGCTCACCATCGCATCGCTGATCTGCATTGCGGCGGGCGCCGGCGCCTCGGGCGCGCTCAACATGTGGTACGACGCCGATATCGATGCGGCCATGGCGCGCACTGCCGCGCGCCCGGTCCCGCGCGGACGGGTGACGCCCGAGGAAGCGCGCTCGTTCGGCGCGGTGCTTGCCGTGGGCTCGGTGTTTTGCCTCGGGCTGATGGCGAATTGGCTCGCCGCCGCGCTGCTCGCGCTCACCATCGGCTTTTACGTCTTCGTCTATACGATGTGGCTCAAGCGGACGACGCCGCAGAACATCGTCATTGGCGGCGCCGCCGGCGCCGTGCCGCCGATGATCGGCTGGGCCGCCGCGACCGGTGGCTTGAGCCTCGAGCCCTTCGTTCTGTTTCTCATCATCTTCGTCTGGACGCCGCCTCATTTCTGGGCGCTCGCGCTGCTCAGGACGCGCGACTACGCCAAGGCCGGCGTGCCGATGCTGCCGGTGGTCGCGGGCCCCGACGCCACCAGGCGCCAGATCCTGATCTATAGCCTCATTCTCGCGCCGGTCGGCATGGTGCCCTCGGTCATCGGCCTCGGCGGCATGCTCTATACGGTCGCGGCGTCCGTGCTCGGCTCGCTGTTCGTCGTCATGGCCTACGACTGCTACTCGGAGAGGGAAGGGGAGGCCGCTGACCGCGCCGCGAAAAACCTTTTCGCCTATTCGGTGCTTTACCTCTTTCTCCTGTTCGCGGTTCTTCTCGTCGAGCAGGGCTTCGGCATTAATGGCGGCGCGTTGCTGTCACTCTGGGCTTTGTGATGCAAGATGCGGAAAAGGAACGCCAACGCCGCCAACGCATGCGATCTCTTGCCATCGCCTGGGTCCTGGCGGCGCTCGTGGTGCTGTTCTTCATCGTTACCATCGTCAGGCTCGGCGGCAACGTGGCCGTCCGGCCGCTCTGAGCTTTGACCAATCCCATGACCAAGACCGGAAACGAAAGGGACAAGCAGCAGCGCCGCCACGGCGCGGTCGCGCTTTCCCTTGTCGCGCTGGTTGCCGCCATGACGGGCCTCGCCTTTGCGTCCGTGCCGCTCTACCGCATGTTCTGCAAGGCAACCGGCTATGGCGGTCTGCCCCAGCGTGCCGAACGTGCGCCTGACCAGATTCTCGACCGCACCATCCGCATCCGCTTCGACGCCAATGTCGATCACGGCCTGCCTTGGACCTTCGTGCCGGATCAGCGCGTGATCGATATCAAGATCGGCGAGACCGCGCTCGCCTTCTTCAAGGCGTCAAACACGTCAGATGCTCCGGTCGCGGGCACTGCCGTCTTCAACGTGGTGCCCGAGCTCGCCGGACGCTACTTCACCAAGATCGAGTGCTTCTGCTTCAAGGAGCAGACGCTTGCGGCGGGTGCCAGCGTCGAGATGCCGGTGACCTTCTTCGTCGATCCCAAGATCGTCGACGACGAGGACACCAAGAACATCTCCGAGATCACCTTGTCCTATACCTTTTACCGCACCGGCAAGGATCCCGGCGTCGCCGCCGCGCCGCCGGCCGGCAATTCGGGGTAGTGACGACAGAGCATTGAGGCGGGCACCGCCTCGACAAGATTGGGGAAACTGGAGCAAGCCATGGCCGAAGCGCACGCCAAACATCACGACTATCATCTCGTCAATCCGAGTCCATGGCCGCTGGTCGGCGGTATCGGCGCGCTGACGCTCGCCATCGGCGCGGTCCTCTTTTTCATTTCGAAAAAGGCCGGCACGCCGCATCTTTGGTACGTGCTCCCGGGTCTCGCGATCGTCATTTTCACCATGTTCGCCTGGTGGCGTGACGTGATCCAGGAGGCGCATGAGGGTTACGAGACGCCGGTCGTGCAACTCCATCTGCGCTACGGCATGATCCTCTTCATCGCGTCGGAGGTGATGTTCTTCGTCGCCTGGTTCTGGGCTTATTTCGACGTGGCGCTCTATCCCGACGATGCCGTGACCTATGTCCGCACCCAGGTGCTCGGCGGCCAGTGGCCGCCCATCCCGAGTGCGGATACCGACATCGCCGGCCTCGGCAGCTTCAGGCACACCTTCGATCCCTGGGGCCTGCCCTTCGTCAACACGCTGATCCTGCTTACCTCGGGCACGACGGTGACCTGGGCGCACCATTCGCTGATCGAGAACGATCGCAGAGGTCTGGTGCTCGGGCTCGCCTGCACCATCGTCCTCGGCATCCTGTTCACCACCTGCCAGGCCTATGAGTACATGCATGCCGGCTTCGGCTTCGCCAACCACATCTACGGCTCGACCTTCTTCATGGCGACGGGCTTCCATGGTTTCCACGTCATCGTCGGCACCATCTTTCTCACGGTGTGCCTGATCCGGGCGATGCGCGGCGACTTCACCCCGAAGCAGCATTTCGGCTTCGAGGCCGCCGCCTGGTATTGGCACTTCGTCGACGTGGTGTGGCTGTTCCTGTTCACCTGCATCTATGTGTGGGGAGCGGGCAGCAACTATCCGACGCATTAGCCGCGTTTCGTGCAAATCTCGGGGGGCGGTCTTCCAGGACCGCCCCTTTTTCGTTTGAGGAGGCCTGATGGGCCAAGGGCAAAAGATGCCGGATGCGCCGTCCTTGGGCTCGACCCTGTGGGCGGGGATCGCCGGACGTTGCCCGTCCTGCCGCCGCGGCAAGCTGTATTCCGGCTATCTCACGCTCGCCCCCAAATGCGAGCTTTGCGGCCTCGACTATGGCTTCGCCGATTCGGGCGACGGGCCCGCGGTCTTCGTCATTCTCGTCACCGGGTTCGTGGTGACGGGCTTGGCGCTGATCACGGAGGTCCGTTACGCCCCGCCTTATTGGCTGCACGCGGCGCTGTGGGGCTCGCTCGGCATCCTCCTGCCGCTCCTCCTGCTTCGGTCCTTCAAGGGCGCGCTCATCGCGCTCCAGTTCAGGCACAAGGCCGAAGTGGGCAAGCTCGCCTCCAAATAGGGCTGGCCCTTAGATGCAGACCAAAGGCCTTGTCGGGCTCACCGCGGCGACGCTTGCCGCCTTTGCCCTGCTCGTCGGGCTTGGGCTTTGGCAGCTCCAGCGGCTGCATTGGAAGGAAGGGCTGATCGCCGAGATCGAGGCGCGGACCAAGGGCGCACCCATCACGCTCAAGGATGCCATCGCGCTTGCCCGCGAGGGGCGCGACCCGAGCTATTACCGGGTCCGCGTCGAGGGCCGCTTCGACCACGCCAAGGAACAATATCTCTATGCCATATCGGACGGAACGGTCGGCTGGTATGTCATCACGCCGCTCCAGACCGAAACCGGCGACACGGTCCTGATCGATCGCGGCTTCGTGCCTGACGCGCTGAGAAACCCTTCCTCGCGTGCGCCGGGACAGGTCGGCGGCGTGGTCGGCGTCACCGGGCTCGTGCGGTCCCCGGAAATCCAAGGCTCTTTCATTCCCGACAACGAGCCGCAAGCCAATCGCTGGTTCTGGCGCGACCTGCAAGCCATGGCGGGATCGATGTTTCCCGATCGCACCATGGAGGTGGCGCCCTTCTTCCTCGAAGCCGAGAAGAGCGATGTGCCCGGCGGCTGGCCCGCGGGCGGGCAGACGCGGCTCGAGCTTCCCAACAACCATCTGCAATACGCCATCACCTGGTTCCTCTTGGCAGCTGTCCTCCTCGTCATCTACGGCATCATGGTGTGGAGCCCTTACCGCCAGCGCCCCCCTTCACAATGAGGCCTTGGTCCTGTTGCGGGGGAGGGCCGCGAAGGCTAGGGTCGCGCCAAGAAACCCCCCGTTTCCAGGCGGAAGAGGCTTATCTTGAAGTTCGTCTCAACGCGCGGTGAAGCGCCGGCGCTTTCCTTTGAAGGCGCGCTCCTTGCCGCGCTCGCCCGCGACGGCGGCCTCTTTATGCCGGAAGCCTGGCCGACGCTTCGGCCCGAGGAGATCGCGGGGCTGGCGGGGCTCGATTATGCCGATGCCGCCTATCGCATCATGCGGCCATTTCTCGAAGGCGACGCTTGCCTTGCCGACCTCGAAACCGTGCTCGCAGAGGCCTATGGCAGCTTCCATCACCCTGCCGTCGCGCCCTTGCGCCAGATCGCGCCGAACAGTTTCATCCTTGAGCTGTTCCACGGGCCGACGCTCGCATTCAAGGACCTTGCCATGCAGGTGGTGGCGCGGCTGATGAACCGCGCGCTGCTGCGGAAGGGCGCCCATGCCACGGTGATCGGGGCGACCTCGGGCGACACCGGCGCCGCCGCCATCGAAGCATTCCGCGGGCTGGAGGCGATCGACATTTTCATTCTGCATCCGAAGGGGCGCATCAGCGACGTGCAGCGCCGTCAGATGACCACCGCCACCGAGGAAAACGTTCACAACATCGCCATCGAAGGCACCTTCGACGACTGCCAGACCATCGTGAAGTCGCTGTTCGGCGATTTGGCCTTGCGCGACCGGCTCGAGCTGACCGGGATCAACTCCATCAACTTCGCGCGGATCCTTGCCCAGATCGCTTACTACTTCACCGCGGGCGTCAGCCTCGGTGCGCCCTATCGGGCGATCGCCTTCACCGTACCCACCGGAAATTTCGGTGATATTTTCGCAGGTTACGCGGCCAAGCGAATGGGTCTCCCGGTCGCGCGCCTCGTTATTGCCACGAACCTCAATGACAGTCTCGTCCGCGCCCTGAGCTCCGGCATCTACGAGCCCGGAGGCGTGATCGCCACCTCTAGCCCGAGCATGGATATCCAGCTTGCGAGCAATTTCGAGCGCGTTCTGTTCGAGCTTGCCGGCCGCGACCCCGCACGGGTGAGATCGCTCATGGGGGAGCTGCGCAAGACGGGGGCCTTCCGCCTGAACGAGACCGAGCTTTCAGGCTTGCGGGAGCTGTTCAGCGCGCACGCGATCGGCGAGCATGAGACGGAAATGACCATTCGCGGGCTGCTGGAAGAGACAGGCGTGCTCGCCGATCCGCATACGGCCGTGGCCGTCGCGGCGGCGCGTGCCGAGAGCGGGCTTGCGGGCGTGCCCATGGTCGTGCTGTCCACGGCCCATCCCGCCAAGCTCCCGGAGGCCGTGGAGCGGGCTTGCGGCCGCGCGCCCGAGCAGCCCGAGCGCTTGCGGCTCAGGCTTGGCCAGCACGAGCGCTGCGCGCATCTGCCTAACGACTATGCCGCGGTGGCGAGCTTCATCGAGACGAACGCGCGCGCGCGGGGGAAGACCCGCAAGGCCGAGGTGCGCGCGTGAGCGTCGAGCGGTCCAAGCTTAGGAATGGCCTGACGGTGGTCAGCCATGCCATGGCCGAGGTCGAGACCGTATCCATCGGCATCTGGATCGGAGCTGGGAGCCGGAGCGAGGCGCTCGGCGAGCATGGCGTTGCCCATTTCCTCGAGCATATGGCCTTCAAAGGCACGGCACGACGCAGCGCCAAGGATATCGCCGAGGAGATCGAGGCGGTCGGCGGCGACCTCAATGCCGCGACCGGCGTCGACTCGACCGCCTATTACGCGCGCGTGCTGCGCAAGGACATGCCGCTCGCGCTCGACATCCTGAGCGACATCATCGTCTCCCCGCGTTTCGAGCGGGGCGAGCTTGCCCGCGAGCGCGACGTGATCTTGCAGGAGATCGCGGCCGCCATGGACTCGCCCGAGGACATCGTCTTCGACCTCGTGCAGGAGGCGGCCTTTCCCGATCAGCCGGTCGGCCGTCCGATCCTCGGCACGGTGGAGAGCGTGAGCCGCTTCAAGCGCGCCCATCTCGGCTCCTATCTTTCCGCCCATTATCACGGCCCCAACATGGTGCTGGCGGCCGCCGGCGCCGTCGACCACGCGGCGCTCGTCGCCGAGGCCGAGCGTCGGCTTGGGTCGTTCGACACAGAATCTACGCCGCAGCCGGAGAGCGCGCTCTATGCAGGCGGCGCCAGGCGCTCGGACAAGCCCTTCGAGCAGACCCATCTCGTGCTTGCCTTCCAGGCGCCGCCTTATCGCCATGCGGAATATTTCACCGCGCAGATCTGCGCGGGCGCGCTCGGCGGCGGCATGTCCTCGCGCCTTTTCCAAGAGGTGCGCGAGCGGCGCGGGCTCTGCTACGCCATCTATGCTTTCTCCAGCGGCCTTTCCGACAGCGGCATGTTCGCCATCCACGCCGCCGGCGGCCCCGATCGCGCGCACGAGCTGTTCGCCGTGATCCGCGACGAGCTGGTCAAGGCCGCCGACCAGGGCTTCACTGCCGACGAGATCGCCCGCGTCAAGGCCCAGCTCAAGATGGGGCTGCTGGCGGGTCTGGAAAGCTCGAGCGCGCGCGCCGAGCAGCTCGCCCGCCAGATCCTCATTCATGGCCGCCCGCTCTCCACCGAGGAGCTGATCGAGAGGCTGGAGCAGGTCCAGGCTCAACACCTGCAAGCTTTGGTTGAGCGCATGCTAGGCTCGCCGCTGAGCCTTGCCACGGTTGGGCCCATTCTTCATGTTGCAAGATTCGATAGGGTGGCGGAAAAATTCACCGTTCCGTCGAGCCGGGCCGCTTGAGAGGGTGCTTGAGCCATGGCGTTATTGCGAGCCGCCTCCCCAAGCGATCTAGGGCCGGTTATTGAGTCCGCCAATGTCACCTTGCGTACGCCGCAGATGTCCGACTACCCCGCCTGGGCCGAGCTCAGGGCGCAGAGCCGCGAGTTCCTCACGCCCTGGGAGCCGCTTTGGGCCACTGACGAGCTGTCGCGCGCCTCGTTCCGCCGGCGCGTGCGCCACTATTTGCGCGATCTCCGCGAGGATGTGGGCTATGCGCTGTTCATCTTCGCCGCCTCGACCGGGGGCCTGGTCGGCGGGCTTACGCTCTGCAACGTGCGGCGCGGCGTGACCCAGTCCTGTACGCTCGGCTACTGGGTCGGCGCCAAATACGCCAAGCAGGGCTATATGACGGCTGCCGTCGGCGCCGTGATCCCATTCGTGTTCGACTCGCTCGAATTGCACCGGCTGGAAGCGGCCTGCCTGCCGACCAACGCCGCCTCGGTCAAGCTCTTGGAGAAGACAGGTTTCAAGCGCGAAGGACTCGCGCGGCGCTATCTGCGGATCAACGGCGTTTGGCAGGACCATCTGCTTTACGCGCTGCTCGATGCCGACACGCGCCGCTAGCGCGCATGTCACGAGCAGCAAGAGACGGGGGAGGAATGGCGGAGTTGAGCGCCTCGGTACGAGGTGAAGCGGCGCCTTCCTGGCGTCGGGACGGGCTGCGGCCCGCGCTCGCCTGCGTCATCCTTGCCGCGGCCCTCCTCCTGCCGGCGGGGTTCGCCCACGCCATCGAGGCGATCTCCGTCGAGCCCAATCAGGAAAAGATCGATATCACCGCCAAGGGCGAGCTCTATGAGGGGCGCGGCGACCGGCTGCAGATCGAGACGGCGCCCGGGCCCGACGGCTATGTCGGCCGCATGGCGGTTGCCGCCTCCACGCCAGGCACCAATCCGGGCTGGCTGGTCTTCGCCCTGTCCAACCCGACTTCCGAGCGCATCGTGCGCTGGCTGGTCGCGTCGCGCTATACGCTGGTCAATTCGCGCGTGTTCTGGCCCGAGCTTGACGCCGGCCGCATCGCCGCCGTCACCCCCTCGCTCGGCTTCCGTCCCGAGCCGCTGAAAAGCGACCGCGCCGACATGTTCCGGCTGAACCTGGAACCCGGGCAGACCATCACCTTTGCCGCCGAGATGAGCTCGGCGCAGGTGCCGCGGCTCACGCTCTGGGATCCTAACGCCTATCAGTCGAAGCAGCAGGACCGCATGCTGTTCAACGGCGTGCTGCTCGGCATCACCGGGCTGCTGGCGATCTTTCTAACGGCGATCTTCGGCGCCAACCACCGCGCCATCTTCCCCGCCACCGCGCTCGTCGCCTGGGCGGCGCTGGCTTATTTCTGCGTCGATTTCGGCTTCTGGAACAAGCTGTTCCCGGTCGGCCCCGACCGCACGGCGCTGTACCGCGCGGCGGCGGAAGCGGGGCTTGCCGCGAGCCTGGTTCTGTTCCTCTACACGTTCCTCCGCATTGGGCTTTGGCATGTCTGGATCAGGACCCTGTTCTGGTGCTGGATCGCGGCGCAGTTCGCGCTCGTCTTCGTCGCCATTGTCGATCCCGCCTTCGCCTCAGGCCTGGCGCGCGCCTCGCTCGTCGCCATCGCCGGGGTCGGCGCCGGCCTCATCGGCTATTTTGCCCTGCGCGGCCAGGACCGGGCGCTCTCGCTCATCCCGAGCTGGATGCTGCTGGTGGTATGGCTGTTCGGCGCCGCCATGGTCGTGCTCGGCAAGCTCTCCGGCGACCTCGTCGTCTCCGGGTTGGTGGCGGGGCTCGTACTCATCCTCGTGCTGCTCGGCTTCACCGTGACGCAATTCGCCTTCCGCTCGGGCGGCAATCCCTTGAGCCTCGGGCCGCCGAGCCTCGTGCAGATGAAGTCGCTGGCCGTCGACGGCTCGGGCGCCCATATCTTCCAGTGGTATGCCGGCCGCGACCAGATCACCGTGGCCGACGAGGTGGAGCAGGAGCTTGGGCTCGAGCCCGGCGCGCTCAACGTCGCGGTCGAGGATTTCCTCCAGCATATGCACGCTTCCGACCGCGAGCGCTTCCGGCTCATGCTGTGGTCGCTCCAGGAGAAGCAGGGCGGCGACCTACAGATCGACTTCCGCTTGCGGCGTCACGACGGCACCTATCTTTGGTACG
>Ga0315276_10003203_pt1 | contig 15008 bp, 11 predicted proteins | sample YL17G05_0_MG_FD_204542 | JGI IMG/M metagenome (GOLD analysis project Ga0315276, IMG submission 204542) | Sediment microbial communities from Yellowstone Lake, YNP, Wyoming, USA - YL17G05_0 | ecosystem: Environmental > Aquatic > Freshwater > Lake > Sediment | place: USA: Wyoming | collected...
CGGAAACGATGGATACACTGGAAGTCATTGATCTGCTCCTATGCGCGCCTGCTCTCTACTCGACGGCTAAAGTTTTTTGGTTGCGGCTCTGCCGTGCTGGGATCTCTGTGGTTCCATATTTACTCAATTTCCGAAACCCGTTTGCGGGCCTGACGAAAAATACCAACGACCGTAGAGGCCAGGAGAACTGCCGATAACGCCAACGCCACAGAGGCGATGGGCCGGTTCAGGAAAATGGCGAGGCTCCCGTTGGACATGATCAAGCTCTGGCGGAAGGCCTGTTCCAGAATGGGGCCCAAAATGAACGCCAAAATCAAGGGAGCCTCCTCGTATTGAAATTTCCGCAGGATATAGCCGACCAAGCCGAAAAAGATCATAACCAGGACATCAAAAGTCTTGTTGTTGATCGTATAGGAACCGATCAAGGTGAAAAGCAGGATCAAGGGGAAGAGAATGCGGTAGGGGACTTTCAGCAACTTGACCCAAAGACCGATGAGGGGAAGGTTCAGAACCAGGAGCATCGCATTTCCCACATACATACTGGCAATGGTCCCCCAAAAAATTTCCGGATGTTGCTTGATCAGCATGGGGCCGGGGTAAACGCCATGGACCAATAAGGCGCCAAAGAGAAGGGCCATGACAATATTGGGAGGAATTCCCAAGGCCAGGAGCGGGACAAAGGCGCCTCCGGTCGCTGCATTGTTGGCCGTTTCCGGTCCGGCAACCCCCTCGATCATCCCGGTGCCGAATTTTTCCGGGTGTTTGGAGATCTTCTTTTCCATGGAGTAGGAAACGAAAGAGGCGAGAATACTCCCGCCGCCGGGGAGGATTCCGAGAAGAAAGCCGGTAACGGACCCCCGAAGGATGGGGCCCGTGGAATGCCTCCAATCTTCCCGGGTCGGAAGTAAGTGATCGATCTTGGTCTCAAAGATCACCCGTTGGATCGGCTTTTCGACATTCGTCAGGACTTCGGATATACCGAAAAGCCCCATGGCGAGGGGAACTAAATCAATCCCGTCGGCCAGATCCGCCAAACCCAGGGTGAAACGCAACTTTCCCGATATGGGGTCCGTCCCCACGGCGCCGAGAATGAGCCCCAGGATGGCCATGACCAAGGCCTTCGGGAGGGAACCTTTGGCGAGATAGGTCACCACCACAAGCCCCATGCACATGAGGGAAAAATATTCCGGGGGCCCGAATTGGACGGCCGCCTCGGATAAGGGATACGCCAAAAACATAAGGGCGACGATGCTGAAGGTCCCCCCGATGAAGGAGCCCAGCGCGGATATTCCCAGGGCCGGGCCCGCTCTTCCTTTGCGGGCCATCTGGTACCCATCCAGGCAGGTAACGACAGAGGCGGCCTCTCCGGGAATATTAACCAGGATGGAGGTGGTAGATCCCCCGTACATCGCTCCGTAGTAGATTCCCGCGAGCATCACGATACCGGCGATCGGGGAGACACCGAAAGTGGTGGGGAGAAGAATGGACATGGCGCCGACCGGCCCGATCCCCGGCAAGACTCCAATCAGAGTGCCCACGAAGACCCCCAGAAAGCAGTACAAAAAATGGATGGGCTGAAAAACCACTTGAAAGCCTGAAAGGAGGCCGGAAAAAATATCCATCGTTCACCAAATTCTTAAAAGGCCCGAGGGCAGTTCGACTCTCAAGACGACGTTAAATAGAAGGTAAGTGATGAAGATCGTGACGGACGAGACTCCCAGAGCGAAAAGCCACCTTTGAAAATCAAAGGTCGCAAAAAGTACGAAAAGAAAAAGGAAAGCCGTAAGAATAAAACCGAGTTTTTCCAATAAAAGGGCATAGGCCACCAATGAGATGATAATGATCAAAACATTTTTGAATTCGACCCCGGCCCATATCTCCGCTGCGCGGCTTTCAGGGACTGTTTTTCTGAACAACAGAAGAGATCCGATGAGGATGGGAAGGGATACCACGATCAAAAGCGAGCCCAAAAGAAAGGGCAGCAGCCCTGGACCCGGGGTGTGCAAGGTGCCGAGAGACATTTGATATGAAACCACCATGACCGCAAGGCCAATGATGATCCAAATCAAGGCGGGAATCGCATCCCGGTTTTTCAGACCCTATCTCCTTTCCGGCCGTTCCTATTTTTTTTCTTTCTCTCTCAGGGCCTGGAGGATCTTGTCGGGGGTGATCGGCAAATCCTTGATGCGGACCCCGACCGCATGGGCAATGGCGTTGGCGATCGCGGGGGCCGTGGGAATCGTCGTCGGCTCCCCAATCCCTTTCGCCCCAAAAGGACCGTGAGGGTCGATCGTTTCGATAAACCGGGTCTGGACGACCGGCATCTCGGGAGCGTTTACGATCTTATAGGTGCAAAAGCTGGGGTTGAGCGTATGGCCGTCCTTCCACTCGAGTTTTTCCAACAAGGCATAGCCTACCCCCATCGCCACTCCTCCGTCCACCTGTCCCTCCAGAAGAAGGGGGTTGATCGCTCGGCCAACATCGTGAACGGCCGTGACCTGGATCACTTTTACCTTTCCGGTTTCCAGGTCCACTTCGACTTCTGCGACCTGGGCCCCAAAAGCATAGGTCGGACAATAATTTCCATAACCCGTTTTGAGGTCCGGCGGAGCCGTATTGGGAGGAGAGTAGGTGGCTTTACTCGTGATCGTCTGCCCCCTCTTGACGATGCTTTCATAAGCCACCTGGCCGACCGTTAATACCGGATTCAGAGAATCTTTGATGAAGATCTTTCCATTCCGGGCCACGAGATCGTCTGCCGCCACCTCCAGCATTTCCGCGGCCACCTGGAAGATCTGCCGTCGAGCTTCCGCTGCGGCCATACGGGCGGCGTTTCCGCCGATAAAGGTAACCCGACTTCCCCAAGTGCCCATGGAAACGGGGGTGACATCCGTATCCCGACAGGTGACTTTCACGTTCCCGAGCGGAACGCCCAGTTCTTCGGCCACCATTTGAGCCATGATGGTATCAGACCCCTGGCCGATTTCACTGTCCCCGGTGAGCACGCTCACCGTTGCATCGCTATTCAGTTTCAGGGAAACCTCAGAGAAATTCCCTCCGCCATGGGTTCCCATGGAACCTCCGCCGGTATGGATCACGGAGGCGATACCGATCCCCCGACGGCCCCCTTCCTTTCTTTTAGAGGGCCAATGGGAGAGCGCGGCGGCCTCCTGCAAACACTCGGTCAGCCCGCAGGATGTGATCTTCCACCCCCAGGCGGTTGTATCGCCGGGCTGGTTGGCATTCTTCAGGCGCAGCTCCAAGGGATCCATCCTCAGGGCGTCCGCCATGATATCCATCTGCGATTCCACGGCGAAATGAGCCTGCGGTCCACCCCAGCCCCGAAGAGCATCCCCATACTGGTTGTTCGTGTATACGACCCAGGCCTCCGTCCGTGAATTCGGTATCCGATAGAGATTGCCGATGCGGTTACAGGTGAGCAGGGTAATGGCCGGAGCTTTGTTATTCTGGGCCCCGTTATTCGTGATGACCTTCGCCTCCCGGGCGGTGATGGTTCCGTCCTTCTGGATGCCCGTCTTCAGGTAAATCACCATAGCGTAACGGGTCCGGGTCGCCATAAACTCTTCCCACCGGGCATTCACTAATTTGACGGGCCTTTGAGTCTTTTGGGAGAGAAACGCCGCAATGGGCTCCAACGGCAGGATGACGCTCTTATTCCCAAAGGCGCCCCCCACGAAAGTGTTCAGCACCCGGATTTGATGCATGGGCATCTTAAGGACGCCGGAAAGAGCTTTTTGGATATTATAGGGGTTCTGCGTGGTCGTCCATATGGAAAGTTTCCCGGCGCCATCGAAGGAGGCGATACACCCGTGGGGCTCCATCGTACAGGCCACCACCGGGGGACAGGAGAATCGATCTTCGAAGACCTGATCCGCTTCGCGCCAGCCTTGTTCCACGTCCCCAAATTGTCTTACGAAATGGGAGGCGATATTGTTCGGGCACTCCTCGTACAGCAGGGGAACCCCCGGCTTCATGGCTTCTTCGGGATCGAATACGGCGGGAAGTGGCTCATAATCGACCTGTATTAATTCCAAAGCCTCCCGGGCGGTCTCTTCATCGATGGCGGCTACCGCCGCGACTTCTTCCCCCACAAACCGAACCCGCTCATCGGCCAGGGCCATTTTATTAGGGAGGATGGGAAGATGGCAGAATTTCACCTTGGTCGTGTCGTCGGCGGTAATGACCGCTTTGACCCCCGGGAGCTGAGCCGCCCGCTTTGTATCGATGCGCAAAACCCGGGCATGAGGATGGGGACTCCGGAGGACCTTCGCGTAGAGCATTCCAGGAAGTTGGATGTCATCGAGGAACTGCGCTTCCCCGGTTGCGAGGTAGATCGAATCAAGTTTTGGAATGCGCCTTCCCAGGATACGCTCGTCTTCACCCATGAGCATTCATTCCCTTCCCGGGGTACTTCCTTCTGCCGAGGCCGCCAGGGGTTTTCCCTTGTGCGCGACCGCCAAAATGGCTTCAATAATTTTGCTGTATCCTGTGCACCGACACAGGTTACCGCTGATCGCTATTTTCACTTGCTCTTCGGTTGGGTGAGGGCACAGGTCCAGGAGGGCTTTGGCGGACATCATCATCCCGGGGGAGCAAAACCCGCACTGAATGGCGCCGTGCTGTATGAAAGCTTCCTGAAGCGGATGCAGTTTCCCACCGGACCGCAATCCTTCGATGGTCAAAATCTCGCTTCCATCCACTTCCACGGCCAGGATGAGACATGATTTGACGGCCCTGCCTTCCAGAATCACGGTGCAAGACCCGCAGTCTCCGGTACCGCACCCTTTCTTCGTTCCCGTCATGCCCAGCTCTCTTCGGATCAAATCTACCAATAAGATGTGGGGCTCGACGAAAAGCTCTTTTGGGTCGCCGTTGAGGGTAAGTTGAATTCTATGTTTCATTATTTCCCCGGGTTCTTTTCATCGCCTCAAGAATGGCTCGCTTTGCCAAAATTTCCACCATCTGTCGCTTATACCAATCGGGGCCATAGACATCTGTGATGGGACTTGCTTCTAAGGATGCCTGGCAGGCTGCCTGAGAGATTCGGGATTGAGACAAGGGATTTCCGATGAGTATCTTCTCTGCTTCAAACGCCCGAATGGGCTTGGGAGCGACAGATGCCAGGGCAATCCGGACATCCCGGCATATCGCCGCATCGGAATCCAGCCGGAGGAATGCTGCTACTCCCACAGTGGCCAGGTCCATCGTTTGCCGGGGCCCGAGTTTCAGATAGGTCCCCATTCCTCCATCCGGGGGAAGAGGAACGTGAATCTCAGCAAGGATTTCATGGGGCTGAAGAATCGCGATCCCCGGACTCACAAAAAAATCCGCCAGCGGAACCCACCGTTCTTGAGCCGCACCCATAATTTTAATTTGGCTATTCAGAACCAGCAAGGCCGGCACCATATCGGCAGAAGGGGCCGCCCGGCAGATATTGCCACCGATCGTTGCGCGGTTCCGGATCTGCACGGAGCCAACCGTTTGAGCGGCCTCCCGCAGGATCGAGAAAGATGGATGGAGACCGTCCATGGCGGCTAAATCGGCAATCCGGGTCAAGGGGTAAATCGTTAAGCCGCCGTTCGGCAAAGGCCTGAGTCCCTGAAGTTCCCGAACCCTCTTCAGATCGATCACATACCCCGGCATGACCTCATGGGCTTGCATCTGCACGAGGAGATCCGTTCCCCCGGCTAGTATCTTGGCCTGATCGCCGTACGTGTGTAAGAGGTTTAGGACCTCCGGGATTTGAGTGGGGGAAAGATATTCAAAACCTCGCATACGGGTCACTCAAAATCGCTGCCGCGGTTTGAAGTTCGGGGGGAATCTGGACATTCCGACATGTTTTAATATGTGAAACATTGTTTTAAAATTTCCTAATAATAAAAAATTCCGGTTTTGTTGTCAAGAAAAATGGATCGGGTGTTGTGATGCAGACACTGGACCTGAGGCTTCAGGCATCAGACTGAGGAGGGAAATGGTCAATTGCCTTTTGAAGGTTTGACCCCCAATCCATAAATCCCAGAATAGCAAGCCCTATTTCCACTGCACCTGTCAGCATTTGGCCATGATGGCAAAAGGAAGGATAGGGTCAGGTCTATTTTGTTTGCTTTCGATTTCTCTGGGTCTCGTTTCTGAAAGGGGGAATTGGGGTTAAACCTTCAAAATTCATTTTGCCAGACCATTTTTTAGTGCCCTAATCTTTTGGCGAAAATGCTCGTCGTTAGCAAGTGTCCCCTCCACCCTCCTGACAATCTAACTCCAGGCGGACCCCTTGATCCCGAAAAAACCCACTCTCTCCATCGGTCTTTCCCGTCACTACCTTCGCCGCATACACGGCTGCGCTCCATTCCGGCCTCCCATGAAACGCCCCGTATTTTGTGGTCTTTTTTTCTGGGGTCTTCTTTTCTTGACCCGCATCCTGGTTTTCCGTATAATGACCTCACTTATTAGCAGTCCATAATTGTATAGACGCTTAAGACTAAATCCCTCCTTCCCTCCCTTTATTAAAGGGAGGAATTCCCCTCTTTGGCAAAGAGGGGCTAGGGGAGATTTCGGAAGAACAGCCTGGCCAATTATGGACCCCTTAGTAAAAGCGAGGTGTTATCAATTTCATTCCAATTTGATGGAGGAGCGGAGGTGAACCGATGAAAGCTCAGCGAGTAGAGATGTTTGTCGTCCCCATGGACGCGCCGAACGACACGTCGGGGTTGCAGGGGCTCGTGGACAAGGGACTGGTGAAACCGGAATCGCTCGTGGCGCTCGTCGGCAAGACGGACGGATCGGGGTTCCATGACGACTGGGGTCGCGTGTTCGCGGATGTCGCGCTACGGGGGTGGACGGCCGCGTTCCTCAAGATCCCGGTCGAGGAGGTGGCCAAGCGCGTCACGTTCGTGCTCTCGGGTGGGTGCCCGGGGGTCATCACCCCGCACGTCGTGGCGGTCACGCGGTCGTGGGAGGAAGTGCCCGGCGGCGCGGAGGCGTCGAAGGGGGAGAAGCACCTGGTCGTCGGCATCGCCGGCTCCGAGCCAATCTTTCCCGAGGAAGTGGGTCGCATGGGCATGATCCGCAAGGTCGCCTTAGCCGTGCGCGCCGCGATGGCCGACGCCGGCATCACCGATCCGTCGGACGTGCACACGGTGATGGTGAAGGTGCCGGGGCTGACGGTCGGGTCCATCAAGGACGCCGAGTCGCGCGGTCACACCGTCGTCACCCACGACCCGACGTTCGGGCCAGAGGGTGCGGGGTGCTATGGGAACGACGGCGCTGCGCTCGGGGTGGCGCTCGCGCTCGGCGAGGTGCCGGAAGCGGCGCTCTCCGACGACGTCGTGCGCAAGAACTGGGACCTGTACTCGTCAGTGGCGATGACGTCGAGCGGGGGAGAGAAGCACCACGGCGAGGTCGTGGTCTTCGGGAACTCGTCCCGGTCACGCAGTCGCTTGCGGATCGGGCATTCGGTGACGAAGGACTACATCGATGCCGAGGGCGTCCGGAACGCGCTGCGCTCGGCGGGGCTGGAGTTCAAAGGGCTGCCTTCGGAGAAGGACCTTTCGCGTCTGGTGCACGTCTTCGCCAAGTCGGTGACGCCGGGCTCGGACATCATCCGCGGGCAGAAGATCACGTTGCTCGACGATCACAACGCGTACCAGATCGGTAAGGCGCTCGGCGGCATGTTGGTCGCGAGCGTCACCGGGCGGACGACGAACTACGTGAGCGGCGGAGAACGGAACAGCCACCAGGGCCCGCCGGGCGGGAACATCGTCGCCGCGGTCGTCCGAGACCCTTGAGTGATGCCGTCCATCAAGAGTGAACTCCGTTCGGGTGCCTACTATGATTCAGCCGTGCTGATGCAGCTGCAGCGCGGCCTGCTGGGCCTGCCCGGTGTGCTGGACTCGGGTGTGGTCATGGGTACGCCCGCCAACCAGGAGTTGCTGGAGCAGAGCGGCCTGTTCGTTGCGGAACTCCGGCAAGCAGGCCCCAACGATTTGCTGATCGTGGTCAAAGCGGAAAGCGATGCGCTGGCGATCGCCGCGTTGAGCCAGGTGGATGCGTTACTGTCCCGGCGCCGTTCAGCGGTGTCACCGGCCTTCCAGCCCAGGAGTCTGGAGACCGCCGTTCAGCAATTGCCCGAGGCCCAATGGGTGTTGATCTCCGTTCCCGGCCGCTTCGCCGCCGGTGTAGCGCGTGAAGCCCTCACGCTCAACCGGCATGTCTTCTTATACAGCGACAATGTCTCGCTGCCCGATGAGATTGAGCTGAAGAACGCCGCGCAAATGAAAGGGCGGCTCGTGATGGGGCCCGATTGCGGCACGGCCATCATCAGCGGCATCGGGCTGGGCTTTGCCAACCGGGTGCGGCGCGGCGCGATCGGGCTGGTGGGCGCCAGCGGTACGGGGTTGCAGGCGATCACGAGCCGCATTCACTCGTTGGGAGCGGGAGTCTCGCAGGCGATCGGCACCGGCGGGCGCGATCTTCAGGCCGAAGTCGGCGCGATCACGGCCCGTCAGGCACTCGCGGCGCTGGCGCGCGACTCCGAGACCCGAATCATCGTGCTGGTCTCGAAGCCGCCGGCGCCCAGTGTGGCCACCCAGCTCTTGGCGGCGGCCCGGACCCTGGGCAAGCCCGTCATCGTGAATTTCATCGGCTATCCTCCACCCGCGCGGAAGTTGGGCAACCTGCACTTTGCCACGAGTTTGAGCGAAGCCGCGGAGTTGGCGGTCGAGCAGTTATCGGCGGACCGCGCTCCGTCACGGCCGGCAGAGCCACCCATCACGGGCTACTTGCGCGGTTTATTTTCCGGCGGGACGCTGGCCTACGAAGCCGTGCTGGGGCTGCAAGCGGTGCTTTCGCCCCTTTACTCCAATGCCCCCATTCGCGAGTCGCAAAAGCTGCCCGACCCCCTGAAGAGCCGGGCGCACACGATTGTGGATTTGGGCGATGACGTATTCATGGTGGGGCGATTGCACCCTATGATTGACAATGACCTCCGGTTGCGCCGCCTGCGGCAGGAGGCTGCCGATCCCGAAGTCGGCCTGATCCTGCTGGACGTTGTGCTGGGCGAAGGGGCGCATCCCGATCCGGCGCGCGAGCTCGCTCCGGCCATTGCGGAGGTAAAAAAGGCCCGGCCTCTCGAAGTCGTGGCGCTGGTCATCGGCACGGACGCGGACCCGCAAAAGATGGAGACGCAAATCGAGCGTTTGCAAGACGCGGGCGCGATCGTGTTCCGCACGGCGACGGAGGCGACGGACTACGTGGCCCGGCGGATGAGTTCGCCTCCGGTCGATGCCGGAGTCCCCGTCGCTCTGGAGACATTGAACCAGCCTCTGGCCGCGATCAACGTGGGGCTGGAGTCTTTCTACACCAGCCTGGTCGGGCAGGGGGCCAGCGCCGTGCATGTGGACTGGCGCCCCCCGGCGGGCGGCAATGAAAAGCTGGCGGGGATCCTCGCCAGGATGAGGAAATAAGGAAAAAGAATAAAAGACAAAAATATTAGAAACTTATTTGTCACGCGCTGCGCGTGATCACCGAGGCCACAGAGGGATTTACGTTCAAAAACCAAAAGGAAAAGGCGAACGCTTGCGGAATCTGCTTTGAGGGTGTAGGGTCAAATTCTTTTCCATTTTCTGCTTCCATATCTCTGTGCTCTCTGTGACCTCTGTGGCTAAACAATTTCAGAATCGGAGGTTACCCATGGTTGATATCGAACGGGCCAATGCCATGGCCGTCGGACGTATGATGGAGGCGCGACCGATCCTAAAAGGTCTGGTCGCCGCGCGGGATGTCATTCCGGGCCTGAAGGATAATTTGTTGCTCCACGCCGGCCCCCCCATTGAGTGGCCGCGGATGTCCGGGCCGTTGCGGGGGGCCGTCATCGGCGCGTTGCTCTTTGAGGGTTTGGCGAAGACCGAAGCCGCAGCCACGGCGATGGCCGAGAAAGGCCTGGTGGAGTTTGCGCCCTGTCACGAGCACAACGCGGTCGGCCCCATGGCGGGCGTGACCTCCGCCTCGATGAAAGTTTACGTCGTCGAGAATATCACCCACGGCAACAAAGCCTTCTCCAATCTCAATGAAGGCTACGGGAAAGTCCTGCGGTACGGCGCCTACAGCGACGAGGTGTTGAAGAAACTGCGCTGGATGAATGACGTGATGGGCCCCGTGCTGGCGGATGCGCTGGCGGCGAGCCCTGACGGGTTGGACCTGCGCGCCCTGCTGGCCGAAGCGCTGCACATGGGCGACGAGGGCCACAACCGCAACAAAGCCGGGTCGCTGTTGTACCTCAAATGGCTGGCGCCGCGGGTGGCGAAAGTGGCGCAGGATCGCCAAATTGAACACGACGTGCTCCAATTCATCGGCGACAACGCCTTGAGCGTCCTGAACCCGGTGATGGCGGCGTGCAAAGCGATGGCCGATGCGGCCCATAACATTGAGGGGAGCACGCTGGTGAGTACGATGGCGCGCAACGGGACGGATTTTGGCATTCGCGTAAGCGGCCTCGGAAGCCGGTGGTTCACCGCCCCGTGCGAGACGCCTCAGGGCCTGTGGTTCCCCGGCTTCACCGCCGCCGACGCCAATCCCGACATCGGCGACAGCACCATCACCGAGACCGCGGGCATTGGCGGGTTTGCGATGGCGACCGCCCCGGCGATCGTCACCTTCGTCGGGAGCACGCCCAAGGACGCCACGAATGCGACCCTGGAGATGTATGAAATTACGGTTGCCGAACATAAGTACTTCACCATTCCCACCCTCGACTTCCGGGGCACACCCACGGGCGTCGACATTCGCAAAGTAGTTGAAAAAGGAATACCGCCGCGGATCAACACCGGCATCGCTCATAAACAGGCCGGCGTGGGTCAGGTGGGCGCGGGCCTGGTACGCCCCCCGATGAAGATCTTTGAGGAGGCCCTGGTCGCCTACGCGGAGAAATACAAACTCTAGCGGGATGCGGAAAACTCCGATTCTCCGTCACTCCGGCGAAAGCCGGAGTCCAGGAGGTCTTGAAAAGACTGGATTCCTGCTTCCGCAGGAATGACGACCTGAGGTCGAAATGGACTTTTTCAGCAACCTGCTGGTCTATACGCCGGGGAGAGTCTGGGAAAATTTACGACCTCGCGCCGGATGCCCATCCAGGCTGGTCGTTTTGACCGTTCAATCTTCTGTTTGCAATAAAGTACCCAAATGGGTACAATCGGATGTCGCAAATAGCTTTCAAATCTCCCAACCCCCCTTTATTAAAGGAAGGGGGGGGGATTTTGTTTGTGTGATCTAATCTTAATTCAAGGAGGTCGAAGAAAATGAAACGCTTGTTTGCCCTGTTGTTGGGAGCCATCATGATTATGGGTGGATTGAGCAACGCCGAAGCCCAGCCCAAAAAGCACAAGTTGGCTGTGGTAATGGCCGCTCCGATCCAGGACGCCGACTACGGCACCCTCGCCTACGAGACCATTAATTTCCTGAAAACGAAGTACGGGATCCAGACCGCCTACGCGGAAAAAACCCAGGTTCCCGAAGCCGAGAGGGTGTTCCGGGAATACATCGATGAAGGATATAACATCATTTGGCTCCACGGCGCCCAGTTTACATCACCGGCGCTTAAAATCGCCAAAGAGTACCCCAATGTGGTCTTCATCGCCGAAGAAGACGACATCCCGAAAACGATCCCGCCCAATTTCTGGTACCTGGACCGCAATTATTACATCGGCTTCTATCCGCTGGGCTACCTGGCCACGCTGAGAACCCAGACCGGCAAGATTGGGTATATCGGAGGGCTCGACCTGCCCTTTGCCCGGGGCGAGGTGAATGCCATCAAGCAGGCTTTCCGTGATTACGGCGCCAAAGTCGAGTTCGACTACCTCTTCGTCGGCGACTTCAATGATGTGCTCAAATCCCGGCAGGCGACGGAGGGGCTGATCGCCAAGGGCGTGGATGTGATCATCAGCGCCCTGAATATGGGCAACTTCGGCATGTTCCCCGCGGTCATGCAGGCCAAGCGGCCTGTGTATGTGATGACCACCTACACGGACAAGAAGTCCCTGGCCCCTGGGTTATTCCTGACCTCGGACCTGTACGATTTCAGAATCCCCCTGGACCATATCGTCGGCAAGGTCATCAAAGACGGAACGAAAACCGGCGTGGTGCCGCTGGAATACGGCCCGGGAAAAGCCATCTGGACGCAGTTCCCCATCCACAATGTATCGGACGAGATCAATGCCAAAGTCAAAAAGCTGGCGGACGACATCGTGGCCGGAAAGGTCAAGGTGATCAAGAAGCTGGATAAGATCGAATAGGACTGGCCTGCTGCGGGTGAGTCCCTTCTCTGCCCAGGGGCCAGCTGGCCTGAGGGCCCGTTGAGCAGGGGATCCGCAACGTAGAGGGTGGAGCGGAAGATGCTGGTGGAAATGAAAAGCATCCGCAAAGTCTTCGGGGAAGTAGTCGCCCTGAACGACGTCGATTTCTCCATCGAGAAGGGCAGGATTCACGGCGTTCTGGGAGAAAACGGCGCGGGTAAGACCACCCTCATGAACATTCTGTACGGGTACTACCAAATGGATCGCGGGGAAATAAAGTTTGACGGACGTTCGGTCAAGATCCATTCCCCCCAGGACGCCATCCGGCTGGGGATCGGCATGGTCCACCAGCTCTCCACCCTGGTGCCGGAGTTCACCGCGGTGGAGAACATCATCCTCGGGACCGAGGGAAGAAGGCTGTCCTTCTCCATCGGGGGGGAGCGGGCGGGCATCTTGAAACTCTGCGAAGAGGTCGGCTTGAGCTTTCCCCTGCAGGTCAAAGTGCGGGAGCTCCCGGCGGGCATCAAGCAGAAGATCGAGATCATCCGGGCGCTGTACCGGGGCGCCAGGCTGATCATCCTGGATGAGCCGACCACCTTTCTGGTGGAGAGCGAGTTTGAGCAACTGCTCAAATCGGTCAAGAAGCTGATCGACCAGGGAATCACGGTGATCTTCATCACCCACAAGATCCGGGAAGTCCTGAAGTCCTGCGACATCGTAACGGTATTGCGCAAGGGGAAAATCGAGGGCCAGATCGACCGTTCGGAAATGGACCGGGAAAAGCTCGTGAAGATGATGTTCATCGAAAAGGACATCAAGATTACCGAAAGCGCCCTCCCCCGGGTCCAGCTGCCCGACTGCCCCCGCAGTGCATCACCCGTCCTCAGTGTACAGAATCTTTCGGTAGAGGCGGGCGAAAAAGGGGTGGGGGTGTACAAGGTCTCCTTCGATCTTTACGGCGGGGAAATTCTGGGCCTCGCTTCGGTATCCGGAAACGGCGTGAAGGAGCTGGTGAGGGCGCTGATCCACCCCTCGCTGGTGAAGGAAGGGGATATCCGGGTCAAGGGGGAAAGCATCCGGGGGCTCTCGACCCTCGAAGTGTTCGCCCGGGGGGTCTCCTTCACTCCCGAGGAACGGGTCCAGGAAGGGATTTTGATCGAAGGCACGATCAAGGAAAACGTCCTCCTCGGACATCACGGCGAGCAACGGTTCCTGCGCCACAACCTGTTCATCAATTGGGAGGAAGCCGGAAAGGCCGCCCGCAAGACGATCGACGAGTACGGCGTCTACACCCCGGGCGAGGACTTCCTCATCAAGCGGCTATCCGGCGGCAACATCCAAAAGGTGATTATTGGCCGTGCTTTCGTCAGCCCAATCTGTCTGCTGGTCACGCATAATCCGACCGTTGGGCTGGACATTTCCTCCGTGGAGTTCATCTTCCGGAAGCTGGTGGAGATCCGCGGCCATGGCGATGCCGTCTTATGGGTCAACGAGGATCTGGATGAGCTGATGATGTTGAGCGACCGCATCGCGGTCCTCCACCGGGGTGAACTAAAAGGGATCTTCCAACGGGACCAGTTCGATAAGTACCAGATCGGCCTGGCGATGATAGGGGCCTAGGAGTGGCCATTACGCCAAAAGCAGCGGTCTCGGCCAGGTCAGGGGGTGCCCGCACCCTGTCCCGGGCTCTGCCCGGCATCAAGGTGTATGGCATCGCGCTCTCTGTATCCTTTGGAGTCATAGCGGTCATCTCCGCCGCCCTCGGCTATTCGGTCCCCGAAGTTCTGAGAACCCTGGTTTTCTCCTCATTCCGATCCTTCGCCGGCCTGAAGAGCACGATTAAAATCTGCATCCCCCTCCTCTTCACCACCTACGCCTTCTTTATCCCCGCCAAAATGAGGTTCTACAATGTCGGGGCCTGGGGGCAGATGCTGATCGGGGGGGCCATGGCCGCCGTCGTCGCCCTGCTCCTGGCCGATTGGAATTTGCCGCCTGTCGTGCTGATTCCTCTGCTCCTCCTTACGGCGATCCTGGCGGGTGCCGCCTTAGCCTGGGTTGCCGCCTACTTGAAGGCCCAATACGACATCAATCCGATCGTCTCGACCATCATGCTCAACTTCGTGGCCATCCAATCCGTCAGCCTCATCTGCACGGCCCGCGGTTTCATGGACCCGACAGGCGGCCACCCCCAGACGAAGCTCCTGCCGTCCAATGCGACACTCGGCTTCGTGGCCGGAATCCCTTACTCGATCCTGCTGGCTGCGCTGACCATTCTCCTCGTCTCCGTTTTGATAAACCGGACCCGGCTGGGATATGAGATCAACGCGATCGGCTACAACCCGGTGGCCGCCCAGTCCTACGGGATCGATTTCCGCAAGACCCTCATGCTGTCCTTCTGCATCGGGGGCGCACTGGCGGGACTGGGCGGAGGCCTCGAGATTCTGAATATCCATAACCGGCTGCTGGTTGGCTTCGGCGACATCAGCGGACTGGAATTCGGAGCGTTGGGGATTCTGGCGACGCTGGTCGTGGGCGAAAACCCCATGGCCGTTCCAGTTTCCTGCTTTCTTTGGTCCGTCCTCCTGGTCGGTGCGGACCGCCTGCAGAGGACCATGCAGGTGCCGGTGGAGCTGGTCTTTCTCCTGCAGGCCATGATTGTGCTGCTGATCGTGATCACCCGGGCCAAGTTGTCGGCGAAGAGGTAAC